>Ga0208189_1000466_pt1 | contig 22375 bp, 22 predicted proteins | sample June2015DPH_10_5_FD_184702 | JGI IMG/M metagenome (GOLD analysis project Ga0208189, IMG submission 184702) | Peatland microbial communities from SPRUCE experiment site at the Marcell Experimental Forest, Minnesota, USA - June2015DPH_10_40... | ecosystem: Environmental > Terrestrial > Soil >... | reverse complement strand
CTGTCCAGCATTCTTGGCTCGCTGAAGCTGCATGCAACCCCTGGCTCGCCCATCTACGGAGCGAAGATGTTTGCCTACGACGCGTCGAAGACCGCGCTGAACGCGTACACCATCCACCTGGCCCACGCGCTGAAGGAGACCAAGATCAAGGTGAACTCGGCGCATCCCGGCTGGGTGAAGACGGAGCTGGGCGGCGAAGGCGCGCCGATGGAGATCGTCGACGGCGCGAAGACCAGCGTGCGCCTGGCCACGCTCGCCGACGACGGCCCCACCGGCGGCTACTTCCATCTGAACGACCCGCTGCCCTGGTAGGTTGGCCAAAGACGACAACGGGCTTGCACGGACCAACGTGGATTTTCTGTGTCCCGCCTATGGACAGCACCAGTTCTCTTCATCGAGACTTGGTGTGCTTCCATCTGATGACGGGGCCTATCCATGAACCGACGATCTTTTTTGCAGACAGCCGCGACGCTCACGGCTCCACTGGCAATTCTTCCTGATGCGGTCGCGCAGGCGGCCGTCAGCCCGGCGCGCGCACCAGCGGCCATCTCCACAAAAAATGGCCCGCAGTCTGAAAGCGCGCGCAGGATCGAACTGGCGACCGCAGCGGCCCTGGCGATGCAGCGTCGCGACTGGGAGCAGGGCATCCTGGCGCAGGCGATGGTCGAAGCCGGCGACCGGCACAACACGATTCTGCTTACCAAAGCTGCGATGGTGCAGAAGACGCCGGACGGGCGGCTGGGGGTGGTTGTCTCCGGCAGTCCGACGGACCCTGCGATGGGCGGCGCTGCCTACGCGTGGGCAGCCGGGTGGACCGGCGATGCCGAGATGCAGCAGGCCGCCGATGGACTGCTCGCCTGGATTCTCAAAGGCGCGCCGCGCAACGCCGAGGGCATTCTGTATCACGTCTTCCGCGCCCCCGAGATGTGGGCCGACGGCCTCAATTGCGCGCCTCCCTTTCTGGCGCAGATGGGATTCTACGACAATGCGCTGGACCAGATTGAGGGCTATCGGCAGCGGCTCTGGAACCCAGACAAGAAGCTGCTCGCGCACATCTGGGACGACCAGAAGAAGCAGTTCAAGGACGGCAACTTCTGGGGCGGCGGCAACGGGTGGGCCGCGGCGGGCCTGGCCCGCGTCTGGCGCAGCCTGCCCAGCGAGCGTCGCCAGGACCGCGCGCATCTGGCCGACTTCGCCCGCCAGATTGTCGACGGCTGTCTTGCCTGCCAGCGTCCCGACGGCCTCTTTCACAACGTGGTCGACCAGCCCGCGACCTTCGTCGAAACCAACCTGGCTCAGATGCTGGCATTCGCGATCTACGAAGGCGTTGCGGCGGGATGGCTTCCCGCCAACTATCGCGCCCATGCAGACGCCATGCGCGCGGCCGCGCGGCTGAAGATGGACGCCGATGGCTACGTGCAGGGCGCGTGCGGCGCGCCCAGCTTCGACCGTCCCGGCCCCTCCACCGAGGCCCAGGCCTTCTGCATCATGATGGAGGCCGCCGGGAGCCGATGAGATCGGGATCGCACCTGCTATTGATCGTCGCATTGGCCAGCGGAGTCCTGATTGCTCAGCAGGCTGCAACCACCGCATATCACATCGAAGTGCAAGACCAACACGGCACTCGGATCAGCGATTCTAAAGCAACCACCGACTGGCAAGCGGATTCAGCCACTCTCGACTTCCATCGCGAATATCAACCGGGCGACCGCATTCTTATCGCAGGGCCGCAGGAGATGGCTGTGCGCATGGATCAAAGCCTGCCCGAGTGCCTGATCTACGCGCCGAATCCAGCGTCTCTCGCATACGAGATTCCCCATGGCCGCGCGGAGCAGGAGACGGGCAGTGCATACGCGCCGGATGCTTTCTCCGGCGATTCGCATCGCGTGACGCTTCGCGCCCTGACCGGGCAGGAGCGCCGCGGCTATCGCAATCTCGCGCTGAATCCCTGCGATCAGCCGCGACTCGATCTCGCGATTTTCCCACACGCAACTACCAACAGCGTGGCGAGAAACCTGTACGACTTTGCCGCGCGTAATGCGATCGACGGGGCGGCCCGCAACGGTCATCACGGCGTGTGGCCGTACCAGTCCTGGGGCCCGGAGTTGAGAACGGATCTGTGGTGGAAGGTGGACTTTGGCCGGCCCGTTATGGTGGACAAGGTCCGCCTGATGCTTCGGGCTGATTATCCTCACGATAGCTATTGGAAGAGTGCCGGCGTCGAGTTCTCCGATGGAAGCCGCATCACCATTCAGCTTCAACCGACCGCCGAGTTTCAGGAGTTTTCTTTTCCGCCTCGAAAGACCACCTGGCTGCGTCTGACGAATCTCGTCCCTGCGGACCCGGGCAAGTGGTGCGCGTTGATTGAGCTGGAGGCGTGGGGAAGAGAGTAAGCAGAAGAATCAGCGCGAACGATTCACTTCAGTCCCTCTTGCCCCACGCGACCTGCCACGCCTTGGCGTACTTCCAACTGGTGTAGGTGGCGTGGTAGAGGTGCAGCAGAAGGCCCTCGCGGCCGTCAAGGAAGCCCAGGCGGAAGAAGTAGTTCCATAAAAATGTCAGGTGCGGCACCAGGATGACACGGCAGACAAAGTCGGGCAGCGAGTGGCTGGTCTTGCCCGCGCTGGCCAGCAGTTCGCCGCCCAGCGAGCTGTATCGGTCCATGTGCTCGATGTAGCTCTCCAGCGTCGGGTAGGCGTGGTGGATGAGGTCGTAGTCCAGCGTGGCGGCCTTGCCGTCGAAGGAGATGGTCTCATGCACGGGGCGGTCTTCAAACTGCGGCGGGGCGGTGAAGCTGGCGGAGGCGCGGCGGAAGAGGCGCAGCTTGGGGTCCGGATAGAATCCTCCGTGCCGGATCCAGCGGCCGAGGAAGAGGTTGCGGCGGCGAATGAAATACGCATCGGCGGGAGGGTTCAAGGGCAGCAGCTTCTTCAGCCGCTTCTGCAGCTCCGGGGTGAGCTCCTCGTCGGCGTCGAGCGAGAGAACCCATTCGCCGGTGCATTTGGCGATGGCCGAGTTCTTGGCCGCGGCAAAGCCATGCCACGGCTCCTGGTAGACGGCTGCGTTGGCGGCGCGCGCGATCTCCACCGTGCGGTCGGTCGAGCCGGAGTCCAGCACTACGATCTGGTCGGCAAACTGCACACTGGCCAGCGTGCGCGGCAGGTTTGCCTCCTCGTTTTTGGTGATGATGGCGACGGAGAGCGTGTGCGGCATTGGCGTCAATAATACTCCCCGTTATACCCGCCCATCGCGCCTCGTTTCAAGGGGATGCGATTGAGGGCAGCTACCCCTCTCAGGCGAGCGTGATCGAGGGGTCGCCGAGATGTTCGCGCAGCAGGCGCTGGATGAGCTGCAGCAGCGCCTCGCCGGTCTTGGGCAGGACGAACGCGGCGGCGGCTTCGTCCCAATCCAGCTTGAAGCTGGTGGTCTGGGCGGAGATCCAGATCTGGCGGACGGGTGTGTTGGGCGTCACGACGAACCGGCTCGATCCGTCCTCGAAGAGAATGTTCATCGCACCGCTGTTGTCCTCGCACTCGAAGCTGCCACCGGCGTCCTCGGCGGCGATCAGCGCCTGCTTCAGCGATTCGAGCGCGCGTTCGGATTCGCGGCGGAAGGTGGCTTCGTCGATCATGGCTCCAGTGTAGCGTGGGTACACGCTCGTGAGAACCCAACCCATCGCGAGAGAATGCGATGGAGGAAATCGGCTGGGAATAGCAGCGAGCCGGTATGATTCTTACGCAGAAAAAAATGCAGTTGGAGGGGCATTATGCTTCGAAGCAAATTATCTGTTGCTCACCGCGATGCGCGGCGGCGAGCCGGTCGCGGCCTGCGCTGCGCACTGGCCGTGGTCTGTTTTGCACTGGCGGCGCGGGCGATGGCAGCGCAGCAGATGACGGTGCTCTTCGGAACGCACGTGGCTGGGCCGGGCAAGGGCTTCTCCGTGTCGAGCTTCGATCCGAAGACAGGCGCGCTGGGTAAGCCGGAGTTTGTGATTGAGGCGGAGGCGCCGGCGTACTTCATCCTGGCCGATGGCGGCAGGCGCCTCTACACCTGCAACTCCACCGGCTTCGTCAGCGCGTATGCGGTTGCGGATGGAGGACGCAGCCTGAAACTGCTGAACAAGGTCCCCAGCGGCGGCGGCGATCCCAGTTACATCAGCCTGGACAAGACCGGCAAGGTCGTTTTTGTGGCGAACTACGACGGCGGCAACGTTGCCTCGTGGGAGCTGAAGTCGAATGGAAAAATCGGTGATCGCAGGTCCTTCCAGCAGTTCATTGGCTCGGGCGTCAACCCGCAGCGGCAGCAGCACGCCTACGCGCACTCCATCGTCGTGGACCCCACCAACCGCTTCGTACTCATCGGCGACCTGGGAGAGGACAAGGTCTTTATAGACCGCTTCAACGCGAAGGACGGATCGCTCACGGAGAACAATCCTGCATTTGTGTCCATAGCGGCGGGCCAGGGAGCGCGCCATGTGGTCTTTCATCCCAACGGCAGATGGGTCTACCTGAACACGGAGATGGGCAGCAACATCGTCTTCTTCCACTGGGACGGCGCGACCGGAACGCTCGTCCAGCAGCAGCTGATCTCGACCCTCCCGCGGGGGTTCCACGGCACCAGCAATGCCTCGGAGATGCGGGTGAGCGCGGACGGCCGGTTCATCTACGCGAGCAACCGCGTCGACGTGGGCGACGGTGACATTGCGGTCTTCGCCATCGATGCCAAGACTGGTCAGTTGACGCCGGTGCAGCACATCAACTCGGGCGGCCATACGCCGCGTAACTTCGACATTGACCCCACAGGCGAGTGGATGGTGGTGACCAACCACGGAAGCAACAACGCGCAGGTCTTCCGCATCGACAAGAAGGCGGGAACGCTGACGCCGGTGGGCGCGCCGGTCAGCGTGCCGTATCCCTTCAGTCCGCGGTTCGTTGCGGCGGCGAAGTAACGGCCCCTCAGAAGGGGATGTCGTCGTCGGTGATGCCCTGGTCGGCGAAGTCGGGCGCTGCGGCGGGCGCGGCAGACGTGGCCGTGTAGGGAGCGGTATTCGACTTGGCGTAGCTGCCGCCGCCTTCGCCGCTGCCGCTGCCGGGCTTAGACCCAACGAAGGTGAAGTCGAAGACGATGATCTCCGTGCGGTACTTCTTCTGGCCGGTCTCTTTGTCGTCCCAGGACCGGTTGGTAATCTTGCCTTCGACAAAGAGCGCAGAGCCCTTCTTCACATAATTCTTGGCCGTTTCGGCGAGTTTGTCGAAGCAGACCAGGTTGTGCCATTCGGGTTTGTCCACCCAATTTCCCTGCGCATCTTTTGCGCGGTCCGCGGTGGCCAGGGAAAAGCTGGCGACGGTCGTCCCTCCCGCCGTGGAACGGATTTCGGGGTCTTTGCCTACATTGCCGAGGAGAAATACTTTGTTGACGCCTTTTGCCATTTGTCTACGCTCCAGTGGTGCTGTGGTTGCGAAGGATGAGAATAACAGATCGGCGGGTTAGCAAGTTAGCAAGTTAGCGAGTTAACAAGTCAGCGAAAGAACGGCCCCTCCAGAGGTTGTCGCGCTGCTTTGCCGATCTGCTGACTCGCTGACTCGCTATCTCTTGCGGCCACCGAGCAGCTTGGCCAGGGCTAGCGCGAGGGTCAGCGTGCCCAGGGGCAGGCAGCCTATGGCGACCATCAGGGCCATCCAGCCGGAGTTGGTGCGCGGGCCCTGGTGGCCGATGCCGCCGCAGACGGTGAGCGCAAGAACTGCCGCCAGCGCTCCGCTTAAAAAGAGGAAGAGGCCGATACGGAAGAGTTGGCGGGTGTCTGGTTGCATGGAAGCAGGTTCGCGGTGCGAGGTTCAAGGTTCGAGGAATGGCGCGAGCATGCCTGTCAGCGGCAGGCGGCCTGCATCAGGTAGACGACCACGCCCGAGACCGAGACGTAGAGCCAGATGGGCAGGGTCCAGTGGGCCAGCCGCTTGTGCGCCGGGAAGCGGCCGGTGAGCGAGAGGAAGAAGGTGATCAGGACCAGCGGCAGCGCCACCGTGGAGAGCACAATGTGCGAGACCAGCAGGTCGCGGTAGAAGTGCCACCAGGGGTTGAAGCGGTTGAACCGCGTCTCGCCGTGCAGGGTGTAGTTGACCAGGTAGGAGACCAGAAAGATGGACGAGAAGAGGAAGGCGAAGGACATGGAGGCGCGGTGTTGCAGGATGCGCCGCTTGCGGATCTCCTCGAAGCCGGTGACCAGGGCGATGGTGGCCAGGGCATTGAGTACGGCGTTGACCAGCGGCAGCGACCGCAGGTGCGTTCCGGCCACGTCGGTGGGCGCGTGGAAGTAGACCAGCCAGCAGATGAGCGCGCTGGCCGCGGCCGAGACGCCGAGAATCCCGAAGATGACGCCGGGCGGCGTGTGGAGGTGGGCGTGTTTGTGGTGGGTGGCTGGCATGGGTTCCGTTCTCAGTTGCGAAGTGCAGGTTGCTGGCTGTTAGAACAACACTCGACCGCGGGCGTCGAGCATCATGGCGGCCAGCAGCAGCGGCAGATAGATGATTGACGCGTGCAGCAGGTCGCGTGCGGGCTGCAGGTGCGACGGCGCGACGGCCTCGTGCAGGTCCGGGCTGCGGGCCGTCTCTCCAAATGCAATCCGCGCAAAGCGAATGGTACACCACAGATAGCCTAACGACAGAACTGCGGCGGCAGCGGCATAGGCGTCGCCGGTTGTTCCCAGCACGAACGGCCACAGGCTGACGGGAACCATCAGCGCGGCGTAGAACAGCGCCTGCACGACGGTGGAGCGGGCGGCGGTGCGGGGGTTCCTGAGGGTGGATGCAATGCGGATTCCGGCGCGCGCGAAGTCCTCGCGATACATCCATCCGATGGCCATGAAATGCGGGAACTGCCATACGAAGAGGATGGCGAAGAGCGCGACGCCGGGCCACTCGATGAGTCCGCGCGCGGCGGTCCAGCCGATCAGCGGAGGCATCGCGCCGGGAAACGCGCCGATCAATGTGTTGATGGTGCTGACCCGCTTCAGCGGCGTATAGATGGCCACATAGCCGACGGCGGTCAGCAGCGTGAGCGTGCCGGTGAGCGGGTTGGTGGCGAGGGCCAGGTAGATTGAACCGAGGATGACCGCCAGAAATCCCACGATGAGTCCATGCGCCAGGCCGATGCGGCCCGTCGCCATCGGGCGATTCTCTGTGCGGCGCTGCAGGCGGTCGGTCTCGCGCTCCAGCGCCTGGTTCAGCGCGCTTGCCCCGCAGGTGACGATGGCGATTCCGGCCAGCGCCTTGACCGCTCCCGCGTTGAATGGACTGATGCCGGAGCGCAGGCTGCCCAGGTAGAATCCGGCCGCAGACGTAATGACGACCATGGTGGTGACGCGCACCTTGAAGAGCGTGGCGTAGTCGGCAAGCAGGCCCGGTTGCGGGTTCGAGGCGGCAGGAGTCGCGAGCGGCTGCGGTTGGTTCTGCGATGTTGCGGTGAAGGCCACAGCCTTCAGCATAGCGCGAACCGGGCCGAACCCGCCGCGCCGGGGGCGAAGGTTCCGCAATCGGCGCGCGGGCCGACGGACTGGGATAGATCAGCTCCTCCAGAGGATATGTGTCGATTCCAGCGGCAACAGCGCAGGCGGACGACGCGGAAGCGCGCGCGGCGTGTAGTCGCCGGCAGGACGCGTCACGGGCACTTCGGCTGCGTACAGCAGCACGCCCGCGGCCCCCACCGCTTTCTCCGCAGACATGGCTTCGATGGCCGGAGGGCCTCCCGCAACCGGCTCCGCGTAGAGTTCCACTCGCAGCGCATCCTGAGCCACATCGCCGGGAAGGACCTCTACCTGGAAGCGATAAAGTCCGTTCTTCGACTCGACCTTCAACGCGCCAAAGCGCAGTGAGCTCCAGTGCCGCTCCATCTCCTGTTTCCACTGAGTCAATTCTGAGCCTAGCTTGCCATTCTCATCCGCCCGCTGTTTATAGGCCGCCGCCGCGGGCAGATAATGGTTTTCCGTGTACTCGCGGATCGCGCGGCTGGCAGAAAACTGCTGGGTCAGCCGCGCCATGCTCTCGCGGACGCGGTGCAGCCACTTCACCGGCATGCCTTCCGCGTTGCGCTCGTAGAACTGCGGGACCACCTCGTTCTCCAGCAGCGCGTACATCGCCTCGGCCTCCGCGGCGTCCCATGCCGGGTCTTCCCCATGCTCCTTGCCGTCGCCGATGGCCCATCCAACCTCCGGCGAGTAGGCCTCCGCCCACCAGCCGTCCAGCTCCGAGAGGTTCAGTCCGCCGTTGGCCAGCACCTTCATCCCGCTGGTGCCGCAGGCCTCCCACGGGCGGCGCGGCGTATTGATCCAGAGGTCCATCCCCTGCACCAGCTCCTGCGCCATCTGCATGTCGTAGTCGCTGAGGAAGACCACATGGCCGCGCACCTCGGGCCGCTGGATGAAGTCGTTCCATTTTTTGATCAGTTCCTGGCCCGGGAAATCCTGCGGATGCGCCTTGCCTGCAATCACCAACTGCACCGGCCGTTGCGGATTGGAGAGCAGGCGAACCAACCGCTCCGCATCGTGCAGCAAAAAGTCGGGGCGCTTGTAGGTAGCGAAGCGCCGCGCGAATCCAATCGTCAGCACCTCCTCCTTGAAGACCTCGGCAGCCTCCAGTTTGGGATCTCCCTCGGCGGAGAGTTGCCGCGCGTAACGTTCGTGCACGCGCGCCAGCATCGTCTTGCGCGCCTCGCCGCGCATCTGCCACAGCTCCGCGTCGGTCAGTTGCCGGACGTCCTCCGCCCTGGGCCGGTCGCCGCGCCATCGGTCGGCGCCGCACGCCTTCATCCACAGGGCATCGGCCGCGGCCGAGTCCCACGTCGGCACATGGATGCCGTTGGTGACCGAGCCGATGGGCACCTCCGCGCGCGGCCAGCGCGGAAACAGCGGCCCGAAGATCTGCCGGCTCACCTCGCCGTGCAGCTTGCTGACGCCGTTCACCTGCCCGCTGCCGCGCAGCGCAAGATAGGCCATATTGAATGGCTCCGAGGCATCGCCCGCGTTCGCCCTCCCCATGGCAAGCAGGCTCTCCACCGAAATTGCGAGTTCGTCCTTCGCATAGTGCGTCAGATATTTACGCACCAGTCCCGGGTCAAAGCGGTCGAATCCCGCCGGCACAGCCGTGTGGGTGGTAAACAGGTTCCCCGCGCGGGTGACGGTCATGGCGACGTCGAACGAGACTTTGTGGTCCTCCATATAACAGCGTGCCCGCTCCAGCACGGCAAAGGCCGCATGGCCCTCGTTCAGATGGCAGACCTCGGGCGCGAGTCCCAGCGCGCGCAGAAGCCGCCAGCCGCCGATGCCAAGAACGATCTCCTGCTTCAGGCGCATCTCCGCGTCGCCGCCGTAGAGTTCGCTGGTAATGCCGCGCTGCGCGGCGGTATTGGCGAAGTCGTTGGCGTCGAGCAAATACAGCTTCCTTCTGCCCACAAATACCTGCCAGCAGCGCAGCCAGATCTTGGCGCCGGGAAATTGAAGCTGCAGCCGCAACCACTCGCCATCGGCGCGGCGCAGCGGCTGAATCGGCAACTGCCCGGGATCGTTCACCGGATAGAGGTCGCGTTGCCGCCCGTCCGCGGCGAAGTCCTGGCGAAAGTATCCCTGGCCCCACAGCAGGCCAACCCCGACCACGGGAACGCCCAGGTCACTGGCCGCCTTCATCTGGTCGCCCGCCACATTTCCCAGTCCGCCGGAGTAGATGGGCAGCGCCTCGGTCAGCATGAACTCCATGCTGAAGTAGGCCGCCGTGGTGAGCGCCGCGCCGGCGTGCTTCTTCTGGAACCACGCATCCGCGGCATGGGCCGCGTGCTTATGGCGCAACATCCCGACCAGGCGCTGTTGAAACTTCGGCGTCGCCAGCAGGGCATTCACCTTGTCTTTGGAGACCGTCTGCAGAATGACCCATGGGTTCTGCGTCGTCTTCCATAGATAACTGTCCAGGGCCTCCCATATCTCGTCCGCCTTATGGTTCCACGACCAATGCAGATTGAGCGCCAGCTCGGTGAGCGCATCCATTCCCGGAGCCGGCTGCGTGCCGGCCTCTGGATTTGTCTGGCTGGTCTGGTTGGACTTGCTCGACTTAGGATCGCTCACTTTGTCTCCTGAACTTAAAGCATTTTGCTAATGGTATAGATCGTCGCGTAGCGAGCAAAATGCGGGGATTCTTCCCCATTCGCTACGCTCAGGGTCAGAATGACAAACTGTATTCCTCTATATCATTGGATGCTCTGGGACGGATTATGCGTGCAGCAGCGCTTCAGGACAACCGCGCGGCAAGCCACAGGCACGCGGTGAGCGTCCTGGCACTGTTAGATGCCGACGCGCCGCACTGCGTGGTATGGGGAGGGGCTGAGGTGGAGGCGCAAACTTCGCCGGAGTTTCTTCGAACTTCGCCCGGGGCAGAATGACGACGTGCGCGGTGCCGCGTTCAGGCTGCGGGTTCCAGCGAGCCTTGCTCTTTCTCAGGCCAGGGAGGCAGCAGCTTCAGCAACGCCCACAGAATGCCCAGCGGAAGAATGGTCAAAAAGATCGCCACCAACAACCCCTCCTTGGTGACCAGGGCCATCTTGTAGGTGGTGTATCCGAGAAAGCTCTTGGAGAACAACTGGCCGCCGATGACGACGTTCCAGCGCATGGCCAGAACGCCGATCTGCACCAGGCATCCGGAGATGACGTAGATGCGCCGCCGCATCAGCTCGGGCAGCTTTGTCACCTGGGTGATCGCCAGTAGCAGGATGGGAACCAGCGTTCCGATACAGATCTGGAGTACGATCTGCGAGAAATAGAGTCTGGTGTGGACCATGAAGTTCAGACTGCGGAAGCTCTCGTCCGCTTCGTAGACGCGATGGACCAGGTCCAGCATCTCCAGGCTGAAGTCGAGGATGAAGATGTAGAAGAGGTACATCGCGATGGTGTCCACGCAGGGCATGTCGATGGGCAGCTTGCGCAGCCAGGTGATGAGCATGTACAGCAGCATTACCGCGGCGATGCCGCTGACCATGGCGGAAAAGAGGAAGACCACCGGCATCAGCGGCGAGTTCCACCAGGGGTTCGCCTTGAGGGAGCCGAAGATGAAGCCAACGTATCCGTGCAGGATGAAGGCGGAGGGAATGCCCACGATGGTGACGATCCAACCCACCTTGTGGTCGATGGCCAGCGATCGCTCGCTGATATTGTCGGAGCCCAGCGTCATCGCGCGGTAGAGCAGACGCCGCCAGCCGGAGGTCGTCTGCGAGAGATGGACGATGTCGCTGCGATAGTCCAGCCAGATCTCGAAGACCAGGACCGCCATCAGGTACCACAGGTAAACGAAGCCGAACATGGCCATGGCCGACGTGCTGTGCGGCGTGAAGTACATCTCCGGCGAGCGCTCCGGATGGCCCAGGTGCAACTGCAAGGGCAGCGGCGCCACCAGCAGGAAGGAGAGCGCGGTGAGCAGCGCCAGCCGGTAGGTGGGCGCAACCGCCTTCACGTTGAAGACGCGGACCAGCGACGCCAGAATGAATGCGCCCGCCACCAGCCCCGTGATGTAGGGGTAGAGAACGATCAGCACGCTCCACTGCAGGCCGTACTCATTCGGATACATGAAGCCTTCCACACCGTTCATAGCGCTCCCCGACTTTGCTCTTCAAGCAGTTTCATCAATCTCTATCGCACCGAACCGTCCAGCTCGTTGTAGAAGACCTTTGCGCCGGTGGCCATCTGCGGCTTCAGCACCTGGACGTGGTGGGTCTTCAGGAATGCGTGAATGGGATCGTTGGGATCTTTCAGGTCCACCAGTTGTCGCGCGCCGGTTGGGCAGTTCTCGCAGCAGGCGGTGGTCAGGCCCTTGGTGATCCGGTGATAGCAGAGCGTGCATTTGTCCGCGACCCGCTTTTCCGGATGGATGTAGCGGCATCCATACGGGCAGGCCTGCACGCAGTAGGCGCAGCCCAGGCAGTAGGTCTGGTCCACCAGAACCACGCCATCCGGAGAAATGAAGGTGGCGCCCACCGGACAGACCTGGGTGCAGGGCGAATCGGCGCAGTGGTTGCACAGCTTGGGAACGAAGAAATACTTACCCTCGTCTTCGGCAGCGGAAGAGAAGCCCTCCTCGCCGCCTGCACTTCGGGCGACGGCAGGGAAGCCCTCCTTGCCGCCGTCGGGCGAGATCACCTCGGGGCTCTCCATGTGCCAGTCGGTGACGTGGTAGCGTTCCACCCAGGTGCGGAAGTGTCCATCCGGCACATCGTTCTCCGCCGCGCAGGCGCGCACGCAGTTGCCGCAGCCGATGCACTTGGGAATGTCGATCAACATGCTCCACCAGTGGTCGGTCATCTTATAGTTCGGCGACTCTTCGGGCGTTCCGGCGAGCACATACTTCCAGGCGATCGCAGCCGCGGGCAGCATGATGAGAAAATGGCGTCGGTCGAGGTTCACTTGGCTTCTCCAGTCTGAATCACAGGCCATTATGCGGCTGGTGGCAGGTCTCGCAGGGCACCCCGCCAGAGTGCTGCACCGGGTCAATCTGCGGGAACCCGCCGGGCTTGGCGGCGCTCTCCGCATGGCAGCGAATGCACAGCACGGTCGTGTTGATCTTCTCCGGCTGGATCGAAGGGTCGTCCGCGTGCTTCGCCAGCGGGCCGTGGCAGGCTTCGCAGCTCACGTTCTCGTGCTTGCCCGCCTTCTTCGCCTCGGCAATGTCCGCGTGGCAGGTCTCGCAGGTTTCGTGGCCGGCGAAGTGCATCGGGCGGGCGGCGATCTCCGCAATCGCTGCTCCGCGGTAGTGGCCATACTCTCCGAAGCTCTTGGGCACAACAAAGTGGCGGACCACAAGAAACACCGCGAAGGCGACAACGAAGAGAAAGGCAAAGCGGAAGAGATGTCCTGCATCCTTGGTGAGACTCATCGCGTAATCTTACTTCCTTCCGAATTGGGGCCTGCCGTTGCCGCTGTTGCGTGGCGGAATGGAGGAACAGCAAGCCGCGTCCGCTGCTCGTCTCCGCACCGGCAATTCATTCCTACGGGGCGGGAGAGACGCTTGTATGTGAGCCACGTCACAGCTTGGCGGGCGATGCGGAGAGGGTGCATGGAAGATGAAAAAAATGATCGTCACTCGGGTGGTGGAGTGACTATAATCACAGAGAATCATCACCCCACTTATTGGGATCGTCTCTTCATTGTGAGTGACGACGGTCACATTCAAATCACCGTTTTGCACTCTATCGTACCTTTATTGTGAGTGATGGCAGTCACATCTGATATGTGGTTTTGACTCTCTCGTGTTTCTCAACCCGCTTTATTTTTTGCCAATTTAATCGGTGCTTTCTTTAGCAACCGGAACGAAGTCGCAGTCATCGAACACAAGAACCAAGAACCAAATTGCAATTCATGGGCGACCAGTCTGTGCGGAGGCTCTCCGCGGAGGGGCTGAATGAAACGGATTTTCCTGTATGTGGCATTGATCGCGTTGCTGCCTGGGCTTTCGAACAGGGCCGGGCTTCTCTATGCTGCGGGGGCAAAACAACAGGCGGCTGTGGCGCAGAAAGCGGCCGCTCCCAATCCCACCGACTTTGTCGGTTCGGAAATGTGCGCCGCCTGTCACGCCGATGTGGCCAAGAAGTTCAGCAGCAATCCTCACTCGCGGCTCGCCCTGATGCACAATGGCACGGGCGCCACCTGCGAGAGCTGTCACGGGCCGGGCCGGGCGCACGTCGAGAGCGGCGGCGACGTCACCAAAATCAAGCAGCTCAGCAAACTTTCGCCGAAGGAGATCGACGAGACCTGCCTGGGCTGCCACGCGGGCGCGCATCCCAACTTCGAGCGCTCTCCTCATGCCAGGGCCGGCGTCAGTTGCACCAGCTGCCATAGCGTGCATAACGGAGACACGGAGGCGAAGCTGCTGAAGGCCGCGCAGCCGCAACTTTGCTTCCAGTGCCACACCGATGTGAAGCCGGCGTTCGACATGCCCTTCCATCACAAGGTGAACGAAGGCCTGGTGAAGTGCAGCGACTGCCACGACGTTCACGGGACCTTCGGCAATAACAACATCCGATCCACAGCCGACCAGAATGCGATCTGCACCAAGTGCCACATGGAGAATCGTGGGCCCTTCGTCTTTGAGCATGCGGCAGTCAAGACGGAAGGATGCCTGGGTTGCCACACTCCGCATGGCTCTCAGAACGCCCGCTTGCTGAATGTGCCCAACATCAATCAGCTATGCAACCAGTGCCACAGCCCGGTCTCCGGCGATACGGTCCATGGGATGAACGCAGGATCGGCAGAGGTTGTACCCTGCATCAGCTGCCACACCATGATTCATGGGTCCAACATCAATCCGGCCTTCTTAAGGTAATGAAGTTCGCCGCGCCGTCCAAGCCAGCATCGGATGGCGCGGCCCATAACCCGCAGCAAGTGTTGCAACAGGTCGAAGGATTCAAAGCTGGCAATGTTTTCTTTCAATGAGGCTTGAGATGACGAAAAAACACGGGCTCTCTCTGCACCCCACGGAACATCTCTCTGGCGCGACCATTACGCGGTTGGCGGCGAGCATCGGGTTCGCCATACTTCTGCTGACGACGGTCGTCTCGCTCGCTCAGACTCCACCGGCGCCTGCAGAGGCGGTGCAGAATGGGTATGCGATCCACGAGACGGCGGACCTGGGCGGCCACCTGGTTGGAATCTCCGGCAGCGGATCCATGTACGACACGCTGGTCAACATACAGTCCGGGCCGCGGGTGCTGGGCCAGACCTTTACCATGCATGCCGTCGAGGGCACAAAGCATCCCCTGCTGGATTCGCTTTCGGCCTTCAGCAGCGGGTTTGGCGGCGATCCCTACAACTTCGCGAAGCTGAACTTCTCCAAGGGCAAGCTGTATGAGTTCTCGGGGCTGTTCCGCCGCGACCGCCAGTACTCCGACTACGACCTGCTGGGCAATCCGTCGATTCCCTCCGGAGTGACGATCCCCTACGGATTGGTCAATAATGTTGCGACCGCCGCATCCGTTGCATGGCCGCAGGTGGAACAATCGCCCGTGATGTTCAACACCGTGCGCAGAATGACGGACACCAACCTCACGTTGTTGCCGCTCTCCAAGGTGAGCTTCCGCGCCGCATACTCGCAGAATGTCTTCCAGGGCCCGACTCTCAGTCCGGGGCGATCGACCGGCAAGTTTGATTCCCTGCTGGCGGAGTATCAGCGCAACAGCACGGACGATTTCACGGGCGCGATCGACTGGAAACCGGTGCAGCACACCAGAATCACGTTTGAGGAGCAGGTCACCCACTTCAAGACAGGCTCCTACTTCACCCTGGCGCCAGGCTCCTTCATCGCGCAAGAGGCGGACGGCACGCCGGTCTCGATCGGCAGTTGGTATTCTACGGCGTCGCCCTACCCGATCTCTTCCTGCAATACAGGCAGCATGGGCGGTGCATACACCAACTCAACCAACTACACCATCTTCTCGGCGCCGCAGACCCCCGGCGGCCTGCCCATCATCAATCCGGCCTGCGATGTCCTTACCAGCTACCTGCGCTCTCAGCCCACGCGCACGATCATTCCCACCGAGATGTTGCGGCTGCAGAGCTCGAGCCTCAGGAACATCGCGCTGAACGGCGACTTCCGTTACTCGGTAGGGAACAGCACGGTGGCCAATTATTACGAGAACTGGACGGGGCTGGATGGTGTGGCCGCTACCAAGGCCGGAGTCACGCCGGCTTACCCCGCTCAGGCAATCCGTTCGGCGACGTTTACCGGCGCTACGACCGCACAGAGGCGGGTTGTCGCTTTCGATTTTGGCATGACCTGGCAGGCGACGAAGACGTTCTCCCTCTCCGATCAGGTGGACGCCTCCAATCTTCACCAGCCAGGCAACGCGAACATCACTCAGGGAATCACTCAAAATACAACGACCGATCCAAATCAGACCATCAACTACTCGGGCCCGCTGGGCCCTGGATCCGCTTTCACTATCTCAGGCAACCCCAGCGGCGTGCCGCTCTACGCCTACTTCGGCCAGAGGTTCCTGACCAACAATGCGACCGCGAGCTGGGACGCGTCGTCTCGAGCCACGCTGTCACTGACCTATCGCTACCAGGCGCACACCATTATCCAGACCAGTGGGACCGGGCCCCTGGAAAACCTTATCGGCATTGACGAGAATGGCGGAATCTTCAACGCCGCCCTGCGCCCCACCAACCATTGGAACCTCAACGGCACGGTCGAAGCGCTCTACGCCGACAACGTCTTGACCCCGTTGGGCGCGCGCCAGACGAGGCACTACAGAGTCCACACCATGTACCGGCCCAAGCCGTGGGCAACCGTATCCGGCGCCTTCAACGACCTGGAACGGCATAACAACACCAACAATACGGGCACGCCGTCCGCGGACGGGCCGCTACAGCATGTCGATCACAGCCGGTCGGTGAGCATGGGCGTTGTACTGTCGCCCAATGAGCACTACAGCCTGGATGTGAATTACTCTTATTCGGATGTTTATACGGCGACCAACATCTGCTATTTGTCGGGCGCTACCAGCACTCTGCCCGGCGTTGATACGGGCGTAGCCTGCCCCGACAAGAGCGGGGACTTCCTTGGCAGAGACTTCATGGATGCGCCGACGCAGTACGCATCCTTTGGTCTCACCTACTCCCCGAACAAGGTGGTCCGCACCGCTGCGGGATATCGCATCAGCTCAGTCAGCGGCAACCAGTTCTTCAACGTTGCACAAGAGGTCAACGGTTCGCTGCAGTCGGCCTATCAGTCTCCCTATGTAAACCTTGCTTGGACGGTGCATCCGGGACTGATCTACAGGGCGGAGTACAACTACTTCGGCTACGGAGAAGGCGGCCCTTCCGGCGCACCCTTATGCAGCAGCGCGCCGCCTGTGAGTGGCGTGGGCGTGACGCCCGTGTTGCCCACATCCTTTTCCTGCAGCTCGAGTCAGTTCGGCCCGACCGGCTTGACGGAACCCTCTTCCGGCCTGAGCGCGCCGCGCAACTTCCACGCCAATAACGTGACCTTGTCCATGCACTACGAGTTTTAATCGCTGGGCCATTTGTTGAACGAATGAGATAGAATCGCGGGGAAGCAACCAAGGAGATTGCCCATGAAGATTCGGACTGGAATTGCAATTGCCGTGATGATGGCGGCCACCACCGTGACAACCGCCTTTGCACAAGGTCCGGGAGCGGACACCTTCAAGGCCAAGTGCGCGATGTGCCACGGCGCAGACGGCCTGGCAGCCACCCCTGCGGGAAAGGCGATGCAGGTCCCGCCCCTCAAATCGCCGGCACTGGTCAAGGCGACCACCGCGGACCTGATCGCCGCGACCACCAACGGCAAGGGTAAGATGCCGGCCTACACTGGCAAGCTGACCGATGCGCAGATCAAGGATGTGGTCGCCTACATCCGCACCCTGCAGAAGTAGTAGACGCGGCTGCGGCGCGTGTGGACGGATGCGCCTGGCCGGATTGCAGTGGCCGGATGCGTGTAGCCGGATGATTCTTGGGTGAGCTTTGCCAAGGGAGGGCCTGAACCAGGGTTCGACGTTCTCTTGGCAAAGCTCTTCCGTATTTAGAGCTTCCTTTCAGCATTGTTTGAGGTCGGCATGTCTCTGTTCGGCAAGTTGGAGAAGTTCCTTCGGCCAGTCCTGTTTTATGGCAACAACTGGATCAGCCTGATCGGCGGCGCTCTGACCAGCGCGTCGGCCTTTGTGCTGGTCGGCTTCTGGGTCGTCAGTTTCTTCGGGCATGGCGGGTCCGCCAACCCCTACCTGGGAATTATCTTCGACCTGTTTCTGCCCGGCCTCTTCATCCTCGGCCTGGTCCTGATTCCCATCGGCATCTGGCAGCGGCGAAGGCATCTGACGGCGATCGGGGAGCTGCCCTCGGTCTATCCCCAGATCAACCTCAAGGACCCGGTCTTCCGCCGCGGGATCGAGATCGTCATTGCGGCCACGTTCATCAACTTCGTCATCGTGGGCACGGCCAGCTATCGCGGCGTCTCCTACATGGATTCCGCGAACTTCTGCGGCCAGAGCTGCCATGTGATGGCCCCGCAGTGGGCCGCGTACCAGGTCTCACCGCACTCCAACGTGGCCTGCGTGGAGTGCCACATTGGCTCCGGCTTCTCGGCCGCGGTCGAGGCCAAGGTGAACGGGACGAAGCAATTGGTGGAGGTGACGCTGGGCAACTATCCGCGTCCCATCCTGGCCCCGCTCTCCGTGCTGCGCCCGGCGAGGGCAACCTGCGAGGCGTGCCACTCGCCGACCCGCTTCGTGGGCGAGAAGCTGCTGGTGGAGACGATGTACGGCGATGACGAGAAGAACTCCGTAACCCGCACCGTGCTGGCGCTGCACCTGGGCGGAGTGGACTCGCTCTCGCACCTCAGCGGAATCCACGGCCATCACCTCGACCACTACGAGTACGTGGCCACCGACTCCACCTATCAGACCATCATCGCGGTCAACAAGCACAACGCGGACGGCTCCATCACCCAGTTTGTAAGCTCCGACTGGAAGGGGCCGGTCAAGGGCGTCACCCGTCAGATGGACTGCATGGACTGCCACAACCAGGCGACCCACATCTTCCAGACCGCCGAGGACGCCATCGACGAGGTGATGGTGGATGGCACCCCCAGCGCGGGCCTTCCCTTTGTCCACAAGGAGGGGCTGCAACTGATTCAGGCGGAGTACGCATCGCAGGCCGAGGCGGCCACGAAGATCACCTCGGGGCTGGACGACTTCTACCGCACCCAGTATCCGGCGGTGTGGGCGGGCCAGCGCGCTCAGGTGGACGCGGCCGCCAGGACCCTGGTCGCCATCTACCGGCGCAACGTCTTCCCCGAGATGAAGGTCGCCTGGGGCACCTATCCCAACGGCATGGGGCACAGCGCGCCGGGGCACAATCCATCCCCCGGATGCTTCCGCTGCCACGACGGCAACCACACCTCCAAGGACGGCAAGACCATCACCAACGACTGCTCGGTCTGCCACAATCTGCTGGCGGTGGACGAGGCCAACCCGAAGCAGTTGGCCGACCTCGGCCTGCAATAGTGGTTGGCTCCTCAACGCGACGGCATCGCTCAGGGATTTAGAATAGTGAGATGAGCGACCCTAAGGTAATTTCTCGGAAGGTGGCGGAGTCGCAGGCGGAGCGCAGCGAGATCATCTTTCCCGCGGACACCAATGCCATTGGAAACCTCTTTGGCGGGCGGTTGATGCAGTGGATCGACCTGGTGGGCGCGGTGGCCGCGGTGCGCCACTCGCATGCCATCGTGGTGACGGCGAGCATGGACCACCTGGACTTCGTCGCCCCGGTGCATGTGGGCGACCTGCTGATCCTGAAGGCGAGCGTCAACCGGGCCTTCCACACCAGCATGGAGATCGGCGTGCGCGCCATGGTGGAGGACGCGCGCGGGCAGACGCTGCGCCACGTCTCCACGGCCTATGTGACCTACGTTGCGGTGGACCACGAGGGGCATCCCATCCCCGTGCCCTGCGTCATCGCGGAGACCGAGCACCAGAAACGCCGCTTCGCCGATGCGGGCCGGCGCAGGGAGATGCGCGGCGAAGAGACGCAGCGGGCCAGGGAGGTTCGCGCCGCGCTGGGGGCCGGGTGGCACGTTTGAAGGTTGCCGGTTGTCAGTTGTTGGTTGTTGGGTGCAAGCGCGCGCGGGCCTGAATTCACGGAGGAGAGAGTATGGGACATACAGGAGCAGGAGTGCCGCAAGGCCCGCAGCCATTGCCGGGTGTGGCGTATGTAGTTGCCGTGGGCAGCGGCAAGGGCGGCGTCGGCAAGACCACCGTCGCGGTGAACCTGGCCGTGGCGCTGGCCAAGCTGGGCCATCGCGTGGGTCTGCTCGACGCCGACATCTATGGCCCCAATGTTCCCATCATGATGGGCATGACGCGAGCGCCCAGCATCGTGGGCGAAGACCGCATCGGAACGCTCGTGGCGCATGGCGTCAAGTTCATCTCCATCGGTCTGCTTGCTCCCGGTGACAAGCCCATGGTGATGCGCGGACCCATGCTGCACCAGATCATCCGCCAATTTTTGCAGCAGGTGGAGTGGGGCGAGCTGGACTTCCTGATCGTTGACCTGCCGCCGGGCACCGGGGATGTGGTGATCTCGCTGGTGCAGACCGTGCCGCTCACCGGAGCGGTGGTCGTCTCCACGCCCAGCGACGTCAGCCTGCAGGACGCGCGCAAGGCCATCGAGATGTTCGCCCAGGTCAAGGTCGAGGTCATCGGCCTGGTGGAGAACATGGGACGCTTCACCTGCCCGCACTGCCATCAGGGGATCGATATTTTTTCCAGCGGCGGCACGGAGCGCACGGCTGGGCAGTTTGGGCTGGAGTTCCTGGGCTCGCTCGACCTCGATCCGGCCATCCGCGAGGGCGGCGACCGCGGGCTTCCGGTGGCGCTGGCCGGACCGGAGAACGCAGGGGCCAAGCCGTTCTTCGAGGTGGCGCGCAAAGTTGCTGCGCGCGCGCAGGAGATTGCGGCCGGAAGCGAGCAGATCCTGGAGATCAGTTGAACGAATTTATGCGAAGCGCAGGCTGACCTTGCCGGCGTGGGCAAACTCGACCTCGACCAGCGAGCCGGGACGGGCGGGCGTGTTGCCGGTCCAGCTTCCGGTGGTGATCCACTGGCCGGCCTTGAGGCCTCCGGTGCGCGCCGCGCCCTCGTTGGCGAGGAAGGGAAGCAGGCGCATGAGGTCGCCCGAGGTGTTGGAGCCGGTGCGCTCCACCTGCACCTTGCCGTTGATGGAGAGCGTCACAGTCTCTTTCTTGAAGTCGATCTTCTTCCAGTCCTTGCAGGCGGGGCCGTGGATGAATCCGCCGTGCATCTGCAGGTCGGCGAGCATGGAGAGGTGCGCAGCCGCCTTGGGATCGATGAGGCCGGACTCCAGCTCCTCGATGATGGGATGGCAACTGGCGATGGCGGCGACCACCTCATCGCGCGTATAGGGCTTGGCGCGCGGAGGCAGGTCTTTGCCCAGCAGGAAGGCGATCTCGGCCTCCAGAACGCGATAGCGGAAGCGCGGGCCGGCCAGCAGCGTGCCGCTGCGGGCCATCCAGGCCAGCGGCATGGGCGCGAAGAAGGGCGTGGCATCGGCCGAGCCCGCGCCGATCTTCCATCCGCCGATGGGCCCGAAGGCGGTGGCGATCATGCCGTGGATGACGGCAGCATCTTCCAGCGACTTCGGCTGCAGTTCAGGCGGAAGGTCGGCGATAGGCTTGTGGTTGCGGCGTGCGTTGATCAGCAGGTTGGCGGCTTCCAGGAGGTGTTGCATGCGCGCTTGGGTCATGATGGTACCAGTGTCGCTCAAATGGGCGGACAGTGTCATGAATTTTTCAATGGAGGAACGACGAAATCCCTAGAGCCTGTTATGAATTTAAAATTCAGCCCATTGAAAATAAATGGCTTGCGCGGATTATTCGTTATCTTGTCTAAGTCTATAAAGAATTGAATCAAAATTGTTTGCGCAACATCCATATTTGCGCAACATCCATAACGGACACTAGGGGGCTGTCCTAGATAATTCCCCAGTGAAGGAGGAAATCCATAACAGCCCCTAATTTTTTTCGTGGCTCTAGTATTACATCTCTTGCCTGATTTCCGCCGCAGTGCGATGACTTACCATTGCGATTTGTTAACCGTCGTGCAAGCAGTGAAAGAGGAGGAACCATGCCAACAGCACAAGATGTGAGGGCCCAGCTCGAGAAGGATGGAATTTTGACGGCGACGTTGAGCAACTCCATTCTTTCGCCGTTTGATGGCACCGGCACGAACCTGTACCTGCTGACATTCCATACGTTCATTCCTTCGGAGATTCAGTTCTATTCGTACGGCGCGACCGTCACGATTCAGGTCGAGTACCTCTACACTGCGGGGGGCACACCAACCGAAACCAAGTTCACATTGACGGCAGGGCAATACCAGATTAAAACCACTCCACCGGGTGTGAAAAGAATCAATGCAGCTGTTCAAAGCGCCACGGTTACGAATCCGTCCTATGCGTATCTCTGCACGACGTTTCCTGGCTAGAGCCTGTTATGAACTTAAAATCCAACCCATTGAAAGTAAATGACTTGCGCGGATTATTAATAATTTCGTCGAAGCCTATAAAGCATTGAATCAAAACGGTTTACGCAACGTCCATAGGAGGCCCTAGCGCCGCCGTTCCCGCCGCCGCGCTCGAACAAAGCTGCTCACCGAGAAGTAACCGAAGACCGCCAGCATCGCCAGCGAGCCCAACAGTTGGCGATGTCCGGCCGCGGTGGAATGCCACTCCCCGCGCCAACGCCACACGCCGCCTGCGGCAAAGAGCGCGAAGATCCCGAAGAAGACGCCCACAACCTCCAGCCACAGCACCCCCCAG
>Ga0208189_1000457_pt1 | contig 22634 bp, 22 predicted proteins | sample June2015DPH_10_5_FD_184702 | JGI IMG/M metagenome (GOLD analysis project Ga0208189, IMG submission 184702) | Peatland microbial communities from SPRUCE experiment site at the Marcell Experimental Forest, Minnesota, USA - June2015DPH_10_40... | ecosystem: Environmental > Terrestrial > Soil >... | reverse complement strand
AAGAGGATCTTCCCCGAGTTCCCGCCGCCATGAAATCTGTAGCCCGTACCTGCTCAGCAGCTCCCTCGACTCTTTGACGCCCCTGTGAATTGGCCGCTCTTTGTGGTCGATCGAGTTCTTGGCAGGGACACCCAGCTCATGTCGCCGTTTATGTCTGCAATGTAACCATCCAGCGTCACCTGATTGAAAACGATTAATTTCCGCATGATTCTTCTCCTTTTTTACTTTCCGCATTGATTGAAAGCATCATCACGCAATGCACATTCAAAAGATCCATGAAATGCTGAGGCCATATCAGAAGTTCACCATCGAGAACGCTGCAGTGTTGACCCACCAGATCCAGCTGCAAACGCCCATTCAGGAAACTGACCCACTACCCTCGGCACGCTCCGCCTCTACGTGAGCCATCACACAGGCCCCATTGACGAGCGCATCGCGGAGGCCCAGAAGGAATCCGCCCACACCTGCGCAGGCCTGCGGCCAGCCGGGGAAACAGCGCCAAACAGGCGGCTGGGTTCAAGCCGTGTGCGACACGCACGCGCATGGCCCGGAGGAGCAATGAGGCCGATGGGCAATGAGGCATGGCGGGAGCTGATTCGCCGGATAAGTGGGGCTCCGCTCCAAGCGGAGGCTGCGCCTTACGCCGGGCTTTCAGGCCCATGCATCAGCAGGGAGCGGGGCAGCGAGTTCAGGGCAGCGAGATGAAGCCAAGCCAGCCCAACAAGAGGGGAACCATGAGGAAATTCACCGTCGCACAGCGGGAGGAAATTCGCAGGCAAGAAGCCAAGATGCTGGAGAACATCGACAAGCTCCCGCCGGAGCGCCAGCTCATCGCCCGCACTGTGGCGAGGGGCCGCCGCTTGGCGGCGCTGAGGAAGGCGAAGGTGCCAGAGGTCGGGCTGTTCTTCATGGTGGGAAGGAAGCCCTTCGTCGCTGGTCTGCCATGGACGGAAATCCCAAGCGTAGCTGGCTTCAGGACACACTCCGTCGACCACTACGAGTACTGGCGGCGCTTGCAAGAAGTCGGTGCCGCGCCCCGCGATTTGGAATACGACGAGGCAGCTCGCGGGCGCGTCAACTACGAGGACGCGGGCCGCAGGTTCACCCTGTTTGCCGACAGGTGCATCATCAAGAACAAGCGGCAGGTCAGCGCCATCATGAATGAGCTCAACTTGCCAAGGGGCAGAAGGGTCCTGGCGGATGACCACTATCGCTGCCTGATGTGCTAGTATCTGCCTCAAGTCTCCTCCCGCAAGAACCGTAATATGAACCGGCCTGACCCCAGAACCCATTCCTTGCACTAGCGGTTCGTGTCACCGGCAATTCTTGTGGCTGATCGAGTGGGGAAGGCCCACTCGTGCAGGGGTACCTCGTCGCAGCTTCACACGACCCAAGAACAGCTACCCTTTTCGATTAGGCGGGAGGGGATTGTGTCTGAGAAACTTCCTCACCTCGTGCCTGCCAGGCATGGAAGGCTGCGCGCCCATTTTGGTCACGGAAAGAGCTGCCACCGCTGATGCATATACCGCTGCCTCACGAAGGTCTTTCCCCTGCATCAAAGCCACTGCCAGCCCACCGTTAAAAGCATCGCCCGCTGCGGTTGAGTCCACAGCCTTGACTTTGAACGCGGGTACGAACACCTTTTCACCGTCTCCCCCAAGGACGCACGCTCCCCGATCTCCCAGCTTCAGGATGACGTTGCGAGGCCCGGCGCTTTGAAGGGACCGGGCGAGCTGCATGGCGAGAGTGCGGCTCAATCCGTTACCACCTGCACCACAAGGCAGCCTGGTTTCGGTTTCATTCAGCGTCAGGAAAGTCACGGCCCTGAGCAGCGAGGGTGGGAGCTTTCGTGCAGGTGCGGGATCTAACATGAGAGGCACAGCCGATCGGCCAGCCAGGCGCGCGAGTGCTTCCACGGTTTCAAATGGAATCTCGAGCTGTGTCAGGATGATGCCGGCAGAGCGAATTATCGCGGATGCGTTTTCGAGGTCTCGTGGCCGGAGTTCACCGTTGGCTCCCGGAACGACGACGATGCTGTTGTCACCGCGGGAGTCGGTCGTAATGATGGCCACCCCACAGGAGACCCTGGAGCAGTGTGTCACCGCCCGAACCCCAACACCGGCATCCTTCAGGCCCTTGTGAAGCCGATTCCCGAATTCGTCATTGCTGACCTTGGCGACCATGGCCACGGGATGACCGAGTTTCGCTACTGCGACGGCCTGGTTCGCCCCTTTCCCCCCATTGAAGGTCTGGAAGGTTGCTCCCGGGATGGTCTCTCCGGGCGAAGGAATCCTTGGGGCACTGCAAACAAAGTCGAGATTGACGCTTCCCACAACTACAATGTGTTTACGAGCCACTCCTGCCTCCATATCGCCGCGAGGTTTGAGTGACGAAAAGGTCGCAAGGAATCGGGTGCCGATCGCGCTTACTATCTCACCACGGGTGCCAACGCCACGCAGGCAAGGCCAACGATAAAGAACGAGAACATCAGGGCGAGCAGCCGTTTCGCACTCGCCCCCGCTCCGGCGAATTCTTTCCATACAAACACGCCCCAGATGGCGGAGACCATGGTCGCGCCTTGCCCCAGCGCGTAGGATGTTGCCGGATCTACCATCTGCGCATAGGATGCGACGAAGTTGGAGATCGTCCCCACGCCCCAGATCATCCCGCCAAGAATTCCCCAGAAGTGCAGTGCGCCGCTCCCCCGGAAGTAATCGCTTATCGAAACCGATGCTCCCGAGACCGGCTTGCGCATGAAGATGTAGTTCAGCGGGATCGTACAGACCAGCGCCCCGATCGCAAAGAGGAAGCCTGCCGTGTACGGCCCCAGATGATTCTCGCCAGTCAGCGCCTTGGCGACAAAGGGGTAGAACAAACCCATGCCCAGCCCCGCCAGCAGGCTGATGACAATGCCTTTGGTACTCACCGTGAGGTCTTTCGCGAGCTTGCGGTAGGCCAGCGCATCCAGAACAATTGCCACACAGACGAGGATGATCCCCCCGAACAGCAGCAGCGGATTCCCTTTCGGTGTAATGATGTAGTTCAGCACCGAGCCGATCGCCAGCGCCAACCCGATGCCGATAGGGAACGCCACGGCCAAGCCCGCGATGGCGATTGCCGCACCAGCAGGATGTTCGCAATGTTGAAGACGATCCCACCGAGCAAAGCCAGCAGCAGGTGGCGGCCATCGGCGGCGCGGAGATTGATGAGGAAGCTGTCGGGACTCGCGGCGTCCGAGCGGCCGAGCGTGAAGCCCATGAGCAGGGAGATCAGCAGAATTCCCCAAATGTAATCCCAATAGAAAAGCTCAAAGCGCCAATCCTTGCAGAGCTTTTGCGTATTGGCCCAACTTCCCCAGCAGATCATGCCGAGGACCATCATGAAGAGCGCGACGGCGTATACACCTGGAATGAACATCGGTCACATCCTTTGCGGGAGAGGTCCCACCCCCGAATCGTCGCCGTGAATTACTGGGCGTCCATCACACAACGGAAGCCCAGCGCACCTGCCCGGTCCATACTGGGCGCCATCATCAGCAATTTGCCGTGCTGGTCGAGCCGGTACGCCTGGGGAAAATACCAGATCGAGCCCTGCGGCTGGTAATAGTTTCCGCCGCGGAGAATGCCGCCCCGGGTATGCTCATCGACAAACTCCTCCGTCCATTGCCACACGTTCCCCACCAGGTCCATCACCCCGAAGGGGCTCGCGCCGCGCGGATGGACATCTACCGGGTCCGGCCCCCGCATGGTGCGCCCCTTATCCGGGACGGGGACAGCGGCATCGTCCCAGCTATTGCCCCAGGGGTAGAGCCGTCCATCTGCGCCTTGGGCGGCATACTGCCATTCCCACTCGTGGGGCAGACGCTTTCCTGCCCACTGCGCATATGCCCGGGCGTCTTCAAGCGAAACCCAGGTGACGGGCTTGTTTTCCCAACCAGCGGGATACGTGCCGTTCTGCCAGTCACGCAAGAAATTCAGATCATCCTGGGGATGGTAGTGCGCGGAATCCAAGAACTTCTTGAACTGAGCATTCGTCACCGGGTACTTGTCGATCCAGAATGCGGGGATGTGCATCGGCTGATCGTGGAAGCGCCGAGCTGAATCTTCCCAGGGATATTGCACGTCTACGCCGGCGTCGTCAAAGCCTTCGATCTCGATGCCTTGCACACGAAAACTGAAGCCCCCGGCGGGGATCTTGATCATGTCGGCAGGGGGAGTCTCTGCCGGCCGTGTGGTGGCGATCGGCACGATCTGCTGCGGCAAAGTCTTCCATTCGTGCGAATAACTCGCCAGCGGCATCGCCGTCATCTCCTTCATCTTCGTCATCAGACTCTGAATCCCGACGTCCGGCGAAGACCGAGTGGCTAGCAACGCTCCGTAGCCGTGCGCCTCGATCACGAAACTCAGCACGGCTTTGCCGCCGCGATTGCGCTCCGGCTGGACCTCAACTCCATGATAGAGATCGAAATAGCGCTTCCCGTCTTCGGCAGGCACTTCGATCTGCGGTCCGTTGACGTCATACTCGCTTCGATTCACAATCGTCCACATCGTCTCCGGGCCCAACGGCCATCGGCTGGCAAAGACCCCGTAGCGCAAGGTCGGGGCTAAAGGCTCCCAGTCCGGGCTGATGAGAAAGCGGGCAACCGCACGCTCCAGAGTGGCCACCCGGCGGGCCGCCTCGGCATCACGCGGAGTGATGCCATTCCAGATTCCCCAGATGTTCTCCCAGCATTCCCACCCAACGCCGTTAAAGAAGGCAAACTGCAGGTTGTCAGTCTTGTCGCGTTTCCAACGGTCGGAGATGTTCACCATATGCCGAGGTTCGAGCCATTTATACTTATCGACCAAAGGGACGAAGGGATAGTTGTACTGCCCCCAGGTCATGACGTTCCAGGCGAGCGCTTCGTCTGCGGGTCCGCCTTCAGGTTCAAACGCCAGAGGGTGACCGACCTTTTCGGCGGCTTCGGGAAATGCCAGTGGAACCCCGTCTTGCGTATCACCGTTGATGCCATCGGCCCCGACCTCACTCATCAATTTGGCGATGGCGTCGGGCCAGGACATGCCAGGATCATGCGTTCCCTGGTCCCACATCATCATCGGAAACAACACGCGAACACCGCGGCGATGAAAATCGGAGATCATCTGTCGCACTCCACCCAAACCACCCGGCATGGAGCGGATCATGTCGTGCTGATTCCGGTTGTCGATGCCCATGTTCGGATAGGTGGGCCAGATGAGTACTGCGTCAATCCCGCCGTATCGCTTTTCGAGATCGTCCAAATATCGATCAACCGTGTAGCGATGTGCCACCGGGTCGTAGAAATAGCGGTCCTCTACCATCATCTGCGGCTGCAGGAAGCTCGATTGCGTCCACTTCAGCGCCGACAACTCGTACCTCGAACCGTCGTACCCGATGCGGATGCGACGCTCGTTGCGCCAGTGCGAAATGTCGGCGAGCCATGCGTCGTGCTCATTCTGGGAGCAGGGCTTGGACCCTCCTTCCCACGCGCCTCTCATAATCAGGCAATCGGGAGCAGGAATCTGCTGTCCCTGCGGCGAATACTTTGAGTCCTGCGCGCAGAGGCAAGATGCAAACCCCAGAACGAGAAACGGGGCAAGAAGACGGCTCAATCTAAGCGGGGATGTCGACATTCTAGCCCTTTGCTTTCCATATTTTCACCGACACGACGTGGATCTCACCCTTGTCCGCATGGACGTGGGCCTTTACGCTGACGTGATGACCTTCATGACCCTTGAGCGCTTCCGGATTCTGTACCGTCCAAGCCTTCTGGTCCTTGTCATTGGTGAACGTTTTCCCGTCGTCGCTTACAGTGCCATGAAGCGTCATCAGGCTCTTGGTGGTGGTGGTGGTCGTCTCAGTCTTCGTCTCAGTCTCCTGTGCGAACACCGGCATAGCCAGCGAGAACGCAACCGCGAACGTGAACAGCAATATCAAGAGTTTCTTCATGCTAGGTCTAGACCTCCTTATGAATTTCCTTCTCTTCTCTACAGTAATGCCATTCTTTGGCCTGTCTGTTCAAAAGTGCACACCATTCGACAACTTTATTCTGGGAATCCAAACTTAATCGGGATTTTCACCTTGGGTCCCCGAGTGGCTGACGGTGCAGGCAGGGCTTCCATCTTTAAACTCCAGGCAGCGATTCAAGCATCCGCGGCGGCGTGTCTGTTCGAAGGTGCTCACCTTGGCGGGACTTCACTTTGGAACCCGCATCTATCGCTCGTCCAGCCAATACCTCCGAGCGTCCTTTCGGACGGATCTGTTTGCCACCCAAGCTTCGGGTATAGCCGCGATTCCGGTCGCATGACGGCGTACTCGGACACTATCGGACTGGTGGCAGGCACTGTGAGAAGTCGCGAGAATGGTTGATGGACATAGGTAGGCTGTCACCAGCTTTCCCTGTCACACCACCGTACGTACGGGTCCGTATACGGCGGTTCGGCGGGTGGAGCTATCAACGAACCGTCAATCGTGGAATCCCGAGCGAGTCGAAGTAAGCATTGGGCAGTGCCAGCGCGAGGGCCGGGCTGTTGGCCAGCCGCCAAGGACCATGGGCACTGGCCGCCGTTTGGGCGGCCAGGACCGTGCCCACGCCTCGCTTCCGCAGCTCGGCATAACGTGCCCGTCCTCGCTTCCACTGCTTCCAGATCGCCGACCGCAGCCGACGCCGGACCCACTCCTCCAGGCTGGCTAACACCGAGGGCGTCTGGCACTTCCCAAAATAGCCGATCCAACCCTGTAGATATCGGGTTAGTTCTGTCGCCATCTGTTCCGTGCTTCTGCCTCGTGTCTGGTCGGTCAGTTCCCGAACCTTCTCTCGGAACCGGAGCACCGCTTTCGGCGCCATCCGCCGTTTGGGCACCCGCCCCGACGTGAAACTAAAGCCCAGAAACTTCCGCTCCCAGGGTCGCGCTACCGCACTCTTCTGCTCGTTCACCTTGAGCTTGAGCTTTGTCGTGATGAATCGCCTGACGCTGCCCATCACTCGCTCCCCGGCTCGTCGGCTGCGAACGTAGATATTGCTATCATCCGCGTACCGCGCGAACCGGAGACCTCTCCGCTCCAACTCCCGGTCGAACTCGTCGAGCACGATATTGCTCAACAAGGGCGACAGGACGGCCTGAACGCAAAAGACAACTTCGAGTTTGAGCGAGCAGTTGGCTACCGTGGAGAAGGGTTACGAAAGGAGTGAAAAAGGTCTTGACTTGTGACGTAAATAGACGTACTCATATGTCGTATGGCCCGCGCTACCGATCCGCAGAAGGCCGAGCGGCTCAATCGGGCTCGCACCCTACTCCGCGAGCACGCACGACTGCCCCAAGCGGCCGAGCGCCTGGCCCGCGATTGGTCCATCTCCAAGCGCCAAGCTTATCGTTATCTCCACCAGGCGCAGAAGCTCAAACAGCCCGTTCCGGTGGAAGATGCAAAGGTTTCTTTTACGGTCAAGCTTTCGCGGCGTCTGGTGGAAACGTTCCGCACGTACGCCGCCTCGACCGGATTGACCTTGAGCGAGATCGTCAGCCGAGCGTTGCGGGTGGTCCTGCATCGTGGGGGGGGGCCGTGGCTGACCGCCCGCCAGGTCGGCAACGCACGCTGCGGCTGGAATATCAATTTGATCGGTTGTGGGTGGAGAAACTGGCCCAGGCTTATGAATGTTTGGTGCCCGACAAGATCCAGCTCACAGGCCAGGCGGCTCCCCAACCGGCCGCAAGCAACCAGGAGATTCTGAATGGCAAAAATGGCCGTGATTTACGCCCGTGTCTCCTCGGACCGCCAGAAGGAGAACCACACGATCGCCAGCCAGTTGGCCGCCTTGACGGAGTATGCCGAGGCGCACAGTTACCAGGTTCCAGCCGAGTGGCGCTTCCAGGAGGAAGGTTACAGCGGCGCCACGTTGCTGCGGCCAGGCCTGGAAGCTGTACGCGACCTGGCAGCCGCCGGTCATATCGAAGCAGTGCTCGTTTACTCGCCGGATCGCCTCAGTCGCAAGTATGCCTATCAGGTGCTGCTGGCCGAGGAGTTGTCCCGCTGCGGCGTGGAACTAGTTTTCTTGAAGGCGCCCTCGGGCACCACTCCCGAAGATCAGCTGCTGGTGCAGTTCCAGGGCATGATTGCCGAGTATGAACGGGCGCAGATTGCCGAGCGCTCTCGCCGTGGCAAACGTCACCGCGCTAGAGAAGGATCGATCAACGTGCTCTCAGGGGCCCCATACGGTTATCGCTATGTGAGGAAGCGCGACACCTCAGCGGCCTATTACGAGGTCATCGACTCGGAGGCGGCCGTGGTGCGCCGGGTGTACCAGGCATATACGCAGCAGGGGCTGAGCATCAATGCCATTGCACGTCTGCTGAACGAGGAGCAGGTTCCGACGCGGACGGGGACGACACGCTGGGAGCGATCCACGGTCTGGGGCATGCTGCGCAACCCGGCGTACCGGGGCCGGGCATGCTATGGGAAGACCGAACTCCGTCCGCGACAGCGCATCACGCGACCGTTGCGAAAACGGCAAGGGCTGGCCAGCCGCGACAGTGCCAACCACGAACGACCTCGACAGGATTAGATCGAGATCGCGGTTCCGGCTTTGATTAGCGAGGAAACTTTTGCTCTGGCCCAAGAACAACTGGAACAGAACAAACGTCATTCTCCCCGGCGCACTATCGAACCGTCCTTGTTGCAGGGGATGCTGGTTTGTGAGCGCTGCGGTTACGCGCTCTATCGCAGCTCCACACAAACCTCCGCGCGCAAGCTTTATTACTACCGGTGCTTGGGCTCCGACGCTTATCGCCATCTCCAGGGAGCGGTTTGCGACAACCCGCCGGTTCGCCAGGACTACCTCGATGCGGTGGTTTGGAAGGAGTTGCTGCGATTGCTGGAAGACCCCGGCGTGATTCAGGAGGAACTGAACCGCCGGCTGGAAGCATCCAGGAAGGCTGATCCGTTGAAACAGCGAGAGGAATTGTTACGCCGCGAACATGCCAGGGTGGAGAAGAGCATGGACCGCCTGCTGAACGCCTATCAGGAAGGTCTGATAAGCCTGGAACAACTTCGCCGTCGGATGCCGGAACTCCGCAAACAACAACAAGCGGTCCAGGCCGAATTGCAGTCGCTGGAAGCGGCCACTGCCGACCAGGCCCACTGCTTGCGCCTGGCGGAAACGCTCACTGATTTCTGTACCCAGTTGCGGTTGAGGGCGGATACGCTTGCGGTCACTGAACGGCAGAAAATCGCCCGCCTGCTGATAAAGGAGATCTTGGTGAGCAGGGATACACTCACGATCCGTCACTCGATCCGGATACCGAGTGTCGGGCCCGATCCGAGCGGCATGCCCCGCCCGCCTCACACACCTCAACAGCCGCCGACGCCCCAACCCGGCGTACATTATCTTTTGCGTTCAGGCCGTCACAACTGCTCCCTGGGGCGTCCCCAGCTTCGTCTCCGACCACTGACCATCTTCCGAAACTCCCGCCTTCAGCCATTTCTGGATCAGGCGAAGTATCCGGCGATCGGCCACCCGGTGCTCGATGAACTTCAAGGTCCATTCGTGGCTCATGTTGTCGAAGAAGCCCCGAATGTCCGCATCCAGCACCCAGTTCACTCGCTTCCATTGGATGCCCACCGTCGGCGCGTCCAACGCTTGATGCGGGCCGCGTCCGGGCCGGAACCCGTAAGAAAAGCCCTTGAAGTCGACCTCGTAGATCTGGTTGAGGATCGTCACCACGGCCTGTTGAACGATTTTGTCCTCCAGGGCCGCGATGCCCAGCGGACGTTGCCGCCCGTCGGGCTTCGGGATATAGACCCTTCTTGAGGGTTGTGCCCGATACGTTCCACGGTGCACCCGACTGTGCAGATCGACGAGCCGATCCTCCAATCCGGTGGCATACTCCTGCCAAGTTACGCCGTCTATCCCCGGCGAGGCTTGACGCTTCAGGGCGTAGAAGCTCTCGCGGAGTAGTCCGACGGTCAAGTGGTGGAGCAGCGCGGTGAACCGCTCCTGCTTCCTTCCCCTTGCTGCTTGCCGCACACCGTGCAATCCCTGGGACATGCCTTTCCCGCTCTGTGTCGGGGACATGCGCGACGGCACGATGTTCTCCCCAGTCTGTGCCCTTCCCTCCTCCGCATCCTTGGAAGACTGCTCTCCCTTGTTCGGCTGGTTCACAGGGACTACGGCACAGTCCGACTTCTCCTGTACGTGCGCGTCCGCCGTTCGGTTTAGGGCCTTCGCGGACCGGTCTTGATCGCTCGACCAAGACGTACAGGAGATCTCCCGGTTCTCGTGCATGTTGTTTCTCAGCGTGCGCGGGTTCTTAGACTACGCAGGACCGAACCGGCCACTCGCGTTTAGCGTGGTCGTTCGTTTCGCCTTCCTCCTCTGGGAACGGAGTCGGCGTCCTGTTCCATCGGCTTTTCGAAGCTCAATAGCCCGGCCCACCGATAGTTGGGATAGAACTCGGGCGCGTTTGCGCAGCGCTACGTTTCCCGAGGCCCCCCTATAATCCCGGACAGCCGGTTTTCCCAGGTCCGGCTTGAAACCTTGGCCTCTCTTCCATGGGCCTTCCCAGCTTCGCGGAGGTTAAGCGCTGGTACGCATGCGCCCCGGCTTCCATGGTTTGCCCACAGCCTCGTCCCCTCGCATGCGTCGGTTCAACGCCGACTCTGCGTCCGGCCACCGCGCTGCCAATGAGACCGCCAAGTGTCCAGAGTCCCTTCGCCCGATATCGGTGCTACCGTCATCGGGGAGTCGTATTTCCTCTCCTCGGAGGGCGTTACCCCTCCGTCATCGCTACTACGGACTCATGCGCCAGTCCCCCTGGTTCTCCTCTCCTTCGGCCTTAGCTTCGTTCGAGGAGTCTTTGCCGGTTGCTACCAGCCCCGGCTACCCGCGGGACCTTCCCGACGCTATCTCTGCGAATCTTTCCTCGCTTGCCTGGTCCCTTGCCACGGCGGTCCCACCGGGTGCGCTTGCCTGTTTCTTCCCCGATGTCATCGGCCTTCCCCAACAGAGGTGTGGGTCGGCTTCCCGCTTCACCCGCGAACACGATTTTCCGCGGAGCGTTTTTCGACGCTGCAGACATTTCTTAATGTTCAGGCCTCCGAGTTTGCTCGTCTCCCAGATCGCTCCTACCGCTGCGCATACCACCTCAGGGCAGCTGAGAGTTTTACGTCCGGGCATCGCGCGCTTCGTTGCCTCCGCGCGCACCGGATATGCTAACCGTCCGAATACAGGCAATTGACGGTGCGAGGACTTTCACCCCGCAAGATTCGCAGCCTTGTCGGCTGCTCCCCTCTGTCTACGCTTCAGACGGCACCTCGCGATGCCGCCTGCAAGACTCGAGGCCAGGATGGATTCGCTGTTCTCCTTTCCCGTAGGGCTCTTTCATCCCCTACAACATGCCGGTTTATCCCGGCGCTCTCCGAGTCGCCGACAACTCGGGAGTTTGCTCGGTTTAACCAATCCTGGCGCGTTTCTCGTTAGTGATCCGGTCGAGCGACTCTAGCCTCTGCCTTCCACCGGCAGAGGTCTTGACAGTTTCCGATCACCGATCACCGGCTTGCGGCAGTGACTGGTTATGTATAAGCTGTAGGGATTGTGATGAAGCCTTTGATCTTTGCTCTCTGTGTTGTGTCTGCGTTTGGCGGTCTGAGGGCGCAGACGCCTGCCTGGCAGCCATCGCCGGGACATACGCAAGTGCCGATATGGCTGGGGGCGGTGCCTGATGCGCAGCCTGTCGCGGGGCCGGAGGCCGCTACGACGTCGGGGAAAGGGTGGCTGGTTGCCGGGAGGCCGGCGGTTTCCGTGACCAACGTGTCGCGGCCTACGATGACGGTCTATTCGCCAAAAGGGAAAAATACGGGCGCTGCGGTCGTCGTCTTCCCTGGTGGGGGCTATCAGGTTCTAGCCATCGACCTTGAAGGAACGGAGGTCTGTGATTGGCTGACGCCCAAAGGGATTACGTGTGTGCTGTTGAAATACCGCGTGACGGATGTGGGGGAGTATCCGAAATCAGGGCCGTATCCGGAATCACCGATGGCGTTGGAAGATGCGCAGAGGACAGTGGGTCTGGTGCGCTTTCACGCGGCGGAGTGGCATATCGATCCGCACAAGATTGGAGTGCTTGGGTTTTCGGCAGGCGGGCATTTGTCGGCAGCGCTGAGCACGCATTTTGAGAAGCGTTTGTATCCGGCTGTTGATGCGGCCGACAAAGAAAGCTGCCGCCCGGATTTTGCGGTGGCTATTTATCCGGGACATCTGTCGATTGCCGCGGCGGAATGGGATGCCAACCAGGGCGCCAGAAAGTTTGTGGTTCGTCATCCGGGGCATCTGTCGGTTGCCGATAGCAGCTTTGAGTTGAATCCCGATATTCATGTCACCAGCCAGACGCCGCCTACGTTTTTGCTGCAGGCGGAGGATGACCACGTGGACAATGTAAACGACTCGCTGGCTTACTATGCTGCGCTGAAGAAGGCCGGGGTTCCCGTGGAGATGCATTTGTATGCGCAGGGCGGGCATGCGTTTGGGCTACGGCGCACGAAGTTTCCGATAACGGGATGGCCTCAGTTGGTGGAGACTTGGCTGGGGACAATCGGAATGATTCCGGAGTGATTCGTATTTGAGGCGCAAATATGCAATCTGACCGTTACCGTACAAGGACAGAGGTCAAAGCCGAGGTTAGGCTAGCGATATGTTGGCTTGTGTGAATTCATGCGTGACTCCCGGATGACGAGGTACTCGGAAGTTGCTCTGGACAGCGTCGTGAGGACGATTATCCAGGATGCCGAAGGGCGTCGGTCCTGGGTGACGGCGAAGTGTTTACTGATAGTGTTCTCCCGATTCCCGATGATAAATTCCCATCCCACCACTGACTTTTGGGCAATTGACAGCGCTGCGAGCGGATTGGGCCTGAAAAGTCATAGGGCTGTTCTATAAAAGGCGATGTCAAGAGAAATAATCCCCCCTCGACCGGAGGCCGAGGGGGGATTGACCTCGGCATCGAGCCCCTGTAGCCTACTAGGAGCCTTTTGGTTTTGCTCTGGCTCTCTGACCTATCAACTCGGCTCGTCCCGAGCAGCGACGAGGCTGCCTGGCTTTTCCGTCCCCTCAGTTGCATCTTCCTGTCGTGACGACGCCACTCGGCTCCTGAAACTTGACAAGCGAAGCGGTTGCCAACTGGCAACCCATGGTTCTATCTGAGACTCGTGGCCTATAGCTTTCTTGGGTTATCCGAGGGAGCATAGGGTATCGGTAGAGACTCATGTGCAAAGGTGCACGGGGCCTAACAGCACTAGAGATACTTGCCCTCGAACCCGAACGTCTCCAGAACCCGATTGGCCCACCGCCAGGTTGATCCCAGGGGATGGAGCGGACTCTCTACCCGAGACGCTCAAGCCGCTTGCTGTTTCAGTTCTTCAGCGTCGAAACGTGCTCCTTTCTTCCAGAGGATTAAAGTGATCGCCGCAATCTTGCGTGCCAAGGTGAGACGAGCCATCGAAGGCTTCATGCCCTTGGCCAGCAAAGCCTGGTAGAAATCGTGGAAGGGCCCGGCACAACTGCTGGCCTTCGCGGCTGTGCCCTTGAAGATGTTTTTGAGATCATGGTTGTGGTTGTCATTGAGACCACGAAGCGCCGGCTGTTTCTTGGAATGTTGTAACTGACCTCCCACGTAGTGGTATTCCGCACTGCTGTGCGTCTCGAGAGCAAGCCCGCTATAGGCCCACAGTTGCCGCTTGGTGCGGAACCGATGAGGTGTTTGGATCAGCGCGATCAAGAGAGCGGCTCGGATCGCGCCGATGCAAGGAATCTGACCTAGCAATTTCGTCGCCCTATGTTTCCGGCTCTCGGCCAAAAGATCGCGTCGTACTTCTCGGCGCAAAGCCTGCAGCACATCGAGCTGTTGATAGAAGAACTCGGCCCGACGGCGCACGCCGGCTTCTGTGATCTTGCCCAACCATTCCGAACGATGACGCGGTGCATAGACGGATGTACCAGCGCAGGGGATGGCCCAGCTTCGATACAGCGCCTTCAACCGATTCATGACGCGCGTGAGATCCTTGCTGATCGTCAGATAACTGCGGGACAGCTCCTTCAAGGTTCGTATGCCAGTTTCTCCATGGTAGACCGCCGACAGCAGTCCGGCGCGCAACAGCTCGGCCAGCTTCCGCGCATCAATCCGGTCACCCTTGTTGCCGTCTTTCAGCAAGGCATTCTTCCGCGGATTGCATACCACGACCTTCGTGACGCGAGGTTTCAGCAAGTCGTATAACCAAGCGCCCCAGGTTCCTTCTTCAAACGTGACATGTAAACTTCCCCGTAGCCCTTCAATAAACTCCAGAATGGTCGCTGCTTTCGTTTCGACGATTGACTCCATCACCTGCTTGCCGACAGAATCCAGCACAGCAATTGAAATCGTTTCTTTGTGAACGTCCATGCCGATATACTTCGTTTTGTCCATAGGGGTGCTCCTTTTCGTAGGGAATGAGGTCACGCTCAGAACCTACACCAAAAGGGGCGCCCTTTTATAATGCGTATCGGAAGCGCGCCGATGAAAAAGGGATGGGGCAGCGCGAGAGCCCCGACGGCGCGCTTTCGATACAGCCGTTTGAACGAAGCCGCGTCACGACCCTATGGGATTTGAATCGCGTTTCTGGTGCTGGGTGGGAGGGCGGCGCACGAGAAAGGTGTGTGGGACGGGCGGCGAAGCGGGGCGGAAGAGGTAATCGGAGTGTTGATGGACCTTGAGAGAAAGCGATGCAGGGGCAGTGAAAGGGTGTTGCGGGCGCGAAGAGGCACACGAAGAGTGTTGGGGCTGAAGGCCCTGAGCCTTTTGGGAATGCTGGCGAGAATTTCATGAGTTCCTCGCCAGGGGAAGGGGTGGAGAACGCAGGGCAATCTGGGCTGCGCTGAGTCGCTCCAAGATGGTCATGGGCCCGCCGCATCGGGGACAGGTCCAGGGAGAGGAAGAAGGCGGGGTGGTGGAGGGAACCTCCCCGTCCCCTGGGGTGGGTGGTTGAGCCTGGGGCGAATCGGTCGCCGATCTCAGGAGCCGGAAACAGAGGGGTAGAAGTCGAGCGCGACGGCGAGGGGCGAGGAAACCGAAGTGGCGGATGCGCACGAAGCCGGGGGGAAGCACGTGGAGCAGAAAACGTCGCAAGAACTCGTCCACGGACAGGGTCATGAGGCGCTGCTGGTTGCGGTGGGCGGAGTCTCGCCAGCGGAAGGTGACTTGGTCGCCCGTCAGGGAAACAAGGCGATGATTGGAGATCGCGACGCGATGGGTGTAGGCGCCCAGATAGTGAAGGACATATTCTGGACCCCCGAAGGGCGGTTTGCAGTAGACGACCCAGTCCCGACGGAAGAGTGGGCGCAGGAAAGAGGAGAAAGCTTGGAGAGAAGCGAGCGGCTTCAGTTGGCCGTGGAAGCCCAGTTGGCCCTCGGCGAAAGCATGTTTCAGAGCGGCGACGAACTTGCCCCGAAAAACCCGGGCTAGGACGGGGATGGGAAGAAAGAAGCGGCGACGGGAGTTGAGCCAGCGCTGGTGATCGGGGGAGAGCCCGCCGGCGGGGACCACACAATGGACGTGAGGATGATGCTCCAGCTTCTGGTTCCAGGTGTGGAGGACACTGAAGAAGCCGATCTCCGCACCCAGATGCCGGGGATGTCTAGCGACTTCGAGCAGGGTTTGGGCGCTGGCGCGGAACAGCAGATCGTAGAGAACCTTCTTGTTCTGCAAAGCCAAGGGCGCCAGAAGATGCGGAAGGGTGAAGACCACATGCACGTAGCGGGTGGGCAGGAGTTCCTGCTGGCGCGCCTGCAACCAGCGGTCGCGGGCCTGGGTCTGACACTTGGGACAGTGCCGATTTCTGCAGGAGTTGTAAGAGATGGCGCGATACCCGCAGCGGGAACACTCATCGCGATGCCCGCCGAGCGCGGCGGTGCGGCAACGCTCGATGGCCGCCAGGACCTTGCGGTGCTGGGCGGTCAGCCAGGAGCGGCTGCGTCCGATGAATTTCTGCCCCGCCACGCGGATGAGATCGGCCACCTCTAGGGGTGGCCGGTTCATCTAGACGTCTCCCAGGGGCTCGTTTTTCTTCCCCGTAGCCGACAGCGCCAACGCGTCCAGAGGACTGGCGGTAGCGTTGAGATGGCGGGTGGAAAGGTGCAAGTACTGGGTGGTCTCTTTTAAATCATGGTGACCTAACAGAATCTGAATCGTGCGCAGGTCCGCACCGGCTTCCAGGAGATGAGTTGCAAAGCAGTGGCGCCTACTCCGGCCCCGGAATAGGCGCCACTATTCCGACCTCCGGACTATGCCGGGCGAAACGAGAATGGAGCGACCGAATACAGGTTGATCAAGGTTTACCTTCGCATCCTTGCGCACGTCCGCCCGGCATAGTTCGGCCTAGATTACAGGCGTTTGAGGAAAGCCAGCAACTCGTCATCGGCCCTGTAGCGACCGGGCTTTCCATCGGGTGACGTGGTCTTAGCCAGGATTTCCTCCTTGAGTGTGAGATTGGCATCGAGGTAGATTTGGGTGGTTTCGACAGATTCATGGCCTAACCAAAGCGCGATGACCGCTCGATCGACACCCTCTTGTAACAACTCCATGGCCAGCGTGTGCCTCAAAACATGCGGCGTAACGTGCTTTTGGCGGAGTGATGGACAAGTGTGGCCAGCGTGTGCCACGTGCTTGGCGAGTAGGTCTGACACGCTGTCAGGGCTGAGCCGACCGCCACTGGCGCTGGGAAACAGGGCTTGGGCATTGTGTCTTGTCGGCTCCTGTAACCACGCCTTCAGAACCGCCGCCGTCATCTTGGTGAGCGGGGTGCAGCGCTCCTTACGCCCTTTGCCCACACAGCGCACATAGGCTCCGGTGCCCAAAGACACGTCGGGGCGTTGCAGGCCGGTCAACTCCGACAAGCGCAAGCCGGTCTGCACGGCTACCAATAACAAGGCGTGGTCGCGACGTCCAAACCAAGTCCTTTGGTCAGGGGCCGCCAGTAACGCATCGACTTCAGAGCGATTCAGGAAGTGAACCAAGGCGCGCGTGTGGCGCTTACTCGGTATGGCCAGCACGCGCTGAATTTGAGAGGCACGGGAAGGCTCTTCGTAAGCGGCATAGTGGAAGAAGGACCGGATCGCCGTCAAACGAAGATTCCGGCTACGGGCAGTGATACCCCGACTGTTTTCCAAATCGTCCAGGAAGGCCGCAATCAGTGGGGCATCGATCTCTGTCAAATCTAAACGCGATGGTGGCTTGTGCAAACGCCCCTGCGCGAAGGTCAGGAGCAGACGGAAAGTGTCCCGATAGGAGCTGATGGTGTGAGGACTTGCTTGCCGCTGGCTCATGAGGCGCTGAGTAAAGAAGTTCTCCAGTAACGCGGCCAGAGTGGCAGGGGATTTCATGCTTGCCCCTCCCAGCGCTTTTCCAGGCGCTTGACGACCAAGCCCATCAGCTCGGGGCAAGCCGTTAGATACCAGTAAGTGTCGGCCACGTGGACATGTCCCAGGTAGGTTGACAAGATGGGCAGACGACGTTCGGGGTCCTGGCCCGAACGGTACCACCGGATCAGTGTCTTTACCGCGAAGCGGTGACGAAAATCGTGAAGGCGAGGTCCATGGCTGGCGGAAGCCTCGCGCAATCCCACTCGTCGGGACAAATCGTAAAACGTCCGCCGGACTTGGCTGCCATCCAGCCTCGTTCCACGTTGGGACACAAAAAAGTGGGAGGCGGGCCGGTTGCCCAGCAAGCGGTCACGACGCGCCGCATAGCCGGAGAGCACCTTACGGGTCGAGGGATGAAGGGGCACCAGTCGGGACTTGCCAAACTTGGCCCCTCGAACCGTCAGAATACCTTCTCTGAGGTCAACATCTTCACATTGCAGGTTGAGGGCCTCACTGATGCGCAAGCCGGTTACCGACAACAATCCAAAGAGACAGTGGTAGGTTCGACCTCGCAGACCATGAGCCGGCGGTAACTGTTGAGCGGCGCAGAGCAGTCGCCGTACCTCGTCGTCACTATACAAATACGGCCGGGCGCGGCCGGGGCGATGAGGTAACAACCCCCAGGGTGGAATTTCAGTTCTCGAGTCATGCGCACTCCAATAGCGCGCAAACCCCCGCACGAAACTAAGCCGCCGGGCCCATTCTGCAGGCCGCGCCTCAGGATCCTGCTGTGCCCACTGCATGGCCAGGGGAGTGGTAAGGTGGGGCGCGCTGCGCGTTCCGAGAAAGGCAGCGAAATTCAGCAGGCCGATGTGCACGTCGTGCAGTTTGTATCCCAAACTGCGGCGCATCTGGATATAGTCCTCGACGCTTTTACGCCAGGGGTTCATCGCTCACCTCCCGGCCAGGCCAATGCCAGAGTCGCCAGCGAAGTGATGTCGACCTTGGCGTAGAGAGCCGTGGTCTGAGGGCTTTGATGGCGCAGAACTTCGCCAATCTCGGCTAAAGACGCACCTTTCCGGAGCATTTGGCAAGCGAGGCCGTGGCGGAGCTGATGGGCTCCCTTCCGCGGCGAATCAATCCCAGCCCGTGCCAGTGCATGTTTCACCACGCAACAAATCGCCGACGTACTCCTGAAGCCTCGAACCGGCGCCCGGGCACGCAGAAAGACCCATCGGCTGGTGGTGCGCGGCCGTCCCTTGCGCAAATACGCGGCCAGGGCCTTCCCGACATCCCGAGGAAGCGGCAGTTGGGAATCGTGGCCACCCTTTCCATGCACCGTGATCAACCCGCCCTGCCAATCCAGATCCTCCAGAGTGAGCGTCTTAACCTCGCCGCCGCGCAAACCCAGTCGTGCCAGAAGCAATAGGATCGCGTAATCTCGTCTGCCCACGGCTGTCCGCCGGTCGCAGGCGGCCAACACACGTTCCGTCTGGGCGGACGGAAGCGCTCTGGGTAGGGTTGATTGCGACCAATTCGCCACCGCGGGCACACAGGCGGCAAGGTCGTTGTGGAGGTCTCCGCGATATCGAGCAAATCGTAGGAACGAGCGCAGCGCCGTGGTCATCAATTGAACTTGCTTGCTATGAATGGAAGCGGCCCGCCGCTGGACAAAACCGATTACGTCGGCGCCCGAGAGAGCAGTTAAGTCGACGGGGCCAGTGCCAAAACGTCCGGCCAGAAACTCACCAACGAAGGGCGTGTAGTTGGTGAGCGTCGCCGAGGTGAGTGCTCGTTCTTGCCGCAAATAGAGACGAAATTCGTCTCTCAGCTTCTCCGCTGGCGTTAGCGCCGGCAAGGACGCTTGGGGAATTACCCCCAGGCGAAGCAACAGGCTCGAGAGCCGGTTCAGTGTTGCCAAGTCCTCTCGCCGAGGGCGCCGATACCGCGCCCGCCATCGCAGGTAGGGTTGAAAGTGGTTGATCCCAATCTGCGGCGCACTGATCCGACGTTTGGCCAGCCACCGACTGAAGTCAGCAACCAGGCGAATCTGCAACTCCGCCGACTGTTGGGCATAGCCTTCCGCGCGCAACTCGGCCGCGTAGCCGTCAATGTACTTACCCAGAGGCCCCTCATGCAGGCGCAATCGGGTTTCGGGATTCTTGAAAAATGGGTTCATGGGTGTTCTCCTTTACACAACAGCGTGTCAGGAAAACACCGATCCGACTATGCCGGGAAAATTCACATTACGCAGCTGATCGCCGGGCAAAAGCCAATCTCGCCCGGCATAGTCCGGAGGTCGGAATAGTGCCTCAGCGTGTGCGGATGAACACGGTTGTGGAGACCCGCGCGTAAGGCAGCCTGGTGGCAGGCATGCCAGATCACCTTGGAAGTAATCGGATCTGGGGCCGTATGCGAACGATTACCGGGGAAAAGCCATGTCTTGGGCTTCAGTCCGCGCCAGTGCTCGCGCAAGGCTTCTAGCAGGACGGGGCTGAGCATGACGTCCCGATCCTTACGGCCCTTGCCGCCCTGGATGTGGACGACCATCCTTTGACTATCGACGTCGCTAACCTTCAAGCGAGCCACTTCGGCGCGGCGTGCTCCGGTTGCGTAGAGGGTCATCAGCAAAATGCGGTAGAAGGGAGTGGGCGCTGCGTTAATGAGTTGGGCGACCTCCGCCTGGCTCAGCACCGACGGCAGGCGGTGCACTTTCTTGGGATAAGGCGTCACTGCCACGCTCCAGGGCCTCCTCAAAGTCTTAACGAAGAAGAAGCGTAACGCAGCTAAGCGTTGGTTGACGGTGTTGGGATCCAGCTTTCGCTGACGGAGCAAGTAGGCCTGGTACTGGCGGATGTGCTCGGGACCCAACTGGTCCGGAGGGCGATGGAAGTAACGGGCAAAATCTTCCACCGCAGGGATGTAACACTCGATGGTCCTCGGAGAGTAATTTCGACGCTCGAGTTCTTCGAGCATCATTTTGCGTAAACGGGTCATAGGGAACCTCCTTATGACCCGACAATAACCTAGCTCAGCACTACCACCACCACTCCCACGCACGCGAAGCGTCCGCCGCCCTAGCGGCTTCGTTGTGTACTGGGCATGTTCAGCAGCTTGGAGGTGAAAGTCCTCTGGCCAACCTGATGGAGGTGAAGGCCTAGTGATGATGCAAGGGCTACCGCCGCGAGGTGGGGTCCGAAGGAAGCATGGAGCAAACGTGCGAGTCGATGGACAAAAACCGGATACAAGGCGCCAGCACCGGACGAGCGGGCAACTTACCGCGAAGTCCACTTCCATCAAGGTGCGAAGCGTAGATTCGGCGATTGTGCGCGGAAGGCGGCTGAACTTACCCCAGGAGATCTGCTCCGTGTCGCGTAGGCGACTGAGGCGACCGAAAGGCAGCCTGACCGCGGAGCAGAAGTCAGCAGAGGGCATAGTATCCGGCCACGGAGAAGGCCCGAACGAGAAGGAGTGGTGAGTAGGCCATGAGTCTCACAGACGACCAGCAGCAGAATATCCAGATGAAACTGGACTTCTCATCTGCGCTGACGGGTGCAGCCCGAGGTGTCGCAGGGGAAGAGACTGAATCGTCGGGGGCGACAAGTGGACCCGAAAACCCCGCTAAAACCGACCGATTGATGGAGGAGGTATGTGAGCGAGAAAATCTGAAGGAGGCATTGCGGCAGGTGAAGGCGAACAAGGGTAGTTCGGGCGTCGACGGCATGACAGTCGTGGCGCTGTCGGATTATCTGAAGCAGCACTGGCCAGCCATCCGGGAACAACTGTTGAGCGGGACCTACGAGCCGAAACCGGTAAGGCGGGTGGAAATCCCCAAGCCGGACGGAGGGGTGCGAAAGCTTGGCATCCCGACGGTGTTGGATCGATTTATCCAGCAAGCGGTAATGCAGGTTCTACAGAGGCGGTGGGACCGGACGTTTTCCGACTACAGCTACGGTTTTCGGCCGGGACGGTCGGCTCATCAGGCGGTGGCCCAGGCGCAGCAGTACATCGCTGCTGGTTACGGCTGGGTGGTTGATCTTGATTTGGAGAAATTCTTCGATCGAGTCAATCACGACAAACTGATGGGCAGGATCGCGAACCGGATCGAGGACAAGCGGCTGCTAAAACTCATCCGGACATTTCTGAATGCCGGGGTGATGGAGAACGGTTTGGTTAGCCCTAGTGTGGAAGGGACCCCCCAAGGGGGACCTCTTTCGCCCCTGTTAAGCAACCTCGTGCTCGACGAACTCGACCGCGAACTGGAGCGCCGGGGACATCGCTTTGTTCGCTACGCGGACGACAGCAACATTTACGTTCGCAGCGAGCGGGCGGGTCAACGGGTGATGGAGAGCATCACGCGATTCATCACGCAAAGGCTCAAGCTCAAGGTAAACGAGACGAAGAGTGCGGTGGCGCGACCACAGGAACGCAAGTTCCTCGGGTTCAGCTTTAGCGCCGGTCCGGAGGTCAAGCGTGTCATAGCGCCCAAGGCCTTGGATCGGTTTAAGCAACGAATTCGGGAGACCACGCGAAGGGCGAAGGGCGTCAGCATCGAGACGACGATGGAGGAGTTGGCCCCGTATCTGCGGGGCTGGCGCAACTATTTCGGCTTCTGCGAAACGCCTGAGGTGCTGATCGGCCTGAGCCGCTGGGTTCGGCTAAGACTTCGAAGCGCTCTGTGGCGGCAGTGGAAAACCCCACGTCGTCGCCGAGCGGCTTTGTTGAAACTAGGGGTTCGTCCGCGCCTCGCCAGTCACACGGCTGGCAGCGGACGTGGTCCTTGGTATCTTGCCCGCGCCAAGGCCCTATCTGTGGGGCTTTCCAATGCTCACTTCAAATCGCTCGGACTTCCGACACTGATCGATGGGTACTAGCGCAACCAACTCGAACCGCCGTGTACGGACCCGTACGCACGGTGGTGTGGCAGGGGTCGGCGGGTGACCGCCGCCCCTATGCCGATCAAACGGGGTTCTGGGATGTGTGAACCTACGCTCCTCTCTGCTTGGACGTATTACGGCCTAAGCGTACTTTGAGTCGCCGTCGCCAAACCCCACTTTACAAGGAAGGTAAGCCGACCAATTGACCAATGCTCGACTCGTCGAGCAGGCGCTCGTCGAGTTCAATGGCGTGTGCCACAGCTCGGTTGGCACGACATGCGCTGCGAAAAAACGCCAAGCTCCACGACGTGGACATTGCACTCGAAAGACGAAAGCAGAGCCCGGCGTGTTGGGTAGTGGGG
>Ga0208189_1000450_pt1 | contig 22836 bp, 18 predicted proteins | sample June2015DPH_10_5_FD_184702 | JGI IMG/M metagenome (GOLD analysis project Ga0208189, IMG submission 184702) | Peatland microbial communities from SPRUCE experiment site at the Marcell Experimental Forest, Minnesota, USA - June2015DPH_10_40... | ecosystem: Environmental > Terrestrial > Soil >... | reverse complement strand
CGTAAACCAAAGGGAGATGCGCACGTTTGCCGTCTTAAAGGTAATCATTGGCGGGAGGTTGATGCTCTGGAGCTTCTTGGCAAGAAGGGCAACCCGCTCGCCTCCACCGGCTTTCGATATCTTCATGGCGTCGCGGAAAACATAGCTTCCGACAACAACCAGCACCGCCACAAAAGAAAGGCTCACATAGAGGTCGGACCCTGCCGGTCCCCATTTTGCGAGTATTAATTGCTGGATTTTTATGCCTACCTGTACACCGACGCCTGCGCTGGCAGCCAGCACAAGACCAAGCTTCAAATCCACCTGGCCGTATTTAAAACGTTTGTACGCTCCGACAAGCGCCTTGGGAAATTTGTGGCACATATTGCTTGCCACCGCTACGACCCCGGGCACCCCCAGGCTCATCATGCCAGGCGTCAAAACGAAGGCGCCGCCCGAACCGATGAACCCGCTCACAAGGCCGCCGACAAAGCCGACCAGAAAAAGGAAAACCACGTAAATCACATTGAGATCGATGAATTTGACTGTTTCATTTGCTATGTCGTGCATTTTGAATCCTTACCGAAGCCAAAAGGTTTTTCGCCAAATTGCGCGATTATAAGTCTATCCTGTGAAACGGATTGACGTAAGCATAGGCGCGAGGTCTTTTGCGCAACTGCTTTCTCTTCTCGATGACCTTGTGTTCGGTCTTTCTGACCTGATCTCTCTTGAGGGCCTCGATACCGAGAAGGGACCACAAATTGTGCGCAAATGCACCGTGCACAAACGAAAATGCCAGAACCGTGGCAATGGGAATAGCTGCGTACCAGCCGCCCCTGGAACAAATTTGCGTGACGGTGTCGGCGTTTGTAAAAACAGCCGCATAACAGGCGGCGCTCACTACACCGTATCCAGCCGTTTTTCCCATCAAAATAGCTTTTGAGGATTCACTCTTAGCAGGCATTGCATTTCCTCCCTGGTCGTTGAAAGCTGATAAAACACTCACTACCGGAACCGATATATTTCGGATACTCTCGCTGCTTATCTCCGAGTCTACTACTACGATCTCCACCCTCTTTATCTCGTGAATTGCGTCCTCAACCGCAAATTCAATATCCCCTCGCTTAATCATGGCGCTGCAATGGATTCCGTTGCTACCGGCCGCTTCGCATAATTTTTTTGCCGATTTGCCGGACCTGTCTTCGAATGGTCTGCCCTCAGACTGAGCATCAACGCTCAGGGCAGCCAGATCGTATCCGAGCCGCCCGGCCAGCTGCACGCAATGATTGATTAAGGTCTCCGTAAAAATCCCCTTATTTGCCACGACAAGGATCTTGCGGCCGTTGTGCAGGTCGTTCTTACGATTTGTTCCCATTAAATTTGACATGGCCTGTTCACCTATGAGCATGAATTTTACAATCTTCTATAGTCAAAAGTCGTGCCATCTGCTAAAAAGCTACCAAAATCATTGCTGAATAAGGCTTGGGCTGCTCCCTGCCGCCGGGGCCAAAGAGGGCCCGGGGTGTTGCACAATGCAATAGCATCTCACTGAGTCAATGCTGTAGCACAATACAGCAATGTTCGATACTGCAACGCAGAGCTTAAGCCCGTTGCGATTTGCAACAGGGATCGAGAGGCAGAGTATGAGTTTATTTAAAAAAATTGAGAGGATCGAAGAAAAACCCCCGGAAGAAACATCGGTCGAGCTGGATGATCTTCGCAAGGCCATCGAGACAGCAAGGATATCGAAGCCCATTTCGGAGCTGGCCTCCAAGGAGCTCGAGCGCCTCGAAAGAATGGACCCCGGTATACCCGAATACACAATCGGGGTGAGTTATCTCGAGTTCCTCCTCTCGCTTCCCTGGCAGAACTTAACCGACGACAGCCTTGATATGGCGCGCGCGGAAAAGATCCTTGAGCTTCAGCACTATGGACTAAAACACGTCAAAGAGAGAATCCTGGAATATCTGGCGGTCAAAACCCTTTGTAACCTGACCGACTTTCATATCCTGGTGGTCGATGACGAGGAGATAGCCAGAACGAACCTGGAATATGTCCTGCGCAAGGAAGGCTACCAGGTAAGCACTGCGGTAAACGGCCGGGACGCTTTGGATCAACTGGGCCAAAAAGAGTTCGAGCTGGTCCTTACCGATCTCAAGATGGAAAAGATGGACGGCATTCAGCTCCTCGAATCTGCAAAACAGGTCGCCCCGAACACCCAGATCGTGATGATTACCGGCTATGCCACGGTGAGCTCTGCCGTTGACGCTCTCAAAAAAGGGGCCGCCCACTATCTGCCCAAACCAATTGACCTTGAGGAACTACGCTCCACTGTGCGGCAGATTCACGAAAAGAAACGGCACATCGAGTTGACAAGAAGCCCTATTTTGTGCTTTTCGGGTCCTCCCGGAACCGGAAAAACTTCCATTGGCAAGTCTATTGCCGAAGCGCTGGGCAGAAAGTTCGTCAGGATTTCTCTTGCCGGTTTGCGCGATGAAGCCGAACTCAGAGGACACCGAAGGACTTATGTCGGATCGATGCCGGGCAGAATCATCACCGAGATACGGCGCATCGGGGTCAGGAACCCGGTTTTCATGCTTGACGAGATAGACAAGATCGGCCAGGACTTCCGAGGCGATCCTGCTTCGGTTCTGCTGGAAATCCTGGATCCGGAGCAAAACGGCCGGTTTCTCGATCACTACCTGGATGTCCCCTTCGATCTGTCCAGCGTCATGTTCATTGCAACGGCCAATGTGGTGGAAAGGCTTCCCGCCCCGCTCCTGGACAGGCTCGAAGTGATCCCGTTCCCCGGCTATACTGAAAAGGAAAAGCGAGCTATCGCCCGGCAATACCTCGTTCCGCGCCAGTTGAGAGAACACGGCCTGAAAAACAGGCACGTCGAGTTTCTCGACGGCGCGATTTCAAAAATTATCATGGATTACACACTCGAGGCAGGACTGCGCAACTTCGAGCGCGAAATTGCAACCGTCTGCCGAAAGCTTGCAAGGCTCTGTCTTCAAAGTGAAAACGATCGCTCACCCGTCGTGGTGGATGAAAAACTGATCGAAAACCTGCTCGGACCACGAAGATTCACCCATGAGATCGCGGAGGCGGGTCACCGTGTGGGAGTTACCACAGGACTGGTGTGGACAGAATTCGGAGGAGAGATAATCTTTATCGAGGCGACCAGGATGAAGGGAAACCAACAGTTAATATTGACCGGTTCCCTTGGAGAGATAATCCGCGAGTCTGCGCAGACGGCCCTGAGCTATATACGCAGCCACGCTCAAGATTTTTCACTGGACCCGGATTTTTTCGAGAAAAGCGACATCCACGTGCACATTCCATCCGGGGCTGTTCCCAAGGACGGCCCTTCGGCGGGCATTACAATAGCTCTGGCGCTTATTTCTCTTCTAACCGGAAAACCTGCGCGGCGCGACGTCGCCCTTTCCGGAGAATTCACCCTGAGCGGCAGGCTGCTCCCCGTCAGCGGAATCCGCGAGAAAGTTCTCGCAGCTCAAAGAGCGGGCGTTAAAACAATCATATTTCCCGAAGCAAACAAGATCGACATCGACGACCTGGATGGTGACGTCCGGGAAGGAGTCGAACTTATTACAGCCGCAGATATCTTTTCGATTGTTGATAGAGTCCTGCTCTAGTCCTTTCGTGTCACTTCTCACCGCGCAGCCTGGCATTTACTTGCGTAATTTAGCGTGTTTAGTTCCGTGGAAGATCCTTCCCCCTGGCAACGTCGTCATTCCGGCGCAGGCCGGAATCCAGTGTCTTTTCGGCTGGTTAAAATCACTGGACCCCGACACTTCGCCGGGGTGACGGGCTGTGAATATGTTACGCGCACTTCTGCAAGTAAGTACTAGAAGGTAGAGTCCGATACTCATATTCAGAGGACTGAGGACTGAGGCCCCGGACTGGAAACTTCCGGGGTGACGAGGACTGAGAACACTTTAGAACGAAGGGCGGAGACCCGAGTTGCGGGTTGCAGGTCGTTTGGCTCTGGCCATATGTGACAACTCACTAATCTGGTTAAACGTTCGTTTTTGATGCCGCAAATGCACCTCTAAGCACCAAATAAGCTATGATGTGGACCTATTGTCATGTAATTTTAGTCAGTTAGGGCTACCCGACCCCTTTGCCGCGCAACAGATGCGGACACATTGTCCAGACTGACAGATTAGTTAAAGCTTAAGTAGTTTGATAATCCTGGTTTCAAGTTCAGCGGTGTTTTTAGTTTCGCATTCCCAGATAATTTCTACCCTCCAACCTGCCTCTTCCAAATCTACAACAGCGTCTCTGCTTCTCCGAGCGTTACCCTCTAGTTTGCTGGTCCAGTATTCGGCATTGGAATTCGGCGTTGTGGCCCGACGGCAGCCAGAGTGCTGGTGCCAGAAACAGCCGTGCACAAAGATCGCTGTCCGGAAACGCGGCAATACAATATCAGGTACACCGCTAAGGTCTCGTCGATGTAGCCTGAATCGGAATCCGAGTTTGTGAAGAGTCTGCCGTACTACTAACTCCGGCTTGGTATCCTTTGCACTGATACGCGACATGCAATATGAGCGTTGGCTTTCGTTCAAGTTGTCCATCTTAATTTAAAAACTTCCTTATTTCCACAGCGAGGATCTGGGCCAGGAGGGGAGGAACGGCATCGGCAGCCTGCTGCTGCTGGGAACCGAGACAGCCCTCTAAGATGAATGAATCAGGAAATGCTTGAAGCCTAGCAGCCTCCCTCACGGAGAGCCCTCTATCTTCTTCGGGATGAATAAGCATATTCTTCCTAAAATTTGAAATGACCACTGATGGAGCATCCCATTCCAATCTCCGATAGATTCCTGTATGACATTGAGCGGGATTCTTATAGTTTGCCATAAGTTCGGGAGGAATGCTCCTCCAGTTGCAGCCTGGAGGAATGTGCCTATACCTGCTAAGTACAATTTCGTTGTTACGGGTGACCAAATTACCCCGGACGAATGGCTCCTCATTCGCTCCACGCATCTTCATCTGATAGTCGGAGAGTTCATCGCCTAACCGCCTATAGGGCAGCATACTCCTCGTATCACCATTAATCAATGACGGCAGATCTCCAATCGCTTCTCGAACTGTGACCCCGGATGATTTGGTTGATTCAGGGAAAATGAAACGACTCCTGCCTAGGAATCCAATGAAAAAGATTCGTCTTCTCTTTTGAGGAACACCATAGTCAACTGCATTGAGGATCCTGGTGGTGACCTGGTATCCCATCGAACTGCCCAATTCGACAATATGGTCCTCGACATGGCCGTTAGCCACATGCTGGAGGCCCCAAACATTTTCAATCAAAAACCAGGCTGGCTTAAAATCACCGACTAAGCGCATAATTTCAAGATATAAGAGATTGGATGGGTTATCCAAATTACGAGAGCGCCTATTCGACTGTGAAAAGCCGCGACATGGAGGTGATGCTAAAATACCACCTATTTCCATCCTTTTCTGGGAAATATGATGGAATATTTCTGCCCTTCCAATCTGCCTTACGTCAGCGGCAAGGGCAATTGAGGCAGGCAGGTTTTTCTTATAGGTCCTGAGCGCTTCTTTGTCGATGTCCAAGCCCAATGCCACACTAAATCCAGCCTGTACGAAGCCGTATGACAATCCTCCTGCTCCACAGCATAGATCAATGCAAACATTTTCTTTGACTGGCGTGGGGGACATCTACTCATCCATTTTTAGATATGGGTTCAAACACCTGATTTCCCAGTATTTCCTTGATCCGGTGGAATAATCATCGTAGTTATACTGGACGGGAACTGCATAGGTTATCTGTACATTGGGCCTGCTTTCTGCGAAAAGGAAAAAACCGAGTGTCTGAAGCTTAGTACCCAGCGAGGCGACAACGAAGTAGAATTGATGAGCGTAACGAGCATAAATCCTCTCTAATTCCAGAAATGTACCATCTACTTCCAGGGCTGGCAGCCTCGGCTCATATAGGCAGATGTCTCCGCTCATTGAAAGAAGAAGTTCATTCTCCCTCTCGGAAATGTCATTGAGTCCTTTATGATAAGGACTACCCTGACGCAGCAGGATGGTCTTTTCAGGTTGATGCCGCCGCCAGGTAATATAGGCTCTCTCGCCTTCATGGCCGGGCAGCACAACTAAGAGTTTCTTGAGCAGCGGGTCTTGCACGCCTCCAAATCCCAAAATCGGCACTACTGAACGCACACCTCTTGTAAGCCAGCCATCTGGTTTTTCGGTAGAGTATTCAACCGGTTCGGTATAAAGCATCCTAAAATTTTGCTCTGCTGTAATTCCCACTATTTCCTGGATCAGCGGAAACATTAATTGTCTTGGAAAAGTTGTAATATCCAGAGTCATTCTGATAGTTGAACAGTCGGTTAGAATCTCTTGCATTGCTGTTTTGAATTCAGAAATAGATTGACGTGGTGTTGCAGTCTCAAAGACAAATTCTAAGGCTGCTCGTTTTGTCAGTTTCGAGGCAAGGTCTCTGAGTGCCTTTAAATGCTGCAGACATTTTCCTTTGTAAAGAAATTCTCTGCCATAGAACAAGAGGACGGCTTTGGGATGATAATTTTCAGCTGAGGACAGCAAAGCCCCCATACAGCGCTCTTCATAGCTGGCACAGCAGATAAAAATCTCTGCTCCTTCAGCCTCTGAGTAAGGCTCTAGATGATCAAACTCAGTGATCTGGCTCATTGCTTATCCCATTCTTGCATTAAAAGCTGGGAGCCATAAGCATTTAGCATAAACTTATCTAGGAGACTCTTCTTATTCTTAATAGCGTCTACAATATCCGATGCAGTCATCTCTATTCTGCCTTGCATTCTCAAGGGTGAGAGACCACGCCTTGGCACCAGTCGCTTATTCAACGCATACGCAGGCAAAGAGGCTTGTCCAGCCGTTTTAGGAGGGTAGGCGAATTTCTGGAGAACACTTTCCCTGAGGCATACCTTCATAAGGTTGTCAACATAAGTGCTACTGTCCTTAAGGGCAAAAGTTATGATTTCAGGTTCTCTGTGACTTGGAGAATGCAGACGTGCGTAGAATAGATCGCAAAGGGCCTCGATAAGATCCACAACATCCTTTGAAGTCACGCCATAGCCCAAAGCGCTAGATTCTCCATGAGCGCCTGCGCCTTTATTTAAGTTTTCAAAAAATGCCCTGGAATAGCCCAAAACCGCCCTGTTCTGAATCTCTGCTGAAATGCCAATGCCTTTCTGAGGATTCCAGTGCTCTTTGTATGCTTCGCTAATCGTATGGGAGCAGATCTCCAAAAACTGCCTGACAATTCCCGAAGAAATATTGACAATATAATCGTACCCGGCATAGCGTTCGGGTTGTCTCATTTGCCTCAATTTCTGAAAATATCTAGCGTTGCCGTATTTACTGAAGTAATCACTTTTCTGTTTGGTTGGTTTTTTTTTAGCTTCTTCCCACTCTTTCTCCATGGTGGACCTAACTTCTTGCCTTAATTTGATTCCGTGCTCCCAAGGGAGAAATAGATCCCTTAAGACTCTGTTGCATGCGCTTATTGCGGACTTATCCCTTTCTACACTCATAGTGAGCGCAGGTATCCTCTCGCTGAAACTTGGCCATCCGGCTTCTTTGATCCGTTTTGCAGAAATTAACATTACCGCATCAGGATAATCCTTTCGAAGAAGACCTCTCTCAATCATATCCAAAGAGATATGATCAAAATCGTCTCCTGGTCGAAAGGTGCGTCCCTGCCCTGCAGTCCCGGTCTTAACCCCCTCACTCATTACTCCAAATTTGAAGCAAACCAGATCAAACATTCTTTGTGCAGCAATCGCGAATAAAATCTCTTGCTGCCAGTCGTGCAGGACATCGAAATCATCAAGCAGCATAAGAATACAGCATTGCTCCAGGCCAAGAGTCTCTTTAAACAGGGCGATCAAATCATATAAAAAACCGCTTAAGGTCAAAGCTGGAGTGAACGTGGAACTACCCTCAGCCCGCAAATATTCATCAACCGCTTTTGCTTCCTGCCTCAGAACATCGCGATATACATCAATTATTTCGGACAAGTTGTCAGCATTATCCAGCCATTCTTTAGGTACTTCTAAAAGTCTACTTAGTTTGCTCACGATTCTGTTGGAATTCTTATTGGATAGACCAAGGTGCGCTGTGACCTCTTTCATGGTTTCGAGAATCTGCACGCAAATGTCAGCCGTCAATCTGTGCTCGAATATATGTCCTCGCTTTATCTTGTCAGGGATCTCTTCCAAATCACTCTTGTCATAGACCCCCTGCTGGAGCTTGCAATAGACCCCAATGAAGCGCTTCTCCTCGAAGTACGCGCCGGAATCCTGGTTCTTTGCTCGCCAGGTCCTGATCTGAACAGGGAAAGAGAGATACTTGAGGATCATTGACTTTCCGGTGCCCCTCTGCCCCTCGATTATCGTCCCGAAACGCTTTTCAGCTATGTCGAGCTTTGTATGATGCCCGACGAATAGCCTGGTAATTTCGTCCGCATTCATCCCTTCTGCTGTGACACTGGCAAAGGGGTCCAAAACGCGACTGTATCCAAGGTTAGGAAGCGCACAAATGTGTGGACTGCCGCTCCCTTTCTCTTTCGATACAGTCCTTCCCATCCCTTCTATTTTTATGGGCATCTCGCCCTTATGCTTCTTCCCAGTTGCCCCTATGTCCGGTCCCCATTCATTTTGAGTCTCGAAATATGTTCGAAAGAACACGGTTCCATGTCCAGTGTCCAAGTCCAGAAATCCATAATTATAGGATAGAGGAGATTTTCGTTTTTCAAAAACGGCGTCGGCGGAAATGGGAACCCATTCCCCAAAAGGGCTGGAGACCAATCTAATATTGGACTGGTGGGTATGCCCAGTAAGCCACAGCCCGCATTTTTTCTGTAAAAGGATTTCGCAGCTTTGAGAATCATCAATTTCCTTCCATTTGCCAACCGGATGATGGAAAACGGCAATATTCAACAACGATCCTTCAGCAGCTTTCAGAGCTTCTGTCAGCTGTATCTCCCCAAGGCAGGGCTCATCATCTTCATTTCCAGTGCATAGACACGCTGAATTCATGCAGAGCACTGAAATTCTCCTGCCGCTTATCATTATTTCAGAGGTGTAGAATAAACCGGGATTCTGAAGATGTTTCCCTGTAACCGGTATGAGGAAATGTTCTGAGTAGCCTTTAATCCTAGGCTTTAGAAGTTCCATGTCTTCAGAATTTTTAAGAAATCTGGTGATCTCTTCTCCATTCTTGATGTCCCTTTGCCATCCCTGAGCGTACTTTTCATAATGCTTTATATTTATGTCGTGGTTGCCCGGTACAAAGAAAAGCCTATCATTCCCAACCTTAAGCCTCTCAATCAAAGGATTGACAAACTCATTTATTGCGAGCTCGTACTCTTTTTCGTATCCGTGGAAAGCAAGATCTCCGGTAAAAAAGAGAGCCTCAATCTGGCTAAGTCGCGGATCTGTGCTTCCCCGGTCCGCGACGTCATCGAGCAAAGCCTCAATGACGCGCGATCTGTTGAATACATCCTCTTCTCGCATGTGTAGGTCTGACAAATGAATCCATGAGAGAACAGCCATGTTTTCCCCTTTTTAAATGTGGGCTTCCTACCCCGCATACTGCCTTCTCAGAGAAAAAGGCAAATGCGGCTGTAAGTTTACTAGTCCCTTTACACCATTTTCGAACTGCAAGTATATATCTTTGAACAGCATCTGCATTTTTTGATTCAATTCCGCAAGAAGTGGAAGATGGACTTCTCTCATCTGAGGATGGTAGGCTGGTAAAAAACTAGCAGGAGTGAGAATCTCAACAAAGCCAATCTCGAAAGACTCAGTTTGCAACGATTCGGTAAACAATTGATTCGGAAACGGCAAATATTTTGGCGCCTCATTTGTCAAAGTCCATGAGAGCTGTGTGGAGTTTCCCCTTTTTTAGTCAACGTAGAGACACTATGGCAACTCTGGAGTACCTTTTCAGAATCAAGACCGCCTCAAACTGGCCTTTTTGATGCCAAAAGCAGCGTTTCAAAACCTGAAGGATCGGTGGATTTGGTAATTTGTCCAACGGATGCAAATACTTGTCTTTGCGCGACCCCGTTCTCAATCGATGGATTAGTCCTTCAGCCCCTGCGGCTTCAGAAGAGTCATATCACCTTGCGAGGTATTCAAGGTCTAGTTCAACGAGTCTACTTATTCCCAGGAACGGCGAATCCTCCATATGAAGCCCCAAAACAATCCTCTCCATATCTGAATCATAATCACCATATTGAATAAATAGGAACCCCTAGTTTTCCTTAGAGCCTCAATGCACAAGGTGAGATATTCATCGGTCATCTGCCTGTCTTTAATTTTCAGCCCAAGATTTACCATGATGGCAGCGGCCCTTGAAATCTCAGCCTGGACACCAAGATGTTGGTAGCGCTCGATTGCCATTTTGCATTGGGTGATCGCAGAGTTGACGTTTCCTTTAGCAATATTTTGGAGGCACTGCCTGATAAGCGAGTTCCCTTGATGAACTAAGTCGACAGTCCATCTACTTGAAACGTTGCCACCCAATTCTGCATGATTTCTATGAGGCTCAATGTCTGCAAGAGCAATCAGACCTTGCGCGACTCCCCGTAAGTCGCCGGATTTCGAAAGGACATCCATCGCTCTTTGAAGCTTTGTCTTACCTTTGTTTAAACACCAACGCGAGACATACCTGCCGAATAATGGTACAAAATGACGCCAAAACCAACCAATCCTGATGAGTATCTGGGCTTCGTTGAGAAGTGCCCAGCCCAGTGTTGCTCTCTGCATCGTCTTGTCCACGTTGTCATGTTCGGAACATTCGTACAAGCGAATAGCTTCCTTGATTGTTCTTATTCCATAGTGAAATCTCGAAAGCGGTAATAAATGGCGCAGACGCATCATTTCTAACGTACTACTTGATTCAGCAATCTTATGCAGCGCCTGTGCTTGTCGAAAAAGGTCGCCTACTGCATTGAAATACTTAAGAGCCGCAGTTAAATGACGTAATGCTTCAGCGTGTCTGCTCTGTTCCCGACAAGAGTGCCCAAGCAACAGAAACGCGATGCCTTTTTCGAGGTCATTACTACTAAGAGTTATTGCAAGTTTCGCAGCTTCCTCCGCCCCGGTTGGGACATTAGTCGAGAATAAAATCCAGCCAAGAATCAGTATCTTATAAAACTCCGGCAGGCCAACTGCCCACCGTTGAATCAAATACCTGTTTGTGGGAACCCTGGTATGGACATTTTCTTTGTAAGCAAGTTCCACCAGTGATCTTTCGGTTGAGATCGACCACAACTTCGCAATTTCAATAAACAAATCTCGAATATCCATTTCAATGATTACAATCTGGTCGGGATACCTTGAGTACAATGACCATAAATGAGGTTGCAGAGACTCCACATTAGTACCAGGCCGGACGTTCCAGTAGATAACCCTGTCTCTATTATCAAGCTCATTGAACAAGAAGTTACATATGTCGTAGTCTGCTCCACTATACCCTATGAAGAGTAAAGGATGCCGCGCAAACACGTGCTGGATAAGTCTAGTCTTATTGGGAGATAACCCAGCCCCCATTTGATTTAATGTAAACTGTATACTTGTGCTTCGAGTTAGCCTTTCACTATCTGTGACGCCTCCTGAAGTACCATGCAGTTTGAAGATTTGCGGTTTGTTGTCGCTAAGCATAAAATCGCCTTCGCTAAATATTGATTTTACAGAATTGCCTGACGCCTCCTCCAATAGGCAGTCTTGGTTGGTTGTGAATAGGGCTGTCAATCTTTCTGAAAAAGCATTTGCCAAAATAACATGGCATATATTTGGCTGTCTGTCTTCGAATGCCTTATATATATTGAAAAATATACTTTTGTCAGGCAAATATTCATAAATAGCTTGGAATATTATCTCAGGAGAATAGGAATATACTTTTTGTAAATGTTTACGTAATGAGTTTGGCATTGATGGTGGTGTTAGGCCACGTAATACCGCTTCAAGCAATTCGTATCCAGTCGGCATTCCACTTGGTTGCCAAATTGATATCCCCGCACCAACAAAAGGCACTACTCTGTGCATTTGTAATGACTTAACCAGGGTAGGGTTTAATGTAGCAGAATGATTCATTGAGGACCTCATTGCCTGTCACAGAAGTCTTCGATTAGAAAGTGAATAAGTGCTAAAATGCCAGACAAGGTTTACAATGATAGAGAACATGCTGACCTCCATTTGGAATGAATGGCGTTGGTTATCGACAGTATTCTAGCAAATCTGGCTGTGAAAACTAATTGATAATCAATAGAAAGGTGGCCTCCCTCAAGCATATCTAATGTAGAACATAGGAACTCTTTGTGGCATAGCACAATCTGTTTTTCTAGGGCCATAAGAGCCTCTAGTGCGAACGCGTTATTGTGCCTTGGAAAGTTGCCTGCCATGAACAGTATTTTGTATGTATTTAAAACGACTGGTCTGTAGATGTTGCAATAAGTGTCAAGTGCATCGGAAAAGTATTTTACCTTAGTATCCGTAAACGTGTATCCCAGAGATCGTGCTCGATGAATCAGTAACCCGTCTTGCCGAAGACGTTCGGCTTGGGGAGTTCCCTTTACTATCCCCATCCCGTGGAGATGTAAAATGGGTGGAAACCCTGGAGAAAACAAACGTTCAATAGTTTCTTGCAGCTCATTAAACGTAGTATACGGATCAAATAAGATGTAGCCAATGTACATGTATAGGCCGAGTTTTTCCGAGAATTCATATGCTCTATAAACATCTTCAGGAGAAATACCTTTATGCAATCTGTCCAAGACACTTTCAAGGCTCGACTCAACACCGATGAAAATAGAGAATAGGCCAATATCAACTAGTTCCTCAAATATCTCAAGTTGCCTCCAATAATCAGCGCGACATTCTATTAGAAAATTAAAGTTTAATTTCCGCTTGCGAATCTCGCGTATTAAGTCCTTCAGCACTGTTTTACGTGCGGGGGTTCCTCCCAAAAAATCTTCATCCACAAAGAAGATAAACTTTACTCCGTAATCTTTTATAAGTATTTCTAATTCGTCAGCAATATTTCTGCCACTTCGAGACCGATATCGAGCGCCCGGAGACTGAGCGTAGAACACCGGAACCGCACAAAAAGAGCATTTGTGAATGCAGCCGCGACTCGAAGATACCGCCGCGACATAGTATCTATCATATGCTGCGGGTAGATAATCCCTGGACTGGAAGGGTAACTGATCCAAATCTTGGACGAAGGACGCGGTGGGTTTTGGAATATTCCCTGTTGTGATCGATACGCAAGACCAAGAATACTTTTAAGGGGCTTCCCATGTTCCAGCGCGCCTGCCAGTTCCAATACCGTTAGCTCCCCCTCTCCAATTATAACAGAATCTATTTGGAGGAACTCCGCGAGGATTTCGCTTGACCATAGGGTAGGATAATACCCCCCAAGAGCGATATGAGCTTCAAAGTTTTTTTCCCGCAGCATCTGTATGACTTCGCACCCCGAGTTGAAGGTTGCTTCATCCATCGCGGTCATTCCCAATAGGTCAATCCGTGGATAATTGATTATCGCTTCGGAGCAATCTACGATATTCAGCTTCTCGGGAGCAGCGTCGAGAAGATGTACGGAATGACCTGCCTCACGCAATGATGTTGCAAGAGAGGATATTCCCAGGGGTTCAATGAACCAGTCCGGTTCAGGCGGCGGTGGATTGAAGAGCAATATGACCATACGATACCGTGTTTTTGTAGTTTTGGACAATGAGAATTTAATATTCCGAATTTATGACGAAATTTGACTTTAGAAATATTCATTATCGATGTCTGATGGAACTTTCCAAAATTTGGGACCGCAATCGACCTCTGCTGCAAGCAGGGGCAATCAGCCCGACCAAGAAAAAAAATCCGTAGGTGAAATTGGTTGCCATTACACCAGCTACGACGAGAGCACTTTGGAGCCAGGATTGACCTCGTGACGAAGTTATAGCCACGCAGAGTATGTAAAATAGCAAAGCTATGAGGGGTACTGGCACGAACTGTGGTGCACAAAAACAGAGGATTGCCGAGAGTAATACAACCAGAAACATCACGGGATGGAAAAAGACGCTGGGGCTGAGGACCATTTCTGGAAAAATCCTCGTGAGCAAGGATCTTGCGGTACCAAAGCGAGAAATTTGCGATAGGTGAGGCAGAAAGAGTGCGCGACGATGATGAAAAACCTGAATTTGAGGCGAGTATAGGATCACGCCTCCCAACAGCTTTCTTATTTGGTGGCAGAATACGGAGTCCTCTCCTGGCCACAATTCTAGCCTAAATCCTCCGATATTTTCAAAAGCTTCCCTGCGGACAAGTAAATTGCAGGAGGGCAATTCGTGTACTTGGCGCGGTGCTAATGGGATATACCTATAACGGACATTGAGAGTTGCCAACGGAGATGACATAACCAATCCACTTGCTACCTGCATTTCGGAATCGCTTTCGGGGGTGAGGCTGGGACCCCCTACACACATAACGCGGCTATCGATAAAATAGGGGATGCTCTGAGATAACCAGGATACAGGAGGAAATGCGTCATCATCAAGAAACGCCATAACTTCCCCGGTACTGTAAGCAAATGCTACATTTCTCTTGCTGGCCGGAGTGCATGGGCCAGATGGGATTTCCTTCACACCTGGTTTGTTAAGACCAATTAGAGCGTCCGGTACAACCAATATCTCATAATCTGGGTAGTCGAGCAGTCTACAGTGGTTAAGGCATTCTGCTAGATATTCACTGTATCGCATTGTAGGGATGATTATAGATACTCGGGGAGTATTCATCATTACCTTCTTCGTGAAGTCAACTATTTACGAATAGTTTGACACGCATGACATCTTTCATGGCATACACTAACATCATGGCTAAGTTGCCTAAGGGTTTCCTATCTCTTTTATCAAACCATGTTACCGGAATCTGTGAAATCTTGAGACCAAGTTGTTTAGCTCTGTATAATATTTCCACATCGAATGCGTATGACGTTACGATCTGATCGCAAAATAAATTCATAGCAACTTCGTGACTGAATCCCTTAAGTGGACACTGAGTATCGAAAATGTCTCTGAGAAGTATGGCTCTGGTAAAGGTTATGAATATTGAACTCACTAACCGTCTAGATATAGATGAGCTACCTATTGATATGGAATGACCTGACCGTCTGTTTCCAATAATGAAATCGTGATTAAATTGTGTCAAACTGTCTATGCAATATTTGAAGCTATCGAAGCTGATAATAAGATCGCTATCAGTAAAGAAAATGTACCTCCCAGTCGATGCCATTATGCCATTTCTGACAGCTGCGCCTTTCCCTGAATTTTGTTCCAGGTGCACTACTTTCAACGTATCAAGTCTGCCTGAAAGTGTGTCTAGTATAATTCCAGTTTCATCGGTACTGGCATCATTGACGACAAGCAGCTCAAATGAATAACCTTCGTTTTGCAAAAATTCGCAAAAGCAATTCAGAGTATGCTCAATATTGTGCGCTTCATTAAAGGCTGGGAATACGATTGATATTTCCGGAGATACTGTAGTCTCAACCATGTCCATTTCCAATAGTCCGGATGCTGGGCTGCCTATGCATTCGCCCGTATAGTTCAATTAAGTTCCCAGTACTCCTCTATGGCATGCCCCCAAGGACGCAGTTGCCAGACCTACAGCAAGCCGTTGTTATGCTGATTGTTGTGATTCAGAGAACAGAACTCTCTCGATGCTCCGGTCCGGGGTCGGGCCAAGGTAAATCCGCTACAGCCAAAGATCGAGATGTAAAAAACAGCCGTTTTGCAGGCTTAGACCACCATTTTTGACACCAAAATCGTTGCTCTAAGGGCTGCAGTGACCCACGAGGGTTTTTTATGAGAACCATCGGGCTGACTCAAGCCCAGGAGAACTGGAGCGCCGTCGGATTTTTGCTTTGTTCAGTGTTTATGTTCTCGCCGGGATGTCGGCCGTCTTCTCCCCAGCCACGCAGCCTTTCGGCATAATACCGAACATCAGTGCGAAACCATAGCGAAAACTTGCCAGTTGGAACCTTACAGATCTTGGCAATCTGTTTGCCGCTTCTCGTTGCCGTTTCTATTGCCGCTTCTCGTTGCCGCTTCTCGTTGCCGTTTGGCAAAACAAAATCACTGCGCGGTACAATATTGTCGAAGAAGGGACTGCAGATGTCGAGCAGAGTTTGGAAAATTCGGCTTTTTCTGTTCACTGTTCACTATTCACTATTCACTGCGAAGCCGTTGCCGTTTGGCAAAACAAAATAACTGTGAGCTACAATACCGCCGACCAATTGCAGATCTCGAGCGGAGTTTGGAAAATTTGGCTTTTTCTGTTCACTGTTCACTATTCACTATTCACTGCGAAGCCGTTGCCGTTTGGCAAAACAAAATAACTGCGCGGTACAATATTGTCGAAGAAGGGACTGCAGATGTCGAAGGAATCGGGGAGTTGAAATTGGTTTCATCACTCATCACTCATCATTCATCATTCACCTTCCGCTCCTCACCCCTCGTCACCCCGGAAGTTTCCAGTCCGGGGCCTCCGTCCTACCTCAGTCCTCAGTCCTCAGTCCTCAGTCCTGTGTCTTCAAGCTTCCTGTTCCCGCTCCTGTTATCAACTGTTATTTCGGAGAATCTAATCCACAATTGTCAATTAAATCAGTCTGTTGTGCCATCGGCCCCTGTATTTGCCCTGTATTTACAGGAATTACAGTAAAAATGAAACGTTTCTGGTTGCAGTTTGGCGGGGTTAAATCCCCTGGTGGTGCGATATTACCGGCTAATCGCAGGTGTCTGGTGGAGTTTGGAAAATTCGGCTTTTTTGGTTCACTGTTCACTGCTCACTGTTCACTGCTCACTGTTCACTGCTCACTGCGAAGCCGTTGCCGTTTGGCAAAGCACATTCTTTCAATAGTATACTCTCCAAAAATTGAGGGATTACGAGTTGAGGGGTTCAGGGATTAATTCCTGAATTCCTGAATTCCTGGAGGTTTACCGGATGGACACATTCAAATTCACCGATCATAAGATTGCAGCCTGCGAAATTAACGTTGTCGATCAGCTACACAAAATCAACCTGGCTGCCAATGAGCTGCTTGACATTCTTCTGCGGTGGAATCGGGGCGATGACGAAGCGCTGCAGATACTCGAATCCCAAGTTCGGAAAGTCCGGACCGGGAAAGGCAGAACTGGAGAGGAAATAACCGAATACAGGTTCAGCGACCCACGCAAACTCGCTTTCAAGGCCATGCAGGAGATACGCGGACAACTGAAGTTGCAGCTCGAAATCTTCCAAACTCTTTATGACATGCAGGCGGTCCAGGAATTTCAGGCTGAGGTATTGGAGACAATCGGAAATGTTTCACCGGAAGCAAGAGACGAAATCATTCGCCGGCTCCATGAAAAAAATGGACTGCGGTCAAATCTCGACCTCAATTAACTCTTTCTTAAAGGTATAATATGGCAAAATCATTCGAGAAGCGCGTCAAGACCCTGGAGCATTCCCAAAACGGCCCTGCCTGCCGCAGTTTCGCCGATATGCTGCGGGAAGCCCGCCGGCGTGTGGCCGCAGGAGATCCGGTCACCGCCGAAATGATTGAAGATCCCGTAGACGGTGAGTTCTGGCGTAACGTTTTTAAGGCACGAGCGCGAGCGCGTCTTGTGTGAGACCAGAGATTTTCCAGGCAGTTGCTCACGTCCCTCTCGGGACACCCTGAAACCATGAAAAGGCGATGCGTCTTAGGCGCAGACGCTGAAAGATTTTATCCACCCCGCTCCGCTCCTTCATCCACCCCGCTACGCTCCTCCATCCGTGGTTCTGCCTGGATCTTTTAGTAACAGATTTTATCCGTGTTCATCTGTGTTCATCCGTGGTTCTGCCTGGATCTTTTCGTAACGGGGACGACCACAGACGCCGCAGTGGAAGGCGGCGCTACCTTCTTAAATAAACTCTTTCAGGTCTCCAACTTTTTCAAGCCAATCGGTATACATGGTGGGCTTCGTTATAAAACGCCTGGCCCCAAGAGAGCTGCAAAGCTCCATGTCATGGGGTTCGTCGGACGTGGTAAGGATGACTATGGGTATTTTATTGAACCTTGTATTAACGCAGATTTCCCTGAGCGCTTCCCGCCCTCCTTTGCGCGGCATGTTGAGGTCGAGTATGATCAGGTTCGGGATGCAGTCGATACTCCGCTTTCCCCGCCTGTCACAATCTTCCAGATACTCCATCAACTCGATTCCATCACCCACAAATAGGGCATCCCAGTCTAGGCCGTTGTCAATCAAAGCATCCTTTATCAGCAGGCAATCATCCGCATCGTCGTCTGCCACAAGAACGATCTTTTTGTCACCCTTTGGATCTTTCACCTGACTCAGCCCCTCTTGGCCCTTTACCCGTTCATCTAAGGGCCGGTTCACAAAACCATGCGTTACATAAGGCTGAAAATTGACTTGCTGGCAAGCAACCAGAAGTAGGACGGGAATATCCCCATAACAAGGACAGCCGTCCCGGTTGCCGCCAATGCGACTACTGCTTCGGGTGAAGTTGCCCCAAGCATTATCGGATTCTCGGATGGCTGCGGTTGAAAATACATCACTACGACCACACGCAGGTAGTAGTAAATTGAGATCACGCTGTTTACACCTGCTGCGATGACCAGCCAGACATACCCGGATCGCAGCGCCTCGGTGAAGATATAAAACTTCCCCATAAATCCCCCTGTGGGCGGAATCCCGGCCAGGGAGAACAAAAATATCGACATCACAAACCCCAGTGCGGGGTATTTAAAGCCAAGGCCGGAAAAATCCGAGATGCTGTTGAATTCTTCTCCCTTCCTGCATAGCAGCGCTACAACGGCAAACGCCCCTATGTTCATGAAGGCGTACGCCATGAGATAAAACAGCATTCCCGCCTGGGCAGATTTTGTGCCGGAGACAAACCCCAGGAGGATGTACCCTGCATGGGCGATACTGGAATAGGCGAGCATCCTTTTTACGTTATCCTGGGCAAGGGCGATTATATTTCCGGCCGTCATGGTTAAAAAAGCGGCGACCCACATGATCGTGATCCAGCTTCCCTGCATGGGGGCCAGAGGCACGAGGATTGCCCGGATAAGGGTCGCAAAAGCTGCGGCCTTCACTCCCGTTGCCATGAATCCCGTGATGGATGTTGGGGCGCCTTCGTACGCGTCTGGTGTCCACATGTGAAAGGGCACCATCGATATTTTGAATCCAAACCCGGCGGTCATCAGGACCAGCCCCACGACCAGGAATTTGAATTGAACGATTTGCGGATGGGTTTGAATAAAATTGGCTATCTTAATAATGTCCAGGCTTCCGGTGGTCCCGTACACGAAGGCGAAGCCATAGAGGAGAAACGCTGAGCCAAAAGCGCCCAACAGAAAATATTTCAAGGCTGCTTCCCCGGATTTCAACTGATTCTTATTAAATGCGCACAGGGCATATATGGAAATGGACATCGTTTCAAGGGCCACAAACAGAAGAATCAGGTTCCCTGCCGTTGCCATAAATATCATGCCCACGCCGGCAAAAAGAACAAGCGCATAATATTCGCCGGATTTGATGCTTTCAAAGAACTTCTGATAGCTTAACGAAACCAGGATGGTAAGAACAACAATCATACAGACAACAAGTGTAATGAAAAACGAAAACCTGTCGGTTAAAACCATTCCGCTGAATGATGAGGATGGGGACCCTGCAGAACCGGTAAAAAAAACACTAACGAGGGCAAGGACCGATCCCAAAAGGGACATGTGACCGATAAAGCCGGCCTTTGCCAGTTCTTTGAAAACGCCCATGATAAGTATGATCAGTGCCGTTGCAACAAGAATTATCTGCGGTAAGACAGCCATGTAGTCCATTACCGGCACAGTAAATTTCAACGTCTCCATTCGGTTCCTCCAGATTTAATACAACGTGCCCGGCGCAGCGCTTTCGATATCTTTCGATTATCGACTCAGCGTAATCAGGCTGCTTCGAGAGACTGCGTCGGAATTTACGGCAACATTATCCTTTTGCAAGGCCGCCGCGACAGGATTGCTGTTGTTTTCAGCCGCATACGTTTCATACTTGTACTGGTACTGTTTGATGAACTGCTCGACGGATGCATCCATTTTGCGCAAGAACATGCCGGGGAAGACCCCCATGACGAACACCAGCACCGCAATGGGAACCATCGTCACAATCTCTCTAGTGTTCAAGTCTCTCATTTTGCTGTTGGCTTCTTCGCTGACGGGCCCGAACATCACCCTCTGGTACATCCAGAGCATGTAGACCACACCAAAGACCATTCCCGAGACGGCAAATACGCCGAATGCGGGATAGGTTCTAAACACGCCAACCAGTATCATTATCTCGCCTACGAAACCGTTTGTCCCCGGGACCGCCACGGATGCAAGAGTAGCTATCATGAGAAAGGTGGCAAATACCGGCATTATCTTGGCCAGGCCGCCGAAATCTTCCATGAGCCGGGTATGGCGCCGCTCATAAATCATTCCGACCAGAAGAAAGAGGGCGCCGGTATTAACCCCGTGATTCAACATCTGATAAATGCCCCCTTCTATCCCCTGGATATTGAGTGCAAACAATCCGAGCATCACGAATCCCAGGTGGCTTACGCTCGAGTATGCCACGAGCTTTTTCATGTCCGGCTGCACCCATGCCACCAGTGCGGCATAGATGATTCCGGCAATGGCCAGGGAAGCGATCACCGGGAGAAACTGATGGCTGGCATACGGAAAAAGGGGCATGGAAAATCTCAGAAAACCGTATGTCCCCATTTTGAGAAGAATGGCGGCAAGCAGGACACTGCCTGCGGTTGGCGCCTCGACATGAGCGTCCGGAAGCCAGGTGTGCAGCGGAAAAATCGGCACCTTGATGGCGAATGCGACGGTAAAGGCGGCGCACAGCCAGAACTGGATCGAAATCGGGATATGCAGATTATAGAGGTCAAGCAGGTTGAAGGTGCCTGTCCCCGTGGTTTTATAGCTGTAATAATATAGATAAATAATGGCGACCAGCATGAATATGCTTCCTGCCGCCGTATATAGAAAGAACTTGACCGCGGAATAGATGCGCCGTTCCCCCCCCCAGACGCCGATGAGAAGAAACATGGGGATCAGCATTAACTCCCAGAAAACATAAAAGACAACAAGATCGAGGGAGACAAACGTGCCCACCATTGCGGTTTCCAGAAGGAGTATGGAGATCAGAAAATACCTGGTCTTTTCCTTTATATAGGTCCATGAACACAGCACGCATAAAGGTACGAAAAAAGTGGTCAAAATGACGAGCCACAGACTGATGCCGTCCAGCCCGATATAATAGTTCATAGAAAAGCTCTTAACCCAGGGGACCAATTCCACAAACTGCATGCCTGGGATGGCGGCATCAAAGCGGACCAGGAGCAAAAGCGAAATCAAAAATTCAATGATGGAAGCAGCAAGGGCGATTTTGCGTAATAATTCATCATTTTTACCGCCTTCGCTTTTGATAAATATCAACAAAACCGCACATACCAGTGGAAAGAAAATGAGGGTGCTCAGGATCGGAAAACTAAATTGATTCATTGAATTGCTCCCGAAGATACATCCGAAACCTATAAATTATCTCATCTAAATCCATGATTTACATAATTCGGCCATTATCTCTTAACGCATGTACATGTAATATGCGACTAGAACGAACACTCCCACCAAAAAGGATACCGCGTAGCGTTGGACATTACCACTCTGAGACACTTTCCATGTGACCCCGCACTTCATGAAGAATCCGGCAGTCGAATTGACAAGTCCGTCAATGACCACCACGTCTATGCCTTTCCACAGAAATTGACTGATAGAACGTAAAGGGTTGATGACCGTTTTTTCGTAAAGTTCGTCCACATACCACTTGTTCAGCAACAGGCGGTATACTGATGGATTTGCGGCCGACAAAGCTTCAGGCATCGATCGTTTTTTCATATACATTGTGTAGGCAAAAAGAATTCCTGCGAACACGATAACGATGGTAAGGAGCATAAGCCAATATTCGATTTCGAACGAGTGGTGCTCGACGGTTTCGGATACCTTGTGAATCAATGCGGGCCCGCCGGCGGATGAAAAGAGTTTGCCCTTCCCCAGACCAATCACCGGGTCGAGGAAATGCTCGGCAAGATTGCTCCCCCCGAGGGATTCGGGGACGCCGATGTAACCGCCGAAAATGGACAGAACCGCAAGAATCATCAGAGGAACGGTCATTGTCTTGGGGGCTTCGTGGATATGTTTTTTTACCTCTTCAGAGGCCCGGCATTCGTTGAAAAATGTCATGAAGATCAGGCGGAACATGTAAAAAGCGGTCATGGCCGCAGCAAGAACACCGATAAGCCACAGAATGAAACTCCCATGCTCCCCGCTGAACGCCTTCCACAGGATCTCATCCTTGCTGAAAAAACCCGAAAGTCCCGGAAACCCAACGATGGCAAGCGTTCCGATCACCATGGTATAAAAGGTGATGGGCATTTTTTCTCTTAACCCCCCCATGTTCCTCATGTCCTGTTCCCCGCTCAACGCGTGGATGACGCAACCCGAACACATGAAGAGAAGCGCCTTGAAAAAGGAGTGAGTCAGTACATGGAAAAGACCCGCGGCAAATGCTCCTACACCCAGGCCCATGAACATGTAGCCGAGCTGGCTCACCGTGGAGTATGCCAGGACCTTCTTGATGTCATTTTGAGTGAGAGCAATGGTGGCGGCCAGAAGTGCGGTTAAGGCGCCGACAACGGCGACCACGCCCATGGCCAGAGTAGACATTGAATAAAG
>Ga0208189_1000449_pt1 | contig 22860 bp, 22 predicted proteins | sample June2015DPH_10_5_FD_184702 | JGI IMG/M metagenome (GOLD analysis project Ga0208189, IMG submission 184702) | Peatland microbial communities from SPRUCE experiment site at the Marcell Experimental Forest, Minnesota, USA - June2015DPH_10_40... | ecosystem: Environmental > Terrestrial > Soil >... | reverse complement strand
ATTCAAGAAAAATAAGCGGGCTTGCCGCAAAAAGTGTGTCACCACAAATTCTCTAAAACGACAACTCGCTCTTGTGTTTTCAGTCACTTGCGGACGCTGAGGCTCGAAAACCCGCAAACATGCGCTAGCTCTTGGGGGTACGACGCTTCGCGTAGTAGGTTTTGCTGAACTGCCGATGGCTGCAGTCCCGACCCTCGTACCTCGGAGAGCAATACAGCTTGGTAGCGATGGCCGGAAAGATCGTCTTGCCGCAATACCTACAGATTCCGAGGATCTTCAGCCGTCGAAGCTCAGAAAGAATCTGCTCAAAACAAATCGATGCGAACCTGACGACTACCGGCCCGTGGGGAACATCGTAAGGATTCGACGAGGTGCGCAGACACGCCGCACACGTTTCGACGGCCTTCTGGAGCCGCCTTCCACTCGCGTCGTTCGACATTGGTCGACCAAACGAATACTTGGGCAGTTTTTCCTGTCTCTCCAGGGCGCGCAACGTTTCTTCTTGCGCGTGCCTCCAGATCTCTCGGCACAGAATATCGATGTGGACGACAGGCTTTCCGATCCGTAAGCGAAGCGCAACAGCGAGCTTTCTTTTTTCGTCGTGGCTTATCCTCTCCTGGTCGCTGAGTGTTTCCTCGTTAGCCGCGTCGACGATGGGTTGGGCCATGGAGTTGAACGCTGCATCCAGCCTCGCCTTAGCTGCCGCAATCGCTTGGAGGTTGATTTCGTGCCACCGTTCATTCAATGCCGCACCGATCTGTTCCGGACCAGTGGTCTTTGAATGGATTGGCAGTCTGGCTTTTGGCATTCTAGTGACTCCCTCCGAAGGTTAAAAGCCGTCGTCGATCTGATCTTCGATGCTCTCCCGGATCTCCTCGGCGCTCATGTCCGGATTTTCCAGTACCTCGTCGATCAGCGCTTCCCGAATCAGCGGTCGCAGCCGGTCCGCCTCGCGGCTCATCTCCCCGTATCCGCCGTCGAAGTCGTATTCCTGTTTGAGGTACCGCGCGATGTGGTCGAGTTGAAGATCCACCTTCCACTCCACAGCGCGGCGCCGGGCCTGCTTTTCGGATTCCAGCCGGGCCTTTTCCTTCCGCGTGGCCACCGCCGCCTTGTACGGCGCGAGAGCGGTTTCCTCGGCCTGCTCAAGTTCCTTTGCTGCGGCACAGATGGGCAGCGCCGCCAGCGCCCTCCGCACCGCTTCCTTGGCCGCTTCCTCTTCTTCCCGCGTCGCGTCGAGGATGTATACGCGCCCCACGATACGCTGGCAGGCCTGCTGGTGCTCGTGCTCGCGGATCATCGGCTGCACTGCCTGCACCGCGGCCGTCTCCATCTCGTCGTAGCTCGCCTCTTCGCGCACCTTACCGACGGCTGCGACCGCCGCGTCCCACGCCCGCTGTTTCAACGGCGCATACTCGGGACCAATTCGAACGTCCCACGCCAGCCTGTTCATCCCCGCTTGGAGGGCGCGTTCGATCTCCTGTTTCCTGGCCCACGGCCCCAGTGCCCGATGCACGGCCGCATCCACCAGGCGCCGCGTGATGGCCGCCGGTTGGCTGGGCTGGAGTCCGGAGAGTGCCTCCTGCACCATGGTGTGGACCTCCATCTCAACTTCTCGCCGCGCGCCGTAGGGCAAAGAATTGAGCGCGTATTGCGTCCACTCATGCACCCATACCAGCCGCCGCTGCTCGGCCTGCTGGGCCTCGGTCCTTTGGCGCTCCGCCGCTTCCGCGGCCACCTGCTGACGCTGGCGCTCGCGGAACCAGTCTTCGGTTTCCTCAAGCTCGCGGTCGATCTTGCGCTTTTCGAGCATGCTCCTGGTGATGGCCACCTGATCGGCTGCGGACACAACCTCGTCGGACGGTTTGGCCAGGAGTTCCGGGTAATGGTGGCGGCCGTCCCTCCCGTTCCTTGCCGGTGGAGCGCTCTGGGTAGGCAAGGGGCGCGGAATCGGCGGCAGGCCATCGCGCTTGAGGCGCTCCACTTCCGAGGCGGGCACGCGCCAGTGGCCGCCGGGGGTGGTTTCGGCTGCAATCACGCGGTCTTCGCACAGGACGCGGATGGCCGCCAGGGTAGTGCCAAGCTGGCGCGCAACTTGGCCAGTCGAATAGAAAAGGAGTCGCATATGTGTCAACCATACGGAAATTCGGACCTTTATTCAACGTTTTAAAGGTTCTTTGGGCGGTTTTCGGTATGGTTTTTCGACTTTCCGCGCGTTCTCGACGCGGTTTTCGGGCTGGTTTGGCGAAATGGGCTACGGTTTGGGCGCTGGTTTTCGGGGTGGGTGCCGCGGCGGAACGCCTCATCCACGCTTCTGTGAGAGAGCAGGGCGGCAATCGCCTGCCCCTTCTTGTGGCCGAATTTGGCGCCATTTCCTAACATCTGCCACCATCTGCCACCATCTGCCCCCATCTGGGCGCCGAATTCGCCTCCGTCGCCAGTCCTCCGCCCATGTGGATTCCCATCAGAATTAGCTTGCCATTCCGGCCAACCCGAGTGATCCATGGGATCGCGGTAATCACCGCCCAAGGAGAACACACTATGAACGGCAGTCCAGCAGAGACCGCCAACACCGAGGCCGGTGCCCCGGCCGAGCAGCCAAAGCCCGCCCAAAAGCCGCGGTTTGCGGCACAGACGGCCCACGTTGCGCCCTCTAAGGCTAGGTCGGGCAAGCAGGCCACCCCGGCGAAGAAGGCTACCAAAGGCGCGAAGTCGGCCCAGGCGCCCAAGAAGGCAACCGGCACCCGCCAAGGCAGCAAGACCGCTAAGGTCCTCGACCTGCTGAAGCGCTCCGGCGGCGCCACCCTGAAGGAACTCAGGAAGGCCACCGGCTGGCAGGCGCACTCGGTCCGTGGGTTCCTGTCCGGCGCCCTGGGCAAGAAGATGGGGCTCGCGGTCACATCCACCAAGGCCGAGGACGAGGAGCGCCGCTACTCGGTCAAAGGCTGAAGCCCAACGATTCGGTTCTTTCTGGCCGCCGGGGTCCCCGCCCGGCGGCTTTTCTTCGTCCGTTCCCTGAGCAGGACCTCAGTTCTCCCGCCCAGCCCGCCGGTACCGCACCCCATGCCTGCTAAATGCCTCAGCGGAGCGGAGCCGATCCGTCTGTCTGGGAGGTCGCCGCTGCCGCAAAGTAGTGTCCTATAAGGCGGAATATCGGGGCACGGTTTTATACGCCACCAGATTTTCGTTGAAACGTCTCCCCTGAAACCGGATCTGACCGCTGATACAATGGGGCCGGACCAAGGTCCGCTTTTGGAAGTGCAAGTTATATCATGAGACGGGCAAGTAGCTCGACGATCATGCAAATTTCCGAACTCAGGACCAACGTCATCGTCCGCGGCCCGGTGCTGCCGGAACCAGTGCAGGTAAGACCCGCGGTGCGTGCCCTGGCTACCGGGTGGATCACCGTATCCCGCTGCGTAAAGGTGGCGCAGATCATCCGTCCAACATGCAGTGGCTCACGACTCAGGAGCACAAAGCGAAGGCCGCCAGCGAGCAGCGGTGACGTATGGCCCATGAAGACCTGGAATCACTAACACCGTGCCGGGTTTGCGGCGGGCGCACATCCTGGTTCGCCGGTCCGGATTGGCTCTGCGGATCGTGCTACCCGTGTCCAGTCAAGCATCCCGATCACGGTTGTGCTCCACGATTCTGATCCACTTGTTCCTGGATCTCGGACAAGCACGTTTGTTTATTCCGGCTCGATTCTGACTTCGCCGAGATCGAAGTACCTGGCGATCAGCTCGACAAACCGAGTCCGGGCTTGTGGCAACGTCAGGTTGGCCTCCGCTGCCTGATCGTCGGAACGCATGATTTGGCGCAAGCGCGGCAGAGTCTGCCGGTGACGACGAGCGCCTCACGCCTTTTGTCGAACTCCTCGCGCGCGGCGAAGTACGTAGCGTCGGCTGCGACAGCTTACCTCACCGAGACGGTCACGCCGTTTTGGCTCGTGTTCCCGCCAATCGACACCAGGATCTGCAAGTCACCCGACGGTGCGTTTGCCGGGATCTGCACGTTGAGTTGCATCATTCCCGTCACCAGGCCCGGAGCCTCCCCGGCGTACACATAGAGAGCCGGCTGACCGTTGATCAGCACCCCGATCGACAGTAGCGGCGCCGGCGTCACCTGCGGAGGCGGCAAGGTCGCGGTCGTAATCGCGCCCGTGACCCCCGGCGGGCTGGTCTGGCCCTCGCCCGTCAGGTACACCTGTACGATGCTGCCCTCGGCCGCGGGGTTACCCGGCCCGTTCACGCTGTTGTCCTGGTTCAGGATGGCCCCCGGCCCGCTGCGCGAGGCGTTCTGCGTGAACAGCCCCGGAGCGGTGGTCGTCGAGGTCAACTGGTATGCGTTGGAAGTTTGTCCCGCGTACTTGATCCACACCCCTGGGCTGGCAACGGGTGCCATCTCATACGGCACCACCGCCGACACCTGTGTGCTGCTGGCGTAAATCATGGGAGCGGCGATGCCATTGAACAGCACCTGCACGCCGCCGATGGTGGTCGCCAGCTTGCCGGTGGCCGGGTCCGTGGTTGCGGATGCAGCGGTTGCCGGACCGATATTCGTACCAAAGATCGTAACCAGCTCGCCTGGGGAAACGGCCCCGTTGGCGTAGCTGGCGGCGTTCGTCACAGCCGAGATGGTCGGCAGCAGTGCCGTCACCGTCAGGGTCACGTTGATGATCGACGTCCCCAGCGTACCATTCGTGCCGGTAACCGTTATCGTGCCGCTGTATGCTCCAGGGTTCAGGCCAGCCGGGTTGACCGACACGCTCAAGCTGACCGGTGTAGCGCCGGTGGAACCCGCCACTGGCGACACAAACAGCCAACTGCCTTCGCTGGCCGCCACCGCACTAAACTGTGATCCCGGCGTTGAACCAGCAACGGATAAGGCCTGGTTTGCGGGAACGCCACCGCCGATCTGGTACTGGAATGAGAGTGCAACGGGACTGACAGATACTGTAGGCGGCCCCGTAATGGTCAATGTCACAGGGACGCTCGAGCTATTCGACCCGTCCATTGATGCGATCGTAAGAGAACTATGGTAGGCTCCCACTCCAAGGCCGTCCGGGTCGACCGAAAGGAAGATCGTTGCGGGCGTAGTCGCAATCGAGGTACTGATAGACAGCCACGTTCCGGTGCCCTGTGCGACCGTCACAGTGAAGGGTGTTGCCACCGACCCCGTGCTGATCGAGAGCATTTGACTTGAAGGTGGGTTCCCCCCTACCTCGAACGAAAACCCCAGCGAACCAGGGCTGATCGTGAACGGGGTCGTAAGCAATCGTGGCTTGACCGTCAGCGAGACATTGACATACTGAGGACTGTTCAACGCTCCGGAGGCGCTCACGAAGACCTGACCGTTGTACTTCCCGGGGCTGAGGCTGGTCGGAGCAAACGACACTGTTAGTACCGTGGGCGCGATTCCGGAAGTGGGCGTAACCCCCAACCACGTGGTGTTCGATCCCGCCGTGAATGCAAATTGCTCCCCTTCGAGCGACTGCACTTGCAGAAACTGCGAGGGGGGCGCGGGGTCCCCGAGCGTGTAGACGACGTCATTCAGACTGGATACTGAAAGCGTGATCGTAGTTGCGGCCGACAGGCTGTACAACAACGGCGAAGGCCTCGTCACACGGAGGCCTTTCCAAAGCGCGGAATGCACCTCCCGATCCCAGGTGAGATGTGGAGAATGGATACTGGCGTCCGGCAGCAGTGCAACGATTGCCGCGACCAGCAGGATCCGACGCATTGAACTCCTACGCTCATACAAGGGTGCCACGCTACTTAATAGAATGCAAGGCCCTAATAGCTGAAATTACCGCTCCTTTGAGAGGTGCAGTTCCCTTACCAACGCCTGGTATGCCTGCCGGACCTCAGGGTTCCGCCCCCCGTTCAGTTCGACCGCGGTTGAGGCCGCGGACAAGGCATCGCTAGGGCGATCGGAGGAGCGAAGGATTTCCGCCAGCAGCCAGTACGGCTTGAACCAGTTCGGTGCTAGGCCAATACAGGTACGGACACTGGCCTCAGCACGCAAGAGATCTCCCTGCCCGGCGTAGAGCAAGGCAAGGTTGTACCAGGCGTTGTGCCTATCCTCCGCGTGTGTCGTTGCGCGAGTAGCGGCGGCAGTTGCGCTCTCAAGGACCTCCGCCGTGCGGCCGCGTGTTTGCGCAGACGCCAGGAGTTTGCGGGAGTACCACAAGTCGGCGCTGAAACCCATCGGCTCCAACGATTCCAGCTTCGAGTATCCTGCCATGGCCGCATCGAAGCGGCCCTGTCCCAGGTCCTCGTCGATCCGCTCCAAAGAGGCATCCGTCGCCACGAGTTGCACAGCGAAGATCGTGACCAGAGCCGCGAATACGAACCTTAGCCTGTTCAGCCATGGTGACGGCGTCCTCGTCACCAATGCCGGAGCCTCTAGACTGATACAGGAAGCCCATATCAAGGCCAATATCAGGAAAAAGTACAAAGCGGTGGCGACCGTGAAACAGGCGAACAGGTTCGCTACAAGAGATGCTGCCAACGCGGCCCTCAGAATGCTTGCCCAATACGAATCCGCGGATCTTAAGAGGCGGCAGCCGAAAAAACCTAGCCCGACTAAAACCGACAACGCCAGCAGACCGAGGAATCCACCTGAAAGGGCTGCATCGATCAGGACATTATGCGGCGACTCGCTGTAAGAATCAGGATACACTCGGGCAAACGCCGCAGACTCGAACCGCGGGAACACGGTGGAAAACGTCTCCAGTCCGTGCCCCAACGGCCACGCCGCCCAGAACATCCGGAGAGTATCATGCCACAGGAAAAGTCTGGTTCCGCCCCGGTAATCCCGCATCCACTCAGCGATGCGGTTTCGCAGGTAGCCCGCATCCGGAGACAGGTAGAGTAAGCCAAGAATCAAAACGAACAATGCGAGTGCCGCCCCTGCGGCTAGCCGAGCCTTCGGTCGCAGTCGCAACCTGGGAAAAAGAAAACCTCCGCCCACTGCCACCCCGAGAATCGCGGCGCGCGTTCCGCTCAGGGCCATACCGATGAATCCGAGAAACACCGCCGCCCGACCAACGATCCTCCACAGACGGTTTGTCTCAATATGGCTGTGCCCAACCGAAAGGAACACCATGCTCGCAATGTAGTTGGCGAAGTATACCGGATGCCCCAAGCTGCTTGCGATGCGAATCGCCTCCCAAGAGGGCCGCGAAGCAGTGTCCATGGTCGAGTACTCAAAGATCGCGTATGCGCAGGTGGCAACGCCAGCCAGCGAAACGGCTCTCAGCACCGCAAGAAGTGTCCCGGGCCGGCGTACAAGTTCAGCGGTAGAGGCCAGCGTGAAAGCCACGATTGCCAGTTGCGTCAACAGACCGAAACGCCGCCAATTGGTGCCAACCAGGGAGAGAGCAGGATCACGCGAGAAGATTACCGAGAGAGACACCGACGCAGCCTGTGCGGCCAACGCCAGAACAAAGACCCACCCCCAACCTCTGGAGTCGATAATCCCCGAAATCGTTGCGGGATCAAGGAGCAGAACCGCTAACGCAGTCCCGAGCAGGAGGACCACAACCTTGGGCGTTACGTCGAAGTAAAGTAACATTTCGGGAGCGATCACAAGGGGAGTCAAGAAGAGCACCGCGATGACCACAGCGCCCGCCGCTCCCACACGAGCATGCGGCGAAGTGGCGCCGCCGATTCGATCGCGTTTCATCCGGTATCCAGCATACGCCTAATAACAAGCGTGCGCGTACTGCACGCAACGCGCTGAGTCTGCTGGCGGCCGGTGTGGGCAGCGTTGGAAGGGGACATGGAGCAGGCGTTGGTGAATCCTCAGCACATTAAGCCGGTACCTGGGCGCAAAAACGATCGCCGAGAATTGAACTGCTTCGAGAGGGGCTTCATACCACCGACTCCCATCCAGGATCTGCGCGACCTGACGCATTACCGGGCGGAACTGAGACAAAGTCAGAACCGAGTAGCCAACTGCATCCAGAAGTTCTCGGAACAGGCCAATCCTCAAGCCCAGTTCCGTGGCCTTGAAAGTTCTGGGCGTGTCCGACCGCCAAATGCTGGAAGCGATCATCGCCGGTCAAGAGGACCCGAAGCAACTGGCGAAGTTGGCGCGAGGAAAGTCAAGGAACAAGATTCCGCAACTGGAGCAAGCCCTCGAAGGGCGAGTGTGGCATCATCGCCGGTTTCCGCTGATCGAATACCTGAACGAGTGGGAACCCTTGGCCAGCCCGCACCCGCGGCCGGATTGCAGACCCCGACCGCCGGCTGCTAAGCTATGAAGGATCATGAGATTACGCTTCAGCTTTGCACGGGTAGGCATCCTCATCTCCGTGGGCGCGGTTCTCTTCACCTGCGGCTGCCATCAAGCCGCGAAGCAGGCACCGGCGGCCGCAGCGTCTATCGAGGATGCTCCCCAGATTGGCGCCGTGACTCCAAATAGCGGCACGGGCCGTTCGCAGGCGTTTCGCTTGGTTGTCACGCATCCAGCGGGAGCGACGGCCATCGCCGACGTGCAACTTCTCATCGATGAGAAGATGACCCCGACCGCCGCCAAGTCTTGTTGGATCGATGTCAATTCGCTCAACAGGGTCGCCGCCCGAACGGAAGATGGGTCGGATTGGTTGCCCTTCGTTCCTATTGGCTCCGCCAAGGCTGCCTCCAACGAACAGTGCAGCGTGGATGCCAGCAGCGTGAAGGTGGAGACCAACGGCCCCGAGCTCGCCGTGACTCTTCTCGTCACTTTCGCGCACGCATTCAAAGGCGAAAAGAAGGTTTGGGTGGTAGCTTCAGGTCCCCGCAAGCACAGCGGCTGGCAGGAGCGTGGCGCCTGGATGGTGGAGTGAACGCCAGCTCCCTGTTCCAACGCTGCATTGGCCGGCGTCGTCCAAGACGAGCGGCACTCGACATCGACTGTGACGGCTTACTGCACCGAGACGGAAATGCGGTTTTGCCGATTCGGCACGCAGAGCGCGATATCCTCGTCGCTGATGTGCGCGGTCATCATTGTGGATTAGAATAGGGCAGTGATAGCGCAGGAACGAGCGGCGGGGCGAAAGAGCGTAGCCGGCGCAAGGGTCGCTTTCGCTATGCTGCTGGTTGCCTATTTCTTCTATTTCTCTTGGGATGGGTTGTCTGCACCCTTTGCGGTCGACACGTTTGCTAACATCGACGCCTACTGGAGGCACGGCGTATCCTGGCTACTCGTCTCCCAGCTCCAACTCTGGAGCGGACACTACCGGCCAATGGGTGGGCTCTTTTATCTACCGATTTTTCACTACTTCGGCCTGAACCCTGTGCCTTATCATCTCGTAATGGCGCTAGTCGCGTTGGCGAACGCCTACTGGGTCTACCGTTTTGCCTGCATCCTGGGTTGCGATGATTTAACCTCAGGCTTGGCAGCTCTGATCGCATGCTATCACGTGGGTCTGAAGGATGCATACTACAATACGTCGTTTATCTACGATGCGCTGTGTTTCTTTTTCTATTTCGCCGCTTTCTTGTATTACGCTCGTATTCGAAGGCGAGGTCGGCTACTCCGGGGCGAGGAAATCGCGGTATTTCTCGCGCTTTATGTCTGCGCACTCAATTCGAAGGAGATGTCCGTCACGCTTCCGGTCGTGCTGTTGGTATATGAGTGGATGTATCATAGGCGCTCTGAATTTAGCTGGCGAGGAGCGCTCCAATGGTTTTGCGGACCGGGGCGTGTAGCACTTCTGGCAGGGGTGCTGAATCTCTTGTATATATACGGAAAAATGCATGGTCCGACTGCGCTGGCGAACCAGCCGGGATACCACCCCATCTTCTCCTGGAGGCGCATTCTGGATTTTCAGTACGGCGAGTTATCTGACCTGCTGCCCGGTTGGAACTCCTCCTGGGCGGGATTACTCACAGTTTGGTTGGTACTGATCTACCTAGCATGGCGTAGGCCTCGTCCCGTGCTACGCTTTTGCTTTATTCTCATTGTGCTTGCGCCGCTGCCGATCGAGTTCCTAGAGGCGAGAGGAGGCGCTTGCCTCTATATACCGCTGGCCGCATGGGCTGTATTCGTGTCCGTGGTATTTATGGATGTCACTCGTGCCATGGCGGCATTCATTGTACGTGAGCCCTGGTTTTGCCGTCTGAGCACTGCAACACTGGAGGCGATCATCGTCGTGGTCGGTGTGTACTATTGGGCGGCGACGAACCGCGTACGCCAGGTGACCGATGTTCTGCCGGCAATGGCCAAGATTGGCGGTCACACACAGGACGTGATCCGCCAACTGAGTAGAGTGAATCCGCGCGTGCACGCCAATAGCCAGGTGATATTCATGAATGACCCTCTTTCGGGCTGGGACATGAAGTTCGTTGCGGATTTGTGGTTCCACGATCGGAGCGTGACCGTTCGTCTGGGGAACAAGTCTCCTCCGCTTACACCGGAAGATCTCGCTCTTGTCCAGTATTGCTTCGATTTCCGAGAGGGAAAGCTGATGCCTGGATGCAAGGAGAGCGACGACCACGTACGAGCCGGCCCCGTTTCGGGTCAGCCACTAGCGACCGTCCCAGCCGGGACCTACGACGATGTCGACCCGGCGATCCGTTTTCGGGGAATCTGGGAGAAGAGCGCGGGCTTCGATGGCCCCGCGTTCCACACCATCAGTTATTCCGACCTGCCTGGTGCCGAGATCTCGTTCGCTTTCGAAGGCACGGCTCTTACTTATGTCTTTTCAAAGGCCTTTAACCGAGGGCTGGCCGAGGTGAGAATTGACGGTGTGGGGAAAGAAATTGTTGATCAGTACTCGCCGAACATTGAATGGCAGAGGCGTGTAAAATTCTGCTGCTTGGGGAGTGGTAGGCACGTGGCGACGGTTCGCGTTCTCGGGAGGAAATCGAGGCGTTCTTCGGGGGAATTTGTTGATCTTGATTGCTTTGTGGTTGAGTAGCGCGCTGCGTAGTACTGCCCCAGTCATGACGTGTTCTAGCTCAGGCTTGATCTGACAAGACCCATTTGCAGGCAGCTCTCAAACCGATTCCGTGTCCGGATGCGTATTGAAGACCCCTCTCCGGTTAACACATGGGAGAAAGTGCTCTGGCGGGCGGTACATGGCCTGGGTCCGTGGCACGTTCAACCGCGCCTGGCAAGAAATCCATAGGTACTTCCCGGCGCGGGACGGCGGCGCGTTGCACGATTGCACCATTTCGCGACGTGTTCCAGCGGATCGCCGCCCATCCCATCACGCAACTCGCCGATCTGCTGCCCGACAAATGGCTGGCCGCTCGGAGCACCGCCGCCTAATCGAATTCCGCCCCTGCATCACCACTGCCCGAGGATCCGCACATGGGCTCGCCGGACGGATACCCATTTCGCTGCTGTCTCGCTCAAAAAGAGGTGGTCGGTGGTCAGGCGGCAGGGCACGCCGTGGCGCGTCGGAAGATGGCGGTGGCCCACACAGCCAACCCGGAGCCAGACGGCGCAACACGGAGCCTCCGGGCGCGAAAAGGTGGACGATTCCGGCATGAGCCAGGACGAATCCTTCACCTGAGGGCGTGCGGCACGGCGGCGGCCCGCGTTGAGCGCGCTCTGGCGGGCAGTGAGGGTGATCCGACCCCGCCCGAGTGCTACACCGCCACCCTCAGCTTGATCCCATCGTTCGGCGCGTGAACCAGGTCCTGCTTGGTTCCGAGATACCGCTCGGTGGTCTGAACCGACGCATGGCCCAACAACAATTGGATCTGCTCCAACTCCCCACCGGCGGCGCGACGCAGTTTCGCCGCCGTGCGGCGACAATCGTGAGGCGCGATGCCAGGGACGCCGGCTGCCTCGGCGTACGGCCGGAGCATCTGCCAGACCACCTTTTCGGACAGGACCTCGCCCTGCACTTGGTCGGCTCGATTGACCGGTCGGAAAACGTATCTGTCGGTCACGCTGGCCCGAACAGTCCAGGCATCAATCGCCACTTTCACCCAGACTGGCATCGGCACAGTCCGGACGCGCCCGTGCTTTCCGAAGAGATCCACGATACACCAACGGCCATCACGCTGCTGGATGTGCCCCATCGTCAGCGCGGCCACCTCGGACCGCCGCAGACCGCAGCCCAGGAGCACGGCGATGATGGCGCGGTCGCGCAGGCCCTTCGTCGTCGTGATATCTGGCGCGTTCAGGAGAGCCTGTGCCTGCTTCAGCGACAGCCAGTTCCCCGTGCGCACCCCCATCGACTTCGCGCTCTTCACCCGGGCGATGCCTGCGGCGAGTTCCGGCGCCAGCAGCCCGTTGTCGGCCGCCTCGGCTGCCAGCTTCCGCACGGCTGTAATCCGGACGTTGATCGAGACCGACCCCAGGCCGCGCGCCTCCAGCGCCACCCGCCACGCGCTCACGGTGGCCTTGGTGAAGCCGGGCCGCGGCTCCTGGCCGTACCACTCGAAGAATTCGTCCAGGCCCAGGTTGTAAACCCGCTTGGTGATCGGCGAGGAGACGCTGTCGAGCACCAGCGCCTTGAGTTTCTTCGCCCAGATTGCCACGCCTGCTTTCACACGACTGTATCGGGTCCAGTGCCCCTTGTGGGATTTTCCTTCCTTATTTTTGGGAGTTTATGGTAGTATTCTCCGCTGGAGGCTGGCCCGGATGAGGTTCAAATCGAACCTCGCAGTAGACAGGAGAATCAATGCCGAAGAAGAACATTGCTCGTAGAGCATTCCTGAAGGGCGCGGCCTTGGCCGGCGTGGCGCCCGCTGCCCAGGCCGCCCCGGCTGGGCGCAAGTGGGATCAAGAAGCTGACGTCGTGGTGGTCGGATCCGGCGCTTCCGGGCTGCCCGCCGCCATTATCGCCAAGGAGAACGGCGCGTCGGTAATCTTGGTTGAGGCCAACCGCGACGTCGGTGGCCACGCCATCATCAGCACCGGAAATATCCCGCTGGGCGGCGGCACCAGGGCCCAGAAAGAGGCGGGAATAGTGGATTCGCCGGATATCCTCTTCAGGGACCTCACCGATTGGTCGATAGTGGAGCCCAACGGAGCCGCTGACTTCCGCTTCAACGACCGCGACATCGTTCGCGCTTTCGCCGACAACAACGTTTTGGTCTACGACTTTCTCGTAGACCGTGGAGTAGTCCTTATCGACGGGCCGCCCGACGCGCGCGGCACGCAATCGCCAGGCGTCTCGGTGCCCAGGTCCCACCACATAGCCGTCATGGCATGGCCCATAATTCAGACCGGCAAACCGGCGGACCCCGCCGTCCAGAAAACCCAACTCGGAGGGATCGGCCTCATGCGCCCGCTGGAGGCAGCCGCGCGGAAAGCTGGCGTCGAAATCCTTCTTAACCACAGGATGACCAGCATTATCCGCGAGAACAACAACACGGGCCGCGTGGTCGGAATCACCGTGGACGCCAAAGGCGCCAAGCTCAATATCCGCGCCCGCAAAGGCGTCATCGTCGCCACCGGCGGCCACAGCAGCAACGTGAACTTCCGCCGCATGTTCGATCCCCGCCTCACCGAGGAATACTGCGGCGTCGGCGGCGAGCCGTATACGGCCCAGGATGCCAGCGGAGAGATCGCCGGCATGGCCGTCGGGGCAGCGCTTTGGGGCGCCGCCAACCAGACTGGGGAATTCGGCGCCCATATAGCCAAGCCATCGAATATCGGTTGCCAGTACGGGTACCCCCTTTATCCTCCGTTCCAACCGACCAGCGAATATTTCCACTTGGCTCGCGCCATTGGCCTGCGGGTCTCGGATTATCAGAATGCGATCTGCGTCAACCAGGTCGGCTTGAGATTTTATGACGAGACGAAGGGCCAGTTCAACCAAGCTAACTACGTGCCTGACAGGAAGTACGTGCAGAACGATTGGCGCAACGCGGCTAATAACAAGTGGAATCCCACCGGCTACCTTCCGGCCGCCATGGGCCTGAATGGCGGGACCGGCCCCGGTGGCGGGCCGATATGGTGCATCTTCGACGCCGAGGCAGTGCAGCGCGAGGAATGGACCGTGGAGCCGCCCTATGTGGATAGAGCGGCCGGCTTCTTCTTTAGTGGCAACGCCATCGCCGAGTTGGCGGCCAATATCAGCAAGAACAAGTATCAGAAGAACCCAATGCCCGCCCAGGCGCTCCAGGATACCGTTGCCCGCTACAACTCTTTTGTGGACAAGGGCGCGGACGCGGATTTCGACAAACCCGCTCCCAAGTACAAAATCCAGACGCCTCCGTTCTACGCCGCTTGGGCCACGCCCTCTCTTCATGACACCCGGGCCGGCCTGCGCATTAACGCTAAGTGCCAGGTGCAGGAACTCAACGGGAAAGTGATCGCTGGCCTCTACTGCGTGGGCGAGTCCGCCGGTGGGTTCAGCGAGCACGGCGTGTCCCGGTGCATCACCCAGGGCCTCATCGCCGGCAGGAGCGCCGCCGCGGAGAAGGCGTAAAGCGCTTTCATTCTTAGCACACGGATAAACACGGATTGACACGGATCAGAATCTCGAAGCCGTGTTTATATAACACCAGAAACCTTCTTCCTGGACGAAGAGGACGAAGATGTGAAAAGGCGGGCGCATGAAGCCTGTGCGATGCCAAATCACGTGGCACTTGCCGCCGTTTGATCACAGGCCGACGATAAGGGGTGTGTTGTCGTATGACCTCGGCTCAGTGAGGAGCAGTGCCTATGAAAGAGTCGTGACCGTCCTTTGCTCTTGTGCCCGCCGCCGACCGTCGAGGTTCGTTTCGGCCTCTATGTCTCCAGGCCGATGTGATCGTTCACGGCCCGCCGAAGCCGTTGTTTACAGCCCAAATAGTGCTTTCCCGGTTGGCGAGCGGCCTGGGAACTGGGAGGGTGGCGAAGCACACATCTAGGGCTCTGCAATCGGCGTAGCGGCGTCGGGCGCCACTGTAGCGCACTTCGGAACATCTCGAAGGAATGGCGGTCGGCAAGGCCGGCCTGAAGTTGACACTAGCCATGTTACAAGGGTCGGCCTGACAGGCAAGTGATCCCCGTCGCGAATCCCCCTGCCACTCGTGATGGGCCGAAACTCGCAGTCAAGTTACTGATTCGCCGCATGTTATGGGGGATAGATCGTGATATGTCCCGGTCACGGAAATGAGAGGGTGCGCGAAAGCCGTTTCCGCCCTGCGGTGGGGCGAGAACTGCCCTGCCAGTAGTCCGCCGCCAACATTCCATTGCGGGACCATCCGCATGGTCAGGTCAGTGCGCCTGCGACCGGAAATAGAATGATATGCGGCAGGATCGGTAGGGCTGTCCCCGCAGAACCTGGCGATTGCGGCACTGGTTCCTGGATGCCGGTCCCGAAGGCACACTTCGCCGAATCCATGCTCTTACGGCGTGCCAAAAAGCTGCCGCAGGGCGAAGAGGAAGCCGGCGTGTGCTTCGCACACTGCGGTTCAGCCGGAGTATCTGTAGGTTCCTGAATGCGATATCATACGGAGATTCCTACTGAGACCCCAGCATAATCGAATCGAACGGACCATGAGCCAGACGTTTGGCAGATATACGGTGATGGGACAACTGGGACGAGGCGCCATGGGTGTGGTTTATCTCGCCTCTGACCCGATGCTGAACCGCCAGGTAGCGGTTAAGACGGTGGACCTCGGGGTAGACGATCCTGAAGAACGCGAGTTTCTGCGCAACCGTTTGCTGCGCGATGCCCGCGCCGCGGCCGTGCTCAAACATCCCAACATCGTCAGCGTCCATGACGTTTTCGAAGACGGCGGACGGGCCTATGTGGTGATGGAGTACGTGGAAGGCGATAGCCTGTCGGCGCAGCTCAAGGCCAATCCGCTGCCCGGCGCAGCAATGATCCTCAACGTGCTGCGCCAGATGGCGGACGCGCTGGACTATACTCACGCCCACGGCGTGATCCATCGCGACATCAAACCGGCCAACGTCATGATCGACGCTGCCGGAACCGCCAAGATCATGGATTTCGGCATCGCACGGATCAGCGACACACGCACCTCTACCCCCACCGGCATGGTCATGGGAACCGTCGAGTACATGGCGCCGGAACAGATCCGCGGCGAGACGGTCGACGGGCGGGCGGATCAATTCGCTCTCGCTGCGGTGGCGTACCAGATGATGACCGGCAGTACGCTGTTCGGTCCCAATACCGTAGCCACCCTGACCTACAAGATCGTCAACGAGGCGCCGCCGCCGCCGTGCACGCGAAATGCCGCCCTTCCCCGAGGGGTGGACGCCGTGCTGGCGAAAGCCCTTGCCAAAACTCCCTCCGAACGCTTCACCAATTGTCGCGAGTTTGTGGGCGCGCTCGCACAGGCCTTCTCCGACGCACCCACAGCTCCGGTTGGCCCGGCTCCCGTGCTGGTGGCTCAGCCCACCCAGTCGGTGATACCCGTTCCCGAACCTGCCGAGCCCGCTAGGCGTTCCCGGTCGGCTGTGCTGGCTGCCGTCGCGGTCCTGGGCCTCGGCGGTGCTCTGGCCGTCTGGAAGCCGTGGAATCGCACCCCAAAGCCTCCTGATCAGGTGGCTGCCATCAGGCCCGCAAGCGCGACGCCTGTCCCCACGAGCGAACCAGTAGCTCCACCCCCAGCCCTGCCCAAAGCCCCGCCCCCCGATGCCAATCCACCCAAGGCCGTTTCCACCATACCGAAAGTGGCGCCCCCGCGCGTCGCACCGAAGCCTGCCGAACCGCGCGAACCGCCGGAGGAAGTGGAACTGCTGCCCCCGCCGCCGCCGTCGAAGACCGGCGCCGCTCCATCGCCGTTTGACGCGGCCATTCAGCGCGCCCAGGAGGAGATGAAGATCAAGGACTTTCCCGGCGCCATCCAGTCTTATACCAGAGCCATCTCGTTGCATCCCAATTACGCCCCAGCCTACTACAACCGGGGGTTGGCCCAACAAAAGCTGGAGCACCCTGAGATCGCCATCCAGGATTATTCGGAGGCCATTCGTCTTGCCCCGGGTATGGCCCCGGCCTATTCGGCTCGCGGCGTCTGCCTAGTTCGTCTGCACCGGGACCAGGAAGCGTTTGCCGACTTTCAAAAGGCGCTCAAACTGAAGCCCGGCCTGGCGACTGCCTTGAGCGGGCGCGGTGGCGTCTATTTCCGCCGCAAACAATATCGTCTGGCGCTGGCCGATTACGACGCGGCCATCCGCAGCAATCCGCGCTTCGCCCCGGCCTACATGAATCGTGCCCGCGCCCGAGAAGCCGTCGGCGATTTCCGCGGCGCCGCCGCCGACAGGCAGCGCGAAGCAGATTTGCGCAAGCGGTAGCGCCTTACCGCGCCCCTACCCGAACCGGACCCCAGCATTGCTCGGGGCGTTATGACGTCCACAGATCACCAATTCACCGCCCCCATCAGCCCGTCGCCAGTGTGCGGTTTTTCGCAAAGGGCCCCTGGGTCATCTACGCGGCGATATCTGGGGATATCGGCTACTTTCCCGATAGGGAATCCGCACAGCCCCGCTAAGGGCGCCGAAAGGTCACGAGGTCCACTCCTTTGCCCGCACAGTTGCTGCGGTCGAGGTTTCGTCTGGGTCCCGGTCGCCTGTCTGCGATACTGTACTGCCGCCCGCGTTCCGGCCAAACTCCGGCTCATTATCCCTTACTTGGCAGCGTTTCTCAGCGTTTCGTCGTTTTGAGCAGCTAAGTCGTCTTTGATCACAGCTCCGCCTTTCATCACAAATTTGACGCGCTGCATCTCAGTGATGTCCTGCAGCGGGTCTCCGGAGGTAGCGATCAGGTCGGCGAACTTGCCCTCTTCTATAGTGCCGACTCTGTCCTGCCAGTGGATAATCTCGGCATTCACCGTGGTTGCCATACGCAACGTGTAGAGTGGCGTTGCTCCCCAACTGACAAGGATGGGAAACATCTCGCTCTGCACGCCATGGGAACAGTTGCAGGCGGCGCTAAAGATTCTGCCCTGCCCGTTAGAAACTGGGGTGGAACCGCTTCCATACCCCAGTCTTACACCGGCCTTCAGCATCTTCTTCCACGTCTGCTCCATCAGACGCCAGCGGCTGTAGGGTGCCCATTGCTTCAAATCCCCAGGTTCATCTTGACGATGATCGAGGATCGTTGAAGTGATAGGAAGATGCTTCTGGACGATCATCTTGATGTCCTCATCGGTCGCCGCGGTGGCATGTTGGATATCGTCGACCCCGGCTTCGATTGCCCATTTCAGGCCGTCACCACCGTAGGTATGGCTGGCGACGAACATCCCCCAGCGATGTGCTTCGTCCACGACGGCCTTGAGTTCCTCCAGACTGGGAAGCGCCTGGTTCACCATCTCCCCATTCGGCTTGAAGTAAAACGTCCCGGTGGTGTGGATCTTCACGTGATCCGCGCCATAATGGGCCAGTTCGCGGACGCCCGCGCGCAGGGCGCTTGGGCCATCCCTGACAATTTCCACTTTGAACGGTTTGAACTCCAAAGGATACGGTTCGGCGCTAGGAGCCGTGATCGCCAGGATTGGCCCGGCCGGCAGCAGTCGCGGCCCCTGCACCAACCCCTGTTCGATAGCTCTCTTCAACTCCACATCGGCGAAACCACCCCCATGTGACCCCTGTACGACCTGAGTGGTGTAGCCGGCCTTCAAACTTTCTGTCGCGCTGTGCAGCGCCACCATCATCTGGTGCTGCAGTCCTCCGGCCGCATCCGTCAGATGAAGGTGGCCGTCAATCAAGCCAGGCAGCACCGTGGCCCGGCTCAGGTCGATCACTTTCGCGCCCGCCGGGATCGACACTCTGTCGGCGGGGCCGACACTCATGATGCGGTCGCCCTGGATTAGCACCACCTGGTTCGCCAGCATCTGGCCCGACTTCGGGTCGAACAACTTGCCCGCGCGTATCGCGGTCATCTGTGCAGCCTGCGACCAGAGCATGGCGGCAGCGCCCAGTATTCCGGTGACCGCTCTCAACACATACTTCAATCGCATGGTGTAGCTCTCCGTTCGGTTTGAAGTGCTGTCTTCACTGCCCTTCCCCGCGCGGGATTTCAGCCAAATCGAAAAGAGGCGCGCGTGCGGGCGTAGGGGCAGGTTGCATCACACTAAGCTACCGCCGTACGGGCGCCCGCTGCAAGCGGGTTCTATCGCCTTCGTAGTGGCCTCCGGCGTCAGTTTCGGGAAGCGGGTACCCCGGCTGGCTCTTGTCGGCTGCCACCCGTTATGACCTGAATATCGGTCTTTCATGCCCGCTGGCCTGCACCACTCAAAATGAAAATGATCGCAGGCAGCGATACGCTATCACCACCGCGTAATTGCTGAAAGCCCCGCAATCGCTCGGATGGGATACTGAGTTTTCGGGAGAGCTATTCCGGGCGCGCTGGGCACTTCGAGAAGACCGGACGGGCGACTGCACGGCGTAGCCGAGGCGCTGAAGGCCCAAGAACACGGCCCACTGCTCGGGAGCTGCGCTTCCGCAGCGAAATCAGGCGACCAGGAGGGCCGACCAGGTGTTTGTGGAATGCGCTCGAAATCCTGGCCCCTGGCTCGGCACGTACCTACGCGGCGAATGAGAGGTTGAGCATCGGCGTGATCGGACTGTCCGGCATGGGCGCGATCGACGCCAGAACGCTGAGCAAGCTGGGCGCGAACATCACGGCTTTGTGCGACGTCGATTCCGCCATGCTCGACAAGCGAGCCGTGGAGGAGCACCCGAACGCCAAGAAATACACCGACTTCCGCAAGATGATCGAGCAGGAGAAGCTCGACGGCGTAGTCGTCGCCACGCCGGACCACAGCCACGCCTACATCAGCGTTTGGGCCATGAAACACGGCTTGCATGTGTACTGTCAGAAGCCCTTATGCCAGACCGTGCAGGAGGCTAGAGTCATGGCGCGGGTCGCGGCCGAGACGAAAGTCGTCACGCAGATGGGGACGCAAAGCAGCGCTAGCGAGGCCAACTACCGCACCGTGGAGTTGATCCAATCCGGAGCCGTGGGCGAGATTATGGAGATCCATTTGTCGACCGACCGCCCGATTTGGCCGCAGGGGTACAACCGTCCGGAAGGTGCGGATGCGGTGCCGTCCACCTTGGACTGGGACCTCTGGCTCGGCCCGGCGCCGGCCCGGCCCTTCAAGGCCATGTACCCGGAAGGACATCCGGTCTACAACCCCGCCCCCGACAAGCGGCACCAATCCGACTACAAGGTCGCGGGGCTCGATCCGGTCCCTCCGGTAGGCGTGGTCTACCACCCCTTTGTGTGGCGAGGCTGGACTGAGTTTGGCAGCGGCGCGCTGGGCGACATTGCTCCGCACCAAATGAACGTGATCTTCTGGGCGCTCGATCTGGGTGCGCCTTCGGCTGTCGAAGTCGTCGATACCAGCGGTATGACTCGTTACCAGTATCCGGACTGGACCATCATGCGTTTCGAGTATGCCGCGCGCGGCGTGCACCCGCCGCTGAAAATCTTCTGGTACGACGGCGGCAGGCGCCCTCCCGATGAGATTGCCCGCTCTTTGCGGCAGCCTGCAGCGGCGCCGCCGGAATCCGTCGGCACTCGCCCGCTGGCCCAAGGTGGGGGTGGTGTGATCTGGATCGGCACGAAGGGCAGTTTGCCGGTCGGCCGTGGGCCGTACTACGGCAAGCAGACGGAGCCGTATCCGACACCGCCCGAAAAAGACTGGGGCCGCGAGGAAGTCCACAAGGACTGGGTGGTGGCCGTCAAAGCCGGCCAGCCGGCGCCGTGCCACTTCGGGTACGCCGGTCCGTTCACAGAGGCTTACCAGTTGGGCAGCATCGCCTTGCGGGTGGGTCACCGGATCGAATGGGATCCACTGGCGTTCCGCATCACGAACTGCCGGGAAGCCAACCAATACCTGACACGCGAGTACCGGCGCGGATGGGATGTGCGGGAGATCGCGGGCCGCGCCGCTTACCAGGAGACAAACGTATGAACACTACACGACGGCGAATACTCCAAAGCTCGGCCATTTCAGGCCTGGCCGCGTTGGCTCTCGCCCGTCCCGGAAGAAGCGCAACCCAGGACATGGGCGCACGTAAGAAGCGTGTTCTAGCCATATTGGGCGATGCTTATCATTGCGTCGCCCCACTCGACTCCGCCCTGGTGGGAAGGCTGAGACAGAGCGGCTGGGAGGCGGTCGTGATCATGGACTACGCTGTCCCCTGGGATGATTTTGGCAAGTACGACCTGTGTGACTTAACCCATAACCTTGCCGTTTTGAGACCATAAAGTTGCCGAGATTTGGCTCGTTGGCGCCGACCAAGCCACTCTCAGTGGTTTCACTGCCGGGCATCTGGGAGCATATCCTTGCCGGGAGTGCGGTTTTGGAAGGATATCCTTGCCGCCAGCGGCGACTTGCATGAAGCATCTCTTTAATTGTAGGATTGTGTTATGCCACGCTGTCATCGTGAATCGGAACGGCGGCTTTTCGAGACCGCCGAGGCGCAAGAGGGCTTCTTCACTACCAAGCAGGCAAAGGCTGCCGGTTTTGCCGAGAATACCCATCCATACCATGTCCAGGTCGGGAACTGGATCCGGGAGTATCGGGGCATCTACCGGCTCTCCCTGTTTCCGATAGCGGAGCATCCTGACCTGGTGAAGTGGGCGCTGTGGTCGAGGAATCGGGACGAGGTGACCGAAGGAGTCTACAGCCACCAAACGGCCTTGAGCCTTTATGAACTCTCCGATCTTAACCCCGCCAAGCTACACATGACCGTCCCGACCCACTTTCGGCGGAACAGCGCCATACCCGGTATTCTTGTGCTGCACTTTGCGGACCTAGCTGATGAAGATGTGCAGACCGCGCAGGGGTTCAAGCGTACCCGCCCCCTCCGAACGATTCTCGATTTGATTGAAGCTGATACCGTCGAGCGAGCTTTTCTCCGGCAAGCCCTGAGGCAGGCGCTCGATCGCGGTCTAATCAACCGCCACCAGATCAAGAGCGTAAAGCTGAATGTTCCGGCCCAGAGAGTCTTTGAAGATCTTCTTCGGCGGGTCGCGTAATCAATGCCGCGTGAATACACAACGGCGAAGGCATTCCGGCGGGCGCTGGAAGTCCGACTCGGAAAGGTCGCCGAAACGGAACAGGTACAAGTGAATCGGCTCCGGCGCCAGGTGGCGTTCGATCGTCTGTTAGCGCGGCTATTCCGGGTCGAATCAGCTCCGTGGACTCTGAAGGGTGGTTATGCGCTGGAACTTCGTTTCAAAACTGCCCGGGCGACGATCGACATCGACCTGACAATCCAGAAGGTCGCAGCCGCCAGTGATACTGAAACCAATCGGGTTGTTCGGGAACTGTTGCAGGATGCGGCCAGTTTCGAGTTCGGCGACTGGTTCGAATACACCATCGGACCGCCCGTCATGGATCTGGATGCCGCGCCCTACGGTGGCGCCCGGTATCCCGTGGAAGCGACGATGGACGGCAGGGTCTTCGCACGCTTTCATTTGGACGCTGGAATCGGCGATGTCGTGATGCAGCCAGTGGATGTCATCGAGTGCCGGGATTGGCTCGGCTTTGCCGGGATTGGCGCTCCTTTGGTCCCAACGATTTCGCGAGAGCAGCAGTGGGCTGAGAAACTCCATGCGTACACGCTGCCGAGGAAGAACGCCAACAGTAGAGTGAAGGATCTCATTGACTTGGCGCTGCTGATTGGCTCGGGCGAACTTGAACCGGAGCGAGTTGCGGAGACGTTGCGTCTAACCTTTGAGAGAAGAAAGACTCATGCGCTTCCGTTGGAACTGGTTCCGCCTCCGCCGGATTGGCAAGGACGATTCCGGGCGTTGGCCGAGGAATGTGGGCTCCCGACTGATGTCGCCGCGGCGTTTGCGGGGGTGCAGGAATATTTCAAAGAAGTGCAGACACGTCGCACGAGGCGGTGAACGCGGTATGACGGAGAACGGTTCAGAGTCGCTTCCATTCGAGCCTCCAGAGCAGGAAAACATTCGTCTCCGGGAGGAAAATGCTC
>Ga0208189_1000441_pt1 | contig 23175 bp, 32 predicted proteins | sample June2015DPH_10_5_FD_184702 | JGI IMG/M metagenome (GOLD analysis project Ga0208189, IMG submission 184702) | Peatland microbial communities from SPRUCE experiment site at the Marcell Experimental Forest, Minnesota, USA - June2015DPH_10_40... | ecosystem: Environmental > Terrestrial > Soil >... | reverse complement strand
GCCGATCGGCGTCGGGAAAGTAGCGTTATTATTCGCCATGTAAATTGGGGCAAAACCGGGGGGTGCGGCGACTCTCCCCAAATCCCGGCCGGAAGTACCGAAGAAGGGGTTGAGGCTCTGGTTATAAATATTTCGGGTCGTTTTGTCAATATCGCCTAAAGCGGCATACGGCGCCCCGACAGAAGGTTGAGCATGGGCCGTATAGAGTATTTCCACCAACCCTTTGGTCCAGGAGCGCATCGGCTGCTCGGTATGCTCCAGCAGCCGCATATCTTTATCGAACCGGTTTAATTTCAGGGTACCAATTATTCTCGCCATATTTCCTCCTAAACCTGGGTCTGCGGCCGGTAGTTGACGGTTAAAGTCTGACCGTTGGGGACAGCGATGCCCCCGGAGATAACATCGTGAATGGTCATGAAATAACCGACGCCTTGCGGTCCGCCATTTAGTTTGTAACTCTGAACGTACAGGCCAATCTCGTTGACCGTGATCGAGGCCCCGCTGGAATTGGCGAAGTTGCGGGTGATCGTAAACTGGGCGATGGACACGTTATCGGTGGAGGGCGCGCCAAAAGTGAGGGCGCCATATTGCATACTGCCGGAAGTCGGCGGCGACGAATCATGGAGAATCAGGGTTTGCAGGGCATAGTCATTTTCCGTGGGGGTCGTCGAACCTGTGCCCACCACGATACCCGTATTCACCACGCCGATGGTGGCCTGACAGTTGAATTGATAGTAGCTGCTATACATCTGGTGGGTATTGCCGCTGGTATCTTCCGATGGGACGCCCGTCAGCGCGGAGGAGCTATTGAATAGCATCCACATATTGTCCAGGAACTGGCGGACGTAACTTTCCGACCGCCTGGGGCCGACGTGCTCGGTGATTTTCCCGTTCTCGTCGAAAATCCCTTCACGCACGGTCCATTCGATGGTCGCGCCCAGTTCGCCGTCGAACAATAACTGCTCCGGCTTGACGATTTCCGCTTTACCCGTTAAACCGATGGGGACCGTTCCCACTGCTGTTTTGTCTACCATGTTTTCCTCCTAAATCACGCCGTTTACGATGCAGACCGCGCCCGACCCTAACGGAGTCGTGGTTTTGCTGGTATATGAACCGAGATAGGCCCGGATCCAGTAGTAAGGACCGAGACTGTCCACGGAAGTGGTCGCCCAATCGCCCGGCCGGGTAAAGGTGATGAAATACTGGCCGGCGGCATTCATGAAACTGTTGGTCGTGTCGTTTATCCCCGGCAGGGTGGTCCAGGCCCCGTTCCAGTATTGCCAGGTGAATCCCCAGTTACCCACGCCCTGGGTGCCGAGAACGAGCAGCAGCTGGTCAAAGAGTGCGCTGTAAGCGAAATAGTAGGCGTCACCGACTACGGGAGACGAAGCCATCAGGTGCATGCCGTTGGCCGTACCATGCTGGGCAACGGTCGTCTCGTTGGTATATGACCCGCCGAGATAACTGACCGCGGCGACCACGGAGAGCCCCATGTCCACGTGGCGCGTCAGTTTCCCGGGCGTGGTCTGCGCGACTGTCTGTCCGGGGGAGACCACGGCGGCAGAATTGACCGAACCGATCAGCGGGCTGACCAGTTTGAGGTCGCTGGCGGGAGTGTCCTGGTAAACGGCGACATACACGGACGATACGGGCGCGCTCTTGGCCGCGGCATCGGGAGTAACCACCGCGGCCGCGTTAACGCTGTTGATCTGGGCCGGGATAAACCGGTTCAGGGACGTACCGCCGGGCTGGAATGACGGCACCTGTCCGGGGCCGTTCGAGGTGAGCACTGTGTTCGGCGTACTGGCGGGAACCCGGACCAGGACGCCGCCGGTCCCTTTGGCGACCAGATCGCCGCCGACCATGGACGCCACCAGCTGCTTGATGTCGGTCAGGGCATGGCCGCCCATGTCCTTGTCGGTGTCAATCGTAATCTGACTCCACTTGGGAGCCGTACTGCCGCCGCCGCCTGAAATAAAACTCATACTGCCCGCCTCTATGGATACTTGCCCGTATCGGGAAATCCCCAGTTCGGCATATGGGCCGTGCCCTGGGTCAAAAGTTCGTTGGTCGCGTAGGTGCTGCCGGTGAGTACCTGAATCCGCTGCGCGGAGGCGTTATACCAGAGCAGGTCGCCCGGGTTCATGGTGGCTGCCAGTTCGGAAAGATCGGACAGCCCGAAGCCGCCCATATCTTTATCCGCGTCGATAATGGTCTTGGACCACAATTTCGAATAACCGCCGCTGCTGGTGTCCAGAAAACTCATTACATCGCCTCAAGCATGAATTCAAACCCGATGGCCGCGCCGTTATCCGCGACATTGTCGCTCTGGACCTCGATGGTCAGGATGTTGGCGATCCCGAAGGTGCCGTTAATCAGCGCCAGTCCCGGCGCATCGCCGTTGGTGACATTGAACGTGGTCCCGGCTTTCGGGGGAAAGACCTGCCGCTGGTTGCCGTTCACGGAAATGAACATCGCGGCCGTGATATTGCCCACCAGGGCGCTGATGTCGATGATCGCCGAATGGACCTTATTGCGGACGCCGACCGCGCCGATGGTACAAACAACGGCGGCGGCCGTCTGCCAGTTGGCGGTGGTACTGCCCGAGAGGATGCTTTCCGTACCGCCGGCGCCGTTGATAATCGCTTTCATGTAGGCCATCAAAGAGGCGGTTGCGCTCACCGTAGAAACCGGTGTATCTGTCTTATTCCCTACCACGTCCCGCATCAGTACGTTGTTTGCGGAATCCGGTAACGGTACCGCCAGAGCTTCCGGACTCATTAAGCCGGTTAACCGATAAGGCGTCCCAGCTACTATTTGAGCCGACAACGCGCTAAAGTCTACCTCACCGGTGGCCGGATTGAAGGCCGTACAGAGTTGCCTTTCCAGATTGGCCGCGCCGCCCAGAATAATAACCGTGACTTGATCGGTGATGAAGTCGTTCATCCCGATCAATCCGGAATCAATCAGGGAAATACCACCGGCATTGCCGTCGGCAGTTGTTACCGAGTCCCAGGATACCAGGGTATCTTCAGTTTTCCTGCGCTTGATTGGAAATGCACGATTTTGATTCGGTATAGCCATTTAAGTCAACCTCCGTTTTACAGGGTAGGCCATTCTTATACTAGGGTAAGTAGGATCAAGAGTTGTAAACGTCATATCGACTCCCGGCGTACCTCCGGGGTTTGTTCCCGGGACAAATGGATTAAGCGGTCCGAGAGCCCGGAAGTGATATGTGGTCTTAGGCGTTAATCCAATAATCATCTGGCTGAAGTTTTGCGGCGCAGAGGTGCAATCCTGACCGACCGTGTAATTACCATAAGCAGTTGTTAATCCCCATTCAAACACAAAGAACCCGCTTACCAGAATGCCGTCTACAATCCCATTTATTCCCCATTCGTTGAGAATCGAACCGTTAAGAACGGCTGAGGTCTGACTTACTAAGGTTGCGGGAAGACTCACCGTCGGATAAACATAATTATCGGCATAGATTTGTACGCCGAATATGGGAACCTGGGAATATAAAGAGGTGTCGCCAATTATAACGTGATTACCGCTGACTGTTTCTGCCACTAAACTATTTATGCCGCCGAATGCCAAACTGCCGGAACTGCATGAGTAAGCAAGAGAATCATTCGGCAAAATGTCGATGGCCACTGGTATTTCATGAAAACCCAGCCCGGTAACAGTCCCTAAATTGACCACGTCATGACAGGTATAGTGGAAAGTAAATGGGTTGTCCGGAGAAAAGGCACCAATCAGCAGGTCCGTAACCGGCGACGTGTTAACGCAGATGTAAACCCTGGTAGAGGTAAAGGCAAAGGCCGGAGCATAACCGGGAATCGCACCGGGGAATCCGGGAATCACAAAGTCTTGATACCCGAGATATGTGTTGCCGGCAGCCTCTGTCTCGGACCCGACCGAAGATGACCCGATGGCGATTCTATGTCTCACACTTTAACTCCTGGTAATCGCATTAATAACTACCGTGCCCAACGTAATCCCGGCCGGAATAATAATCTGAAGACCGCTGTAAGGCGTCCAGTCATCAAGGTCTATTTGCACCAGTACAATGCCATTGACCGGCACCACGGCTATGACTCCATCGATTAAACCGGCTGTCGTATTACTATTCGTGAGGTTGCCGATCGCCTGGACCGTTACCGGCTGGTCGCAGGTATTAGTGACCTGATAAATAACGTGGGTGGCCGCCGTAAAATCAACCATCACCGAGTAGTAAGTCCCGGCTGTCTGGGCTGTCTGTGATGCAAAAACCTTAGTAGCCGCTGAAACGACTGCACCTGGTAAAAGTTCGCCTAAATTAGCCATTTTTGCACCTACTTCGTTTCGCTGGTCAGGATTACATTGTCCCCGACAACGGTCCCTACAATATATAAGGCGTCGGAGGTCTGCACCCGGTATTGAGCGAATTGGCCCGGTTTCAGAGCCACAACGTTGTATTGCAGGTTACCGTTTTTCGGAGCTATCAAAACCAGTCCGGTGGGGTCGTTATTCGGATGAGATTGTACCACAAGTTCGAAACCGTCCGGGATCGTCAGTGTTGTGTACTGAATCTGTTGGTTTGCGACCGTTACCGGCACATTCAGTGTCTGGATTACCGGCGCATTCTGCATAATGGCCAGGATGCTATTCAGCGCATCCACAACATCGTTCAGAGTAGCTCCGGTTGGGCTTGTTCCAGTTGTGGATGGTTGCAGGGCCTGCGCGATCGCATACAGGTACTGGTTTGCTAATTGTGCGTCAGTCCACGGTGCATGCTGGGGTGTACTTATCGGAGGAGGCAGGTTAAACCGGTTTCCAGTAGACATGTAAGCCTCCCTCTATTTCACTCAAGTTCCAATACAAACGAGATAATGACGTTTGCAGTGTCGGAAAGTATCGCCAGCGACCCCATATGCTTCGAAAGCGGGTGCCCGTAGTCAATAACGATATACCCGTTGGCGCCGCCGGCCGCAGCCGGTACCACAACCGGGAAACAGTTCTTCGTCACCAGTGTCGGACTGGTGTTATTTGTGGAACTGTCCGGAGTATATTCGTCCTCGATCATCAGGTTAGCCGGAGAAGCAGCGGGATTACTTGCTGTAAATTGCTTGAGATACCCGGTCTGGATTCTCGGTATCGTAACCAGTGCATTGTCGGCGTTCGTGAGCGTCGCCGAATCGTTGATAACTTTTTTGGTTATGCTCGGTGAAATTATGTCCATGTTTTCTCCCTCGTTTTAGTTTTAATATATCAGCTGCCGCTAAAACTACACTGGCCCGCGCGTGCGGAAACTGAGTTCAGTCACGTATCTAATTAAATTTCTGTTCTTCTGTTCCTGGGTAAGCGGCATGATTACGTTTTGTCCCTGGGGATTCACGCCCGGTAGACCTGCGGTGACATCAACGAGCTGGCAATGGTTGATAATCATATTGGTGATGCATTTCTCGGCATCGCCGGTGACACCGGAATCGGTCAGGTACCGCAGGTAGAACGGTGCCATGTTATACACGGTGACTATTGTTAACCGCGGGTCATAGTGAGGACTGTCTTCCGGTTTGATGGACCCGATGTATTGCAGGCGCGGATTGGACATATTGGCATCATTCGGAACCATGTTGGTGAATTCGAGGCCCAGAATCCATTGGTCATACGGCATGTACAGATGGCACATGTAGTTACCGGGTTTAAACCCGAGCAGAATCTGGTAGATGGTATTCTGCGTGCCGTAGGGATACAGGTTTTCGTACTGGGGATTCGTGGGATTGTTCTGGGTGTTGTCGGAAATGTTGACGTCCTTATAATCCGCGGTGCCGATGATATAACTCAGATCATAGGGAACATCAGCACGCCAGACCACCTTGTAGGTGTGGCCGGGAAGAATGCCCAGCTGGGACGGCCAGGCATTGGAAAAGGTGATTAAGTCACCTGTTTCATACTGCCGTTTAGCCGGCGGGAATTCCAGGGTACGAGGGAATGCCAACTTGATCATTGCTAGATCCTCCTTCAACATTCCTCCACCACCTTCGTGGAGGAGGATTTTAGCATTAACAATAACTTATTAAATTTACTTAGTAACCGACCACGGTGAGGGCGCACGTTATCGCCGACAGGTCCACATTTGTCGGCACATTGACGGCCGGGCCATCAGCTGCAGCGCCGGAGTCATAATGGTAATACATCGGTTGAATGGTCACCTTGTTTCCGGCGACTGTAACGGCTGCCGGGTCGAGTTTGTAACCGCCGGAAAGTGAGGCGCCGATGACGGCTTGTATCTCACGCAGCCCTACCACTTCAATTACCTCTGCCGTAGCGGAGACGGTGATTGTGACCGTGATAGTGCCCGTGGTTGTGGTCGTGATTACATTCGCACCCGGGACCAGTGTCACCGGACTCCCGGTAACGGTGGCGCCTGCGGTTGCCACCGTACCCGCCGACCCGGAGGGAACATTGACAATGAAGGTTCCTTTGGTAGTTGTAGTCACGGTATTAGCACCCAGCGCGAGAGTAATGGGTGCGCCGGTCGCTACACCACTGCCGTTGTTCAGAGTCGCGCCGAGCAACGTAGAAACCTGCGCTATCTTTGACCCGTCTTGGGTTAAAGCAATTATAGATGTAGACATTCGTTGCCTCCAAAAGTTATATTAAATTTTAACCGGGTCCTATGAAATTTGGGCTTTCAGGTAGGAGTATTCCGCGAAGACCAGGCCCAGCAGGCCGATTTCTTCGGTATAGCTCTCGGCGTTGGCGAAAACCACTTTCTCGAAAGCTGCCTGAGCATACCAGGTGTTGGTCGGGATCAACAGGTAAAAACCTTCCATCGGGAGCAGTTTATATTTCTTGAAAGTCTTGTCGATCTTGGCCGCTTGCTCAACGCCGGTGCACGGATAGGTGTATGAGCCGACATTTTGCTGAAGTTGGATGATACGGGTACCCGGCTGATACGAAACCATTCCATGCCATGCCAGTAAGCTGTGATAGCTGGCGGTATTGGACGGGGTCACCGGGGTACCGGAAGACCCGAACAGGTTCGCCCAGTTCACGCTGGCTCCCAGGGAGATGGTCTGTACCCATGAGTGGATCGTGGAGGTACCGTTGCCGCCCGACCACGTAATAGCGCCGATATCCTGCGGGTCAAGTTCCTTGACGCCGTATTCGCCCTGGGTGGGTTGCAGGGGGGTGAAAGGCTCATTGGTGGTGGTCATGTAGGCTTTGGCGATGGCCGCGGCATTCAGGTAAAACTGGTATGCATCCTGGTACGATTTCGCCAGTGATTCGTCAATTTCCCGTTTCTGGGCGACGATCAGGTCGAACCAGGCTCTAAAGTCTTGTGTTTCCTGCGGCGTTAACGCGACCGTACTGGGGGCATTACCTTTACCGGTGATAACATTGATTGCCATGTCTTTTGTTCCTCCAAAAATATTTATTTAATATTTAACAGGTACTACTTGAAGTTGATGGTCTGACCGTTGTTCTTCACTTCGGTATGTCGCGCCAGGAAATTGACATCGGCGCTGTTGTCTCGCAGGGGTGCAGGATTCCTTGGGGTAAACGGCGAACTGGTCTGCAGGGGATTCTTGACGGGGGCGCCGTTGAAGAAGTTGGCCAGGGGTTGTCCGGACTTGTTGGGCGGAGGCGGTTCCAACGCCGTCACGGCAAATGCGGGTAAAGTTGGGCCCGCGGGTAACTTGCCGTTAAGGGTTGATAACTGCTTGGATAATTTGGGTAACATGGGGAATTTGGTCTCGATCGCTTGCGGGACCGCAAGATCGGCATTTAAAATTGTTCCGAGAGTTGCTCCGGTTGTCATGCTTAATGACCTCCTCTAAATAATTACTTTGGGGTTATTTTCTTTTGGTGAATGAGCTGATTTGCTCGAGCGGTTGGTCCATCGCTCTCATGATGGCATTACCTTCATCCTGGATAGACCTTAGGCCCCCGACATCTACAACGTTGACCCCGGCATCCACGGTGCCATTGAGAAAACGGTCAATGATTCGATGAGGTCCTTCCTTGCCGGTGAATTTGGTAAACGGTTTGTCCAAAGCTCCCATAATCTGGGAACCCGCGCCTTTAGCCGCGCTCACCATCCCATTCCCCACACCTCTCACGCCGTCCGCCAACCCGTCGGCAACGTCACCCACGATGCGATGCGGTCTTGTCATGTCCATGCAAACACCTCCATCAGATTTGTTTGGGGAAGGACGTTCCAGATAAAAACAACGAGGACAAGTCGTTGTGATTATCTAAAACGTCTTGTCCCCGTTTAAGTTATCTCCTTAAATAATAATGTCATTGCTTAAAGATGTCAATAGGATATCAGGCAGGCTCAAATTAATAAAGGCGGCGGCGCCGGCAGCGAAATACGGGGTCGGGGTTTGATCGTGGCGGACTCGTCTCCGAAAAGAACTGCATGAGCTTGGTTAAACAGGATGCTCGATTGCAGTAACGGAAAATCCTCGTTATCCTGGGCGTTTTTCTCGAATCCTGATTTTTCGATGGCCATGGACTCCCCGCACGTCTGGCCGTCTAGGAGGGCCTGAATTCCGTCAATTATGGGTCCAAGACAGGCGGCTGAATAAGGATCATCCCATGGTTTACTATAATAGCTATCATCTGCAATCCAAATCAAATCCGCATCAAATCCCATATAGGTTTTAGCGCCATTTTTTACAAGGTCAGGACCTAGTTCCGCCCCGGTGTCGCATTGCACCAGCTTGATAATTTTCCCCTGAATTTCGTTGGGGTTGTATTGACTGACAGTCCAAATTACAGATTCGCCTTGTCCTGTTGCAGTGTCAGAATCCCCGTGGCCGGTGGCTAAAATAAAATCAGATTGCGGCACCAGTAAACTGAAGAAAGGGCGCCTAGCAACCGGCCCCATGACAACTTCGGGAAGCATGCGTGGGAGGATATACCGGTACATAAAACCGGAGGCGCTGCGAGTCGGCAGGTCGAAAATAGGCAATGAAAGCATTTAGTCCTCAATATTTCTCAAGAAATATTTACTAGATAATCAGAATTATTTCGTCTCTGACTTCGGCCAGGTAATGTTGAATGCGGACGGGAAAGGAGGCCCTTTGGCCGGTGACATCGGCAAGAGACCTGCTAAACCTTTCCCCGCGGCCTTTACTTCTTTCAGATTTTTCACCTCTTTGAAGCACATGACACGGGCCATGGCAACGCTGCGCGGGAAGATTTTATTGTAGTCAAGATAATCAGCATATTCTTCTTTCGTCAGTATGCCCAGTATCTCCTTTTCGTGCATCGCCGTGATGCTATCCCGAACCGGGTCCAACACACCTCCCACAATATCCGCTCCGGGAATTAGGTCAAGAACCGTATCGCTCAAGTCAATCAAGTCGGCTCCGACACTTTGTTTCAGAGCCGCTTTACCGTGGGCGTCAGGCATCGACGGTAGTCTGATGGGAGGGGTCTCCAGTGCTTGGGTGTGGATGTCGCCGAACGGAGTCGGGATTTTTACTGAAGGTAATATGTTCATCGTCTGCCCCCGATCTTCCTAATAATGATATCCTTGATTTTGACATCGGTAGCTGTCGCTTCCTGGATACTTAGAAGTGTGTTAGTCAATTTGTCCGGCCAGTGCACGTTAAGTCCCTCCGGTAATGGGGGCCCGATTGATGGGGGAGCGGGAGAGAATTTCTTTATGGTGTCGGCGATATCTGCTCTATTCATGATAACCTCCTACCAGTCTCCTTCGAATAGTTGGCTCGGCCAAGAAAACGCTTCATAGGCATCAGGCGGCATCCACAAACAGCACCATGCGTTATGTTGAATGTCCCCGGATACTATCTGACAAGAACCGTCATCCTTGAAGCCACTGAGGCTAAGTGATAATTGATAAGCGAACCTGCACTTCGCGCATTTATAATCCCAGAAAAACGGCGGAGGCGAGACCGGCAAATAGCCTGCCATCGATTTTGTGAATTGGCCGTTGGCCTTTACTTCATTCTGAACTTCAGTTATCCAGTCCTGAAATGCAGTCGGGTTAGAATTCCGATTAGCGGCGGTAGTTACGGATTTGAGGAGCATATACGCTTTATTTGTGTTCATATTCGTACCTCTTCCATTATTATATTCTTGTCTTGACCGGTAGGGAAAGAGGAGACTGTAAGATAAAAGAGTCAATTGTGGCTTTGGCCGTTATTCCTCCGCAAGTAGCTTCAACGATCACATTATAGGATTTTCCCGCGGTGAATCCGTTAGTCTTGCTGGCTATAAATGTCAATCGATAGTCCCCGACCTGACCCGTTCTTTTTGTCACGGTTGGAGTTAAAATTGGTGTGTCTGTAATGTCTTCAAATATCTGGCAAGTAGGTAAAACGTCAGCCGCGGAGACTTGTCCGGACTGGGGGTTATGTACCGTGAAATCCATGGTAACTGTTTGCCCGATAGCAACTTCCATATACTTTTCCTCTTACTGAATTATATGTCTTCCGCCGATAATCATAAAAGCGGCGCCGCCGCCAAATTTCCAATACAGGTCCACTTCACCCATTTTGGCCAATAATAATGCCAACCGCTGTTCTTTCATCGACTGAGAATCTAAAGCCCCTTGCGGTATGGAAAGAGCCTGCCCCAGCGCCTCGATATACTTCTTATATACATCGTTGCCCGCTTGAACCGTGACCACTTGCAATTTACCGGTTTCGTTACTTATTAAACCTACAACTCCACCGGTTTTTGCCAGTGCGGTAAGCCCCAACGACTCCAGGAATGTCATCGTGTCCTGTTCGATAATCGGGACCAGAATGCTTTGCCCTTGGGACTCCATGAAGGTCTCAAGGTCTGTTTTTCCCAGTGCGGCCAGTATAATCTGAACATGACCTGTATCCATGAAGGTCGATAAATCGTTTTCGCCCCCCTCCACATTGATAGTCAGTCCCGCGGACTCCGTTGCCTCTATCGCATCGTTCTCACTAATGGGAACGGTGATAGTTTGGCCCTGAGCATTCAAGAAGACAACGGCATCGGTGCCGGCGATTTTTACGGTCATAATTACCAGCCGCTTGGTGTCGAAGAACTTTGCCAGGTCGCTTTCTCCTAATTCCCCAGTAGCTGCCTGTCCCCGCTGCTCAAGGAAGGTCTGTAAATCGCTCTGACCGATTTCACTCAACATAGCTAGTCCATGTTTTTCAAGCATGGTTTCGATTTCAGATTCCCCTAATTTAGCCGAAGTGGTTAATCCTAATGCTTCAAATAAGGTAGCAATATCAGTTCCACTGTTTTTTACCACTATAGCCAAACCCAAGGCTTCAATCATCGTCCCGAGGTCTGATTCTCCTAATTTATTTATTATGGTAAATCCGTTCGCCTCAAGCATGGTTTCCAGGTCGGAATTACCTTGTTTCCCTGCCATTGCCAGCCCCAACATTTCCAGCATTGTTGCCGGCGAAGCCATACCTGATGGCGACGTTTGCACTTCTCCCAGAGCCTCACCGAATATAGCGCCGTCGGTTTCGCCATGACTACCGGTAATAACCTGCCCCACGGCCTCAACATAGATAACATTGTAGTTTGTTATTCCGACTCTTACGATCGTCGGGAAAGGATTCTGGTAATAATGCAGAATTAACGGCCATAAATCCTTATATTGGGAACGGATCTGAGAAGGGTCTGGCGGAGGAGCTGGCGGGATTATGCCGCTGCCATTGAGGAAACCATTATCAATAGCATTGGCCATTGTTGGAAATGGGTCCGGCCAGAATGATTTTATGGCACTCCAGACCGAGGCATAGCGGTCATAACGTAACAACGGTGCGGGTACAGGCGTCGGCGGTGCGATCGAAGGCCCAAGCATATACCCATTGCTGGATTGATTCATGATTATTGCGAAAGGCGGCAGGTAGAAATGATGAATCAGACTCCAGAGGTCTTTATACTGGGTCCGGTATTGTGAGGCATCCGGTGGAGTCGGCGGCGCGGCCAATGGCATAGTTATTTGATTGGTCTCATTAATGAGTGTGGGGAACGGTTCCGGCCAGAATATTCTTATCGAATTCCAGACTACGGCGTAGCGGTCGTAACGGAGTAAGGGGGCTGGGACTGGAGCTGGAGGGACAAGAAACGGGCCATTCGGAGGCCCATTAAAAATTTTATTATTGAGCGTGGGGAATGGTGGAAGGTAGAACGATATTAAGGCATTCCATATCGCCGCGTTATACAGCGACCGGGTAGCAACTGAGGGAAAAGGTGAGGGGCCGGTTGGCGTGTACGGCCCTCTCACATCACTTTCTCTTGGACTATTCTGAAGAGTCGGGAAAGGAGGCGGGTAGAAATAAGGCATCTTGCGCCTCCCTCAGCGTTTAGTAAATTTCTTCAAAAACCACAGTCACATTCCAACCGGTCGTAGTACCAGGCGCGGTAATAAACCTTACACAGAATACCTGCCCGGGCGGAACGACAATTAATTCTGAAGGCGTGGGAACCCAGAGCCAGCCGTTCAGGGCGTTTGGTCCTGAATACCACATGTCGGTATAAGCCCCGCCGGAATCTGCACTGGAGTTTACGCCGCAAGTGGCCGCGGACAAAGGTGAAGTACCTCCCGAAATGCCGGAAGCGGGACCAGCTGCGACCAGATTTCTCGGCGTGGCCGAAGTTACGGTCAGTGTCCCGGCTGTATTCCGGGCGGAAAGCGCCAGGTAAACCTGCGCCGATGTGGTACTGGCGCCCTGGCTTACTTCTACCCTCCGGATATTTAACCATGAACCCGCGGAGCCTGCTGCAGCCGGTTGCATCGCCGCCAGAACATAACCCGTTCCTGTTGATAGGGTATTCCCTGCTAAAGAAAACACTCTTCCCATGGTAATCTCCTTTACAAATTAATTAATACAATTCCTCAAAATCTACGGTTACGTTCCAACCGGTTGTCGTTGCAGGACCAGAGATGAATCTAACGCAGAATATACCGGCAGGTGGCACGATGATCAGCTCCGGTGGCGTCGGCACCCACAGCCAACCATTCAATGCGTTCGCAGCAGCGTTCCAATAATCAGTGTAAGTGCCGCCGGTATCATTGGAGGAGTTAACGCCGCAGCTGGGCACCGCGATACCGCTGGTGTTTCCGGTAATGCCGGAAGCAGGTCCGCCAGCTACCATGTTTGCCGGGGTAGCTGATGTCACTGTTAAGGTACCGGCAGTGCTACGGTTTGATAATGCGAGATAAACCATTGCCGACGTAGTACTGGAACCCTGACTGACTTCAACCCGATGAATAGCAATTAACGAACCGGCATTGCCCGCGGCCGCGGGTTTTAAGCAAGCCAGGACGTAGCCAGTACCTACCGTCATGGTATTTCCCATAAGCGTGTACATTCTTCCCATGGTACTTCTCCCCTTTTATTAATCGTTTGAGAAATAATTTGCATTGGGCAATAATCGGCCCGAATGAGGCCATGCCCGAAATTCCTGACATGATTGATTGATGGCCTGCCGGGAACGGGTCGGCAATCGATGGCGTTGTGAAGAAAGTTTGGTCGGCGCCTGTAGCAGTCCCGTTACTATTAGTCGCAAAAGCCTGATAGTGATATAACATTCCCGGAGTCAAACCAGTTAAAGCGTCGCTCCAAGAAAAAGGACCTGCTTGGGTCCCGGAATTCGTTACTGCAGACCCATAACTTGAGGTAAGACCGTAATTGGTTCCCCAAGCGGTGACGTTAGCAGAACCGATATTTGAGCAATCCTCCGTTACCGTTGCGCCAGTAGTGCTAATACTTGACGGTGCTGAGTAATCGGTGACGACGGTGGGGTTAGAACCTCCTGCGGTGTATGTCATTGAATAGACATTCGTCGCCGTCTGGACTATTTGGGGATTAGCACGAAGTTTGCCATCACCCTGCTGCATCTGAAAAGTCATTATCCGATCCTAATTACTTAATCCCAAATACATACTACCTTCAAGTATGTCACCGTTCATTAACAACCTGCTGGTGCTTAGCGGGAGACTGGCAACCAGATGCTTCCCATCCGCATCAGCTACCGCTGTCCCGTTCGTACACAAATCGATATTGACCTGGGGAGTAACCCAGTTCCCTGTTGCCGTCCATGTAACCGTGTTACTGGACGCCTCGTAATAAGTCGCAGGCTTATTGATATAGAAATCTTGCCCTGCTACACCGATACCGGCACTGCTCAGTGCCTTCCTGGAATAACCATTAACACCCAATGCCAGTTCTGCCGCTGCCATTGTTGCCAGTGTATCGGTCTGGTTGATACTTACTCTGCTGTCCAGGGCCAGGTAATGATTTGCCGGCGGTGCCCCGTAATTAGCCATACCAGTAGCGAAGAACGCGGAAAGAATTGCCTCGGCCCCGGTATCCATCAAGGTATTCTCGTCAATCCGGTCATCCATCCATATCATTCTATAGATGCCAGAGTCATCTTTCCGCCAGTGTTTAATGATCCACCTGGAGTGGTAATTATTTTTTTGCAAGAGTCTTTCTGCAACTGATTTCATTGAACTCACCTCTCTAATATTCTCTAAATTTGGCTATATTGGCGGCATGCCTGGAGGCCATTTCATTCCTGGCAGGGCTTTTGGCGGCGGAAGTGTAATCAGCGTCTTTTCAGTCATTGTGCAGTACCACGTACCGCAGTCAAAACAAACGTCAAAACTGCTCTTTATCGCCGGAACGACCCCGGTGGCTTTGTTAGCTTCCTCGAGATATATCACCTTTTGGTCCATCATGCAAAAAGCGTCCAGCGGCAGTCTGCCACTGGCTTTTAACGGCGTCGCCGCTACGTTCATGACAGTCTTTTCGCTCCCGCAATTAGGGCAATGAAACTTTTTGGGGAAATCTTCAGCCATTTTTATCCTGCTCCTTAGTATTTACCGTCAGCCAGTACCTTAGCCGTCTGGCCGGAATTGCAATAGTAATAGATTGTTTCAATTCTATGCTTGGCTTTACTGAAATCCACTTCCCAAACCTGACCCGCCGGCAATTCTTTAGGATAATTATTAATGTTAACGGCAAGGAAAACTGTATCCGGCCCCAAATTCTGGAAAGAAGCTGTCGCCCATGGGAAACTGGGGTCTACGAATCGTAAATCCAGAGACCCCTGCCCATCGGTACAATCAAGCGTTTTCTCAACCGCCAACCCCTGAATGATATCAATCTCAGCGGCTTTACGGATCCGGGCCAACTGCGCCAGCTGGGCCATCTGCATGACCAAGCTACTGACCTTCTCCATCTCCGGTCCTTCCAGCGGATTGCCTTCATCGTCGACGATAGTGGGCATTATGGAATTGCGCGGTACGATATCGCTCATTCTACCCTCTTCTTATACTTTCTATGAACGACGATTTTACGCGGCATGAGCAGATCCGGGTCAATATCCTGCAGTTCGATCTCTTCCAGATTTTCATAGGCAGGAGCATTGTTATTGGTCGCTGCCGGGGTGTTCTGGGAAGAACACGGGTTTTGTCTTCCGTTCCCGTTGAAGAAATTATTCAGCGTGCTCGTTGAAGTTGTTGAAGGTTGTTGTGCCCACGGCCAATAAAGGCCAAGTGTTGTTGGAAGGGGAGGGCCTAACCAAAATGGCATCGGAAGCCAATCGCTAATATTGAAATTGCTCATAGACTCCCTCCTTGTATCATTCGGTTTACTAAATCATAGGTCTCGGCATCGGACATCGCCCGGTGGAGCTCTGACAAACGGATACAGTGTGCGACTCCAGTGTGCATGTGAACGAGATGCTTATCCATCTGGTTACGGCCGATATGGCGCATCAACGTAACCGCGGCCGCCTGTTTTTCCTGCGGCGTCCTGGCTGCCGCTAATTGTTCTCTTACTTCATCCCATGCCATTGTCGTCTCCAAATATTTCTCAAGAAATATTTAAAGGATGGTGAAACTTGCTTCGGCTTTATTGCCTGCAGCGTCCACGGCTTGCAGGGTATATAACCCGAAGCCTTCGCCGTCGATAAAACTACCGGATGCGTCTCCGCTACTGTTTGTTGTCAATGTTATTCCCCCGCCGCCGACAACCGAAACTCCTACTGATTCATTGGGTGGGAAGCCGGAAATACTGAAGGACAGCAGCGAATCCGGGTCGATCTGGGTTTGAGTAATCACTAGAGTCGGTGTGGTGCCGCTGCCTGCAACAATATTAAAGGCCGCAGTTGCTTTGTTTCCGGCACTGTCTACAGCTTGGAGTGTATAACTCCCCACGGGGTCACTGTCCATAAAGGTGCCCTCAACCCCTCCAATTTCGTTTGTCGTTACCGTGATGCCTCCGCCGCCTACTACCGAGATTCCCACGGATTCATCCGGCAAGAAGCCGGTAGCAATATAGCCAAGAGGGCTGCCGGATGGATTCTGGACGATGCTCGTTGGCGACACCGTAAGTTCCGGATTGACAACAGGGCCCGACGTACTGAGATAAATATCGCCGATTATACCTGCAAGCGCATTATAGGGGTCAAAGTCCCAAACGTCGCCGTTGCTGGCGGTAAAAACCGTACTTTGAATTGGTGCCGTTGTCCCTGAAGAACTGGTAAATGTAGTTACGATATAACCTCCCGGGTTAACGTTTTGTATAGACGCGGGAGAATTCGGCGACAGCGAACCGATGTTCACCAACGCCAATGTAACCGGATCATAATATTCACAAGTCCAGCTGGTGATGGGCACAGCGCCGGCAGGAAATTCCCCGCCGAGAGGTCCGTTAGAGTAACTACCCGGTGTGACGGAACTTACTAACTGCGTTCCCAACATGTAAATTCTTGCCGGGTCCACCAACTGCACCTTGAAACTAACTGTAGCCGGCGGTAATACGGTAAAAGGAGCCGTTGCAGTCTGACCGGCGGCGTCAGTGGCAGTTAACGAATACGCCCCCGGAGGCTCGGTATTTGTCATGGTTCCGACGTAATCCCCGACGTCGTCCGTCGTTACTGAAACTGAGTTACCATTCGGAGTAGAAACTTTAACAACAGTATTGGGGTTGAAACTGTAAAGGGAAAATGTGATCGTCCCGCCTTGTACGGTATTACTTGAATCTACGGATAGAGTAAACACCGGACTCCCGGATGTTGTGGTAAACTGGGCCACGTCGCCTTCCCCATCAACCAGGTAATAGGTGCCCGCAGTCGGCTCATCACAAGCCATGGACCCGGAACCATTACCGTTATTGTCCGTCCCGACTTCATAACCATTCCCTTCAGGTGTCTCGTCTGCCGAACTGACTATCCAGAATTTAAAGCCATCGTTAGCAGGAAAACCGCTGATGGTGAAGTTAACATCGGCGCCGTAAGGAATGGCATCGGGGTTAATTACGATTTTGCGAGTCGTAGTAGATGCGGTCACCGTTAACGTAGCCTGGGCAGACTTCCCGCTGGTGACCCCGGTCGCCACCAGTACAAAGGTTCCGGCCGTTCCCAGATACAAGAAAGAACCGATGTCGGCGCCGTCGTAATTAGTGGTGGTACTACTGACCTCGGTACCGGCTATGGTGAAGTTTACTAATTCCGCCGAACCGAAACCGGCTAAATTAAACTGAACGGTACCCCCGACCGGAATGGTAGAAGGTGAAATCGTCAAAGAGGTAGGTACCGGCGCCGTGACCGAATAAAGCCCGTCGAAAGTACCCTGTCCAACAACGGCTTTATTTGCATCTTGAACGGTGATGATGATATCCCGCGACCCGGCCGTTGAACCCTCGGTATATGTCCAACTAGCATAATAAATCTGTCCGGCAGGAATAGTTATTGGCCCGATCGTAGCATCTGTAACCAGATTCCCATTGTATTTTATCCCCAGTATGTCGCCCTGGTTGTAGACTTGTAGGTGAATGGTAACAGGGGTATCGACTGCGGTGGTATTTGTGATCGCCGAGGCTAGAGTCACCTGGCTGCCTTCAAGGTATTCCCCCTGGACAGCGGGCACGCCGACGGTAAAGTTTTGCGTCAACGTTCCCGACACAGTAAAAACAATTGCGGGTACTGCCGCTACAACAGGTGAGAAGGGTGGAAGAGTTACGATGCCGCCTACTACAGCCAAATTTTCTTTATAAGTGGGACCGCCGTATGCCTGTACCAGTGCCGAGCAACTTCCCTGACGACTAATGCCATTTTTAACCGTCAGAGAGAACTTACCTCCGAAGGCAATGCTTTCAACGTGAATCACTGGATTCGTTACGTCGAGGTCAACTTTCGGGATTGTGATGTCGGCCGTGATCCAAGCCAAGGCCAGAAAAGGAATTCCGAACAAGTAGACGTCGCCGGTGATCGTTATTGTCTGAGCGACCGCAGGTACAGCCGGGGTTAAAGTTACATTGCGTAGAGTGAAATAAGTTCCTTTGCCAGTTTCGGGCGTGGTCCCAGTAGGCGCGGTATTACCGGTCGTCATCGGCGTCCTCCCTGCAAAAAATAATGCTTGTACCCTGCTCTAATTTTAGTCTGTAAAAAATATTTTAGCAACAGGGGTTTTATACCGTTAATTTCGTGTCTATTTCAGGGGTGTGCAAAAATCACCCCATGATAATCCGGCATCCACAAACCCTGCAAACCAAGTCGCCATCATCAAAAAATGCTTGACGGAAACTGTGGCAATGGGGACAGACCGGCCCGCCTGCTCTTTTTCTAATTTTACCTGAAATGACCATCGGCGGTCTGAATATTATGTTGAAGCAGTCCCGGCAATAATTACCTAATCCTGCTCTTATTCGATAAGGTCTCACGTTCAGTTTTTTCCCACAACGGCGACAGTGATGAGTTTTGTAAAGTAATTTCGGACGTCCCGGCTTCCGCTTCGTCGGCGGAGATTGTGGATGTTGTCTGACCGCTACTACCACTGCGAGCCTCTAAATATCCGCTATTGTTTCAAACACCCGAGGACCATGTTAACAATTGTCTCTTCTGTAATTATAGGGCAGTAAATATCCGAAGGGAACACCCGGCCCTGAAGATATGGGGCAAACGCGGATGACAATCGTTCAAAGGCATACTCGATCGGGGTTTCATTGAATTCCGGTGCCACGACAACTTTGAGTAAGGCCGCGGTTCCCATCCACTTTGCAATTTCTCCAACTGATGGCGGCTTAGGGTTTGTCAGCCAGTAGGTTCCATCGCCGTCGAGGATAGACATTCCTTTGACAACACTTGCAAGGTCAACAACATTCAGTTCCCCCTCCGCAATCCCCCTGAGATGGAAAAGAGGTTCAATGACCGGCAGATGTAAAGACCCTTCTATTTTCCGGCGAACAAGGTCGGCACGTTTATGGACTCTTATCATTAACAGCGCATATTGCGAGAGATGTTCCAAATGGCAGTGGTCAGGAGGTCCCAGGACAATCCCGGGTTTGAAAATGGTGACGTGCTCGATTTTACTATTCCTCACCATGTCTTCCGCGAAGGCTTTCGACTTCTCGTAGGGATTGCAACCATTGAGATTAGAGAAAGCCGAAGAACAGTAATATAAATGCGGAACCTTATATTTCAGACAGAATTCCACTGCGTTCTCGGTGCCGATGGCGTTCGTCGCCCAGATGCTGCCGTCTTTATCGAACTTGGACAGGTTGACGACGCCGGCTATGTGGTAAACGGCCTCGATATCCTTTGGAATGTAGGTCAATCCCAGATCAGGTTCAAGGATATCACCGATAAGACACTTTAATCTATCTTGCTCCGGGATGGCATGGCGCGAAAGTGAATAGACGGTTTTGCCTTTTTCCAGCATCTTCTGGGCGAAGGCTTTGCCAATCATACCGCTGCCGCCGGTGACCAGTATCGACACGCTATTTTCTTACTCCGCTACTCATGAATTTTCTTACTTTGTTGACTATGGCATCTTCATCTTCCAATTCGTGCTGCCAAATGATTAGGCATTCAAATCCAAGTGAATTATATGCCATAATACGGCCTAATTCCGTTTGATGCCATCTTTTTATTCCTTTAACGTGCCAGTAATCGCCAAAAAGTTCGATAACCTGCTTTTTACCATTGCAATTTGTGAAGTCAGGCATATAAGGTCCAATAGTTATAAAACCATCTCCAGTGTATTTCCAATTATTGGGGAAATATTTAGTCAAAATAATGTCTAGCATCTGCTCGGGATGATTTGGTTTGCGATGTTGTCCCATCGCAAGTTTTTTAAGCATCATTCTCTTATATTCTGGATTTCCCCAGAGAACTGCAGCTCTTTTCTTCGCCGCCGTAGCTCGCTTCACTTTACCTTCAGGGCTATTAAATGTGGCTATTAGGCGGGATCGGAATGATTCGTTCTGCCATAGCATTTTTTGTCGTTGGCGAGCATTTTCAACAAATTTGTCATGTTTAGCTACTTTCTTTTTATGCGCCGTCTGTTTGCTTGCTTCACCTATTTTTCTTAATGTTTCTGGGGAGTAAATCCCCTTTTTACCTTTATTCCAAGATTCTTGGCCTTTTCTTGATTTACCTACTAATTCGCCGTTTAACTTTACTCTTTCATCAGTTTCTTTCGTCAGTCCTTTATTCCAGATAGGGATAGCTTCAACAGCACATTTTCTGGAACAAAACCGTACTCTGTCAGCTTGTGTCTTGCTGATACTGTATTCGAGTATAAATGTCTTACCACAATTAGGGCATAATTTACTAGGTTGATAGCGGTGTTTCTTCTGGTAGTCATGATAACAAGTTAAACTACAGAACTTCCCGGCCCTATGAGTTGTCCTTAAATCAAATAGCTTCTTACATTCTAAACAATCTGGCATTTTTACTACTCAAATTTCAGCAATGTCGCGCCGCCCGTAATTCCCGGTCCAATACTTAGCATCATAGCGTAATCATCTTGTGCGATCTTCTCCGACATAAGACTTTTACCCGATAAACCCACGCTTGTACTAGATGTATTTCCGAATTGTCTTAATGTTTCCCGAGATAAGGAGGCTTGTTCTTCTGAAAGACCAATCTTCTCTTTAATGCTATCTATTACGGCATTTCCGGCAGCGTGTATGACCCACCATTTGATTTGAGTTTTGTTTATCTTAACTCTGTTCAGCAATTGTTCTATCGCCTTGCTAACTACTATCGCGGCTAAATCCGGGACTCTCCGGGAGATCACTGCTCTTAGTCTGCCGTCCTGCCAGCGATAACCTAAGTCATTTAAATAAGCATAGTCGGTATAGGTTTCAGTATCGATAATGGTTGGATGGCGCCAGTCAGAATCATGCCCGACCAAGCATGCTATGGCAGCATCACCAAAAATAGCATTTGCGCGAAGTAGTGAATGATCGTCTGCTTCGTCCATTCCTTTTTCTTCCGGGAAATATGTCAAATCGCACAGTTCACAATTTACCACTAACGCCGTTTTGTGAGACGATTGAACATAATCAGCTGCTCTTTTTAAACCAGGGAATCCGGACTCGCATCCTTGACCTATAATGTTGGAATGGTATGTAGAAGGGGATAGACCTAGCATCGCTCCAATGAAGTGACTTGCAGATGGACCAGGCATCAGACCTGTACAACTCCCGTAAGTAATACAACCTATGGTATCTACACTGCGCTCGTCAAGGCATTTAATTACAGCTTCATATGATAACTGTACTGACCACTTGGCATATTGTTCTTGTTGTTCCTGGAAGGATAACTCTTTAATGCGGCTAAGCGGCACACAAAAATGACGCGTTTCAATTCCAGATTCTGAGAACATCCGGCGATAATGAGGAGAATATCTTAAGGAAATAAATATTTGTTCTTGATTGTAAGCGTATGGCGGGACTGAATACCCCAACGAAATGATTTTGGGATGAAGTTTACTCATTATACTCCACTGTCCTTCAGATAATCCATAGCGTCTTGTACCGTCTTCAATCTCTCCGCGTCCTCGTCGGATATTTCCAGTTTGAATTCACTTTCCAAACTCATTACCACTTCTACCAGGTCGAGGGAGTCCATGCCGAGGTCTTTGGTGAAGTTTGACTTGGGCGTGATTTCTTTCTCCTCTACTCCGGACTGTTCGGAAATTACTTTTTTCAAACGTTGTTCAGTAGTCATAGGTCTCCTTTTCTGTTGTAGAATATCCATTTGTTTGTGTCTAAGGCAATTATTTAATAGCCTGTCCCAGAAGAAGCAGCAAAGGATAGGCCATTGCAATGACCACCATGGCAAGCGCCGCCTTCTTGAAAGTCGCCTCTTTCTTTAAGAACACACTGGCAGCGATCGCAAACGGCAGGACGATGAAAGTAAGTCCGGTTAGCGGTTTCAGCCAGCTAATCTCAATGAAAAACATCTGGACCATGTAAGCTAAGAACACCCAGAGCATGATATAAAGGGCAAGGTCAAAATCCTGCTTCCAAACCTGATATGCAAGACTTTTAACCCCCTGCTTTAGATTCGCTTCCGAATCTGGGTACTCGTCTAAACCCAGTCCTGCGAACGAGAAGATGAGACACAACGGGATAGTAATGAGCATCGGTCTTATCCATTCCCCAGTCCCTGTAGACAACGCGCCTATGACGGATGCAGAAATAACGGAACTCGACAATACTACCTCATGGAAAAAACTTTTTTTACTGGGAGAGTACATAAAGGTTACGGCCATTCCGAAGAAGATCGGGATTAGCACGAACGGTGTTACTCGTATTGCCAGGATGATTCCAGGAATAAGACTGGCGGCATACCAGCAAAGCGCGTTTACGAGTACTTCTTTCGGCGTGGCCCACCCTTCACTTATTACCACACTGCCGGCAGCATAGGACTTTTCAACACTATGCTCATGACTGGGATCATCAAGATGGGTCATTACGGTATCCAAAAGCGTGTTAAACGAATGTCCCCCGGCCATCATTAATAATGTAGTCATGAAGGCAAGCCATGTATTAAGCGTCCCAAGGCTACCCTTTGCTAAGACAATTCCCAAGAGTGTACAAATGCAGAAAAAAGGGCTGAACACCCATCTTGGCAGAGTCAGAAGATGGATCTTAAACTTGTTCATGTTTTGTTTCCTCGGCGTCCTTTGACCTCATTACTAAAACCGGAATGGCTTTCATTAATATAGTGTTTCCTTCAGGAGCAAACTGAGATTGAACTCCTCCGGTAATGGAGAATAACAATTTCTTGTCAGCTGCTATGTGACTCAACGTTAGTTCAATAGTGGCGGCGCCGTTTAAAAACTCAGCCTTAGTTATAAGCCAACCTTGCAACTTCTTCAAATCGTCAGTCGTCTTGATGTCGATTTCA
>Ga0208189_1000440_pt1 | contig 23175 bp, 19 predicted proteins | sample June2015DPH_10_5_FD_184702 | JGI IMG/M metagenome (GOLD analysis project Ga0208189, IMG submission 184702) | Peatland microbial communities from SPRUCE experiment site at the Marcell Experimental Forest, Minnesota, USA - June2015DPH_10_40... | ecosystem: Environmental > Terrestrial > Soil >... | reverse complement strand
GCGTGCTCCATCCTTATCCCGAGGTTCGCTTTGCCGCTCGGTATCTACGATAAGAGCCGTATGCGCTAATGAGCGCCTGTACGGATCCGTGCGGGGGGTATCAGGTAACTGGTATCCCTACCGCGACCGGTTATGGATTATGGAGAAGGCATCCTGGCGGAAAACTCGGCGGAGGAGCTTCGCTTTGGCGCACCGGCGAGGGCGTCGGTCCCGGCCAGCAAATCGCCAGCCGGGTCCCACGTCAGCGGCTAAGGCCGGGAAAACTCCTCAGGCGCCACCCTCTTGGCTTGCGCAAGCGACGTCCCGGCTGAATCGCGCCCGCGCACTCCTCATCACGGCCCTCGTGGCCTGCGCCACCCTGCCTTATCTCAACATTCTGGTCAACGGTTTTGTCTATGACGACGACAACCAGGTGGTGAACAATCCCTATGTGCGGAGCTTCCGGTACCTGAAGGAAATCTTTACCAGCAACGTTTGGTCTTTCTGGAGCACGCACGCGGTCAGTAACTACTATCGGCCGATGATGACGCTGGGATACCTCGTTTGCTATAAGCTGTTCGGTATGCGGGCTTACGGCTTCCACCTTGTCAGCCTTTTGCTCCACGTCCTCACCGTCTGCCTCGTCTTTGTGCTCGCCGAGCGTCTGAGCGGGGACCGCGTGTGGGCCTTCGTCGCCGGCGCCTTGTTCGCCCTGCATCCGATTCACACCGAGTCGGTGGACTGGATTGCGGCGGTTACGGACCTCGAGCTCACGTTTTTTTATCTCCTCGCCTTTGGGTTCTTTCTAGCCGTGGCGAGGCCAGGGGGCGGGCGTTCGGGGCGCACGTTGGCCGCGATGGTGTTCGCTTTCGTTCTCGCCCTGCTTTCCAAGGAGCAGGCGATGACTCTGCCCGCCCTCGCCACTGTTTATGAGCACTTCTATAGGGAGGACCGCTCCGAAACATCCGCCTCCCAGAAGCTGGCCCGCCACGGTGTGCTGTGGCTCGTCGGCGTAGCCTATGTGCTCTTCCGCATGCACGTTTTCGGAGCGCTGGCCCCGGCCAAGAATTTGCCCTATCTCACCCCGCAGGGAATAGTGCTCTCCGCCGTCGCGCTGGTCGGCCAGTACGTCGGCAAGCTCTTCTGGCCCATGCGGCTCTGCGCCTTCTACGTTTTCCACGCGAGCAAGAGCGTTTTCGATCTCCGCGTTCTCGCTGGTCTCGTGGTCCTCCTCACGCTCGCTGCCCTTTTCTTTGTCTGCTGGCGCAGCCGCGAACGAAACGTACGCTTCGCTTCCTTCGGGATCATGTGGTTCTTTGCCACGCTGGCTCCCGTCCTCAACGCCCACTGGGTGGCCGCCAACGTTTTCACCGAACGCTACCTCTATCTGCCTTCCGTCGGCGTGGCGTGGCTCGTCGGTTTGGGCGCGTCGAAGTTGTGGTCCCGCGCGGCGCCGCGTCCCGCCCAGCGGCGGGCCCTCGTGCTCGCCGGCTTCGCGGTAGGTGGGCTTTTCGCCGCCCGCATCGTGATCCGCAACCGCGACTGGAACAATGACATCGTGCTGTACACCCGGACTCTCGAACTCTCGCCGGATGCCTACATCATCTTAAACAACCTGGGCACTGTTTACTGGCACGAGGGTGCCTGGGACAAGGCTGAGAGCGTGTGGCGAGGGATACTGGCCCGGGATCCTAACAACGTCGAAGCGCTCAACAATATGGGCCTGGTGGCGGGCCGGAGGAAGCAGTATTCTGAGGCGGCCGGATTTTTCGCGCGGGCCATTGAGCTGAAGCCAAGTTTATCGGATTCACATCGCAATATGGGCACGATGTATCGGCTCATGGGAATGGCGGGCCCGGCCGAGTTCCAGCTTCGGATGGCACTCGCGCTTTCGCCACTCGACTGCCGCGCTCTCAATGAGCTTGGCCGGCTTCTCCTTGAGGAAGGGCGCGTGAGTGAGGCCGAAGATCAGTTCCGCGCTTCCGTCCGCAACGAGCCGAACGTGCTTGGTTACGACTTTCTCGGCGAGATTGATATTCGCCGGGGCGCCGTGGAGGCGGCGGAGCGTGACTTTCGGGCCGCCCTCAGCTTGGAAAAGTCTGACAGCAACGCTCACTTCGGACTTGGCTTTCTTTACAAGGCCGCGGGCCGCAACGCCGAGGCTTTGAGCCAGTACCAAGCCGGCTTGGTGAAGGATCCCACCAACCCCCAGGCGCGGGCGGCTGTCCAAGAGCTGCGCCGACAGAGCGCCCACGCTGCGCCGTAACCCTCGCCACAACCAGCATCACAGCCAACGATGGGCCTGTCATCCACCATCAGGCCGGAAACTGGAAACTTGAAACTGGGGGGGGGAAGAAAGTGGAAACTAGAAAATGGAAACTGGCCGAGGCTACGAGTTCCCAGTTTCCAATTTCCAGTTTCCAGTTTCAAATTTCCTCTGCCCTGAATCCTGCACTTTTCACGCTTTATTGAGGGCGAATGATCTTGTATTCTAGGCAGGTATGGGCCTTTCGGCGGAAAACCCCTTTCCCAGAGCCTACCTGGCAGGGGAAGTGGAGGTAAAGGAAGAAGAAACGGAAGGACCACGAGGCGCGCCGCAAACTTTTTTCCTATCTTTTGCGTCATCAGGAGTGGAATTGGGATTAGAGATTTCTGATCGTCCGGACGCCGCGCTGGTACGAGACGCGATGAGCGGGCAGCCGGAAGCATTCAACGTGCTCGTAAGGCGTTGGGAGCGGAAGGTTTACAGTTTCCTGGTGTATTTGACGGGACGGCCGGAAGATGCCTTCGACATGTGCCAGGAGGTTTTTCTCTCCGGCTATCGTCATCTCGGCCAACTGAAGGATCCGCATAAGTTCCCCCAATGGCTGTTTCGGATCGCGCGCAATACGGCTCACTCACACGCTCGGCGGGAGCATGAGGAAGAAACTAGCCTGAAGGATCTCGATCCGGCCGAGGGTTCTTCCCGTGTGAAGCTGGGTGAGGTAGGGCAGTGGGAACGAGGCGAACTGAAAATCTTGGTGGAAAGAGCGCTCGCGGGGCTGCCCCTCGAGCAGCGGGAAGCGATTGTCCTGAAGTTTTACCAGGGTTTCAAATTGGCGGAGATCGCCGAGATCCAGGGATGTCCGCTGAGTACGGCCAAGACGCGCGTGTACTCGGGTTTCGAGCAACTGAGGAAGTTCATCGAAGGTTAGTACTGCAGTTGACGGTTACGAGTGTAATAACGTAGTCTCCTTACGTTTCAGTGGGGCGGCTGGTAAAGCGCACACGGGGTATTTGGCAGGCGCGACAGGCGCCATCCTGTCCCGGCGGGAGAGGGTCTTGCGTCACGTGATGTGACGTTCCCTTCCTCTCCTTACCCTCTCCCGTGGGGAGAGGGTGGCGCCACGTAGCACGGGTTTCGCCCGTGACCTTTTCCTCCTTTAATGTGGAGTTAAGATCCGGAAGTCAGGAGTCAAGATCCAGAAATCCGAAAAAGACCAAACAGAACAACCGCCAAAAATGCCGGAGTCAAGATTCACAAGCCAGGATTCAGGAGGGCGGAAATTAGGAGTTGGGAACTGGCAATCGAGGTCTCCAGTTTCCAATTTCCTCTTGCCTGAACATCGAATTCTGAATCCTGCTTTTCCGACTCCAGCGCAGAAGAGGTGAACGTCATGGTGTGCCGTGAATGGGAAACCGAGCTGACCGATTGGGCGCTGGATGAGCTGTCCCCAATGAAGGCGCGACAGCTCGAGCAGCATATCGGGCAGTGCGAGGAGTGTGCTCGCGCGGCCCAGCGCTTACGTGGAGTGCGGCAGGCGTTGATGAGCAGTTTGACCGACCACCAGATGCCTGCCCACTTGGTTCTTGTAGGAGAGAAGCCTCAGAGTCTATTTGCGGGCTTCTGGCCCGCCCTCTTCCGGACGGCGGCGCTGTCAGCGGCTGCGGCTGCGATCTTCCTGGTTGTCGCATCGGTTGGTTTCCGGTACGGGGGAAGCCGGCTGCTTCCGACCACCGCGCGGGTGAAGCCGACATTGACGCAGACGGAGCTCCAAGCCTTTGTCGCCCAGGTTGTCGCCGAACAGGCCTCCTTGCAGAGGAAAGAAACACAGGCTGCCACCGTGGATCTGGCGGCAAGCCTGCGTGCGGAGCAGATGAGGAACCTGGCAAGCATCCAACAGCAGTTGCAGTATTTGGAGCTGGCGCAGAATACGGTTTGGAAGGAAACGCAGCGGCAGAACGAGGTCATTAGCCTCGTTGCTCACAATCAATTGCAGCCACCCGCCAGCTCATCCGCGGAGCCCTCGAGGAGGTAATTCGAATGCATTTCAAGCTAGGAAGGTCAGGCAGGGCAGTTATGGTTGGCCTCGCCTGCTGGCTTTTGCTGCTGTGGTGTGTGCGGGCGCAATCGCCTCCATCCAATCCCAGCGCGCTGAAAGCCGAGATGAAAGTCTTCGAAGCGGTCATTGATGGAACTATGGCCCAGACTTTCGCTCCCCCCTTCGGACTGCTCGAGAAGACCAAGGGAACGTATTTGCCCGGTTTCGGTCTGGTTTTCAGCTTGGAAGTCAACCTGTATCCTCTGCGCGCTCCCAATCCCTTTAATATGACTCCCTTGAGCAAGGCGGAACTCGATAAGGCGCAAAAGGCGAAGCTGGAGCGAATGGCAGCCATCAAAGAGTCGGTTCCTCGTCTGTTGGCCGACCATGCGATTAGCTTGCGGGACCTAGGCTCGGACGATTCCGTTGCGGTGGTCGTGCACCTTTTTGAAGTGCAGTCCGGAGATACCAAGTTTCCCGACCAACTGGTCATCAAGACCAGGAAGTCGGACTTGGATCAGTTTTGGGACAAGAAGATTTCCTATCAAGAGTTAATCGCCAAGATGACGATTCTGGAATTTTAGGAGCTGCTCAGAATGGCGTCCGTTACGGTCAGCCACAAATTGTTGGGGCAATTGCTCGTGGAGCGCGGCCTGTTGCCGGAAGAGGACCTGCAAAAGGCACTGGCGTTGCAGCGGGAGCGGAAGGGGCGTTTGGGCAAGATCCTTTTGGACCTGGGCTATGTTTCGCAGCAGGACTTGCAGAGTGTTTTGTCCGAGCAGCTCGGTATCCCGCGCGTTGACCCAGCCGAACTCCAGGAGGTGCCCATGGAGGCGGCCACCTTGCCTTCCGGTTTCTTGCGCCAAGCTCTGCTTTATCCCTACCGAGTTGATGACGGCACAGTTTTCATCGCCATGGCCGATCCACTCGACAGCGACAACATTCGGGCGATTGAGCAGTTGATGGGACGGAAAGTGGAAGTGCGACTGGCGAGTGAGGCCGCCATCCTGAAGGCCCTGGATGTCTGGCTCGGCGCGGAACAACCTGAAGAGGGCCTCGAGGCGTCGGACTCCGACGAGTCGCCTCAAGTGGCGGAGGCTGAGGCGACCGACATTGACCAACTGCGCGACCTGGCTTCGGAAGCGCCGGTGATTCGCTGGGTGAACCAGTTGGTGGCGCGCGCCCTGGAACGGCGTTCCAGTGACATCCACTTCGAGCCTTTTGAAAGGCAGTTCCGGGTCCGCTATCGAATCGATGGAGTCCTGTACGAAGTGCCGGCTCCGCCCCGCGAGATGCAGGCGGCGATTACTTCGCGGATTAAGCTCATGGCCAAGCTCAATATCGCCGAGCAGCGCCTGCCCCAGGACGGCAGGATTCCGCTGCGGGTTTTGGGCCGCGAAATCGACCTGCGAGTCTCGACCCTTCCCACGCTTTACGGGGAAAGCGTCGTGATGCGTCTTCTGGACCGCAGCGCGAGCGATCGCTATTCATTGGCGACATTGGGATTCCCGGAAAGCCTGCTCCGGAAGATGGAGCATTACCTCAGCCTTCCCCACGGCCTTTTCCTGGTCACCGGCCCCACTGGCAGCGGCAAGTCCACCACCCTTTACGGTTCCTTGCGGCGGCTGAACACCATGGATAAAAAGGTGATCACGGTCGAGGATCCGGTGGAGTACCAACTGCCGGGGGTCAACCAGATCCACGTGAATCCCCAGATCGGTCTGACCTTTGCGGCGGGCCTGCGTCACATCGTGCGCCAGGATCCCGACATCATCATGATCGGTGAAATCCGGGATCTTGAGACCGCCGAGATTGCCATGCGCGCGGCGCTCACCGGCCACCTGGTCTTCAGCACCTTGCACACCAATGACGCTCCCAGCGCGGTCACGCGCCTGACGGATATGGGGGTCGAACACTATCTGGTTTCATCTTCCTTGGTTGCTGTCCTCGCTCAACGGCTGGTGCGCGTATTGTGTCCGGAGTGCAGGAAGCCGTACGCGGCGGATGGCGACGAGCTTCGGAAAGAGGGTTGGGAAGGCGCGAGTGGTCCTTCAACGCTTTACCGCGCGGAAGGGTGCGCTCATTGCGCTCATACCGGCTTCGTCGGGCGGGTGGGAATCTTTGAATTCATGGAGCTGGACGAAGGAATCCGGCGGGAGATCGTGGCCCGCGCCGACGCCAGTACCTTGCGGGCGACGGCGCGCGAGCGAGGTATGCGTAGCCTGAAAGAGGACGGTTGGCTGAAGATTGCCTCGGGGCAGACGACGGTGGAAGAAGTGTTGCGCGTTACGCAGGAGGTTTAGCGGGAAGAAGTAGTCAGTTGTCCCGCCGCGGCGGGTCAGTCGTCAGTCGTCAGTTGTCAGTAGTCACGAGAATTTCCGATTTTCGGTTTTCGAGTCTCTATTCTCCAATCGGCACTCGGCAATTCTCGTAGTCAGTTGTCGGCAGTCACTAGGGTTTTCGATTTTCGAGTTTCCACTAGGTGCGCGGATATGCCGGAGTTTTCTTACAGGGCGATCAAAGGGAGCGGCGAGCTGGTCCAGGGGACGCTGGTGGCGGAGACCGAGCCGGCTTTGCTGGCGCAACTCCGCCGCATGGGATGCATGCCCATCCACGTGAGTGCGAATGACGGCTCGCGGGGCGCAGGTTGGTCACGGCTCACACGCCGGGGCTTGTCTTCACAGGATCGCTTGACTTTCGCCCGGCAGCTCGCCACGCTCGTGCGGGCGGGCATTCCACTCGACCGCAGCCTCTCGCTCTGCCGTGACTTGGCGGAGAAGCCGGCGCTGCGGGGAGTCATTGACGGCACGCTCAAGGAATTGCGGGGCGGACAGTCGCTAGCCCAGAGCCTGGCCGCCAACGAGCACTTCTTTCCCCCCCTTTATGTCGCCATGGTGCGGGCCGGCGAAGCCAGTGGCATGCTTGCGGCAGTACTGGATCGCCTGGTGGAGTTTGAGGAGTTCAGCGCGGAGCTTCGTGGCTATTTGCTTTCAGCTCTCATCTATCCCATGCTTCTCCTCACTGTGGGGGGTGTGGCGATCGCTTTCTTGCTAGGGTTTGTGGTGCCGCGCTTCGCGCAGATCTTCGAAGAGGCGGGGAAGGAGCTGCCCTTGCCAACCCAGATCTTAATGGACGTTTCCCAGGCCTTTCGCAGCTACGGCTGGCTGGCAGCCCTGATCATCGCCCTCGCCTTATTCCTCGGTGCTCGCTGGGTACGGACCGAGCCCGGTCGGCTGCGTTGGGACCAGTGGCGTCTGAAGGCACCCTTGCTGGGAGACGTCAGCCTGAAACTCGAAATCGCCCGCTTTGCCAAGACCATGGGAACTTTGCTGGCCCAGGCGGTCCCGATTATCTCGGCTCTGCGGCTTACCCGTGAGGTCTTAAGTAATCGCCGCGTGGCCGCTGCCGTCGAGCCGCTCATTCAGGGTGTCAAGCGAGGCCAGGGGCTGGCGACGCCGCTGGCTGAAACCGGTTTGTTTCCGGCGCTCGCCGTGCAATTGATGACTCTGGGAGAGCAGACTGGAAAGCTGGACTCCATGCTGCTCGAGCTGGCCGCGATTTATGACCGGGAGGTTCGCGTGGCCACCAAGCGCTTAGTGGCGCTCGTCGAGCCAGCCGTGATTCTGGCCATGGGCTTGGTTGTCGGAACCATTGTCGTTTCCACTCTGCTGGCGATTGTCAGCATCAACGAGGTGCCCTTCTGATGCGCCGACCAAGAAAAAAGAAAAGGCATTTATCGGGACAGCAATCTATGCAGGGTTTCACCTTGATCGAGTTGATCGTGGTGGTCCTTATCCTGGGTCTGCTTGCCGGTCTGGTGGTGCCCCGCTTGTTCAGGCATGTAACGCAGGCCAAGATCACCGTGGCGAAGGCGCAGATCGCTGCCTTCCAGACCGCGCTCGGGGCCTACAGACTGGATACGGGCAGCTTCCCCAATACGGACCAGGGTTTGCAAGCGTTGCGAACCCCCCCCCCGGGCATCAACAATTGGACCGGTCCCTACCTACCCAAGGACATTCCCATGGACCCTTGGGGTCGGCCTTATATCTACAAGTATCCTGGGGATCATGGCGACGAGCCGGACATTATCAGTTATGGAGCCGACGGGCAACCGGGCGGCGAGGGAGAGAATGCGGATATCCTCAGTTGGAAATGAACGGCGTCACCGCCGGTCGCAGGAAGCCGGCGTGACGCTTCTCGAGCTGGTGATCGTCCTGGCTATTCTCTCTCTGGCAGTGTCGCTGGTCGCTCCGCGTTTTGGCAACTGGAGCGATGAATGGACGCTGAGGAGCGCGGCGGAAAGGGTTGCGCAGACGGTCCGCTACGCCCGTACGCGCGCGCTTTTTGAACAAAGCTATTACGTGGTGGAAATCGAGCCGGAAACGCGCTTGGTGCGGGTTTTCAATCCCGCCTCCGGTTTTTCGCGGGGGTTTACACTTCCCCGGGGCGTGAAGGTAGATGACGGCGAGGATCCCTCACCTCCGGTCGTACGACTCCTGCTCCCACCGTCCGGGGTGGTGGAAGAGAGGAACCTGTGGCTCAGTAACCGCCGTGGAAGCAAGATCAGGGTCCATGTGGATTTTTTGCTCGGTACTCCGGCCATCGAGGCCGTTAATCAAGGATCACGTTAAGTGCAGAGGATTATCCAACGTCATCGTGGGCCGCGCGAGGCCGGTATCAGCCTCCTGGAAGTTCTGATGGCGATCTCGCTTCTGGGAATCAGCTTTGCCACCATTTTCTCGGGTCTTTCTGCGGCTCTTCGCACCACTGACCACCTGGACCGTTTTGATCGGGCCAACGACTTTGCCGCGAGGAAGCTCAGCGAGCTGATCTTGGATCCCTCGCTGGCGGCCGACCAGGTGCGCTCCGGATTTTCTCCTTCCGGTATCGCGTGGCAGGCAAGAACCGAGTTGGTGGACACGAGACCGCTGTCCGATCCTAAGAAACCGGCTCAGTTGGTTCGAATCCTACTGGAAGTTTCCTGGCGCACGCGTTCGGGCGGGCAGAGTCTGAGTCTGGAGACGCTTAAGCTGTGCATCCCGGAGCCGCCACCCAGTCCGTGAGTTGGTGTGATCGTAACAGCAGGATTCAGCAAGACAGGATTCAGGAGGGCCGAAACTAGAAATCAGAAATTGGAAACTGGTCCCGCCTTGCGGGATTGCCAGTTTCAAATTTCCAATTTCCTCTTTCCTGAATCTTTTTAGGAGAACCCATGGGGACTGACTCGAAAGGGTTCACGCTGTTCGAGGTACTGATCAGTATTACGCTGATCGGGTTCCTGATGGTCGCCTTGTTGGTCGGCCTCCGGGTGGCAAACCGGGCCTGGCGAACAGGAGAGGCGCGACTCCGGCGGGTACATGCGGAGGCGGAGCGGAATGCTTTCGTGGTTCAGCAGATCTCGTCGCTGGTTCCTTATCAGGTGACGGCTAGTGACCCTAGTCTGCCGGGAACATTTACTGTCCTGCAGGCGAGCGCCACGTGTCTGCGCTTTGTTAGCTCTTATAGCAGCGTTTTTCGAAGCCGTTCGGGACTGGTACTTGCTGAGTACGGCATCGTCGAGGCTTCTTCCGGAAACGTTGAGGTGGCGTTGCGTGAAACTCCGGTTGGGGATAACGAGGTCCTTCTCCATAGGCTTATCAGGGGTGTTACGAATGATCCCGACACAGGGCTCCCCGCGATCGACTACCAGCCGTTTTTAGCAAGAGTGACAGACCTGCCGTTGATGACGGGTCTAAGCGCCGCTTGGTTTGAGTACCTGGACCTACACCCCGAGAAAGGCACCGGTCCGGTTTGGCGGATGGCTTGGAAGAGCAGGGAGGAGGCGCCTTACCCAGAGGCGATCCGGCTCCGCTGGGACCGTGGAAACCAGGAGGGGGAAGAGGTCATCCCCGTGCGAGCGAAGTTAATGCCGCAATCGACATCCGAGCAATGACGTAGGATTCAGAATTCAGGAGCCAGGATTCAGGGGTCAGAAATGCAAGGTTTAAGAGCCAGCATGCAGGCGCCAGGGAAAAACTACAAGCGCGCTTCCCTGAATCCTGAATCCCAAATCCTGAATCCTGCTTTTCCGAGTTTGGCTCTCACAAGTCGGACTGGCAGGGGGGACGCTGGCGTCGCCTTACTGGCCGTGATGTCCGCTGTCACCGTGCTGATCCTGGTGGCTCTGGCGTTTTCGGGTTCGGTGCAGATCGAGACTCGGACGGCCATTTATCGCAAGGAGGCCACTCAGGCTTATGCCTTGGCGGAGGGAGGAGTCCAAGCCGTTATTCTGGAGATCGCCTACCCGCCTTCCAATGACCAGCAAGATAAACCCCGGCTCTGGACAAAAGGGCAGCGTTTGGTGCGGGTGCCTTATGAGCAGGGCGCGGCGCTGGTAGAAATTGTGAATGAGACCGGTAAGCTCGATCTGAACGTTGCCGGGCGAAAGGAACTGGCGCGTTTGTTTGAAGCGCGGGGCCTGGACTCGGCGGAAGCGGCCCGGTTGGCGGCGGCCATTAATCACTGGCGGAGCCCAGCGGGGCCTACTGACCAGGAGTCCGAGGCCTTGGAAGACTATTACCGCGACGCCGGGTATCGCCCCGCTCACCAGCGCTTCGGCTCACTGGAAGAAGTGCTGCGCGTCCGAGGGATGAGCCGGGACATCTTCTACGGCACGGCAGAGTTCAGCCGGGAAGAGGGAATTCAATACAAGTACGGAGTGGGGCAGGACTTGACGATTTACTCGGGTTCCACTCAGGTCAATGTGAATTATGCGTCCGAGGCGGTCTTACTTAGCGTGCCCGACGTGGACGAGGACTTGGCTGAGCCCATTGTTCGGGAGCGAACCAACAAGCCCTTTACGTCCCTGGCGGATGTAGCGCAACGTCTGTCGACATCCCTGCCGGATCAGGCGCTGCCGTTCCTGACCACCGAACCCTGCAAGATTTACAGCATCGTCTCGGTGGGAGAGGTCAATGGCTCCCGGGTTCGGCGGACAATCAAAGCCGTTGTCCAGGTGGCCCCACAAGGCACCGCCCTGCATCGCATCATTGCTTGGTACGACGATTTCACGGAATGAATAAGGGCAGGATTCAGGAGGGCGGAAACTGGAAAATGGAAATTGGAAACTGGTCCCGCCTTGCGCTAGTTTCCAGTTTCCATTTTCCAGTTTCCTCTTTCCTGAATCCTGAATGCTAGGTTCTATGTCTCTCGCCTTTACCAAACTCGCTGTAGGAGTCGATTGCGGCGGTGGGGCGTTCAATCTCACCGCTCTGGGCCGCCGATTTCGGCGCTTTGTGGTGATTGACGAGTTGTGTCTCCCGGAGCCGCTGCACGAGGATGCGGCCGCCAAAGTAGCCGGCTTTCTGGATCGCCACCGGCTCCGCGAAGCCCGCGTCATGGCTTGCTTGCCGCGCGAAGCGGTCCTGGTTCGATTCCTGGACCTGCCGGTGGAAGCAGAGCCGCAGTTGGCCAAAGTGGTAGGCTATCAGTTGAGAGCGCTTCATCCCTTCAAGGACGATCAGGTCTATTGGGATTGTGCGGTTGTGGGCCGCGACCTAAAGGCGAAGCAAGTCAGCGTGATGGTGGTGGTGGCGGAGAAGTCGCGGGTGAACCGCGCCAAGCAGGCGCTTGAAGAACTGGGCCTGCGGGTGAGCGGCTTGACGTTGGGAGCCGCAGCCCTGGCTCTCTTGGCGAAGCCCCTACTGCCGCCGACGGCGCTGCTCGTTTGTGGCCGAAGCTCGGGGGTGGAACTGCTGTCCTTCCGTCAAGCGAACTTGTGCGCCACCCAAGAGATTCCCCTCGAACCGAGCCCCAGCGCCAGAGAGCGATTCGACCGGGAGTGGCATCGCGCCCTCGCGGCTTTGCCCGTGTCCGACCCCGCCACGGTTCCCTGGTTTGTCTGCGGGTCCGTGCCGTCCCCCTTTTCCGACCTCCTCCAGGGGGCCTCACCCTTGCCCGCTCCGAAGCTGAACCTGGCCAAGCGCAATGGGTCGGTGGGCTTCGAGTGGCCCGCGCTTGCTGCGGCCTATGTGGGCTTGATCCGCAGCAGCTCGTCGTTCATCAACCTCCTCCCGCCGCAAGAGCGTTGGCAGCCGCAGCGCGGCGCGCGCGCCCCAGTTTACGCCTTGGGCGCCACGGCGGCGCTTCTGGCGCTCACCTTGGCGTCTCACGCCTGGATCGAAAGGGCGTTGTACGGCCGCGCCCTGGCGCGCGCGCTGCGACGCCTGGAGGTTCCTGCTCAGCAGCTTCGCCGGCAGAATCAAGAGACGAGTACTCTCGAGACCCGCGCGGCGGTCCTCGAGGACCTCCGGGCCGGCAACTGGCAGAAGCTCCGCATGCTCAAGCAACTCACGAAGCTGCTCCCGGACGACACTTGGCTCCAACAATTGCAAATCAGCGAAGATAGCGTCGAGATCGTCGGTTATTCCAACCACGCGGCGGAGTTGGTTCAGCCCCTCGAGAATTCGCCTTACTTTACGCAGGTTGAGTTTACGGCTCCGATCACGCGGGACAACCAGAGCCGAGAGGTTTTTCGAATCCGCATGCGGCTGAAGCAGGCCGCGGCTCGAAAGGATTGACCATTGATGATTGGTGATTTGCGATTGCCGATTTAGGATTTTCCAATCGTCAATCGCAAATCGCCAATCGGCAATTGTCTGGTTCCGCACTCCAATGTTGGCAAAGCTTAGTCGTCGAGATCGAATTGCCCTGACCGTCGCCGCGGTGGCTACGGCGCTGTTCGTGCTCTTGAACTTCGGCGTGTTCCCCCTCTTGGAGCACCTGGGTTCAAGCCCTGAGGTCGTACAGCAGAATGAAGTCGAACTGCGCCGGAACATGCGACTGTTGGCCGAGGCGGAGCTTGAGAAGACCCATCACTCCGCCGCCGGGGACCGCCTGAAAGAACTCGAGGCGGGCCTTCTGGAGAGCTCCTCGCCTTCTCTGGCGAATGCCGAGTGGCAGCGGCTGGTGGGCCAGTTGGCCGACAGCAAGGGCATCCAGCTCGGCAGCAGTGAGTTCCTTCGCATTCAGGAGGTCGGCGCAGGATATTCCCTCTTGACCGGTCGGGTGGTATTCCACTGCCGCATTGACCAGCTCGTCGATTTTTTGGTCGCTTTGACTTCTTCCCCCAAGCTCTTGTCCGTTACGGGCCTGATGGTTTCCGCCTCCCAGGTGAGCGCGCAAACCATATTAAACGTGCAGATGACGATTGGGGCGGCGACCAAGACGGTGAAGCAATCGAAGGACGCGGCAGCCGCAACCCGCTGACGGAGGCACAGATTAATGCAGGAGCTAGAGAATTGCCGATTGAGGATTGCCGGTGGCCGATTGCTGATTGAAGATTCGACATTCGAAAATCGTCAATCGGCAATCGAGAACCGGCAATCACACTGAAGGAGGCACACATGCTAGCCAGACGTCGGGAACAGATTCTCATTATCGCCGGGCTCCTCGGCTTGAACATCCTGCTGGGCTGGTCCTTGGGACGGTTCTGGAAGGACCATCGCAGCCGCACTCAGTGGCTCTACTCGGGCGCGCTGGCGCAGCCTCCTGCCACACCTGCGGCCCGCCTGAATCTGGCGGGACAGCCGCAAAGCTTTGTGGAGATCGTGGACCGAAGTGTTTTTAGCCCCCTGCGGGGCGTCCCGCCACCGCAGCCGCAAGAAGAGGCTAAAGCTCCGAAGCTGCCGCTCTTGTTCGGGAGCATGAATCTGGGGAACGGCCGGTTTGCGTTGATGGCTCCGGGTGACCAGCCTTCCTCGGTCTCCAAACGTGTCCTGCCCGGGGAGGAAATCGGCGGTTACAAGTTGGTTTCAATTGGCACCTCGAATGTGGTGCTCGAGTGGCAGGAAAAGAAGATCACCTTGGACATTTCCGAGTCTGCCCGGCGTGCCCCTGGCGTGGCTGAGAGTACCGCCAGCGGTGGCGCGCGTTTCGCACCGGGATCAACAGCGGGAAGCCCTGCTCCCTCGGCAAGGTCTGTAGCCCCTGTTTCCTTTGCCGGGCCGCGCCCTCCTCCCCCCCAGATGGCGGTGCCCACTGCCCAACCAGAGGTCCCGGCGGGCACCGTGGTGGGAGGAAAGCGAAAGGTTCTGGTCGCGACTCCTTTTGGCACGTTTGTCGATTGGCAGGACGTCGGGCCGGCCGGCTCACAGACGCCGCAACAAACCGGCAGTCCCAATAAGTAAGGAGTCAGGACTCAGGGGCCAGCGGATGCTGAAAGGCTCAACGAGTGAGCCACAAGCAAGCCGGGGTTACAGGATTCACCGGAGGCTTTTCCTGAATCCTAAATCCTGAATCCTGGAGAAGGAGGAACAGATTGCATCCACTCTCTAGTCTACACCGCCGTCGTTTGCGAACAGGGGGGATGATCCCTGTCGTGGCGTGCCCGAGTGCGCCAGCCCTCTGGCGGGGAGTGCTGTGGCTCTCGACTGGTTTTGCCGTCCTCGCCGCAGCCTCCCTAACCCTTCGCGCGCTCCCACCCGCCGCTCAGCAAGCCGGGCCGCCCGCGCCACAAGCAACACAAGCCAATCCGCCCGTGCCGCAAGCATCACAAGCCAAGCCGCCTGCGCCACAGGCATCGCAAGCCGGGCCGCGCCCCACAAAACCAGGGCAGCCTGAGCCCCCGTCGCCGCTGCAAACTCCTCCCGCCAGCCAGACCACGCCGGCCGAGCAGGCTCCACCGGCCGCGCCTGCTGCCGTTAAGGGTAGGGCGGGGGTGGGGTTCCGTCTTGAGAATGCTGACCTGCTTCAGTTCGTTAGCTTGGTGGCCGAAGAGTTGAAGCTGAACTATGTTGTGGATCCGGCCGTCCGAGGGGCGGTGACCATTTCCACTTCGGGCGACCTCAAGCCCGAGGACCTGCTACCCATTCTCGAAACCGTGCTGAAGATGAATGGCGCCACGGCCATCAAGACCGGGAATTTCTATCGCATCGTTCCTCTCGCCACGGCCCCCAGAAACCCCTTGGGTATCTCGACCGAGGCCAGCGGAGCACGGCTGCCAGGGGATGAGCGCATACTCATGCAAATCATCCCTTTGAAGTTCGTCTTCGCGGCGGACATGGCCAAGATTCTTACACCCTTTCTTTCGGAGGGGGGCACGGTGGCCGTGCACGAGGCCGGCAACACCCTGATTCTGGTCGATGACAGCTTGAACATAAAGCGGCTGATGGAGATCCTCCAGCAGTTTGACAATTCCAGCTTCGGCGCGCAGCGCGTGCGGTTGTTACCTGTGCACAACAACGTCGCCTCCGCCCTGGTTCCCGAGCTCGAAGCGATTTTCTCCACCTACGCACTCTCCAACGGGACGCCCCTGCGCTTCGTGCCCCTCGATCGCATCAATGGAATTCTGGTCGCGAGCGCTGATCCCGCTGCCTTCGATGAAGTCGAGCATTGGGTAGCGAAACTCGACCAGCCGGCAGCCCCGAACGGAATTCAGACCTTCGTTTATAAGGTTCAGTACTCCGAAGCCGGACGCCTTGTCAGCCTGCTGAACGCCCTCCGGGGTACTGGTGGAGGCGGAGGGGGCGGAGGAGGTGGAGGAGCCTTTGGGGAAGCCACTTCCCGCGGCACGGGAGGTGGCGGCAGGGGACTCGCGTCAGGCGGGGGCGGCATGGGGTCGGCGTCGGAGCAGCAACAAACTCTCCAGTCGCGCTCCAGTGAAACTACCCCGGGCATGGGTGCTTTCAGTCCGGCGGGCGGCGAGGGAACCACGACGGCCCCCGAAAAGAGGTTGCGCATCATAACTGATCCGGTCAGCAATTCGATCATTGTGCAGAGCACCGCGCAGGAGTATGCCGAAATCGCCAGGACCATCGAGAAACTCGACGTTGTGCCCCGGCAGGTTCTGATCGAAGCCCGCGTCTACGAAGTGGACATTACCGGCGATTTATCGTTTGGTCTCACGTACGCGCTCCAGCAGCGCGGTACCGCGACGGGGTTCCTCGGTGACTACGGCGTCAGCTCGCCGAGTAGCTTGACAGCTTCCGCTGGCATCGTGATCGGCCAGACCCGCCAATTGATGGCTTTTCTGACCGCCAGCGAAAACCGCTCGCGGGTGAAAACGCTCTCGGCGCCCACCGTGCTCACCACCGATAGCACCGAGGCCCGAATCCAGGTTGGCTCCTCAGTGCCGGTCCTCACCTCCCAGGGTCTCGCCGTGGGCGGACAAATTGCGGGCAACAGCCTGTACACGAGTACCGTCCAAAATGTGGACACGGGGATTATCCTCACGGTGACTCCGCGCATCACCAGTACGGGCTTGGTCTCCCTCTCCATCAACCAGGACATCAGCAACGAGGTGCCGCCTCCAGCGACCAGCGGCATCCAATCCCCCAGCTTCTTGAAGCGTTCGGTCAGCACCCACGCCGTGGCTCAGGACGGCCAGACCATTGCCTTGGGCGGGCTGATCTCGTACACCTACAACAAAACCGTTAATCGCATCCCCCTGCTGGGCGACATTCCTTGGCTCGGCATGCTTTTTGGAAGCACTTCCTACAACACCACGGAAACGGAATTGATTGTGCTCCTGACGCCGCGCATCATCAGTACTCTTCCCGCCGCCAACGCTGCCACGCTCGAGCTTGAGGACAAGTTGAAGGACTTGCGCCGCGAGTTCAAGAAGGACAAATTGCTGAACCCGTAGAAACAGGATTCAGGAGGGCGGAAACTGGAAACTGGAAATTGGAAACTGGACGGGGAAGAAAATGGAAATTAGAAAATGGAAACTGGCCGAGGCTACGAGTTCTCAGTTTCCAGTTTCCAATTTCCAGTTTCAAATTTCCGCTTTTCCCTTCCCTGAATCCTGACTCCTGAATCCTGCTTTTCTCAATCTTCAATCGCCAATCCTGTAGGGGAGGCTCGGGAACTGCCCCTGCGACAAAAGCTCCCCCCCAAAAAAACCAAAAAAATTCTTGACAGCGCATTTTGTTCGTGCTAAGTTAGGCGTCATCACTACGAGTTTGGTTAAGGTAGTTAACACGCAGCAGGGTGGCGAAACGGGAGCGATGTGCAATCACGGGAAGGTCTTGAGAGGACGCGAGCAGCGATGCTCGCTTCGACGCCCTGTTCGCGCCAAACAGGGCTGCGGCGAAGGAAGTTGTTGACAAGAAAGTGGGCGTACTGGTAGGCTCTTCGGAGTTCCATGGATCAACCTGGCTTTTTCAGTCAATCGGGGTTTGCGAACCCAAATACGCTTACCCCACAAAAAAAGGAGAGGGAAAAAAGATGACGAAGAGAAACTTATTGTTGGTAAGTTTGTTTTTGGTTTTCGGGCTCGCGACAATGGCGACGACAGCCTTGGCGGGAACCCAGTGGGTGACAGGCAGTAGCGCATTGCAGGTGCGCGCCGAGGGTTTAGCGGAGGAGGTCGGCATTTACACCTTTACACTCAACGCCTCCGGCTCGGTCGCAAGCGGACAATACTTTTCAGTTACATATCCTGCGTCTCTCCCCGTGGTCCCTGATTCGCAGTATATTCAATGCACCGGTCCAGACTGGCTGGCCACTAGCCCGTCCTGCGCTACCATATTAACAGCGACTCTAGTGGGCCAAACTGTCAATATAACGTTCAATAGTGGAGGCCCCTGGTTATTCACTAATACATCTGACGAGCTCATCGTCACTGTTCGCGTTGATGCCACTAAGGCGACATGCGGGCCTACCGCGCTAGACGCTACGGGGGGTACGCACAACCCTGTAAGTGGCCCGAATAGTCTCAGCCTCTCGGCTTCCTCAGTGACGAGTTTGCCTGTAGCGATCGTGATGTGCACGCCGAACCTCTCGTTCAAGATCGCGCCCAGAGATTGGGAGGTGGGGGCGAATGGCCTGGCGGGTCAAGTCTTGAGCTGCATCGGAACAAAGGACGTTGGTCCGTATGATAATAGCTTCTGCGTTAACGTCGACGAGGAGTTCGCCAATGCGTTGACGAGCGAAAGTTACGAATTAGCATCGGATCCCAATGTTCCCTCAGGTGATGTTTTGGGCGGGACCGATTTTACTATCACTCTTTTGGACGTACCCACAGGAGTCTATATCGCGGTACAGGACCCTGTCGGGTGCAGTTCGTTGTCTCCTAAGGACAAGGACTACTGCGGCACCCTTGGGGGTAACGGTTTTCCCGTTGGCTACGTTGCGGGTCTGACCGTTACCGCGGGTACGCTCGCGTGTACGGCGGACACCCCGGCCCCGACGCCGCCCACGCAGACGTGTACTGTCACGTATACCGTGGACACGGAGGATGGGGGGTACGCGGAGAACATGGATATATGTTTCAGGTTCTGGTCGCACGGCCCACTGCCGACTGGGTATGTTGAGATATATGCTGACGTGGCAAAGGGTCCGGTGAACACCAAAGCGACTACTTATATCCCGAGCTTTTCAGGCGTCTCGGAGCTACCATTACCTGGGTTAAGTGTCGTGGACTTCAGCGACTGCCAGACCAACCTGCTATTCCCCTACATCAATGCCTTCCAAGCCCCCGGTAGCGCGCCGTTCTCACACTTCGGCACGGGCATCGATATCGCGAATACCACCTGGGACCCGTGGAACGCAACATTTGACACAGGGAACTTGTATCCCGATGAGCATAAGGGTAGTGCTGTGCCGCAGTCGGGTAGCTGCACCTTCTACTTCTACCCGGCGGGTGAAACCGCTACGCAGGTGTTCACGACGCCAACCATATCTGCAGGTGGGTCGTATGCCTTCGACGTAGCCACCGCGGCGCCGAAATTCGCTGCCAATACAGGCTACGCCATTGCGGTTTGCGGCTTCCAGAATGCTTACGGCTTCGCCGAGATCTATGACAACTTTGGTGCGGCCGTGGGATATAATTCTCCGGGGGCAACGTTGGGATACTTGGCGTACATCATACCGGATCCCGCGTTCTACCATCGTAGTCCGGCTGGTGACGCGCTCGGAGAGAGTGCCATTGCTCCGATCAACCTGAACAGATTGTGGCAGAGGCTTTTTATGTACGGTAGCCCGTACAGTACCGGTCCCTAGTAATTCATCATGGGACGCTAGTGCCGAGTAACATCGGTGCGAGCGTTTCGAGACGGAATGCAAGAGGCAGTTCTGCGCAAGCGGGGCTGCCTCTTCTCTCCTACAAGAACCGTGCCACTAGCTCCAGCACCACTTGATGGTGGCCGGCGTTTTGGGTTAGCGGAAACACGAGGGGCAGTTGCGCTCAGGCGGGGCTGCCTCCTTGATTCCACGAAAGCTGGCCTCCAGTTCGAAGTACCACACTTGGCGGTGGCCGGCGCGTGAGTTGTCGGAAGACGGAGAGGCAATTCCCCGCGGCGGGTGTTGTCTCTCCGGCGCCCGTGACGTAAGTTCGTGTCGTGGTCCCTGAGAGAAGGGCGCGGTCCGAGTACCGCTGTAAGCCGAAGCCAACACGCATGTCGAGGCCCCGCGACTGAAGGACGGAAGGGGTGGAAGCAGGTGACTGGTGGGCAGGGCTGTCGCAACCCCTTCTGCAAGGACAAGGCACGCAGGGCGGATATGTGCCCGCTAGCACCAAGCCTCAGTAAACTTTGGTCCTGAAGGTGCCGTCACACCAAGTTCACCGTGCTCAAAGATGAGAATTATTAAACAGAGAGTGGGCAGTCGTATCTTGGCCGCTTGGTTGTTGGTCGGGCTTTGCCTGCTTGTTGCGGGCACGCCGGTGATCGCCTCGTCATCGAGCGAAGAGGCTTTGCGAGCCCGAGTGGAGCAGTGCTACAGCGCCCTCCAGCAAGGCGATTGGCCGAAGGTTGAAAAATACCTCACTAAGGATTCGAAGCCCATCTTCCGCGGTCAGACCAAGAAGCCATTACTGGCCTACAAGATTCAGTCAATCAAGCTGGACCCGGATGGGCAGACGGCAACGGTCGTGGTCCAGGTTCCGCTCATGTCTGCTGCGATGCCAAGGCCGATCCCCGTGCCCAACACAACTCTGTGGCGACTGAAAAATCGCGTCTGGTACATGGAACTTTCCCGGCCTCAACCTGACGCGAACGCCCATCAGGAGCTTTTTAACATGGCGCCCAAGGTGAGGCGTGCGCCTGCCCCTGTGGTCACTTCGAAGGACTTGAAGTTTGAGTCGAAATGGTGTGGTCTTGGCAACATCCAGAGCGGCGAGACTCCCGTAGCCAAGTTCCCCTTTAAGAATGTAAGTACACACTCCGTCACGTTGGCCGAAATTCAGCTTGGTTGTGACTGCCTGCGCCTGAAGACCCAGCAGAAGGAATATAAGCCCGGCGAATCAGGAACCCTGGAAATTGAGTTTGACCCAGCGAGCCTAGGACTCACCATGGAAGAGTCATTTAGCCAAGTCGTCGTAATGAAGACAGAACCCGGCGACGCGTACGTTCTGTTAACTATCGCCGCGCGTGTGGCTCCCGCCCCCCAACCTCCTGCGAAACCTTAGAGTCGGTTACTGAGGGACCCGAAATTGAGCTGTGTGAGCAGGCGCGGTTGCCGATCGAGAGCATCCCGATCAAGAGCATCGACCTGGACGTCGCGTGCTCAATCTCGAGGCTGTGCGGGGACTTGTAGGGCCGAACGGCGTTCGGCCTCAGTTGGATGGCTTTGTCCAACTCATTCTTGAAACTGTGAGGGAACCTTGAATAGACGGTCGTTCGTCATTTTGTTGCTGATCGCCACGGCGCTTGCATTCGCTGGCTGGCCGAAACCCGCCGCCTGTGGGCAGCAGGCCCCCCCGCCCAACAAGGCTGAGTCCGCACCGGGCGAGCGCGTTGTGCTCACCATCGGGGACGAGAAGATTACCGCCGCTGAGATCGAGAATTTCATTCAGGCCCTGCCCCCCCAATATCAAGCCTTCTACGGTGGCCCGGGAAAGCATTTTTTGCCCCAGTACATCGTCGCAATGAAGGTACTCTCCAGCGAGGCCATCAAGCTGAAACTCGGGGAGCAGCCTGAGGTGGCGCGTGCCATCGAGATCTCCCGTGAGAGTATCCTTGCCGATGCCGCCCGAAAACACTTCCTGAAAAGTATCGTGGTCAGCGACCAGGAACTTCGGGAAATCTACCAGAAGGACAAAACGCTGTCTGAAGAGGTTCGCATTCGCCACATTCTCATCCGCACGGAGAACGCCGCGTTGAAATCCGGCGCCGCGGGCCATCCCGCGCTGCCCGAGCCTGAGGCGCGCAGAAAGCTCCAGGATATCCGCGCGCGAATCCTGGCTGGCGCTGACTTTGCACAGATGGCTAAGCAGTACTCGGAGGACGCCGCCACCGCCGCTTCCGGTGGGGACATGGGCGTCATTCAGAGTGACAAGGTCGTTCCCCCAATCGTCAATGCGGCCCACTCTCTTGAGCCCGGCCAAGTGAGTGACATCGTATTAACCCCGTCCGGCGTCGAGATTATTAAGGTCGAGGACAAGCACACCAAGTCGTTCGAGGAAGTCAAGCCGGCCCTGGAGGCACAACTTCGGCAGTCCAAGGCGGCGGAAATCATTCAGCACCTGGCGGATAATTACCATTTGGTCATTGACCAGGAGTACTTCGCCGGCTCGCCGGCCAAGCAGACCTCAACGGCTCCCCCGCCTAAGCCCTAGGGCCGGGCCTGCCTTCGTCCGCGGAGCGAGCGCCGCGCCCCGATTTGTCGGGGCGGCTTTCCCAAAGCGCGGCGACGAGCAAGCATCGCTAGTCAGAGGTCAGAAGAGAAGACCCGGCAACCGCCAGCAGTACGCATCTCTGAAATTGTTTCTTGACAGCTTCTTAGTGGCGGGTGGGAAAATGGGGCGAGGAGGCCGGTGTTGGGCGCCGTGGACTCTTCTTGGCCGCGGCCCACCCGCCGCGGCGCGTTCGTCCGCCCATGAGAATGGTGAACTCAGGATGAAAGTCTTGGAGCTCCGCCGCGTCCGCGCCGTAAGGCCACAATTCTAGCTCCCCAATTCGGGTTCAATAATGCAATGAATCAATCACTCGATGCCGTTGTCCGCCGGCCCCCTTCTTCAAGGGACCGCTGAAAACTGCCAGGCAGGAGGTAAGAGACGGAAGCAGGGGAGAAGCAGAAAACCAAAAGCTGCCGGCTGTCAACTGAGCACTGAAGGCTGCCCCGCCGTCTCGGGAAAGCTTCACCCTGCTCGCCATGCCAGTGCCTAGCTCAACATCCTGGCAGACCTGGGAAGCGGCGAGGGAGTGCACGCAGGGTAATAAGGAACCACCAAGCGCGCACCCCCCGCACAGCTATTTCGTTACTTCGGTCTTCGTCTCCTCGGGTGCTGCCTTGGCCCTTTGGGGCTCTGCCAGAAGCGCCTTCAAGTCCGCCGCTTTGTACGGATAGTATTCACTCGACTTCGCCCCCGTGCTGAGAACAATATCCACGCGGCGATTGTTCGCCAGCACAAATACTGGGAGACGCCTGCTGACCTTCGCTCGGTCCTGAGCCGTAAGGTCGGGATCCTGTTCGGCCAACTGCTTCACGGCTGCGGAATCGGGGTCTTGTCCTTTTCCTAAACCCTTCGCCTGGAGGCTCGCGGCGTTGATCCCCAGTCCAACGAGGAAGCTCCGGACGCGCTCGGCGCGCCGCTCGGAAAGAGCTACGTTGTATTCAGCACCCCCGCGGATATCCGCATGGCCCTCGAGGATTACGAGGGTGCCCGGGTTGAGCTGCAGGTATTCCTTGAGGCTGGGCGCGACTTGCTCCAGCATCTGCGCCTGGCTCGCAACCAGCCCGCCCTCAGGATTTGAACTCTTGGGAAGGTCGAATGGGAAGTAGACGCTGTTGCCGAGCGTAATTTCGCGCCGTGATTCCGGATCAATGGACCCCACAATGTGCAAGCTTGCGGTCCGCGTGTCCGAACCCCCGCAGGCATTGGAACTGTGGAGCGTGTAGGTGATGGTTTCGTCGATCGGTCCCACGTCGGTTTTGCTGGGCGTAGGTTGAACAGTGCGGTTACCTGTGGGCGATACGG
>Ga0208189_1000436_pt1 | contig 23280 bp, 20 predicted proteins | sample June2015DPH_10_5_FD_184702 | JGI IMG/M metagenome (GOLD analysis project Ga0208189, IMG submission 184702) | Peatland microbial communities from SPRUCE experiment site at the Marcell Experimental Forest, Minnesota, USA - June2015DPH_10_40... | ecosystem: Environmental > Terrestrial > Soil >... | reverse complement strand
GCCAGATATTCGGTGAGGCCGGGGCCCGGCGGTGCGCCCAGCAGCTTGTGCAGCGAGGCGCGGCGCATGTCGCCGTCGATCAGCAGCACGCGAGCGGCTTTGTGGCGGGCAAAGGAGATGGCCAGGTTGGCGGCGACGAAGCTCTTGCCCTCCTGCGGCAGGCCACTGGAGACGAGAAGGGACTTGAGCGTGTTGAGGTCGCGAAACTCCTGCATGCGCGAGCGCAGGCTGCGGAACTGCTCCACCGCTGCGCCGCGCTGCTCCAGTGCGGGGAGCTGACGGAGCGAGGGGTTCCAGATGTGCTGGGCGATGTTGGCGAGGTCAAAGGGGCCGTCGGCGATGGGCGTGGCAGCGACCGGCGCGACAGGGATGGGCGCGGCGACGGGAATCTGTGCGACGGGAATCTCTGCGACGGGAATTGGCGCGGCAGGGATGGGCGCGGCAGGGATGGGTTGGGCGGGCTGTGCTGCCGCAACGGGCTCAACGGCGACGGGAATTTGCTCGTCTGCAACGGGCCACGCAGCGGGCGCGGGTCCGGCGGCGACGGGGATCTGTGCGACGGGAATTGGCTCGGCAGGGATGGGCGCGGCGGGGCTGGGAGCTGTGGCGGCGCGTTTAGCAGCGTCGAGCTCGGCCTGGCGCAACGCTTCGTATATCTTGCTCATCGTTTCTCCCCTCCCTCTTCCCCTCGCGGGTCCCTCAGGGATGGAAGCGTTGGGTTTACGGAAGACCGGCCGTGAGTGGCCGGGACCATGAAGGACTGGGGCGCGAGGTCGAGGTCGCGCACCACGGCATGGATGAGCGCTACGGGGACCTGATGGAGCTGTTCAACGAAGGCCAGGATGAGGGCGTGCTCGCAGATGAGGTTGATGATGCGTGGGATTCCGCAGCTGGCGCGATGGATAGCGGCGACGGTGTCGTCGGGGAAGATGCGGTCGGAGGAACCGGCGACGAGCAGACGCTGCGTGATGTAGGCGGAGGTCTCCTCGGCGGTGATGGCGTGGGTGCGCGCCCACAGGGTGATGCGCTGGCGCAGTTGGCGCAGGTCGGGCGCGCTGAGCTTCTCTTCCAGTTCGGGCTGGCCGGAGAGGACGATCTGCACCAGCTTTTGCGTAGAGGTTTCCAGGTTGGTGAGCAGACGGACCTCTTCCAACTGCTCCCAGGTGAGGTTCTGCGCCTCGTCGATCACGATGACGCAGGTCTCCGCGCGGCGGAAGCGCTCGATCAGCCAGCGGTTGAGCTGGATGAGCATTCCGCTCTTGGTGCGACTCTGCGGCACGATGCCGAAGTCGGCCAGGATGAACTCCAGGAAGTCGAGAACCTCCAGGCGCGGGTTGAAGACGAATGAGCTGAAGACGCGGCCGGGTTCGAAGGAGGCCAGCGCGCTGCGCAACAGGGTGGTCTTGCCGGTTCCCACCTCTCCGGTGAGGACGATAAAACCCTTGTGCGCGCCGATGCCGTGCTGCAGCGTGGCCAGCGCCTCGCGGGTGTGCGCCAAGCGCACCAGGAAGCGCGGGTCCGGGCTGTCGGCAAAGGGCGTGCTGTCGAGATGGAAGAAGCTCTTATACATGGTTATCCCTGGGCTTCCGCGACCGGTTCCTTGGGCTTGCGTCTGAAGGGCCGCTTCAGGCGGGCAAACTTGCCGGGCTTGCGCTCGGCCACGTCGCCCGACCAGGCGATGACGGCCAGAGTGGGCAGTTTGGTGAACGCCCATACATCGCGCTCCGTGCGCAGCGCGGTGTCGCGGTATTCCAGCAGGGCGACGATCAGCAAGCCAAGCGCAACGCCGCCGGCCAGACCGCCGGAGGCGAAGACTTTGCGCTTGGGATAGGTGGGGTTATCGGGCAGATTGGCCGCATCCAGAACGCTGAAGGTCTCTCCTTCCTGGCGGTTTTGCAGGTCGGTGGCCTGTTGCGCCTGGTTGAGCTTGGCCAGATCGCTATCGTACAAGGCCTGCGAGGTCTGCGAGTCGCGGGTCAATTGCTCGTACTCCTCTTCCACCTGGGGAGTGGACTGGATGCGCGCCTGGTAGTCGCGGATCTGTTTGTTGATCTGGGCCTGTTCCGCGCGCTTTTGCTGGATCCCCAGGTCCGCCGCGCGGATGCGGGCGCGCAGGTCCTGCACCGCCAGCGAGTCGTTGCCGCCGGGCGTGGCCGGCGCAGCCGGAGAGGGTTGCGCGGAGGAGGGGTGGGCAATCTTTGCCTGTAGATCGGCGATCCTGCGGTTGATGGCGATGACGTCGGGGTACTGGGCGCTGTAGTGCTGGGTGAGGTTGTCCCGCTGGGCCAGCAGGGCCTGAAGCTGCTGCTCCTGGGTCTGCGGCGAGACGGAGGCGGGAGTGGCCGCCAACTGCGCGGCAAGCGTCGTCTCCAGGTAGGTCTTGTTCTGCTCCATGCGGCTCAGGTCCTGGGTGGATGCGTCCAGTTGCGTGTTCAGGCTGTTCAGGATGTTGATGTTCTGGCCCTCATCCTCGGGGCGCATTCCGAAGTACTTGCGCTCGAAGTCGGCCTTCTTGGCTTCCTGGTCGTCCAGGGTGTGCTTGGCGTTGTCCAACTGCTCCTTGAGGAAGTCGGTGGTGTCACCGGTGAAGTCCTGCTGGGCGTGCAGGTTGGCCGAGATGAAGAGCGATGTGATCTCGGCGCACACCATCTGCGCGGTGTGCGCGTCGCTGGCGGTAAAGGCGATGGTAAAGCCGGGGACTCCATTGGAGTGGGCGAAGCCGGTTGGCAGGGCCTGAATATCGATGTTCTTGCGCGCCAGGGCAATGCGGTCGTCCGTAGTCAGCCGCTGGTCGGCGTAGAGGTTGAACTTGTCCACAATGGGCAGAATGCTGGAACGGCTCTCGATCTGCTGGTCAATGGTGGCCAGGCGGCTGTTGATATCTTCGGTGACAACCTGTTTGACCAGATCGTTGGAGACCTTCTGCTGCCCGATCTGCACGCTGGACTGGGAGACGTATTGGGCAGGGATGTAGAGCGTGGCGACGACTGCGACGATGGGCAGAACCACCGTTGGGATGGCGATGACCCACCAGTGGCGCTTCAGGATGAACAGATAATCTTCCACGTTCAGAGGTCGATGGCCAAGCATTTCCTGCTCCTTAGGAGTGTCCAAGGCGGATGGCGGAGGGCGAGTAGGTGAGCCCGAAGCCGGCCACATTGGAGAGGCCGCTGAACAGATCGACGGCCGCTGCACTGCCTTGGTTGGACTGGTTCTGCAACGTGTAACTTGCGTAGGCGGAGAGACTTCGTACGATGGCGCGCGAGACCTGCACGCCGGCGACGGTGGTGTGGAATGTGAAGGGCGGGCCGTTTGCCGAGGGCAACTGCGCGGTCTGGGTGTAGGCCGAGGTGAGGGCGCACATCCATACCCGGTCGAAGACGCGGCCGGTGGAGAAGGTGACGCTGTTGGAGATGGCGCCGGCGACCACGCCGTAGCCGCTGTTGCTGCTGCGGGTGTAGGACAATGTAGCGTGGGAGAACTCGCCGGTGTAGGTGGACGCGAGGCTGGCGTAAAGGCTGAGCGCGGGCGTGTTGCCGGGGGTGTCGATGCTGGTCCACTGCGGCCCGGCGGAGGCGCTGACCTGCAGCTTGCGGGTCAATTGATGGCTGTACTGCAGGCTGGCTGTCTGGCTGGTGAAGCTGGGCTCGGGAGGGCCGAAGCTGGTGCTCGAGTAAGTGTTGCGCGAATAGGAAAAGTTGCCGCTGAGCGAGTTGCGCGCGTCGATGCGATGGCTGAGGTTGATGCCGCCGGTCTCGCCGTCGCTGTCCAGCCCTGGGTTGATCGGCGTGGCGGAGTCGTTGAGGAAGCGGATGAGGGTGTAGGAACCGGAAGCCTGCAGCGAGGTCTTGCCGGTGAGCGGGCGTTCGATGCTGAGGGAGCTGCTGTTGGTGACGCGGGAGGAGAATCCGGTGAGCACGCCCTGACCTGGGTTGGCGCCCACCGGCCCCGGGTTGGCGCCCACTGGCCCCGGATTGGCGCCCGTTGGCCCCGGGTTGCCGCCCGCCGGCATGGGGCTGACGCCCAGATCGCCGGCTCCGGGAACGCCGGAGAGGCCGGTGGTGGGGGTTGCCGGCAGATAGCTGACGGAGTCGGAGATGACGAAGACCCAGCGCTTTGCGTGGATTCCCTGAGTGAGTGCGAGGCTCAGGTAGTTGTACGCGGCCTGGCCCGACGTACTCCACGAACGGCCCCCGGTGAAGACCATGCTGAAGGGGGTGAGCTGGCTGCCAGAGATGTACCCGGCGTCTCCGGTGAGGTTGGTATAGGAGGTGATGCCGGAGTTGCCGAAGTAGTTGGTGGAGAGGCTCTCCGATGTGCTGATGCCGTATTGCAGTGTGCCCGCGGCGCTGGGCAGCGTGAATCCGGTGGAGATGGGCGAGGCCGACGCGGCCGGCAGCGCCTGAGCTGCGCAGGTGGCGGGAATCGCCACCAGAGGCAGCAGAAGAAGAAGGATGGCCGGGGCGAACGGAGAGGCCCTCCGGCCCACCCTCCGCATCGCGATCCGGACGCTGCGTTGGGCCGCTCGCTGGCAGACGTTCTGCAAGATGTGCCGGGATGTTTTCATCATGGGACCACGATGGTGTCGCCGGGGACGAGCGTGACTCCCTGCATGTCGCCCCTCTTCAATGCCCTGGTGTAGTCGAAGGGAATATTTTGCTGCTTGCCGGGTTCTCCGCGCAGGATGTAGATGTGCTTCTTGTTGGCGTAAGGGGTGAGTCCGCCGGCGGTGGCGATGGCCTGCAGGACGTTCATTCCCGGACTGATGGGGAGCGGGCCAACGTGCATGACTTCGCCGATCAGGTAGACGCGTTTGCTGTTGACCGCCAGAACCGCGACGTCGACTACCGGATCGGTGACGTACTGCTTGAGGCGCGTGGTGAGATCGGCGGCCAGCTGCATGGGGGTAAACCCGGCGGCGGCGATGTCTCCCACCAGAGGAAGCGTGATCTTGCCATCGGGACGCACCGGCATGGTGGCGGAGAGGTTGGGCTCCTGCCACACCGTGATCTGCAGGGAGTCGTCCGCTCCGATGATGTAGTTGGGCGCGACCGTGGAGGGGCGGGCGCTTTGCGGCGCGGGGCGCGCGGCGGCGGGGCGCGTGACTGGGGTTGCGGCGGAGGGTTTGGAGCTGGGCGCAGGCTTGACGGCCGTCTGCTGCGCGTGGCCGCCGGCCAGGGCCGGGAGGAGGAAGATCGAAAGTAACGTGCAGCGAAGATAGGTCATAGTTCCTGCCCATTCGTTCGTGTCGCGGAATGCGTCCCTGTGCCAACCGCTTGCAGGCGCAAAGGTCGCACCCTCCTGTCTCTTGCCATGCAACAAGGCCCCGCCAAACCGCCTCATCGGGCCTCTTGCAGCCCACCGGCCCATCTTGAGCGGGCCAGGAGCCACACAGCGCACCCGTGGCAATTTTACACTCACGCGGCGCGGCAATTGGCCGCCTTGCGCACTCCAGTACCTCGAAAGACGTAGACCGCGAAGATACCACTTGCGTGCGATAATCCGATGGGCCTTTGAATTGCTGTAACTTGGTACTGAGATTGGTCTGGTGTTGCGCGTGAAGCAGAATCCGACGCAAACGGCTGCCGCGACTTCCATCCCACCTGCTCTCGCCGCGAGCGGGCCGTGGCTGGTTCTCGCGCTGCTGCTGGCTCTGCTGTACCACGGCGTTGCGGTGAAGCTGGTGACGGACTGGTACCAGTTGCCGGACTTCTCGCATGGATTTTTGATTCCGTTTTTTGCCGTTTTCCTGTTATGGGACAAGCGACACGAAATTGAGAACACGGCCATTGCGCCCAGTTGGGCGGGGCTGTGGCTGGTGGCCTGCGGGCTCTTTTTGCTGTTGCTTGGCACCTTCGGCGCGGACCTGTTCCTGCAGCGGAGTTCGTTTGTGCTGCTGATGGCGGGCCTGGTGTGGACGCTGCTGGGCCGGCCAATGCTGGGCCAGGTGAAGTTTGTGCTCTTTGTGCTTCTGCTGGCCATTCCGCTGCCGGCGATTCTGTACAACCAGATCACTTTTCCGCTCCAGACACTGGCCTCCAAGCTGGCCAGCGCGCTGCTTCCACTGGCCGGGGTCCCGGTGCTGCGCGAGGGCAATGTGATCCAGTTGCCGGTCATGCAACTGGAGGTGGCCGAGGCATGCAGCGGCATCCGCTCGTTGATGAGCCTGTTCACCGTTGCGGTGATCTACGGCTATTTTCTGGAGCGCAAGAACTGGCGGCGGGTGGTGCTGGCGCTCTCCAGCCTGCCCATTGCGGTTGCGGCCAATGGCGCGCGCATCTTCGGCACCGGGCTGTGCGTGCAGTACTGGGACCCGCAGAAGGCGATGGGCTTCTTCCATGAGTTTTCCGGCTGGCTGATGTTTCTGGTCTCGCTCGGCTGTCTCTATCTGGTGCATGCGGCGATGCGGCTGTGCACGCCGAAAGCGAGGCCACTGGCATGAGGTCCCTGCGTTTCTGGTCTGTCGTTCTGCTGATGGCGCTCACGGCGCTGCTGCTGCATGTGCGCGGAGATGTGGACCGGGTTATGCCCAGCCGGCCGCTCAGCCAACTGCCCATGACCATCGACTCGCGCTCGGCCACCGACATCGCGATAGATCCGGATGTGCTTCAGGTGCTGGGCAAGGGAGACTTTCTGAATCGGGTGTATGCTGCCAGTCTGCCGCAGCAGGGCCGTACGGAGCTGATCGAGTCGGGCGAGGGCGCGCCGATCGGGCTCTTTATCGGCTACTTTCCCACGCAGAGGACGGGACAGTCCATCCACTCGCCGCAGAACTGCCTGCCCGGCGCGGGATGGAGCTTCGAATCGTCGTGGATGACGTCGTTGACCAACTCCGCGGGGAAAAAGTACCAGGTGAAGGAGTATCTGATTAGCGATGGAATTTCGTCGCAGGAGGTCCTCTACTGGTACCAGATGCATGGGCGCATCATCGCCGGCGACTATGCGGCAAAATTGTTTACTTTGGCCGACTCCATCCGCTACGGTCGCACCGACGCGGCGCTGATCCGCATTATCACGCCGGTCGAGCCCGGGGAGGAGAGGCTGCATGCGCGCGCCCGCGCGGTGCGCTTCGCCGAGCAGCTTGCGCCCCTGTTGCCCGCGTATGTACCCGATTGAGCGCCGGCGAGGAGCGCGGGGAGTACGATTAAAGCCCGATGCCCACTGCTCGAAGAGTAAGGCCTGAAGTGAAGGCTTGAAGAGAAGATCGAGTGAAGATGAGGAACACGCCAATGTTCAAACTACGCAAAGTGCAGGTTGCCCGGGTCCTGGCGGTGGCGGTATCGCTTGCTCTGGCATTCACCGCCGGATGCAGCCGCGATCCAAACGTGCGCAAGCAGAAGTACCTGGAGAGCGGAAAGCGGTATGAGGCCGCCGGCAAGTACCGCGAGGCTGCCCTGCAGTTCCTCAATGCGCTGAAGGTGGACAAGAACTACGGCGATGCGCACTACGAGATGGCCAAGACTTACCTGAAGATGAACAGCCCGCTGCCGGCCTACTCGGAGCTGATGAAGACGGTGGAGCTGAGCCCATCGAACCAACAGGCGCGGATCGATCTGGGAACCATGCTTCTGGAGGGACGCGCCACCGGCCGCGCGGAGGAACAGGCCAGGGCGGTGCTGGCCATCAATCCCAACAATGCCGATGCCTACGCATTGCTGGCTGGGATTGCCGAGAGAAAGGGCGACAACGCGGAGGCGTTGCAGAACATTCAGCGCGCTTTGCAGATCGATCCCAACCGGTCGGCCTTCCATACCGCGGCGGCGCTGTTGCAGACCGCGGACCCGGCCAACGAGGCTGCGGTGGAGACGGAGTTGGGCAGGGCGGCATCGCTGGACGCCAAGGACGCGACTCCGCATCTTGTGCTGGCGGCGCTGCTGGAGAAGAAGGGCGACCTCAACGGCGCGGAACAGCAGTACGCCGCGGCCATCGCAATCGCGCCGCAGAACCTGCAGGCGAAGGCGGCGCTGGCCGGGCTCTACTTCCGCGCGGGCAACAAGAACATGGCTGAGCAGACGCTGCAGCAAGCCGTCGCCGCACTTCCCGAGAGCGAAGAGGCCACCTCGCTGCTGAAGGATTACTACGTCAAGACGTCGCAGTCCGACCGCGCGGAGACGGCCTTTGCGGACCTTGCCGCCAGGTTCCCCAAGAGCTTCGCCATCGAGATGACCTACGCAAGCATTCTCTTCGACAAGAAGAACTACTCCAAGGCTGCGTCGGTGGCGGCGGAGTTGACCAAGAACAATGCGGGCAATCCGCAGTTGCAGAACCTCAACGCGCTCTTATTGATGAACACCGGCAAGACCGACGACGCGCTGGCGCTGCTGCAGAAGGCGGTCAAGGACAACCCCAACAACATGCAGACGGTGCTGCTGCTGGCGCAGGTGGCGGCTGGCAAGGGTGACCTGGCGACCGCTGAGTCGAACTTCCGCCAGGCCCAGAAGATCAATCCGGGAAACCTGGAGGCCGCCGGCGGGCTGGCCGAGATCGCGATCCTGCGCAACGACGCAGGCATGCTCTCCGAGGTGGCCGATAAGACCATCCAACAACATCCCGACTATGTTGTCGCCTATCTGTGGCGGGGGACGGCGGAGGCCTCGCGCAGGGAGTACGACAAGGCGGAGGCGGACGACCAGACGGTGTTGAAGATGAGCCCCAACAACGCCGCCGCGTACCTGCAACTGGGCCAGCTTCAACTGGCGCAGGGACATATTCCCCAGGGCAAGGCGATGCTGCAGAAGGTGCTGGATAACGACCCCAATTCGGCGCGCGCGCTGGGCATGCTGGCGGCCTACGACTTGCAGGCCAAGCAGCCGGCCAAGGCGCTGCAGCGCGTGCAGGAGCAGATTGCAAAGGCCCCGGCGAATGCCAATTTCTATGCCGAGCTGGCCGCCATTCAATTGCAGACCAAGGACTTCAAGAGCGCGCTGGCCAGTTCGCAGAAGGCGATGCAGCTGAACCCGGCAAGCATCGACGCGGTGAACATCTATACCCAGGCCGAGATCGCCCTGAAAGACATCGATCCTGCCATTGCGACCTGGCAGGGTTGGATCGGTTCGCACCCCAACGACGCCCATGCGTGGCAGATCGTGGGATCGTTGCAGGAGGCCAGGGGCGACAACTCGACGGCCATGGAGGCGTACAAGAAGGCGCTGCAGATCGACCCCAACAATGCGCTTGCGTCCAACAACATGGCGTATCTGATGGTGGAGAACGGCCAGAATGTGGATGTGGCGCTGACCCTGGCGCAGACGGCGCGGCATGCCATGCCCGATTCGCCGCATACTGCCGACACACTGGCCTGGGTCTACTTCTACAAGGGAAACTACTATGCGGCGCGCGACCTGCTGGAGGATGCGCTCAAGACGACTCCCGACAATGCGTCCATGCATCTCCACCTGGGCATGACCTATGCCAAGATGAACGACAAGGCCAACGCCCAACTGCATCTGAAGAAGGCTGCGGCGCTTGAGCCCAACAGCAAGACCTCGAGGGATGCAAACGAGGAGCTGGACAAGCTGCAATAAGTACTGTGCGGCGCTCTACAGTCAGAGAGCCGCGGCTGCCCGCTTCTCTTTTTCGGCCAGGTACCATGCCACGGTCTTGCGCAGACCCTCCTGGAAGCGGGCCTTGGGCTGGTAGCCAAGCTCGCCGGCCGCGCGATGGATGTCGGCCAGCGAGTGGCGGACGTCGCCCGCGCGTGGCGGGCCGTAGAGCGGCTTTCCGCTGAATCCCAGTTGCCCTGCGATGGCGGCGTACACCTGGTTGAGGGTATGGCTCTTTCCCGTGCCGATGTTGAAGACGCGGCCCGTGGCGACCGCGCTGGGCGCCTGGCATGCCAGCAGGTTGGCGCTGACCGCGTTGTCGATGAAGGTGAAGTCGCGGCTGGTCAGCCCGTCGCCGAAGATGGTGGGCGTCTGGCCTTCCATCATCGTGGTGGTGAACTTGGCGATGACGCCGGAGTAGGGCGAGTCGGCGGCCTGGCGCGGGCCGAAGATGTTGAAGTAGCGCAGGCAGATTCCTTCCAGCCCATAGGTCCGGAAGAAGGCCTGGATGTAGTACTCGCAGGCCAGCTTCTGCACGGCGTAGGGCGACAGCGGAAGCGGCAGCATCTCTTCCTGCTTGGGCTGGGTGGGCTGGTCTCCGTAGGCCGAAGACGACGCTGCGTAGACGATGCGCCGCACACCAGCGTCGCGCGCCGCGATCAGCAAATTGAGCGTGCCGTTGATGTTCGACTCATGCGAGGTGAGCGGGTCCTTGACCGAGCGGGGCACGCTGGCCAGCGCTGCCTGGTGCAGGATGAACTCCACGCCCTGGCAGGCGGACTTCATTCCCGCTGCGTCCTGCAGGTCCATCTGCTGGAAGTCGATTCGCTCGCGAATATCGGCCAGGTTGTCCAGGTTGCCGGTGGAGAGGTTGTCGATGCCGCGCACCTCGTCTCCCCGCTCCACCAGCGTGTGGGCCAGGGTTGAGCCGATAAAACCTGCGATTCCGGTAATCAAGTATCGGGCCATGGATTCTCCACTTTGAGTGTATCGCTGTGCCGGTTAAGAAAATACTATGGAAGCATCGATTTGGGTTGTACTCAGAAGGGTAGGGTAAGTGGAGTGCAAAGCAACGCCGCTGTCCCAGAACAAGACGTGCAGCGCCAGATCGCTCGCATACAACGGGCATTTCGCTGGGCAATCGCATCGTTTGCGCTGCTGAATTGCTGGACCTGCCGGTACATCATGAACCCCGACGGCGTGTCGTATCAGGACATGGGGGACCAGTACTGGCGCGGAAATTGGCACGCCGCGCTGAACTCTTATTGGTCGCCGCTCTATGGCTGGCTGACCGGACTGGTCTTCCGCATTGCGCGGCCGCCGATGGCCTGGCAGTACCCGGCGGTGCATCTGCTGAACTTCGCAATCCTGCTGGCAGCTTTGTTCTGCTTTGAGTTTTTCTGGCGCGAGTTGCTGGCATGGAGGGAGGACAAAAACAGGGGTGGGGAGTCCGAGCCGCTTGTATGGGCGCTGGGGTACCTGTTGTTCGCCTATGTGCATTTTGTCTTCCACCCGCTGGAACAGGTGACGCCGGACCTAATCGTGGCTGCACTCGTCTACCTGGCTTCAGGGTGGATGCTGCGCTTTGCCGCCGGACGGATGAGCACGGCCTATGCCGGGTTGATGGGTGTTGTGTTGGGGGTTGGATACCTGGCAAAGGCGGCAATGTTTCCCTTTGCCGTGGTGGTGTTGGCAACCATGTTCGCGGTCGCGTGCCGGCGGCGCGCAGGCAAGTGGCTTGCAGCGACTGCGCTTCTGGGTTTCCTGGTGATTTCTATTCCGTTCATTGCGGCGCTCAGTTGGAACGCCCATCGCTTCACGTTGGGAGATTCGGCAAAAATGAACGTGGCATGGTATGTGAACAACCATCCTGTGCGTTATTGGCAGGGCGATGCCGCGACCCGCATGGTTCCGCAACATCCTCCCCAGAAGCTTCTTGGTTGGCCGGAGGTATATGAGTTTTCTGCGCCCGTCGCCGGTACCTTTCCGGTGTGGTATGACCCAACCTACTGGAATGCCGGAATTGATACGCGCATGCACCCGGCTCGCGTGATCGTTACATTCGCCAGAAACATCTCCCAATTTGCCGGGGACCTTTTAGTGGTGTCAGGATTTTTGACGGCTGTGCTGCTGCTGATTTTTTTGCTAAGCGACCGGATCGGGGAGGCGTGGAGGAGACTCATGGGATTCTGGCCGGTCCTGCTGCCGGCAGTTGCGGTAGTTCTGATGTACGCGATGGTGTTATTGGAACCGCGATATTGCAGCGGCGTGACTCTTGTAGCGTGGGGAGCGTTGCTGGCCTCGACCGGCATTGCAAGAGGAGAGTGGAGAACCAAAGTGTTCCGTGCGGCTTGCCTGGCGCTGGGCGGGTGGGTGGTTTGCACGGCGCAGTGGACGCTGAGTACGGGCCACGCCAAGAATGTGCAGTCGGCCACGCAGATCGCTGTGGCCGAGCGGCTGCACTCGATGGGAATGAGGCCCGGCGACCGCGTAGCTCTGATCGGCAATGGAATTCACGAGGCATCGTGGGCTCGGCTGGAGAGGGTGAAGATTGTTGCCCATGTGCCGGAAGAGTTGCCGACCGGCGACTCCGCGGCTGCCTTCTGGAGTTCAGGCCCGCAGGGCGAACAGAGGGTGCTGGACCTGCTGAAGACTACGGGCGCGACAGCCGTAATCGCGGATGCGCCGCCGGCGGTGTTGCCGCCGGGATGGCTCCGCGTGGGCGATACCGGGCACGCTGTCTATTTTTTCCAGTGACGACGCCGCGGGGCTCGTGCCATCAATCTGTCCCTGTTTAGGGCTTCATTCGCCATTTACATCCCGTGAATGAATGGTTCATGGCGATCTCTCCGGTTGCAGGTCGAGTAACTGAATTTGGCCGTTTTCCCAATGCGCATGGGAGGTCAAAGATGCCGGATGCGATAATCGGGAGCATGCCGAATCCCAGCCAGCCGAACCCCAGCCAAGCAGCTTCCAACCGGGCCAGTTCCAGCCAAGCAAAATCCAGCCAGATCGTTCTGCCGCGGATTGCGCGGGAGCGTCTCGCCCGCCTGCAGGCGCGCACCGCCCGGATTGGAGTGATCGGGCTGGGCTACGTTGGGTTGCCGCTCTCGCTGCTGCTCGCGGAGGCGGGGTTTAAAGTTACCGGCTTCGACATCGACGCAAAGAAAGTGGACGACCTGGAGGCCGGCCGCTCGTACATCTTCCGCATCCTGCCGGCTGAGATCGCGGCTGCGCGGCAGAAGGGCTTTAGCGCAACGACGGATTTCGCGCGGTTGTCAGAGCAGGACGCCATTATCCTGTGCGTTCCCACGCCGCTGACGGCGCACCATGAGCCGGACCTGAGCTTTGTGGAGAATACGGCGAAGGCCGCGTCGCCGTGGATTCGCGAGGGTCAGCTCGTCGTGCTGGAGAGCACAACCTATCCGGGGACGACTGAAGAGTTGCTGATTCCGCTGCTGGAGGCGGGCAACGCCGAGGGGCTGAAGGCGCAGGCGAAGGGCGCTGCGGCGGAAAGCGGCGTCTTCTATGTGGCCTTCTCGCCTGAGCGCGAGGACCCGGGCAACGTGACGGTGGCGCGGCGCGACATTCCCAAGGTGGTGGGAGGGCACGAGGCGATTGCCACCGAGCTTGCGGCCACGCTCTACGAGGGGATCTTTGCGCGCGCGGTGCGCGTCTCGTCCACCCGCGTGGCGGAGATGACCAAGCTGCTGGAGAACATCTACCGCTGCGTCAACATCGCTCTGGTCAACGAGCTGAAGCTGCTCTCGCTGCGGATGGGCGTTGACATCTGGGAGGTGATCGACGCGGCGGCGACCAAGCCGTTCGGCTACCAGCCGTTCTACCCCGGGCCGGGCCTGGGCGGGCACTGCATCCCCATCGACCCGTTCTATCTGAGCTGGAAGGCACGCGAGTTCGACTTCAACACGCGCTTCATCGAGCTGGCCGGCGAGGTGAATGAGGCGATGCCGGCGCATGTGGCGCAGTCCGTTGCGCGGGCCCTGAACCGGCACGGCAAGGCGATGAAAGACGCGCGCATCCTGATGCTGGGCATGGCCTACAAGAAGGACATCGACGACCTGCGCGAGTCGCCCTCGCTGACCGTGATCGAGCTGCTGCGGGAGCAGGGAGCGGAGGTGCTGTACAACGATCCCTACATCCCGGCGGTGGGCCGCGGCCGCCACTACAACCTGAATATGACTTCCACGCCGCTGTCCAAACTGGAGCAGTACGACTGCGTGCTGATTATGACCGACCACACGGAGTACGATTACCGCGCGATTGTGCGCCAGTCGCGGCTGGTGGTGGACACGCGCAACGCGACCAGGGGGACCGCGTCGGAAAAGATCGTTCGCTGCTAGATCGTGTGCAGTCAACCGGCGTAGGCTGGATGAGGTCATTTTCCGGGCTGCGCAGGCTGGAGGGGTTTGGATGCAGGATGTGAGGACGATCAACGACGCGTTCCTGAAGATGAGCGGGCGCGGCGACAAGGTGGTCTGGCGGTGGCTGGACGCGAGCGCGGGGGTGGATGGGGAGTGGAAGCCGATACCGTCGGCGGAGGCGTATGGGAGAGTGCGGGCGCTGGCGGCGCGGCTGGCGGCGTGGGGAGTGGCCAAGGGCGACCGCGTTGTACTCATCAGCGAGAACCGCTGGGAGTGGCCGGTAACGGACTTCGCCGTGCTGGCGCTGGGGGCCGTCGACGTGCCGCTGTATATGACGCTGACGCCGGAGCAGGTGGGGTACATGTTGCGCGACTCCGGCGCCAAGGTTGCGGTGGTCTCGTCGTGGGAGCAGATGGAGAAGCTGCGTGCGGCGGGAGAGTTGCCAGCGCTCGAGCGGATTGTGGTGATGGATGCAGTTCCTCCCACCCATCGCGATACAACTGCGATGGATGGGGCACCCAGTGTGTTCGCTGTGGAGAGCTTTGCCGAACTGATGAAAGATGCGGCCGCGATGCAGTCGCGCGATGCGGAGTTCGACGAGCGCGTGCGCTCGGTGCAGCCGGAAGATCTGGCGACGATCATCTACACCTCTGGCACCACCGGCGAGCCCAAGGGCGTGATGCTGACCCACGGCAACCTGGCCAGCAACTTCACCATGTCGACCCGGCCCTTCGGTTTTACCGAGGAGGACAGTTGCATCTCGTTTCTGCCGCTCTCGCACGTGACGGCGCGCCATCTGGACTACGCGATGATGGACCAGCGGGTGACGCTGGCCTATTGCCCGAAGTTCGACCAGGTTTCGGCGGCGATGAAGCGTGTGCGGCCCACGCTCCTGGTGGCCGTGCCGAGGGTCTACGAGAAGATCCGCCAGGCGGTCGAAGGCAAGTCGCACGGAGCCAAGAAGATGGTCCTCAACTGGGCGCTAGCGGTGGGCCGGAAGCATCGGGAAGAGACACTGGCGGGAAAGCGGCCCGGCGGGTTGGGGTGCAAGATTGCGGACTGGTTCGTCTTCTCCAAGATTCGCGCTGCCTTTGGCGGGCGGGTGAGGTTCTTCGTCTCCGGCGGCGCGCCCCTGGGGATGGACACGGCAGGCTGGTTCGCCGATGTTGGCATCCGCATCCTCGAAGGCTACGGGCTCACCGAGACATCGCCGCTGATTGCGGTGGACAATCCGCAGCAGCATCGCATCGGGACGGTGGGGCCGGTGCTGCAGAATGTCGAGGTGCGCTTCGCCCCGGACGGCGAGCTGGAGGTGCGCGGGCCTTCGGTCTTCCACGGCTACTGGAACAAGCCGCAGGAGACGGCGGATGCATTCACCGAAGATGGCTGGTTGCGCACCGGAGACATCGGCAACCTCGACGCCGACGGCTTCCTCTCCATCACCGACCGCAAGAAGGAGATGCTGAAGACCAGCGGCGGCAAGATGATCGCTCCGCAGCCCATCGAGAACAAGCTGAAGGCGCGCCTGCTGGTGGGCAACGCCGCGCTGGTGGGCGACAAGCACAAGTTCGCCTGCGCGCTGATCTCGCCCAACTTCGCCATTCTGGAGAGCTGGGCGCGGGTGAAGGGCGTGGTCTATCCCGAGGGCGACCGCAAGGCGCTGGTCGCAGTGCCGCAGGTGGTGGCGCGCTACCAGCGCATCGTCAACGAGGTGAATGCCACGCTTGCGCCCTACCAGACCATCAAGCGGATTGCGGTGGTTCCCGATGAGTGGACGGTGGAGACCGACGAACTCACTCCAAGCATGAAGCTGAAACGCCGCGTGGTGGAGCAGAAGTACGCCGCCCAGATCGCCGAGTTCTATAAGGATGAGGCGACGGCGACGCGGTAGGCGGAGTGGAGAGTGAGTGGAATCCGCTCATGCGCAAACGGTGGGGATGAATGAGTTACGAATTCACTGTCCGGCCTACTCCACGCCCAGCACCTTCACGATCATGCGCTTGCGGCGCTGGCCATCGAACTCGGCATAGAAGACGCGCTGCCATGGTCCCAGGTCCAGCCGTCCATCGGTCACTGGCAGGGTCGTCTCGTGGTGCAGCAACAGCGACTTCAGGTGCGCATCGCCGTTGTCCTCGCCGGTCCTGTGGTGCTTGTAATCCGGCCGCGCGGGCGCAAGCTCCTCCAGCCATTTTCCGATGTCCTCGATCAGACCGCTCTCCAGGTCGTTCACGTACACGGCCGCCGTGATGTGCATCGGCGATACGAAGCACAGGCCGTCTCGCACGCCGCTGCGTTCCACGATGCGCTCCACTTCGTCGGTGATATGGACCATCTCTCTGCGCTTTTTCGTCTCAAAGACCAGGTACTCCGTATGACTCTTCATCTTGTCCTCAACTCGCGATTTTTAGTTTGCAATCAGTCCAGCAGCCTGCTTGTGATCTTGCTGTAGGCGTCGATGCGGCGGTCGCGCAGGAAGGGCCAGTGCTGGCGCGTGGTTTCCACCAGGGCGGGGTCGAGCGTGGCGGTCACAATCTCTTCCTTGTTGTGGCTGGCCTGCGCCAGAATGCGGCCGAAGGGATCGGCGATGAAGCTGCCGCCCCAGAACTCGATTCCGCTCGCGGTTGTGTGGTCGCCGGGGCCGGGGACCGAGATTCCCTCGGGGGCTGAAGCCCCAGTCTTATTCGGTGCCGATACGGACGGGCTGAAGCCCGTCCCTTTCAAAGCAACCGATTTCTGCAATACTTCTGGCGAGTCGAGGATGACGTCGCCGTGCTCGTGGCCGACGCGATTGACCGCGCATACGAAGACCCCATTGGCGATGGCGTGGGCGCGCTGGATGGTCTTCCACGCGGAGTACTGCGCTGCGCCGAACTCGGACTTCTCGCTGGGGTGCCAGCCGATGGCGGTGGGGATGAAGATCGTCCCGGCACCCGCAAGCGCGGTCAGGCGCGCGGCCTCCGGGAACCACTGGTCCCAGCAGATGAGCGCGCCCACCGGGCCGTGCGATGTGGGGATGGCGCGGAAGCCCAGGTCGCCGGGGGCGAAGTAGAACTTCTCGTAGAAGAGCGGATCGTCGGGGATGTGCATCTTGCGGTAGAGGCCGGCGATGTGGTCTGGCTCTGCCGATTCGTGGTCCAGAATGGCGACGGTGTTGTGGTAGAGGCCTGGAGCGCGCCGCTCGAACAGGCTGGCGATCAGCGTGATCCTGGCTTCTCGTACGACTGCGGAAAGACGTGCAGTCGAAGGGCCGGGAATCGGCTCGGCCAGGGCGAAGAGGCGGTGGTCCTCGCGCTGGCAGAAGTACTGCGCGCGGAAGAGCTCGGGCAGGCAGATGAGCTGCGCCCCGGCGCGCGCGGCCTGGCGAATCAGCTCCACGGCGTGGTCGAGGTTCTCCTCAGTGGAGGGCGCGCAGGCCATCTGGATAAGGGCGACGCGGACGGGATCGGCGGCCATGGTGTTCCTTACTCACGCCAATTGGGTCGTGAGGTTCGTTTGCTTTGCGAAGCGAAGTATATCTTTGTCGCGTGTCATAAGAGTCAAACCCTGAATGCGCGCCGTGGCAACCAGAATTCGATCGGAGGGGTCGTTGTTGAGCGAATCGGGCAGTTGCACGGATTCGATAGCGATCTGTGGAGTCATTGTCAGCAGTTGAATCCCCGGCAGTTCAAATGCTCGCTGCACCCAACGCTCAACGCCGATGGGCAGCACGAGCCGCTCCTTGCGTACCAGAAGTGCGATCTCCCAGATGGAGATGACCGATACATACGCCTTGCCGGTTCTACGAGCGCCTTCAATAGCGTGAATCGCGGCCGGTTTCAGGCCCGGCGTCCCGTTGATGTAACGGATCCAGACGTGCGTGTCCAGCAACAGTGGGGACGAATCACTCATCTCCTGTGTCCCACTCTTCGCCGCTAGGGCCGACAATGTCACCCAGCTCACGGACGCTTCCGCGCATCCAGCCGTAGCCGGACGGCAGCCCGGCCTCCGCGATTGGAACGATCTTCGCGACAGGTACGCCACGCCGTAGCAGGGTGACCTCAACCCGGCTCTGTTCTACACCCTTTAGAAGCGCGGATAGGTTCGCCTTCGCAGAGGCAACCGAGGCGCTCTTTTGGGCAATGGCCGCCCGCTCCATCCTGAGCTTCTTACCCGCGAGCTTGACGGGGTTGGGCGGCAGGGATTTTGGAAGCGTTGCCATGTGGTCATCTCCAAATGACTATTATAGCTCCTGCGCGTTCCGCGTGCAAAACAAAATGTCCCGACAAAGGCCGGACCCAGCGATCTAGATTCTGCGCTAATCGACCAGGCCCAGCGCCGCGCCGACGGCGTAGCCGATCATGGAGAGCGGCGTCCAGCAGCCGACCAGCAGGCCGTCGCCGCCCATCAGGCCGCTGCCATAGCGGATGCTGAAGAAGGTGCGCCACAGTTTCTCGGCAGCGCCGCAGCCCTCGCAGAGGCCGTTGCCGGTGGGCAGGTCGAGCACCCACACCGAGACGGCCCCGAACAGAAGCAGGCCTGCAATCCAGGTGTAGCGCGCGGCGCCGCTGCCCACTCCGACGGGCCGGATGCGCGCCACGACGAAGCCGCCGATCATGGGCACGAGGAAGGCCAGCGCGGTGGCGACGGTCTTGGGCGCGGTGGAGTCGGGATTGGGATGGGCCAACGTCATGAGGCCGAGAAGCACGCCCAGGATGGCGACGGCGATGAGCGAGTGCAGCCCAAACCAGAGGGCCTCGCGGGCCAGTTCGCCGATCGATTTGTCGCGCCGCGCTGTTGCACTCTTCGCCATGAGAATTGCCCGGTGAGCTAATCCTAAATGGAATCTCCGTGCGGCAACGCTGATTTTTCTGCGTTAGTTGCGAAGCTGCTTCATCAGTTGCTCGAGGGCGGCGCGCTGGATGCCTGTGGGGGGAAGGTGGGGCAGGCGGGGCAAGCCTCCGAAGTAGCCGTTCAAGTCTGCGGCGTATTTGAGGGCGCCGGCCTCGAAGGTTCCAGCCAGGAGGGCGGCATCGAGCAGGCGCTGCTGCTTCTCCTGGGCGAGAGGCTGGTCCTGATCTTTCCATGCAGCGAAGACTTCGTAACAGGCCTGTGGGGCTGCAGCGGCGATGGGGGGTGCGATGCCGACGGCGCCGGAGTTGAGCGCGTCGAGCATCCTCGGAGCGTTCGTGCAGATGATCTGGAAGCCCACGGATTTGGTGCGCGTGCGCAGGGATGGGGTGGGCGGCGCTTCGGCGGCTGTGGTCGCGGCTGCGGTCCGGTCTGCGGCCAGCGAATCCGCGGAGACGAGCGATGCTGACGCCTGAGTCGCCGCGGCTTTCATGCGCGCGGTGACGGCGGCGAAGGTGGGCGTGACCGTATCCTCCCGCTTGATACTGGCCGTGTGATCGAGGAGCGACGCAATCAGCGCGCTTTGGATTTCGACCGAATAATTGGTGCCATAGAGACCAATGATGTTTGGATGCGATGACACTGTGCGCGCCACAGGGACAGGGATCGTTCGGCTAGGCATATTGAGCAGGATGACCGGGAGTGGAGAACTGTCAGCGACTGTCTGAAAGAAGGTGCGCCGCTCGAGAAGGCTGTTCTTCGACAATGGGATTGGCCTTTGATCTGAGTCGAGTCTGGAGTACCCGGACTCTAGTGCCAGAAAATCCGGGACTCCGACGAGGATGGCGTCGTAGTTCTGTTCCGCCGCGAACTCGGCGAGATCGAGTGTCGCGTGGACGCTGTCGCGGGAGATGCCGGCGATGAGGATTTTCTCTGGCGCGGCGGCCTGCACTGCGACGCGCAGCACCTCGTGCGTCTCGTCGTCCGTGAGCAGCGTTGGCTCGCCGGAGGGGCCGAGGACGAGCAGTCCAGCCGCAGAGGACTTCGAATAGCGCACGACGTTGGCGGCCAGCTTGGGCAGGTTGAGCCGGCCATCCGGGTGGAAGGGGGTGGTCAGCGGGATGTGAAGACCTTCGAGCAGCATGATTTCAGGTTCGAGGTTCAAGGTGCGAGGTTCGAGGTAGAGGGACTAGGGGCTTGGAGCGACGGAGGCTGGGTAGAACACGGGCCAGTTTTCCTGTGCGCAGCGCGCCAGCAGAGCGGGCGTGGGGTCGATGGGGAAGGCGCGGCGTGCGATGGCCAGCATGGCGGCGTCGTGAATGGAGTTGCCGAAGGCGGCGTCGGGGTGGGTGATGCCGACGCGGGCCAGGGACGCGACCTTGGCTTCGTCGGTGGGAACGTCGATCAGGGTGGGGGTGACGAAGCCCTCAACCACGGCGACGCGCGTGGCCAGGATGCGCGCGGGGGGAATGTCGAAGCAGCGCATGCCCTCCTCCACCACCCAGTCGCAGGTGGAGCTGACGGCCCAGATCTCGCAGCCGCGCGCCTGCAGCTCGCGCACCAGGGTCCGCATCTCGGGGAAGAGGTTCGGCTCGATCTGCGTGGCGAAGAACTCGGCGGCGGCGGAGCGCATCTCGCTCTCGCGCAGGCCCTGGTAGATCTGCACCATCTCGCCGCAGATGGCAACCTCCGAGACCTCGTCGTGCAGGTAGGCGCGATAGCGGTCGTCGAGCCAGCCGATGGCCTCGCGCGAGAGCAGGCCGTGGTCGATGGTCCAGCGCATGAAGCCGACGCCCGCGTCGCCCGACCAGAGGGTCCCGTCGCAGTCGAAGACGGCTGTGGCGGGCGCCAGCGCATGCACGGCGGCGTGGAAGTCGGCGGTGCTAAGAATTTGGGGCTTTGCGGCGGGGATCACTAGAGGGGCTGCTCTTCTGCACGAACCTTCGTGCGCGCGAATATTGGCTTGGTCTCCCAATTTTACATCGGAACCATGCGTCTAGATTGGCGGCTGCGCTTCAACGATGGGGATTCCGGGGGGCGGGGTGAAGGTGAACTCAGCGGGCGGCAGCACGATCTCTTCTTCGATCCCGCTGAAGGTGAACTCGGTGGTGGCCCCGTCGGTCTCATCCAGCTTCAGCCGCTCGATGGCGCCGCTGGGCGCGACGATAAGCGTGAGCAGGTGGACGCGCTGGGCCATGCCTTTGGGCACGCCGCTGATGCGGAAGTTGGCGCCGTCGGGTTCTGTGGCGATCTGCTCCAGCTCTTTGCCGAGCTGGGTGTGGCCCAGCAGCAGGCGCAGCGGCGAGCGCAGGTCGTCCAACTGCTTGGCCGGGGCGCGCGACACCTGCGCGTCGCCGGGCGTGTAGAACCATGCATACTTCCCGTCCAGCACGAACAGCTTGCCACTGGGCGCGTCGTAGCTCCAGCGCATCAGGCCGGGCTTCTTCAGAGTAAGGGTCCCGGATTCCGTGCGGTCCAGGCCCATGCCGGTGTAGTGCTCGGTATAGCGCGCGCGCAGGGTGCGCAGGTGATTGTAGTGGCCGTCCACGCGGCGCAGCAGCGCATGGTCTGGCGCGGCTTGAGCGGCCAGATTCGGCGCGCACAGCAGCGCGAGCAGCAGTGGAAGTATGAACGAAATGCGGGGATTCTTCACTGCGTTCAGAATGACAGGTTCAATAATTACTGGATGGACTGGGTGCAGTTGGTGGCTCCCGTGGGGTCGAACTTGATGATGTCGTCCTCGTCGGAGCAGAAGCCGCGGTCTCCGGTCTTGCCCACGGTCTGAGGCACGGCGATGACCTTGTAGGACGTGAACATGTCCTGGTTGTTCACCGTGATCTTGCTTCCGCAGGTGACGGTGAAGGTATAGCCCGACTTCTGTCCGCTGGTCGCGAGCGTGGGATCGATCAGTTGCGCGGCCGTGGCGGAGGGCGCGCCGGCATTGGGATCGCCGCCCAGCGAGGCCAGCGGGCAGGCATAGCCAGTGCCGGGATACGAGGAGTTGAAGCTTGCCTCCGCCGATCCGATGGTGCGCAGGGTCTGAATCGCCGAGGTCTCGTTGGCGCGCTTTTTGATTGAGACGATCTGCGGCACGGCGAATGCCATGATGATCAGAATGATGGACATGACGATGAGCAGTTCGATCAGGGTGAAACCGAGTTCGAGGTTCGAGGTGCGAGGTTCGAGGTGCGAGGTGCGAGCAATGATCTTCATGGTTCCTCTGCGGCGGGATGTGCGTTTCGATCTCGCTTGAAACTGTAGCAGGGTGCGGCTCAACATGCGAGTGCTTCGCGCGTCACGCTGAGCGGGCCGAGGTTGCCGAGGATGGTCAGGGCGATGGCCTCGGGGCGGAAGAGCTGGCGGGCCAGCGACTGGATCTCCGCGGCGCTGACGGCTTCGACCTCGGCGGTGATCTCGTCCACGGTGAAGAAGCGGCCAAAGTACATCTCCTGCCGCGCCAGGTTCGACATGCGGCTGGACGACGATTCCAGGCCGAGCACGATGTTGCTCTTCAACAGGTCCTTGGCGCGCCTCAACTCTGCCTCCGGAACGGGGTCTTCTTTCAGACGGCGCAGCTCTTCGATGGTGAGCCGCAGCACCTCCGGTATCTTGTCGGCCGACGTCCCCGCGTAGATGCTCAGCGCGCCGGTGTCGCGGAAGGGGCTGGTCTCGGAGTAGATGGTGTAGGCCAGCCCGCGGTCCTCGCGGATGGTCTGGAAGAGGCGCGAGCTCATGCCGCTGCCCAGCATCGAGTTCAGCAGGTAGACGGCGTAGCGCGCGGGCGAATGCACCGGCGGCGCGGGAACGCCCAAGCACAGCTGCACCTGCTCCAGCGACTTCTTGCGCTTCAGCGTGATGGAGGCGAATGTCGCCGGCGCGGCAGGCATGGCGGGCGGAGCGTCGGTCGAGGCAGCGAGTCCGTTGAAGTGCTGGGCCACCTGCGCGACAAAGCGGTCGTGGTCTAGGTGCCCGGCGGCGGAGAAGACCATGTTGCGCGGCGTGAAGCGGCTGGCATAAAAGTCGAAGACCGCCGGCTGGGTGAAGCTGGAGACGCTCTTGACCGTGCCCAGCGTCGGTCGCCCCAGCGCGTTCCCCTTCCAGAAGTTCTGCGTAAACGTCTCGTGGACCAGGTAGTCGGGCGAGTCCTCGTCCATCTTGATCTCCTCCAGAATCACGCCCTGCTCACGACAGATGTCCTCCGGGGTGAAGGTGGGATGGAGAACCAGGTCGCTGAGCAGTTCAAGCGCAGAAGCAATATTCTCGTCCAGTACTTTGATATTGAAGCAGATGTTCTCTTTGCTGGTGAAGGCGTCCAGGTTGCCGCCGATGGAGTCCACCTCGCGCGCAAACTGGCTGGCGGAGCGCTTTGTCGTTCCCTTGAAGACCATGTGCTCCACGAAGTGCGAGATGCCGTTCAACTCCAGCGGCTCGTCGCGCGAGCCGGAGGCGATCCACACGCCCATGGAAACCGAGCGGACGTGCGGGATGCTCTCGGTGAGTACCAGCAGGCCATTGGGCAGTACAGTCCG
>Ga0208189_1000431_pt1 | contig 23517 bp, 25 predicted proteins | sample June2015DPH_10_5_FD_184702 | JGI IMG/M metagenome (GOLD analysis project Ga0208189, IMG submission 184702) | Peatland microbial communities from SPRUCE experiment site at the Marcell Experimental Forest, Minnesota, USA - June2015DPH_10_40... | ecosystem: Environmental > Terrestrial > Soil >... | reverse complement strand
AGCGTTCGCGTTCGCTAAGACGGACTTAGACTTTCAAGCCTTACAGGAGCACCCTAATGAACGAGTTCGCGATCTTGTCGAAGCAAGAGTTGCTGCAAAAACTAGCATTCATGAAACTAGGGCAGGAAGGCTTTTGTCTACCGCTGAGCGAGGGGCGATACCTGTTTACCTTAAATACTATGGGGCTCATACAGGCCGGTTCTCAGGAGGTGATAAGTCTAATCTGCAAAATCTCCCAAGAGGGAGCAAGCTTAGGAGTGGGTTGCTTGCACCCAATGGGTACACACTTGCTTGGGGCGACCTTTCGCAGATCGAGTGCAGGATAACCGCTTGGCTTGCAGGTTGTGAAACTCTTTTAGCTGCCTTCGCGGAAGGTAGGGACGTGTACAGCGAGTTTGGCGAAAAGGCGTTTAAGTGTGAGGTTAGCCGGGAGGTTAATAAAGACTTAAGAACCTTAAGTAAAACCGTGATCTTGGGGGCCGGTTATGGTTTAGGGAAAGAAAAGTTTGCTTATTACCTTAAGTCGCAAGGCCAAGAAGTTGACCGGCTTACTAGCGATATGCTCATAGATGAGTTTAGGAGACAGTATAGAGAGATACCTAAACTTTGGAGGGATTTGGATAACCTACTGCGACATATGCGTTCTGGTTTTCCAGAAGAAATAGGAGTTGGCCCTAATGGCGGCAACACTGGGCCTTGCGTGGCTATCGGTCGCAAAATCATCGGCCCTAACGGTCTTTTCCTCGACTACGAAGGTAAAGACCTAGATAAGATATGGGGCGGTACAATTACGGAGAATGTGGTTCAGTTCTTAGCTAGGATCGTCCTTACAGATGCGTGGTTGAAAGTCCGGCGCGAGTTCGCCGCGCGGGCGGGCTGCCGCGTCGTGACCTCCACGCATGACGAGCTTGTCTGTTGCGTGCCCTTGGCGGATAAGCAATGGTGCCTCGATATGCTTGGCACGGCCTTGGTGACGGTGCCCGAGTGGGCTCCTAACTTGCCTTTGGCCGCGGAACTTTTTAGTGGGGATAGGTATGATAAAAGTAGCAGTGAGGCTATTAGCCGAACGAGCGAGGAAAACTAATCAGGCTTTCACCGAGCTTGAGGACGGCAGTATCCTCATGTCGCCTGAGCAAATAAACACACTGCTCAGACTCGGAAAAGAGGCAGGAGCTAGGAACATGGTAGACTTCGTGCTAGGGATGATTGTAAGCAGCCGATTAACTAGGGGGAGACAATGAGGATTAACGGGATAGACCTAGAGCCTTTTAGCAAGCAACAGCGTAGGATACTTGTCCTATTAGGCTTGTACTCGCCACGGCTTATGACAATAGGGGAGCTTGTCGAGTGTGCCTACCCTGATCCCGATCTTGAACCAACTGAAGCCGAGGACTGTGTGCGCTCTAGCATTAGGCGTATGCGGCCTAAGCTTCATGGCTGGACCATTACTGGCGTATGGGGTAGGGGCTATATTTTGGAGCGTACTCAATGACAAGCTTGCTTCCTTGGTCTTACACCAAGCTTACCACGTTCGAACGCTGCCCTAAGCTTGGACATGCCCGCTACATCTCTAAGACTCTCCCCTATGTGGAGAGCGAGGCTGCCAAAGAAGGCAACCGCGTACATGCCGCTATCGAGCACTATGTACGAGACGGGGTTGCCCTACCTAAAGACCTCGAATGGGTGACGGACTTCATACCAAGTAAGAAGTACGAGGAAGACATTATCTGCATAGAGCGTTGGTTCAACTTCGATGAGCAAAATCAGCTTACCCACTCTAAGTCTTGGTTCACAACTAAGATCGACTTCCTTCAAATCGAGGGTGGGGATATTGCTTGGATTTTAGATTGGAAGACCGGGAAGCCTTGGGAAGACCCGGACCAGCTTAGCACCTACTCTGTAGCAGTCAAAGCTCATTACCCGCGAGTAAGGCACTGGCGAGGGATGTATATCTGGCTAAAGGACAGGAAGGTAGGAGAGGTACATACCTTATCACCTGGGCAAACTTTTCATAGGCTCGTTGAGCGGGTGAAGGCTGTCGATACGAGCGATACAGCTAAGAAGAATCGTTTGTGCGGCTATTGCGATCTGACAAGTTGCAAACATTGGACTGGGAAGAAAGGGAATGGATAAAGAGTCAGACTTCCTAGAGGATAAAGTTAAAAAGGCTCTTAAGGCCGTTCTTAAAGGTTGGGGATGCTACCAGTTTTGGCCTGTTCAGTCTGGGATAGGTGCCCACACAGTTGATTGCCTCGCTTGTATCCCCATTAAGGTCACTAAGGAGATGGCGGGCACCACGCTAGGCGTGTTCGTCGCTATCGAGACGAAGCGCACTAAGATTGATGAACCTACGGGGGCGCAAGGTGAGGTGCTAAGACAGGTAAGCAAGGCAGGCGGGGGTGCGGCACTTGTGCATACCGTCCACGACATGGAGATTGAAGACGGGCTGATTAGGGCAATCGAAGAAAGGGAACCGGAAGTATGGGTAACAGTGGGAGCGAAGAAGTAGGAGCTTTGGCCCGTGCCTAGCATCTCCATGGACATAGCGGACTATCCGTACCCTGGACCTTGGGCACCGATGGAGAACCAACGGCTTAGGGTTGAGTTCCTCCTAAGCCACCAGTATGCGTTCGATTTAAGTGAGACGCGGACGGGCAAGACGGCTACGGCTATCTGGGCGGCTGATTATCTAATGAGACAAGCGGGCGGGAGTATCCTAGTTCTCGCACCTAAGACAACGCTTACAACAGTTTGGGAGAAGCATTATGCTAATTTGGTCGGGGATAGCGGTATCTCTTACTACGTTCTATCTGGTAGTAATGCTACACGCGCTAAACAAATATCCGAGGCTTCGGGTTGCGCTTTCATATCTAATTATGAGTGTCTGTTGTCTACTGCTGTGCGCAATGCTATACATGCCTCTGACATACACACGATAGTGGTAGATGAGTGTAGTAAGTTCAAGCACTACAAGCACCACAAAGGAGACAGCCAGTCTCTACATACTGGCCTTCGTGAAATCGCTATAGATAGGAATGTTTGGGGATTAACCGCTACGCCTATGGCGAATAGCCCCATGAATGCTTATGGGGTAGCCCGGGCAATCCGGCAGGACTATCGCGAGGCCATGACCCGGTTTAGGAACCGGACGCATACCCACGTAGATCAGTTTACTTGGGTGCCTACAGAGCATGCTGTTGAGGCTGTGTACAATATCCTTCAACCATCTATCAGAGTCTTAAGAGAGGACTGCTATGCAATTCCCGATGCAACCACTGAGCGGCGACTTGTCGGCCTTGGAAGCGACGCTGAAAAAGCGTACAAGCTTCTTAGAAAAGAAGCCTACATTCAACTCGGCGGAGGAAAGTCTATTACTGCTGTACACGAAGCTTCTCTTAGAAATAAGCTTCTTCAGATTGCAGGCGGAGCTGCTTACACAAGCGATGGAAGCTTCGCCTTCGATCCGGGAGAGCGAGCAAGAGAAGTCCTAAATATCCTAGAGAATACGGATGATAAGGTAGTTATCCTTGTTCCCTATCGGAACCAGTTGGAGCTTGTTAAGGAGTTTGTAACTAAAGGTCACCTAAGTACAGGTGTGGATAGAAACGTAACCAAAGCGGGGTATACGTGCGCGTGCATCCACGGCGATGTGAGCGCGAAGGAGCGGGGGCGAATCATTGACTTGTTCGAGCGCACGAGGCACCCCCGCGTGCTTGCGGCGGACCCGCGCACATTGAGTCATGGGGTTGAGCTTTCAGCTGCGGGAACAGTTATTTTTTACTTGCCCGTAGACAGCAACGAGGTATATCGTCAAGCATGTGATCGGCCCATTCACCGGGGGCAGACGAAGGGCGTATCGATCATCCAGTTATGCGGAACCCCCGAAGAAGCTAAGATTTATGATCGCTTGGAGAAAAGACAGTCTCTCCAAGGCGTGCTACTGGAGTGCCTAAGTGATGCCAGCCGACAAGATAGGGATAGATAAGCTTAGGGAGTTGCTTACCTATGAACCGGAAACCGGGGATATTAGGTGGAAGGTAAAGAAAGGAACAAAGGGTAGGCCGGGTAAACTAGCCGGGTCTACACACAAAGATCATGATACTTATTACCTTCGTGTCATGATAGACTATAAGGGATACTGTGGGCACCATATCGCCTTCGCACTCTACTATGGTAGGTGGCCCGATAGGGTGGACCACGAAGACCACAACGGGCTTAACAACAGGATAAGTAACTTAAGAGAAGCTACTGCGTCGCAGAATCAGCATAATCGCGGAGCGCAAAGAAACAATAAGCTGGGGGTTAAGGGCGTGCATGTGCAGCGGGGTGCCTATGTAGCACAGATATACCTGTACAATAAGCATATTTACCTTGGTAGGTACAAGACTATAGAAGCAGCTAGTAGGGCATACCAAGAAGCAGCCATAAAGCTACATGGCGAGTTTGCTAGGGTAGCTTAGAAAGAAGGGGAACATGGAAGAGCCGCAATATGACCTAACAGAGACTATCGAGGCTTGGAGGTCTCTGAGGGACGATGTTAAGGAACGGGAAAAAGCTTTTGAGGAGTCCCTAGCTGAGGATAAGACTACAGTTAAAGAGCTTGAGGGTATGGTGCTTGCTAAGCTCCATGAACTTAGGCTTACCTCTGTCAAGATCGACGGCAAGGGTACCGCCTATACCTCCAAACGCACTTCCGCGAAGGTTGAAAGTCCCGAAGAGTTCTTTGGGTTCGTACTGGAGACTGGCCGGACGGAGCTGCTGGAGGCTCGCGCGAGCAAGAAGGCAGTCGAAGAGTACATAGAGGCGGAAAAGGTACCGCCTCCAGGGATACGTGTAGAGGTAGCGGAGGGGCTAAATTTTAGGAGCAAACAATGAGCTTAGAAGAACTAAAGGAACCTCAACAAGAGGCTACAAACAAGTTCGTTAACCAAGTTCGTACTACGGTTGACGAGATCGCGGTGAAGAACTTGGGGGTTAGCTTTATCGTCCTAGCAATTAGCCAGCAAGGACAGATGATAACAGTTAGCACCAATACCCTCCCTGATCCCCTTACAAGGATAAACCTTCTAGCTGAGGCTATTAAAGCGGAAGGTATGAACTTGCAACAAGTGCTGCACCAAGCCGCGCACGCTGAAACTGTGCGACTCGTTCAAGAATCTATCAAAGCTATGACTAAGAACTAAACAGGAGCAAACATGCAAATACCCACCCATCTCGCTAAGTTCGCACAGAAATTTAACTCCGTGAGCCAGTTCGCAATGCCGCAAGGCCAAGCGTTCCCACGTATCTCCATCGGCAAGGAACGGTTTACTGCCGTCGATGCCGAAGGCGAAGAGACGCTGCTTGGCCTCGACAATTTCGAGTTTGTCACCGTGGCGAGCAACCCGGCCACCTCGAAAATTCACTTCGACGGCCCTTATGTGCCCGGTAGCGATACCCCGCCCGATTGCTACTCGCACAATGGCTATTACCCGGATGTACGCTCGTCGGCACCCCAATGCGAATCGTGTACATTGTGCCCGCATAACCGTTGGGGCTCGGCAAAGTCCAACATGACGGGCAAGGATATCAAAGCCTGCCAGGACTTTAAAATGCTCGCGGTGGAGCCTTTGCACAATGAAGTCCAAGGGGTGCACCAGTTTCGCATTTCTCCCGGTGCGCTTAAGAATTGGAGCCGTTACCTCAACGAGCTGCGTAAGATCGGCGCGGAGTGTGGGCTCTCCGAGCTAACCCCCGATCTTGTTATTACTAGGGCTAGCTGGGCTGACAAGAATGTCATGGGCTTTGAGTTCGTTGACTTCCTCGATGAAGACCTGTGCGTTTATGTTGCCGAACTCAAAGAGGCTAACGAGTTCGAGAGCTGGATTGGCCTTGATAGCCAGTCTCAAGCATATCCCACAATTGCGGCGCAGCCGCGTGAACAGCATCAACGGCTGGCGGCACCCGCCAAGCGGCCTGACCCCGCGGCTGTCCAGGAGGCTGAAGTAATCGAGGAAAAGCCCGCACGATCACGCCCACGTTCAAGGACGGAAGCGCTTGAGACGGCAAAGGAGCCTGTAGGCCGGTCAAGCAGGCATTCGCGCGGGGAAGACGAGCCCGTTCCTGGCAAGGCCCTCGCCGAGGCGCGCGCCCTTGGTGCCCGGCAAGGTGAGCGTAAGCTGACACCCGTCGAGATTGCCCAGCAACGCGCGCGGGCGAGCATGGGCCGCTCGTAAACTCTCCCTGACAGCCTGAGGGGGGCCAGTGGCCCCCTTATTTTGTCGAGGGGGGAGAGATGGACGGGCATGAGTTAGCACGGTTCTACAGCGCGTTGTGGGGACCGGCCGGGCATCGCTGCTTGGCGCAGCCTTACCCAAGTGGCAAGGGGTTTCAGCATTTTTGGGGGGCTACTACGGACGAGCTGCTGTCTACCCATAAGTACCGGCTACGGCACCCGTCCATGTTCCATAGTGTAGCCACGTACCGGAGAGTAGACGCGGGGGACAGGCTTAAGGAAGGGGTAAAACTAGGAGAGCTAAGGCGGTTTAAGCAGCTAGTTCTGTGGAGCAAGTGTGGACATAACGAGATAGACATCAGAGAAGGGGAGGACAGCTATGCTGACATTGACGGAGTTATGCGAGGAATTGAACCTCTTGAAAATGAGCTTAACCAGAGAGCTATCGTTATCTGGAGCGGAAGTGGAGTCCATCTCTATTGGCCTTACACCCAGGGGGTTGACAATAACACTTGGTGGAGTGATTGTCTTTATCGAGAAACGTTATTTCGACGCTTCGAAATCAAAGGACATGACAGCCCGGTTGCAAGAGATCGCACCCGGTTACTTCGTGTGCCAGGGTCTATCAACGAAAAGTACCAGCGACCAGTTGAGCTTATTAGATGGCATGATTGCGAACGAACCCCAAGATACATCCCGCAAATAGCCATAGACCTTACTGAGGAAGACCAGAAGAACCAAGACCGGCGTTACAAGCACCTAACGCCGGAGCTTGTCTTGGATCATTGTGCCCAGCTTCGTCAGCTTAGGGATAACCCTGAGAGACAAACTTACAACGAGTGGCTGGGCTGTGCTTCAGTGCTTAGGCGCGTGCCTGGGGGCCGGGAGAGGTTCCTAGAGTGGAGCGCTAAGGACAAAGAAAGGTTCGACTACGATGTTGCGGAAGAAAAGATGGACTCACTTACGGGTCAAGACGCGCAAACATGCGAGAGATTTCTGGAAGCTAGCGTCAGTAGTGCGTGCGAGGGGTGTAAAGCGTGCGGGCGTTCTACGAATCCTCTTAAGGAATCGTTGCAGGGTATACAATCGAGTCTTCCTATTATCGAACCGGCCGATATCCCGCTCCCGGAAGGCTATAGCCACCTCAACGGTAAAATCGTCGTTGGGCAGAATAACCCAGTCCTCAAAGGCCAAAATGGGCTACCGGTCGCCTCCACCCCGTTCATGGTCGATGGCCTCTACATCGATGAGGCGAGCCATGCAAAGACAGTTCTTTTGCGCTACCTCGAAAGTAACGGGAAGGAATGGAAAACGATCTCAGCACCTCAGAGCAAAGCTCTATCTCAACCGATGCAATGCTTTGGCAACCATCTTGCAATAACCGATAGGGCTAGAGCCTACATTTTCGACTCACTCAGTTGTTATGAGCGGCGTATCATGGACGAAGGAAGAGACAGCCTACTCCCCGTAGTTAAGTACATGGGCTGGCATAAGAGTACCAAGGGTGAGTATTGCTTCAACTACGGGGACAAGGTAATAAGCGAGAAGGGAGTATATAGGGTAATAGTTGATTCTAGCAACCCTAGAATGAGTGAGCTAACTAACTTGATGGAGGTGGGGGAAAATGAGCCGGCCACAATTGAGCGCCTGTATCAAGACTGGCAAGTGCTGGCATGTGAATATGCTCATGACGCAAGTGTGCCCATGGGTTGCAAGGTATTCTTTCTCCTTGGGTTCGTTGCACCTACCGTGCGGCTTATTGCGGAAGGCCATCAATTCGGCGGACTTGTTGCCAACATCTGGGGAGAAACCAGTTGGGGAAAAACCCTTGCCCTCACAGCCGCAACCGGCATCTACGGACGGCCGAAGCTGATCCTCCCAATCAACATCTCCGAAGCCGCACTCTACCATGCTATAAGCTGCACCCCGAACCTCCCTATCTGCATTGACGAGTTCACGTCCTCGCAAATCGTCAAGGGCGGGGCCAAGGCCATTCACGATTTCGTGAAGTCATTCGCGGATGGCAGCTCGCCAGCGAGAATGAACGCGGACGGCACCCCCCGGCCGTCGAAGAGTTGGAACACGCTGGCGTTGACTGCGGCGAACGAGCGCTATGTGGACCTCATGCGAGCCCATGGAGGCCAGGACGATGTGCGGGCGGCTGAGATGCGCGTCGTGGAGCTGCCGCTGCCGGGGGCCGAGGAGAAAGCGCATATGGATTGCCTGAGATCGCAGGACTACAGCGCGTTTTCGAGGCTCTGCGGGCTCGCTGGGCCGCGCTGGGTGCGCCATCTGTGCAAGCCGAGCGTCCAGGCGAGCCTCAATGCGTTCGTCGCGGGCTATAAGTGCGACCAACTGCCACAGGAGGCCCGGTACCTCGTGCGGCTGGCTGCGCTCATGGAGTGGACCATGAAGGAGCTATGGAGCGAGTCCCGGCCGATGTGGCTTGAAGATGGGTGTTTGGGAATGGTCAAGTTCCCAGCTAGGGAGGTCATGGACTATTACTTTGAGAGCCAGGTAGGCCATACGAAAGAGAGCAAGGCGGTGCATGCGTTGCCCGCTATTCAGCAATCGATCCTTAACTTTTTGGATGATAATAAAGACAAGTGCGCAATCTATAATAGCTACCCAAAGGGGGAAGTAGCCGCACAAAGGCGCATGAAGGAGATGCGCCCGACGAACGACGACTTGCCTAGAATTAGGAACGGGGAGGCTACTAACAGCTTCGTCACTGATATCAGGATGCACTATATTCCGCATAACGCTTTGATGTCGTACCACAATAAGCGTATGGGGACTAGGGGCTTTACGAACGAGATAGAGAGGCTATTAAAAGAAGGGGTGACGAAGAAAGTCTTGCACAGAGTTAGCGGTTACATTAACTATGAACGTGGTGAGGAGCCTTGTTGGAGGTTTCCTAGAGACGTAATAGAGAAATGGATGAGGGGGTGAGTTTGCCAGGATTAAGTAGCTTTAAGCTCCAGAGTTGCTTTGTATTCCGCTTCCCTCGCGTCTCTCAAGCGGTATAAATGAGGTTGCTCCGCGCGGATTGCACGCAACGCGGCAAGGTGGTCCCTTTGGACCTCCTTCGCCTTCTTGGCGGTATAGGAGATTTCATCGCGCTTGAAGTCCTGAAGCATGAACAGCTCGCGCCACCTCGATTGCTCCTTAGCCCAGATGGTCCCGCAGAACTTAGCAGGCAAGGAAATAATCTGCTCTACCTGCCGGAAGCATTCGAGCTGCACCCGCGAGAATCGCGCTTCCTTGTCCCGCTCGAGCACGTCGCCTACGGTAGCCGCGAGATATTGGGCAGAAGGCTTGGCAGCCTTGCGGGCACCCCCGCAACAGGGACAGGTGCCCTCAGCGGCCTCTAGGGCTTCCAGGTCGATGATATCTAAAGGTTGAACGGTGCACATGGCTTTACTCCTTAGGGAGTATATAGCCTACTTATAGCGAAATTGCAACCCATACCCGTGCCTTTGGAGCTTAGGGAGTTTCTTCTTAAGGCAAAATCCAACATCATTCCTGAACATCATAGAATTGGGGATGTGGATTTCCTTGACGTTCGCATAGGCATTATCGGATGCCTCTTTGATCGTCGCCCCGTGGCCGGTGATGCAGCACACGTTGTCCCCGGCCGTCACCCACTCGCCCTCTCTTGTCTTCTTCATCTGGTAGGGGTGGTGGTGAAGGTTGTCCTCGGAAAACCCAAAGACGGGTATCCCGTTGACTTCCTTACCCGTTAGATGAGAATAAGGAAAGTCTGGAATAGCAAGTACAACACCGCAAGTAACAACGTTGGGCTTAAAAGTAGGAGCGCGATGGTGATAGAGATTTTCAACGAAGTCTCCTTTGTTAATGGAGACTTGGAGTTGAAAGCACGGCCATCCCGGACGGCAAGTGAACTCAAGCGGGTACACTTTGCCATTGTTAGCTACAATACAGTTGAGGTTAATAAAGCCACAATACCTGTGACTGCGTAAGTGCTCAGTAAGAGGAGTGAGAACACTATCAGCGAAGGGTGACGATCTAAAAGCGGCATTAATCGTTCCCATCTCCCCTGTAGCAGGGCCGATATCGCCAGCCAGGAACTTCTTATGCTCAAAGGACTCATGGAAAGGTCCACTCCATCCCTCACCGTCGAACCAGCCTTCTGCACCGAATTCTATCCCCTCTATGAAGTCTTGTAGCATAAACTGCTGCTTAAGCTTACCAAGCTTCTTCCAGCGTTGAAGCATGTATACCATGTCTTCGGGTGACTTGGCAACGTAAGTCAGTGATTTGTCGTCTTGATCGTTACCGAATGGTTTGGACACAAGACGTGTGTCTCGCTTTTGCACGTAGGCGATGGCTTGGCCGTAGTCGGAGAAGACTTTGTAGGGGGCCACAGGAATAGCATAACGAGCAAGCAAATCTTGGCCGTACTGACGGTCACTTTCCCACCTCGCGTGTTCCTTAGTTGGACCTATCCAGACAGTAGACTTAGGCGTTAGCTCCCTAAGTTTGTCGAAGGTGTGCATGAGGTTAGCGTTGTCAGCAATAAAAACAACGTCTGCATCTTTGATAGCGCGATCTAGGTTTCCACGAACCCGCTTAACTACGTTGTCCCCTATAGTCCTAGTGTGAGAAGTATCCTTAATAAAATGAACAACGTTAGCACCTTGACTCTGCGCTAATAATGCTACATCTAAAGCCAGTCCATCAGGATCGAGCAACACGAATTTAAGCGACACGAGCAAACTCCCCATGCAGCTCTTTAGCTGCTAAGCAATAAACTACATGAGCCTCTTCTGGAGTAGCATATGTTCCTAAATGATACTGCTTACCAGATTTATTTATATAGGCTCTGTATTTTCCTTTTTTCTTAGATACACCCTTGAATCCAGTAGTGTTGTTAGCCTGGATACCAATGTTGCACGCATTATTTTGGTGGGTTCCGTCTCGTAAATTATCAATAGCATTATTAAGTCCATCTAAGTCCTTATGGTCTAGCTCACCCTCTGGCCAAGTACCATAATATATCGCCCAAGCTAAGTTATGTGCTCCGTAGCTCTTGCCAAATATGCCCACTCGTAAGTATAAACTTTTACCAGTACCTTTATAGGCATTCCCAGCTTCAGCACCAACTACTACCTTCACGCTAATTTTCTTCGCCCAGAAAAGCTTACCACTTACCGGGTCATACTTAAGCACTTCTTTTAACCGATCTATAGTAAGTTCCATTTGTTGCTACCCCCTAGTTGTTAGCTAGGGGGTACCACACCTCGATTAACAAATGATTAAGCCCATTTCTTCTTAGCTTCACGTATTGGCGACCGTGTAGACAATAGAGTAGTCAATGTTGTTAATGTTGACCTTGATCGTTGTACCCGCACTAACGGGGGTATTCGCCACGTTGATGTAGTTAGCCACGTCCTCTACGATGCGCGAGACAAGCGAGGCGTCGGTGAAGTACGCATCGGTGATGCCTGAGGTTGTCGTCGTGGCCGCGATAGTGACTGTACAAGTTGCAGACATAACTTACTCCTTTATTGGCGGTACTCAAACCGCAAGGGTTGCCGGGGCGTTTGCGCACTTCCCGGTCTAGCAAAAGCTAAGGGCTTTGTCACGGGCACCTTACGATTCTCTTGGCGGCGCTCGAACCGTAGCTTTTTCTGCCACTCCTTTGTGGCAGCGCGCTTTTCCAAGCGCCCTGTACGCTCCGCGTTCGCAAGCCAGCCGCCTACCGGCCGCACGCCCATCCAGCGAGCCCCGCTCGGGATCGCGCTTCCTTGCGTAGCTGAACCGATTTGTTGAATTGCTATCGGCTCACCTATCGTTTTAATGATATGGCTAGCAGCTTGCCCTATTTGCTTAGAAAGGGGATCGTTAGTATTACGGATAGGGTGATTAGCCCAGTCCTTATTCTCAATAACCACCTCTTTAGCAGCCTTCCAAGGGGGACGGACTTTGTTAGCTAACTCGCCAACTGGATCGTGATAGTAGCCTAGCAAGTCTTTAAAGTTACCTGGCATCAAAAGCCGCTCGGGAGAACCATCGGGGTTCTTACCACCTGTGCGGGGGGCGATTAAGTCAAGCGGACTGCTAGGAGGCTCCCCGCACATATACATCTGTGCAACGGCGCTTAGGGCACCCATGGTAACAGCAGCCGAGAGAACATAGGCCGCGTTCTGAGTTAGCGGCTCATACTTGCCTGTGGCGGCTTTATGTGTATACTGAGCTATATCTATGGCACCCTGCCCATAAGCCCGCAAAGCACCGAAGGTCCAGCCTGGGGCCATCATAAGAAGGTTAGCAGTTTGCTTGAGAAGCGGGGCCACCATGACGTTCTGCTGCGTCAGCAAACCTTCTACGTTCTCAATAGAGTCCGCTATCCTCTGCGCTTCTCTTACTTGCTCCTCTCTGATAGCTCCCGGATTGCTCTCTATGAAGCTATTCATCTTCTCAAAGAACGCACCCGCTTTAACTCTGGGTATGAAATAGGCGAATAAGGGGTGCATAGTTGAGTCGAGGGTACGGGCTACCAAGCTATAAGTAGAACCTAGAGGATTACGGTTAGGGTCTACACCTATTGCGCCCTTAATCCCCTCTTTAAGCTCTTTACCCAATACCCCACGCTTATAGGCTTCAACCCAGTTCACCTGCCCGGAGGCGCGATAGATCGGCTCGAACTCAGCCACAGTCATGTTAGACTGAGCGAGCAAGTCCGCAATATTTCCTATACCCGGAATAGTAGGAATAGTTCTAGCTGTGAACACATCATGCAGCGCAGAACCTTTACGGAAAAGAGCATAGGGTGCAGCGGGAGCGACTGCCAGTTTCTTAGCCGCTGTCCAAGGTTTACCCTCGCTTGCTGCTTTTATAGCACCCTGCACGCCCATCTCTATCGCGCCATGAACGATATTAAGTGCATGATAGCCACTAAGACCAAGAACGAAGCCAGTGCTAGCATTAAGCGCCTGCACTACACCCATATAGAGCTTACCCATATCGGTATGCTCACGGATACCTGGCCCCCATGAGTTCTCCCAAACGCGGGCTACATCATCCGCCGCATAAATTCGACGCCTGCCAACATGCTTAAGAAGCGTAGTGCCTATAGGCTCACGCTCAAATTTGCCTAGTTTCTTAGCATAATCCAGGCGCAACATTTCCTCTAAGGAGTCTTCCTTAGCGAGGAAATTATAGACATCCTTCATATACTGAAACTGTATCTCTATGGGATCGTCGAACTTAGGATGCAACCCAGCCGCTTCACCGTGCCGATATGTCTCATATTTCTTCTCCATGAAGTGACCCCTAGCAGACATCCGCTTACGATCACGCATAGACTCCTGCCAGTATTGGGAAAGGTAATTTTCCTCAAATTCCTTCTTCTCAAAAGCAGACAGTTTCTGAAACTTCTTAGCTATACCCTCATTCGCATCCTTGAGCGCCTTAACAAATGGCAACCAAGACGCCTTGAGCATGTTAAGCGCAGGAACTACGTCCTGATAACCCTGAATATAATCACGGACGGCTCTCTTAGCTACAGGGTCAAGAGCATTAATCTCCTTGCGATAGGCATCTAGCCTAGTAGCCTCTTGGATGAAAGTGCGCCGATTTTCACCAAGGGAAGAGCGAACAATCTGATGCGCGCCACGGGCACCCTCCGAAGCCGTAGAGGGCGATAGATACGCTTGGACGCTATGCCACGTCTCCTTAAGCGGGTTGCTAGAGGGGACGCGTGCGCCTCTAAGCGCGCGGGCGGGGTCGCGCAGGCCAACTTTTCCACCTCGCGGACCTGCTACAGGCTGCATGCCCGAAGACCGGGCCGGACCCTTCGTCAACGGCGCAGGAGGCTTAGGCTGCTTGGGGCCGATTGAGCCGCGCGTAATTATCTTGCCTGGCTTGCGCGCGCCAGCCTCAGGCGCTCCCGGCATCCCTCGCGCTGCGGTAGGGTAGCGTTCGGTGAAGAGAGACTGGAACTCGCGATGATGGCGGGCCTCGCGCGGCTGACGGCCAACTGTCAGTTCCGGTCCCATGCGCTCCTGCTTGGGGAGCTTGGCAGCCACGCGCATGCCTTGCTCAGGCGGAAGTGTGTCTGCAACGGCGCTTGCCGCGCGCTCCTCGAACGTGCCAGGGCTCGGACCTAAGAGCGTTCTGGCCTCCTGAGCTGCCGCTTCCTTCGTCCGCGTGTAAGTGCCGCCCTTCCTCGCTTCGCGCATGGCGCGGTTGCGCTCGCGCGCTGCGGTGTCCGCAAGACGCTGTGCCTCGCGAGCCGGGTTCGTGACTTCCCTACCCGCGCCCCGGCCCAGGGCTTGAGACTCCGCCTGCCGCGTCATGATCGTTTCGAGGCGCTGGCGTTGCTCAGGTGTAGCCTGACGTTGAGCTGGCGGCGGCGCGGTGCGCTCTAGCCGGTCCATCTCCGCCGTAGTGGCCGCTTTTACCACCTCTGGCGTGGCATTCTTGAAGCGCGAGGGGGGTTCGGGGGCCATGCGCGGCATCGGCTGCGCGCCTTGGAACTGATGTCCGAGCCCATAAGGATGGCCCCCCATGTAGGCTTCCATGCCCGCCTGGACCCAAGGTGGCGTCTCGGCTTGCAGGGCTCGCTCGCCTTGAGATACGGCTTGCGGACCCTGTACTGGAGCGCCGGTCAATTGCGACTTGTAGTAGCTAAGGAAATGGGCAAGGGGATCGACGGCACCCCCAAGATTGTACTGGCCCCCCGTCATTTGCGAGAGAGGGTCCAAGCCTAGCACGGTGCCCGCAGCGGGCCGGGCTACGTTCTCATTAAGCCAGCCTTTAGCAGTAGGAGTGATCTTCTCTCCGGAAGGAGCGAACTGGAGGGGCGCGCGGGTAGCCATGCCTAGAGTAGGAGGCTGCCCTTCCGCACCAGCCTTAATAACTTTCTTGGGCTCTATATATTGGACAGGTTTGTACTTATCCGTTTTACTAACAGTTGTGGTATCCGTATCCCTGACAAACTCAAGCGCCATTACTCCACCGGCTCAAAGTCAAGCTTTCCCTCGTGCTCAACTATTTTGTATTGCTGCCCATCAGTATCCTGGATAGTTTTACCAACTACCTTTGCAGGATCGGCTTCTTCCCCGAACTGGGTCTTAGCTGCATCTACAAGTCTGTTGTAAACCTTATCGGGTATTGCCATGCCTGGAGTTTTCATAGCTTCTTTAGGAGCAACAGCACTGTATTTCTGCTCTATCTGCGCTTTACCCGCCTGATAGACTTCATCGGAGATCATGCCGCTAGCACGGGCTTGGTCTAATCCTCGCATATCTGTATCGCGCTGAGAGGTTAAACTAGAGCGCTCAGAACGTTCTTCGGCAGCCGTAGCAGCACCCTGTTTCTGAGTTAGCATTAGGCCCCGCCAACTCTCTAATGACTGCTGCTTACGTTGGCTAAGCTGCTCCATAGCCATCTTATGAGCTTCGGCAGCCGTAGCAGCCTCTTGTTTCTGAGTTAGCATTTGGCCCCGCCGACTCTCTAATGACTGCTCCATAGCCATCTTACGTCCTTCGGCACCCTGTTTCTGGGTTCGCATTTGATCTCGCCAACTCTCTAATGACTGCTGCTTACGTTGGCTAAGCTGCTCCATAGCCATCTTACGAGCTTCATTTGCCTGCGACTGAATCTGCTGCTGCGCCTGCTGCACCGCCATGGCGTAAGCCGCCCGCTGTTGCGGCGGGATCGAGGGTAGCTCTTGCTGTACACGCTGGCGCAGCGCGTTCATAGCTTGCTGTTCCTGAGCGGCCAACGGGTCCGTCGCCTGAGGCTGACCTTGAGGCATACCCTGAGGTTGTCCCTGTGGCTGGCCTTGAGGCATGCCCTGAGGTTGTCCCTGTGGCTGGCCTTGAGGAGCTTGTGCAAACGGATTGGGCTGCATGCCCGGCTGGCCCTGGGGCATACCTTGAGGCTGGCCAGCGCTTACCCCCGGCATCGGCTGCGCACCTTGGAACGCCTGGGGCACCCCGCCTTGTGGGGGTTGAGGCATCGGCTGCGCACCGGGAGTGCCCATGAAGCCGAGTCCATACTGCGCCGCTTGGTTCTCCTGTGCGAAGCGCTGAGCATTGATGTCCGGCCGCTGCATATGCTGGACTTGCGCGCGGAGAAGCTGATCTTGCAGGGGAGCTTGCCGCTGGGTCGTGGCAAACTGCTGCTGCATCAGCTTGCGCCGCATCATCTCGTCGGCCATCTGCTGCTGTTGCTTCTGAGCTTCCAGGTAGCCCCCAGGTATAGCCGCCGCCATACCACCCCAAGAGAAACCAGCCATAGTCTAACTCCTTAGGCCGCTACTAATCCTAGCACTTCTGGGTTAGTAGCTACGAAAGTGCCGACGCTACTAGCTGCAGCGCCAAGACCTTGACCAATTTGAGCTGCAAAGTTATTATTCGCATTACCAGCGCTGACAGCATTAGCTGTGTTCTGGTTAGCCGCTTGATAATACTGGAGATAGTCCTGGGCCTGCTGCTGCTGATCGGCTGTGAGATAGGGTAGCATCTGTGCTATGTTAGCATTGATATCAGTTTGCGCATTATAAGGCATGGAAGCTCCTGTATAGAGCTGTCCAGCACCTTGATTGCCAAGCGAGGCGCCAGTAGTAGCCGCACCCTCGCCTGCACCCAGAAGCTGCGCAATCGTAGCTGCGCCGGTTTGCTCCCGGCCTAGCTGAGTCTGTAGCCAGTTCGTATTGAACGTCTGATTAGACTGATTGCTAACTCCGCTAGCCCAAGGTGTATAGCCAAGTCCGGCTTGAGCAAGTTGAGCGTTAGTCACATCTGTATTTTGCTGCTGCTGTTGGTTATACAACTGCTGTTGGGGGTCATAGGCCGTACTAAGCGTAGCCTGGATAGCTGGGGTCAATTGTCCAGGGATGCCAGCAAACATATTAGACGTGCCGATATTCTGCGCGCCTTGAGCCTGCATAGCTTGTCCGCCAGCTTGCGCACCTTGAACAGCTTGTCCCGCATAAGGGTTATTAGCTTGACTATAATAGGCTTGCTGAAACTGAGGAGTATACTGAGCTTGGTTAGATATATTGCTCATGGCCCCAGATTGAGCAGCACCCAAGTTTGGGTCCATCGGGACAGAAGGCACTGAAGAACTCATAGCTACAGCCTCTTTATAAACACAGCTTCCCTAAACTGGTATCCTAAACTAGCGAACAAATGAGTTCTAGGCTTGCCAAGATGATTCTTAGAACGGCAAGAAACAGGAAGTTTAACTTCCTTACAGTCCATGGCTAGGGCTACTTTCTCCGCGAACCTGATAAGCTTGTAACCATTAAGCCCTTTACGGTAACTAGGATGGAGGTAAATAGTCTGCACCTCTGCAACATAACTATCAGAACCCCAGAGCTCCATAAGCTTAATAAGACCCACAAAGCCAACAAGGGTGTCCCTGTCAAAGCATCCGCAAATCTGGAGCAAATTAGCATCTACAAACCTTTGGTACTGTTGCCAGTTTACTTTAAGTGGATGCAGCTTGGCCCTTGAGGCAACTTCATTGTACCCCATCTCTAAAAGCTTAGTGGCTCGGGCTAAATCGCCCAAGCCTATTATTCGATAAGTGAGGCTCACTTAAGCTTGCCACCATCTTGACCCGTGCCAGAGGTAGTTGCAACGCTATCGCGAGTTGCACCCTCGTTTACAGAACGCTTATTATGGATCTTCCTAGAAGAGTCCATTTGAGGAGCGGCTGAAGAAGTAAGCCCCTCATGAATGCTATGCTGATGACCCTTACCAGTGCTACCAGAGTTAGACATAGTTTGCTCCTAGTTTTCCCAATCGATCCAGATAGTTTGTCCCGTACCGGGCACTACAGTGATACCATTGACGCACCTGATAATCTTTACGAGGGATAATCCCCCCGCCACCGCGGGCAAGCCCGCTACCGCGTTTGAACTCGCTGCGGCACCCGTAGAGGCCGCATCGCATACTGTACCAGCGGCGGACCCCGCCACGCAAACGTTAATCGTGCGGATGAACGCTTGCCCGATTGCAAGCGTCGTCGCTGACTGTACTGTTGCTGTGGGCATTTTCCCGTTCCTTTTCTGAAAGGCTGCTAGGTGCGGCCTTGGTTCGAATTGCAATTAAACGCGTGGCGGCGCTGACTTATAGGGATGCCCCGCTGGAAGTACACCTTGGCTTCCACAGGTCCAGGCTAGCCAGCCTTCAAGTTTCTGACGGGTAGCCGTTGACAGGGAGCCTGTTACTATAACTATCTGCTGGATGATCCCGTCAAAAAAATAGGAAGAACCTCCTAGAGATCCTATAGCACCGGTCAAAGGCGTAATGGCCCACTGACCCAGTAGAGATGTATTTAGCGTTTCGACACCATCGATGAACATATCACCTCGCCCATTTACTAGAGCATCACCCAACAGTATATGGCTACCCGCTCCCGCCCCATTAATGCCTACTTCCCCAACATTCCAAGTGTCCAGTGTAGCTATATCTCCTGTAACTATGGACATAGCTATCCCTTTGCCTGTAGCATAGGCTCCAGCTGCGAACATAGTGTTCAGGGTGGTGACAGTGGTTGCCGATTTGTTTAATGCCACACATACCCAAAGCTCCCCACCCACACTAGGATCGCTAGGCAGCGTAAAGGCCAAGCTAGTGCTGCCTGCTATATCAAAAGCTAGCCCTGGCGTGTTATTATTCGCGGTTGCGCTCCATGTAGGCTGCTTAGCGCCATTGCCTTGCGAAGCTACAACCCCATTTATGCGATCAGTCCATGAGGCAACATTGCTGCCGCTGCCAAAACTTATCGAAGGCGCGTAGGACGCGTCCCACCAAGCAAACACCTCCGAACCAAGTTGCGCAGGCGTCCATAATCTTGGCACCCCCGATGCAATTGCCGCTATAGCTCCGCTCATGATAACGCCGTTCCGCTAATGCCCCAAGCATTAGCTCCATCGAGTTTCAAGAGAGTGAACATGCTTGCGGCCCCGATAGTTCGCGTTCCGGTTCCGGCTGTACCATCGAGCCGGATAAGACTGCCGCCCGCAGGGGCTACTACAGTCAACGTTGCAGTGCTCTCGTTCGTACCAACAATCGTTTGCCCTGCTGCGATGGGAGCGTTCGCGAAAGTGTCAATCGTCCATGCGTGGGTGCCGGTATCCGTGCATCGATAGAGCGTGCCGATATCTGTTGCGATGAACGTCCAGTTTGCGTTTTTCGTGACTGGCCCACCGAGGCCGGTTAGCCGGGGATCGTTCTGGAGCGCGGAACTACCCATACTATCTAAATCGTAAGTTGCGAATTTAGTACCAGACAAGACAAGGTTGTCGTTCCCTTCATCCGAAAGAACAACAACAAGTTGGTCCGTATTCTTTACAGGGCTTACTACAATACCACTCACGAGGACCTCCCTTAAAATGCGTTAACTGAGTCTACCCAACCTACTACATCTATCTTGCCGCCTTCAATTCAGCGACCTGCCGCTGAAGCGCGGCGATGGCTGCTGCCATGGCTTTGAATTGCGCGTCGTGCGTTGCAATCCGGCGGTCGTGATCATCAACGCGGACTGCCTGAGCCCTATGCGCAGCCGTGAGGCTCTTGACCGCCCGCGCCGTAGCGGATGGCCTGTGGACCTCATGGCAGGGCGTGAGGTGAATTAGAGGACAACCTGCCCATGCCGGAGATGCAATGACCACGCAGGCCACAATGATGATGAACCGCATCAGTGCACCATTTTCTTGCCAACCAGCGTGCCGGTGTAGGTTATCACAAAAGTTTCGTTCGGGCCGGCCTCAGTAGTGAAATCGGTTGTACCGAGAGCTGCCGGCAAGATCGAAACTCCGCCTTCCGTTACGTCCGTGATTGTAGTTGCTGACCAGTAGTCTGTCTCGGGTGAAGAGCCAGTTTTATATGTGAAAGGCGAGCCGCCTGTGGAAATGGACGCCGCTCCCACGGGATTATAGCCGGTATTATTATAGATGACATTTGGATAACTTGACACAGCCCCGCTATTTACGACTGGAAGCGTGCAGGCATAAATGTAATTGTCATGAACCGTAACTGAAGCCGACGCAGCATCGAGTAGTATGCACCTTGAATTCGTTCCATTGAAATTGTAGATTTGATTATCATGTATTATTCCTCCCAATGGGGGGGAATTCTCTACGGTACCTATTTCTATAGCAGAGTTATCTGCTACACCATTTAAAGCATCAAACACGTTATCGGCGATAACGAAACCTGCAGCCTGATTTAACACTATACCTTCTTGCAATGTTGCCTGAGGTAAAAATAAGTTACCGATTATTTGTACCGGAGTTACCGCAGTCGACACTTCAATACTTGTAGCATAGTTTGCCGAGTTTGTAGCGAATTGACTTCCTACTACGGTTAACTGGGACAAGTTTCCCGTATCGCTGGCTGGAACGAATATGCCGTAGAAGTCGCCAGTAAAATTACTGCTAGCCACGACAACGCCCTGCACATAGGATCCGTATTGTAAACCTACATTTAGGCTAGATAGATTGCATGACACGAAGTTGAACCCAACGGCATATGTGGCACTTGCTGGATTACCGCTTAATATCACTCCATTTCCAGCGGTACCTCCAGATGGGCCGAACACAGATAATGCGGTAAAGTTTACGTTCGATACATTGTTAACCACTACGCCGATTTGCCAATAATCTGTAACAGCATATCCATCGTTACCTCTGGCAGTAACCCTGGTTATGTCAGATTCTGCAAATATTGCCGGGTTTGAATCGGTAACAGAATAATTCAACCAAATGGCCGTTCCGGAACTTGTCGTATTCGAGGTCGTAAGCGTCAGGTCGCGGATGTGCGCTGAACTCGTATATGAGTTGTAGTTGATTAATATGCCGCCTGAATTATTCGGCCAGTTCAAAATAGTATTATCCTGACCCGCGCCAATGATCGTGACCGATTTCGTTCCAGAGGAAATCGTGTAGGATATAGCGGAATTTACCTTGAAAATTCCGGCCGGAAACTGCACATATGAATTTGCCGCCAACGCGCTGTTGATCGCCGCTGTACTGTCCGCGGAGCCAGTAGGATCAGCACCCCACCATACTGGGTTCGCCGCGACCGAATTCGAGCACGTCCATGCACCAGTCCATCGCACGATAAGGTAGCCAATGCTATTGCAGTAGGCCGAATCGAACCATGATGTCGCCGTAGCAGCTCCAACCTTCCCGCCATTATCATACAGGATATAACCGCTCGATCCGCTGGTTATATCCGTCGTGCCTACGACGATTGAGCTTGCCACAGCAGTAGGCGAGCAGGTAGCCCCGAGTGTGCAATCCGCCCCATTGACTGTGACCGTGGGGCTAGTCCATGTGGCTGGCGAACTACCACCACCAGCCGATGTGAATAAATATCCAGAAGTTCCCGCAGTAGCAGGCAAGTTGAAATTGTACGCTCCCGCCGCGGAAGGGTTCAAAATGGTGACGAAGGCACCACTGGCCCCACCATTAGCTAAGCCTACGCCACCCGCCAACGTTCCAGGTATGCCAAGCATTGGTATAGCATTCTGCGCTACTGCGGGTAGCGAAAACAGCGTCAGCATTACCACTGCTAGTTTGCCTAAAATTTTCATGTCGATCACCCTTGCGATATTGCGACCAAAGACCCGTTGACCCATGGGTGCCCGACAACATGTGGGTTCGATGTTGGGAGGCTTGCTACTAAGGCATTGATTAGATCAGAGGCCGAAATAGCCCCGGTTAATCCAGCAACACTAAGGACAGTGTTAATGTTATCCAGATCATAAAGTGAATTATTAGTACTTTTTATGATAAACCACCCGTTTTTACTATCCGAAAGAACAGTAACGAGTTTGGGCGTATCCTTTACAGGGGTTACTACAAGACCACTCACGAGGACCTCCCTTAAAACGTGTTAACTGAGTCTACCCAACCTACTACGTCTACATGCCCACCAGCAACGCTGGCTTGGTAGTAGATACTATTAGACTCTAGCAAGATGTTAGTTTTCGTTGCGGCAACTTCGCTTGCTAGAACCTGGAGATATACTGGAGCAGGGTTCTCATAAGCAGCAGACCCAAGTGTACCATAGTTATAATGCGTACTAGGAGCCACTGCAATATTGGACGTAGCAGGTGTACCCAACTCTACGATACACTCCGTTGCTGTAGCAGGACTACCATACGCATTACCCGTTACCTGAAAAGCGGTCCATCCGCTAGTAGAACCGGAGATAGTAAAGGGAAATGCAGTGGTATTGCCAGAACCACTCGTTACATACCCGGCTCTTTTACCCTTCTGTAAAGTATTGTAGAAATGGCTACTACCGTCTGTGCTTATAGCCCCTACTCTCATAGAGAATGTATAACCTGAGGGCATAGAAGGAGACGTTGCAGAAAGAGAACCCAAACAGCTAAGCACCGCTCCATTCGATATGTAGTAAGTGTAATACCACGTCGAAGTTGTCAGACTACCCGTATCAAGTCCAGCAGCACCAGTAGTAGTAAAGTCAATAGTACAAGTAGATGGAGAGGAAAAAGCTATACCCCGATTGCTAGAATTAGTTACTATAATATTTCCTACATTTAAATCTACTTTAGTAGTAGGTGTGCTGGCATTGTTACTTTGTACAAAGCCCATAGCTGATGCTAAAGCTAGACCCATAGATGCCGGGGGCACGGCAAAGGGTGTATAGCTTGTCACTAGCCAGTTACCCGAACCTAAATATATAGCCGTTGCCGAGTCGTTAGCCTGTGTAACAATACTCACTTTCCCAGGTAGTATGAGGCTAGTGGCATTGTAGGTTAAAGTTAGCGAGCCAGAGAAAGTCAAGAGGTACAAAGGATAGTCCGTTTGGGCGGAAGACCCAAAGCTAGTAATAGTCGTGGCACCTGATATGCTAATGATGTGGGTAGGAGACGTTCCAAGATCGGTTGTAGTGTTAGAGGATAGAGTTGATACTTTACCAAACAAATTAAAAGCATAAGGTGTAAGAAGATCGAATTGCGTACCATCGAAGAAAGCAACTACCGGGTTTCCTGCAACGATCTCACCGCCGGAGAGAGGTATAAGGCCGCTTGCTGACAACTTCAAAACTGCCGTTGCAGGAGTACCATTGTAGGCTAGCGTCAAAGCCCCTGTATTCGTATATCCCGCAATGAACTCTACTGTATTACCAGCACTCAGTGTGAACCCGGCTGGAGTTATCCCCGTTGCCACCGCTTGCACATTTGCAGTGCCTGTAGATGTACCCCCTGCATAGGTAGCACTACCCCCTTGGCCTTTAGACAATGGAGTAGTCAACCCTACGATAGAGGTAATGTTAGAGTTAGCC
>Ga0208189_1000428_pt1 | contig 23552 bp, 30 predicted proteins | sample June2015DPH_10_5_FD_184702 | JGI IMG/M metagenome (GOLD analysis project Ga0208189, IMG submission 184702) | Peatland microbial communities from SPRUCE experiment site at the Marcell Experimental Forest, Minnesota, USA - June2015DPH_10_40... | ecosystem: Environmental > Terrestrial > Soil >... | reverse complement strand
TCCCTTTGCGTATGATTTCCGTGTGCGGTTCGAACACGCTCACGATCTTTCCCGGCGACTTCGTGTCTCCTGCGAAAATCCGTATCTTGGTCTGTTTCACCACTTGCCGAACTCTCCCCACCATGGTCTCCAGCGATTGCGTCAGACCTTCCAGGGGAGCGCGCCGCCGCCGTGGCCCCTGCTTCACTTCCGCCAGAACTCGCTTTGCCTGATTCATCACTTTTCGCGTCAAGCTGAGGAGTTCCCGATACTGCCGCTTTCTCCGCTTTTCTCCGGACGGTCCCAGCAGTCGGGTCGATAAGGCAATCGCCAGCACTCGCTTGCCTATGCTGCGCATGCGATCTCGCACCTTGCCTTTCAGACCTCCCGACTTGCTCTCGATCTTCTTCATGGTGCGCGTCAGCACCCGCGTCCCGTCCCCCAACAAACTACTGTCGGTCGGATAATGAATGTTGCTTTCCACCACCGTCGTATCCACCCGCAGCTTCCTGCCCTGCGTCACTCCCCGCTCCTGCGCCAGTTCCACCACCCGCTGGTGCAATTGCTCTATGACTTTCGGCCCCATCAACTGCCCCAATCGTGCCAGGGTCTTCGCGTCCGGCACTTTTTCATCTCCGATCCGGGTAAAGGCGCGATACACCAGATTGGCCCGCACCTCTCGTTCCAGCACGTCATAGCTCCAGTTCCGGATATGCTTCAACAACAGCAGGCGCAACAATACTTCCGCCGGCGTTTGCATTCGGCCGCGAATGCGGCTCTGGGGATGGCGTTCTCCTTGCGCTTCGTATACCGTATCCACCAGTTGCTCATCTTCCAGCAGCTCGTCCACCAGCCGCATCCACGGTTCCCACAACCCCTCGATATCCTCGGCTAGACCTCGATGCCACAGCGACGGTTGTTGATGACGTAGTTTGATCATGGCCGTCATCCTAATCACCCTTCCTGCCCAAAACAATATGTCTTCAAAATGTTTTATTACTTTCTTGAATACCACTGCGCAAACTGAACGTTCTGACTCCAACCCCTGGCTACAGCCTCGCTGTTTACACGCCTCTCACCCCTCATTTTTGCGACGGAAAGTAGCTAGGTTCCAGGTATTTGCAAAGCTAACGGCGAAGGGGATTTTGGGCAGCTCACCCTTCAATCCCGGAATCGTGGCTGTCTGAGTTTCCGGATGGCGCCATTGTGCAGCACATTGCAAACAATCCGACGATCCTGAGTGGATGGTCGGCAGGCGGAAAGACGCGTGCTCATTAAGCGGGCTTCGCCAACTTGCCAGGGCTGCTCGCGTTGGCACGCCACTCTGGCCTTCGCTCCCTTCTAGCTTGGGACAACGCGCGTCGGACACCCTCGGCGTCCAAGTCCTTCGTATAGACCGGGGTGCCGGGTTGTTGTCTCCAGGATTCATCCAGCGCTCCGGCATCAACGCCATCGAACCCCAACTCATCCACAAGCTGCAGCACGACAGCTTTCGCTGCTTCGTTATCGCCTGCGACGGGCAAGGCTATGCGCTGCGGTGTACCTGCGGGCCGACCGAGATCCATCAGGTGTTGCGCGTAGATGTTGTTGAATGCCTTGATAACGGGATGATCGAGCTGTTGCTCAACCCATTGGCTCTCTGCCATACCCTTTTCAATCGCATCGATGCGGCCGTCGCGTTGTTGCGGATAGTAGTTGCAGGTATCGACGACGACCACCCTATCGGTCACTCCCTTAAATAACTCGCGGGGCAGGTTGGGGACATTTTTCATAGGAATCGTCACGACAACCAGCTCTCCGCTCCGAGCCGCCTCAGTGACCGAAACGGCCTTTGCGCCAGTGTCTGCGGCCAAATCGATGAGCGTTTCCGGGCCTCGAGAGTTGGCCACGAAGACCTTGTGTCCTAGTGCGGTGAGGCGATGGGTAAGAGTTCCACCGATCTGTCCTGCTCCAATTATGCCGATGTTCATGTGTGCTCCTTTCCTTCTCAGGTGTTACTCACTCTCTCTAACTAGACAAGGGCTTCGCCCTTGATATCCCACAGGACGGGGCAGCAGAAGTACTCGTAGAAAGCGTTTTGAAGCTATGCTCCTGGTATCTCACCACACAGGAGTTGGCTATGAACGCTTTCTACGAACATCACCAGAATAGCATTCGATTCGGATATCGCTGCTTGATCGGATTCTGCTCAACGGCCTCATCCAACCTTTCCAGCAACCCGAGCGAGTCGTGGGTTTCTTCAGCACAGGGGAAAGAATCGTGCCTTTGCCTCCCCCTCACTGCCCACGAAACCGCAGATCTTACCTAATGTATAGTATTTCCATTGACTATATAGTATACTCCGGCGCGAGTTTTGCCGACCCGCATTTTCGTGGGCGGCGACCAGGCCTACCACCGTCTGCCAACGGTTGCGGCGTTCTGCAGAGGAGAAAACTGTGATCGCCTTCAGAGAAGACATGGGTCTTGTGGTGGGTGCCTGAGGTCGTCGCGATTGTGCGCTGCTTCTGCGCGTTCTCAGCGAGGCTGAGGTGAGCGACAAGCTCGATAACAACCTCGCGCGATGGAGAGCTGAACTGGCAGTTAACGGAGTACGAACACCGTGGGTCTCTTAGCAGCCTGGAGAGCTTCAGCCAAGCAGTTTGGCTAATGGCTGGTGGCCCCGCTATCATTACTGACCATGAGGCTGGAGACGTTCACCGGCTCAAAGTCCAATAAAGTAAGATTTGTAAGGCACGCAAGATCGTTATCGTTCCACCGAGCATCGGGTGTGCCGATTAGCCCTCCGCTGTCTCCGTTGTCGGCCAGGATGATGCCATAGTTTCGGAATGCGGTGATGATAATGGCCGCTTGCGGGCTTGAGGAGGCACAAGAGGGAGTCGCGACGGAAGCCTTTAGTCGATAGATCTCGCCAGCGGGTCCGGACATGGTGCAGCTTTCGGGAGGAGAAGACTGCGAAATTAGCGATTCCACGGGAATGGCACTCCCTCCCGTAGCGGTGCAACTCCCCACGCCTGCTGTTTCCGTCGCCGGCCAAACCCAGTAGTTCAACATATGGTTGAGTGTGAATCGGATGGGATGCTGAATCGTACCGGTCGGTGCGCTGGGCGTGCCAGCACCTATGACCTCGCCGGCATTGGCGAGGAGCGGCGCTACCGGAAGTCCTGCGGCATCGGATGTTCCCTGCTCTTGCGGGGTCAGGTTATTCGAAGATACGTCGGGCCAAAGCGCGTTCGAGGAATCGGTCCAGGGACCACCTTCGTAGATTCCCTGCCACATCTCGTAAAGAGCAGGGTTGTTTCCACCGCCTGCCTCCAGGTAGACCAGCACGTGTCGATCTCCAGTCGAGCTGCTGGTGCCTTCCACTGGAGCATTCGCTGGAATTGGACCAGTGGTGAAGTAGGACTGATATACGGTGGTTGTAACCGACACTTCCGCCTGGTTGTAAGGAACTTCAATGGCTGGTATTCCATTCGGAAAGGGAGCATTCGAATTGTTCCCGAAGAATGGCTTAACCGTCGCTGACAAATAGCCACTGTACATAGGTGCTGCTGGGGAAGCATCTACGGGCAAGCTTGTCGTGGCTGCGTCCACTCGATGGTGAAAAATAGAAGTTGACGGAAAGATGCTTGCGAGGAACGCGTTGTTGCCGTTGATGGCGATGCTGATGTCCTGAGTCGCCTGCGTACTTGTCGAGTCCGTAACTACAAATTCGGGCACGTAGGAGCCTTGACCCCCGATCAGTGAGCTGCTGATGTTCCCCGTAGCTGCACTGAGAGACATCCCCTCAGGCAATGGAGGAAAACTGGCATTCGTGCTTACGGAATAGGTGTAAGGCGGAAAGCCACCGCTGGCGACTATTGTGCAGCCTGCGTACTCCGCGCCTTGTGTTCCGCTTGGGCACGAAGTGGTTGCTATCGCCAATGGACCACCGGGCGCGGTTACAGTGACTTTTGCCGTGGATGTGCTCGAGCCCGAGGCATTGGTCGCAGTCAGCGTGTAGGTGGTCGTCGCCGTTGGGCTCACGCTCGTCGAACCACTCGCGGATGTGGACGTGAATGTTCCCGGGGTTATGGCGAGACTGGCCGCCCCGGTTGTCGCCCAACTCAGCGTGCTGCTGGAACCGGAAGCAATACTTGTGGGGCTAGCTGTGAAGGAGCTGATCATTGGATTGCTTGCCGTGTTTACGGTAACGGTTAGCATGGACGTGGTCGAGCCAGCGGTATTGGTTGCTGTCAGCGTGTAGGTGGTCGTCGCGGTTGGGCTCATGCTCGTTGAACCGCTTGCCGATGTGGACGTGAATGTCCCCGGCGTGATGGCAATACTCGTCGCTCCAGCTGCCGCCCAACTCAGTGTGCTGCCTGTACCGGAGTTTATGCTTGTCGGATCCGCCGTAAAGGAAGTGATCGTCGGCACGGGGCCTTTTCCAGAGGGCGAACTCGACGAAGTCATCGAGCCGCAACCCGCCAGGCCTACACAGGCAAATAGAACGAAAACCAGCGCGCAAAGATCCAGTCCTGAAGAATTGAGTCTCCAGTCCCACGTGTACGACTTCCCGCTCGCATCGGCCAGAGTGTTGCCGTTCGCGTCATACGTGTAGCTACCGCTCGGCGTCGAGGTCCGGTCGTTAGACGGGTTATAGTTATACGGACTCATCCCCAGCAAACTCAGTCTATTGCCCACGCCGTCTTAGCTGTAGCTCTCCGTGGTCGTAGCCCGTTGGACCACCTGTGTCAGTTCATAAATCGGGTCATACGTGCAATTCGACATAGCACGATTGAGCTTGTTCAGTCGGATGGGAAAACCGCATAAACACTGGGTGAAAGGTAGGTAAGAAAACTGGCGGAGAGAGTGGGACTCAGAGCCAGCAAATCAGGAAAGCGCCATAAACACAGGCAAAAACTGCTATCGCACTCTCACTGCGGAGGATAAGAGGCAGCCCGCAAAGTGTCAAGAACACTCGCAGGCTGTCATAGATATTCGCCCAAACAGGCAAAAGTAGCGAAGTTAGCAAAGCGGACAGGGGAGAGCCACGCCCACCTTCGCCCCGCCGCAGCACCGCTTGTACTTCTTGCCGGAGCCGCAGGGACACATTTCACTCCGCTAGAACTGGGTTTCCGAGTCTGGGATTGCGACCTTCGGCAGCACGCGACATCAAATTCACATGACCGAAACTACAATTCTCCGCAAGCCACTTCTGAAGGCAACTCTTCCCAAGAGGCAAGTAACCGTGGTTGATGTTCGCGAGATTACGTTTCAACCCAGTCAGCAAACCGGCCGCCATAAGCATCCCTGCCCTGTAATTGGGTACATTGCGGAAGGCTCGGCGGTTTTGCAGATTGAAGGGCAACGCCCTCAGCAGTTGCCGACTGGCTCCGCTTTTTATGAACCGGCCGATGTCATCATTACGCGCTTCGACAACGCTTCCGCGACTGCCCCAATGAAGTTCATCGCCCAATATCTCCTCGATGGCGATCAGGCGCTCATCGAAATGCTTTGAGGGCAAACCGGGAATCGCTTTGTGAGAGTTTCTGTGCGCAGTCTCTCTGGCACAGCGGGAGTTCGCATCACGAAGATCGGAACTTGGGAATTGAGGAACACGTGAGGATGAACCATTACCTTGCGCTTCGCAGGAGCCGAATGAGCGAATCAGGAGTGCGGCATCTGCACGCCAAAGTGATCAGCCAAAGCCGCCTGCCACTCCGCTTCGGATTTCAGCAACCGCTCTTCCCGCCTGTCGCCGTTCGTCGTGATCAGCTTCATTTCCGACAGCGTGATGCGCCCCTCCGGGGTGGCTCGGCTGCACACGCGCTTTCTCGTGAAAGGAGATTGCGGCGAGGTCTGGTGGTAACGGCACATCTCCGCGAATTCCTCCAGTCGGCGTGGTTTTAGACGGAACAAGTACTGGGTTTTCCAACCAGCTTCCCCGTCTCGCGTCTCCAGTCTCAAGGAATCGCCCGCCTCGACAATGCGAAACCACTTTCCCTGTTGCTCCTGTTCCAGACCGATCTGAAGCCGAAGGGGATCGACAAAACAGTCGCCAAAACCTACGTCGGCGACCCACGGCTCGTTCAGGTCAACGCGCAGGGTAAGGTGGTCAAACTCCGGCGAGTCGCTTCCGTCCGCAAGCGGCACACGAGCCGACAGCAATGTCACCTGAAATCCCAGAACCTGTAGCAGCACTGAAAAGGCTCCGTTCAGTTCATAGCAGAATCCGCCTCGATGATGCTCAACGATTTTGCGGACGAAGGCTTCCTGATCCATTCGGATTTCGCGTCCCCAGCCGATGTCAAGATTTTCGAAAGGTACAGAGAACAGGTGGGCGCGATGTATGTATCGAAGGGTATCGGCGCTGGGTGTGCGCGATCCCGAATACCCGATCCTTTCCAGATAGGCGGCTACGTCCACCATGCTCTCTTGATGAGCCAGAGCGAGCTAGGATTCACCGCGTCTCCCGATCCAGCCATTTCTCAATGTGCGTCGGACGCCACTCCTCCAGTGCTTGCAGGAGGTCAGCGGGCTGGTCCCGAGCCAGTACCAACGCCCGGTTCTCCGGCTTCAGGAACCGTTCCTCTACGGCATGGTCAAACATCGCCAGCAGCGGCGAGTAGAACCCCACCACATTCAGGATTCCGCATGGCTTCGCATCGCGTTCCTTCGATTCCAGATTTCGGGTTCCAATCAGAAAAGGGTACCGCAGGGTCATGCGGCAGATGGAGCGAGCCACCCAAGCGTCCCAAAATCGTCCTCCGGGGTTTTGGAGCTAGGTTAGCGGGCACCGTCTAGCCATTCATGCCTATTTTAAACACTTTACGTTAGGCGAAATTTTGGCAAATTTGGTGCCCGTAGTGAAAAAATGGTGAAAGATTTTCGGGCGATTTAGAGGTGGGCCATGCTCCACAAAATTTCCCGAGAGCGGTACGACATTTCTAGAACTGGAAGAGAACACGGCACTGAGATTGCGTTGACCGCATTTGACTACGTCTGTAGAAGGAAGTTTGTGCAGTCAACTGTGCAGTCAACTGTGCAGTCAACTGTGCAGTCAACTGTGCAGTAAATTGAGCCTGTTTGAGCGGCGGTCTGGAGCGACGGTTTTCGCTGACAGAACCGTCGAAATAGCGGCATGCCCTTCTGTGCTCTTGTAATCGTTCGGGATCGGTCCTACAAAGTAATATCCGCTTCGCCCTGACTCCGAAGATGAGAGGGCAAAGGGAGTCAGGGCTTTTCGCCCATGTCTGATCCCATCCGATGCCCGTATTGCGTTGAAGGCAACAACTTCAAACTCATGACGGCGAGGGCTGACGGGCATTCGTTCCTCTGCGACAAGTGCGGACATCTCGACGTGCCGAACCTCCCTCAGCACCAATGTTCCTGCCAACGCTGCGAGGAGATTAACCGAATGTCAGCACGAGCCGAGAGGCAATCCATTCGCAATTACCGACGATCAGCCTAACGAGCACCAGCAAAGGTGAGGAAAATCCTACGTTGCCCGTACCCTAACAGGGTATCCCACACGAGTCCAACGACGTTTTGCAGGTAGCGAAGTGCCCTGCATCGCATGTTGGAACTTTTGTTCCTCTGCGTTCGTCAAGGCTCGTTTGGTCTACGCCGCCTTCTTCTTCCCCGCCCTCACCTTCGCCCACCGTGCCCTTTGCGCCGCCGCGATCTTCCTGCGGGCAGATGCCGACATGGTGCGCTTCACATGAGCAGAGCCAGTTGTTTTAGCTACGACTGCTGCTACCTTCGATCCCTTCACAACCCTTGCCCACCGCGCCTTCTGCGCCAAGCTGATCTTCCTACGAACGGCAGCGGACAGGGTGTGCCTCGGTTTGGCGTAATTACTGCCGCCGTCCAACTTGCCAAGAACTGAAAGAGCCGCATCAACATGTCGAAGCTGATTTGCCAGATTCGTTCTCTCTACCCTCAACTCCGACACAATGGACGCCAGCCCCTTTAGATTTGTCATTGTTACCCCCTCGGCAATGGATTGTAATTGATCGGCTCTGTTTCCTTGCGATCTGGCACCGACAGAAAGCCACATCATTCGACGAGCCTGTGTCGCACATTCGGGTGGCAGTTTAGAATCGGCGGATGTCACTGCCTAATGTCATCGTCCTAGCAATCCTGCAAGGACTGGCCGAATTGCTGCCAGTGTCGAGTTCTGCTCACGTAATCGTGGCCGAGAAACTCATGGGCCTCGATCCATCGTCGCCGCCCATGACTCTGCTTTTGGTCATGCTCCACACGGGTACGATGTTCGCCGTAATCGCTTACTTCTGGCCCATGTGGCGCGGCACATACCTCCAGAGTTCCGCTGCTTTCAAGAAGTTTGCTGGGCTCCTCATCTTAGCGACCATACTTACAGGAATCGTCGGCCGTATTTTCTTCGAATCTTGTCCGAGTCGCTCAACATAAGTCGGACTAGTTTCAAAGACGATTTCTTTGCGCGGTATACAAAATCAGTATCCAACGCAGAGGCACAAATCACCGCTGCCGCAAATCACATCGTATTTGGCCGTAGAGGAGCAGGCAAATCGAGTTTGCTTCTGTACGCATAGCGGACGAGGGAGAGAGAAAATCAACCGTCCGTATGGCTCGATATGCAGGTATATCAGAAACGGTCAGACAACCGCGTAGTTCTCGACGTCTTTTCAGAAATCCTGAGGCAGCTAACTGATCTTCCTGTGCGGTTGCCTGTGTATTCGCATATTACCAGCGCAATTGACCATCTTCGCGCAAAGCCTGATTTAGATGACGGAGAAATTAGAAGGTTTCTCCCTGAAATGCGACAAGCATTTTCTCCCCTTCAGACGGGCTCCACAAACCTATTTGTCTTTTTAGATGACTTTCATGTACTTGATGCCGAGATGCAGCCGAAACTGCTCGGGTTCATATACTCCGTCACGCGAGGAACGAATGTTTTCTTGAAGCTCTCAGCAATCGAGACACTCACGAAGTCTTGGGACAGTGTGAGCCACACAGGACTGCAAGTTCCCCATGACGCACAAACCATAAAGTTGGACTTCAACCTAACGATGCCCGACAAGGCGGCGGCCCATATCGAGGGAATTCTTGACGCACACGCGAGCTACTGTGGGTTACCTTCTGTGCGTTTCCTCTCTACTAGCAATGACGTGCTCTCACGTCTAATTTGGGTGTCTGCTGGAGTGCCTCGCGACGCTCTGAACCTGTTCGCACAGGCAATGACAAAGGGAACCATTTCGAGCCGTAGCCGCGTTTCCGTAACAAATGTGAATCTTGCAGCCTCTGAGATGGTCAGTCAGAAGATGCGAGACCTAGAAATCGACCTGCCACTGTTGCCACAAGAACGTAGCGTTTCTCTGGTGCTGGAAAATTTGAAGGATTTCTGCATTAAGCAGGAGCGAAAGAATGCCTTTTTGGTGGAAATCCAGAACGATGACCCTGTGTACCAAAATATCCTCAAACTAGTAGACTTGCGGCTCGTACACGTGATAAGCGAAGGCATTACCGTTGGCGAGGCAGGACGAAAATTTCTCGCTCTGATCTTGGATTACGGCTTCTACACGGGAATTAGAGCGCCCAAAGTGTGGACCTGTTCAACAAGCAAACAGAGCGAGTAACGTACAAAGAACTGCGGAAACTTCCGATATTTGAAGCTCCAGCTTAGTGATTCCGGGCTTTCCCAATCCGATGGGCGCAGGATGAGCCTTGCTCTCAATGGATTCTCTCCCCTTCGCCGAGAGAGCTTCGGTTCCGTCCAATCACGCGCACTTCTTTCCCACGGAGGCCCGCGTACTTGATCGCCATGCCGAGGAGCGTGTATTCATCTTCTTGGTAATCGGCTGCGAAGGCATCTTGGTGGAGCAAAACCAGTTCCGTGTCATCCGCGCAGGCTTTCGCGAACTCTGGAAGCTTCCTTCTGATCGTGGCGATCAGGCTGGACTCTCGCTGCATGTTCGTCGTTGGTCATCGTGCTATGAGAATAGTCGATTCTGCATCTGGGCAAGTTCCACGGGTGCGGAGCATTCTTCGTCATCGTTGCCCACGTGGTTGATCCGCGTGCTCACCGGATAGCACCGCATCAGCCGGGCATCGTAGGGTTTCAGCAGTTCGGACGCCGCGCTCACATCGTTCATGCCCGGATCGAGCCACAAATCGTAGCTGTCTGGATCAAGGATGGCTGGCATGCGGTCGTGGACTGGTGCGGTTACAGCATTTTGCATCGTGGTGAGGACTCAGTGTTTCAATGAACTTCAGCCTTCCAGCCTACGTTGCTGTCCCTCGATTCCCTCGCGGTGATGAGGTATGCGTGTACGACGGTCCACGGGCGTGGATCGCCTTTGCAGAGAAGAACCATGCCGGGCTTCGGTTTCAGGGCAGCGTCGAGCCACGTCAACGTGTGGGTGGTGTCAGTCCTTAGTTCAACTTGGATGATGTGCTCCATTACGCGCTCTCCTGCCGTGGAAGTCCCTCGCCGCTAAACAAGCTTATATGTCTATGGTTGCAGGTGACCCTTCAAGCTACGGTGACAGCAGTCACACAGGGTTGTGATTCGGCAGATAAGGTTCTAGCCAACAGTGCGCTCAGATAGGAGGCAGGGAAAAAACGAAAGCGCCCCAAACTCTTTTCGAGTCGCGGGACGCTCAAGTCAAACAGCCCTCCCCACCAAGCTCGTTTGTTCCATTTTTGTAAATCGAACAAAATAGTGCGGTCTGCGTGCCGAACCTCAAATACAATATTAATTATCCGAGCGATGGGTTCCTGACATCACTAAGAATCAGGAGGTCCAGTCATGACACCCGTGGCAGCGGCCAAGAAACGCCGCAAGTTCGATCCCCAAACATTCCTTTCAACCATAAACGGTGGCAGGACAATCGTAGCCTTTCCCAAGAAACAAGCGATCTTTGCCCAAGGGGATACCGCTGATGCGGTGTTTTATATCCAGACGGGCAAGGTTAAACTCACCGTGGTGTCGAAGACCGGGAAGGAAGCCACCATCGGCATTCTGAACGAGGGCGATTTCTTCGGAGAAGGTTGCCTGACAGGGCAGCCTCTTCGCCTGTGCTCCGCAACCGCGATGACCGATTGCACGGTGATGCGAATCGATAAGCAGTCCATGCTGGACGTGCTTCACCGGGAACACGCATTTTCCGATATGTTCGTGGCACACTTGCTGACACGGAACATTCGATACGAGGAGGATTTGGTAGACCAGCTTTTCAATTCCAGCGAGAAACGCCTTGCTCGTATTCTTCTCCTGCTGGCTCATTTCGGCAAGGAAGGAAAGCCCGAAGGTGCGATTCCCAAAATCAGTCAGGAAGCTCTAGCAGAGATGGTGGGCACAACTCGCTCGCGGGTTAATTTCTTCATGAACAAGTTCAGGAAGTTGGGCTTCGTTGATTATCAAACTGGCGATGAATTACAGGTCCACAGTTCACTTCTCAACGTCGTGCTAAACGACTAGAGTTTCGTCGCTAATTCTGAGCGAGTGTGAGCGCGTTTTTTCTGGTGTAGAGAGAAAGACGTGACCCATGAATTTGCATTCCGTGCCTGAAGTCACTGTAATCCATGAGGCCCAACGATCTGAATCTATTCATGAAGAAGCTAACCCGCGACCGCGTAGTACCGACCATTTGTGCCAGAGTCGTCTGATCTAGCTTGGGAACGACAGAGTCAGGTGTGTTTTTCTTGGCGAGCAACAGAAGAATCCGTGCGAGTCTCTTCTCGCTAGAGTTGCAATGTTGGTCGATCAAATCCTCTTGGTATCGGATGTTCTGCATCAATAGATATGCAACGAACAGGTCTGACAAGGTCTGTTCCCGATGAAGTGAGAGCATCATTGCCTTCTTTTCGATCCGCAGAAGGTCACAATCTGTCATTGCACTTGCAGATGCTATGCGGAGCGGCTGACCTGTAAGGCAATCTTCACCTACAAAATCCTTAGCGTTTAGTATGCCGAGTGTTGCTTCCTTGCCAGCTTTGGATTTGGCGCTGAGCCTCACCTTACCTTTTTGGACTACAAACACTGCGTCGGTCGCATCGCCCTGAGCGAAGATAATCTGTTTCTTCCGAAAGGACACAATTTGCCTGCCATCACCGATGGTGGAAAGGAAGATTTTAGGGTCGAAATCACGTTTTGTCTTCCCACTCATATAGATGGTCCATTCTGGTGCGCGAGAGACCACAAACTTGGATTGTGCCGACAGATGAAGGTTAATCGCTGTTCAATTCTGCTCACAAGCGCAGAAAATGAAGCTACGCTGCCGCTGACTGCTGCATGGCTTTCATATAGCCGTCCATAGACTGTGTCAACTGCGAATCAATCTCGTCCGCGATAGCCATGACATCTGGCAACAGCAGGCTGAAATCCAGATATTCCAGATTGCTTTGCAACGTTGCGAAGATGGTCACCTGTAGTATTCGCGATTCATGCACAAGCATTGCGGGGGTGTAGCCTTGCAAATACCGCAGTTCGCCATGGGCTGCGGCGGCAGGGGAAGGGCTGGCATCGCTGTCCTTGTCAGAGGCGCTGGACTGGCTCAGACGGAGAGCTAGGTCTTCAACCAGCTTAGACAGATGTCCAGTACGCTGGTCATCGCTTAGCTTAAGGCGGCTCAGTTGATTACTCTGTTTCGCACGCACCAACCACCCCTCGACGATACTTTCAACGCACCGATGCAGTATCGCACCCAGTCTCTCCTTTTCCAGCCGGGCAGCAGGTTTGCGAGTAAGCGTCTTTTCACGGACCAGTTCGGCGAGTCTGCTGATTTCGAATGGTTTCACGATGATTTCGTCTGCTTCCAGAAGGATGGCGGCCATGGCGCTCTGCACGTCGGGGTAGCCGCTGACCAGCAGCGTAAGCGCATCCGGTTGGCAGTGGCGCATCGCGGTAACCACCGTAAAACCATCACCGGGGTTCGGCATGTGCAGGTCGGTGATGAGCACGTCGAAGCTCTGTGTCGTGATAAGTCTCAGAGCTTCCGTCACGCAGGCGGCCGTCACCACGTCAAATCCCTTGCGTTCAAGTGTCGCACTCATCATGGCGCGGACGGCATCATCGTCATCCACAAGCAGGACTTTATGCGCAGCGGGTGGTTCGGTCGGAGTCATACGGCAATGCCTCTCTTCACGAATAGTGGCAGTGTTACTCGGCTTTATGTTCAAAAATGTATAAAAGTGAACAGTTATTGAAACCGTTAACAGATACTCTGCCTTGGTCTCATAGATTGAAATGCGGTCATGGGTTAGTGGCGGAAATACCGACCATTCGGACCCTCACGACCGCATCGCTTCACTGTTTTCAGACGTGCACGTTTCAGGCCGGACTCCACACGGGTTCGGCCTTTTTCCGTACTGGTCGCCAACAAGAGGACCGACGCACCGCTGCGGCCCCAGCCTGTCCTTGGAACCTGCCATCTGGCCTTCATCTGATTCACGCTTTATGGACTTTGTCCGTTAGAGCCGGGTGCTGCTCACGACTTTCTTCTGCGGTGACCGCGATCCGCTTCGATTTCCGATAGACGTTTATGACCGCAAGCGTCCAGAAGGGAACCAAATCGACTCCGGGTACGAGTTTGCCAAGGAACGATGGCAGAAATTCCCAGTGCCAACCGAGAAGGTTGATCAGCAGGGCTGCGATACCAAAGTCGAGGATGTCATCGGCAGGCGATAAAGCGCCTTCGACAAATGAGGGAAAAACGACGATCTGGAGTGCATCCGCAATGATGGCCAGCACCATGGCGGCTCGAAAGCGCGAACCGGGCGAGATTGTGATGTTGTCGTGAGTCACAGCGGTGCTGCCTTCGTGCTGAATGCCTATTCTAAACCGATCCTCCGAGAGTGTCAGTCCGCATACCAGAGCGAATGCGCCGACCATCGACTGCAAGATAGGCACTGGGTCTCAGTCCATTGGTGAAGGCAGGCGGGGCAGACGCCTTGCCGCATTCAACGGATTCAGGCAATCACGATTGTCTGGATGAATATCGAGGCAGCGGTGTCGCTATCGGCAGCTTGGATCGCTCGCACTCCCGCTCTACTCGCATTCGGTGACTGCAACCACGCTCTGCTGTTCGTCTGTGGTTCGGCAGCTTGACAATAGGGTTGCAGAGGACTAGCGTGCAATTGAGGTGGCTTCTACCCTCTTTCAGGTTCCCTGAAACTAAGTCAGCCCATCTGAAGTTCTCTCCTCTTAGCGATCACAACCTTATTAGGAGGTTCATATGTTTGCACGCAACGTCTCTTTTCGCCTGAAATCGAACATGCTTTCCGATTACACCCGGACCTTTGAAAACCAAGTCCTTCCTTTACTTCGCAAGCAGAAAGGCTTCAAGGACGAAATCACACTGTCAAATCCCAGCAGCGTGGATGTGATTGCGATCAGTTTGTGGGAGAGCAAAGCCAATGCAGAAGCTTACAACACCACTGCCTACGCAGAAGTGTTGAAAACCTTGGCAAGAATGATCGATGGAACGCCCAAGGTACAGACGTTTGAGGCCGTCACCTCGACCTTCCATAACGTCGCTGTAGCAGTGTAAGGGGGATCGTCCGCGGTGCGGGGCGGCCGCCTCCTTCAAGGGCCGCCTCTTTCACTTTTTCACTGGAGGATTTCATGGAATACTTCCGCCTTGACCATCCACCTGATCGACTGACTCTTTGTAATCGTTCGAGCTGCGAGGACATCGCTGACTATCTGGAAGTCAACGAACATGGACGGGAGGACTTCGTCTGCGCTGCCCACACCAGCAGTGAAAGGCACGCTTCAGTTCTGCCGAAGGGCGTACCCAGTGCCGATCCGTACCGGAGCCGACCTGCCGCTTGAACCGTTGGCGGTGACCTGCAAACGGCGACTTGCAGACTGCATTGGTAAGAAACGCATAAAACGAAAGCGCCCCGGACTCTGGTCAGAGAGTCATGGGGCGTTCGCTGAAGCTCAATTCCAACTTAGGCTCCGTCCCAAAGTTCGTGAATAGCTCCTGCGTGCAAGGTGGCGGCACTAAGGAACTCAGGACACGCTCACTCCGAACCGCGATTTATAATCAGGCTCATGCAAGTTACCACTGGTGTGATTGCTTCGGCATTGCTTGTCATGCTCGGTTCTCTGGCTCCGCTATTCGCACAAGCGCCTGTCCAACAGCAGCAACCTGAGTTCGTCAAACAAGGTCAGCAGTTGATGCGGGATGGAAAGGCGGAAGAGGCGTTGGCACTTTATCGCCAGACTCTCCTGACTTCGCCGGATTCGGTTCCTGCCAACGTCGCGGCTGGGAGCGTACTCGACCTGATGGGGAAAGGCGAGGAGGCACGGAAGTATTTCACCAAGGCAATCGATGTTGCGGACACGCCCGAGAGCAAGGCATCAGCCAAGAGAGCGATGGCAATGTCATACGCGTTCGAGGGGAATTGCAAGAAAACCATCGAGTACGAACAACAGGTTTTCGACTTCCACGGCAGCGTGAAGAACTTCTTCCAGCAGGGAGAGATTGCGAACGAGGCGGCACGCGTTTGTATCGATTCCGGCGATTTGGATTCCGCTTACAAGTGGTACAAGCTCGGCCACGACACGGGACTGAAGGAACCCGACATCAAGCCTGCTCGGCAAGACCTGTGGAACTTCCGGTGGGAGCACGCGCAAGCTCGCATCGCCGCCCGGCGCGGCGACCAAGCGGAAGCACAAAAGCATGTTGCTGCGGCAAAGGCGATTCTCGACAAGGGCACCAATCCCGAGCAAGCGCCGTTCTTCCCTTATTTGAAAGGCTATGTCGCGTTCTACACGGGAGATTACAAAGGGGCTCTTGAGGAACTAAAACAGGCGAACCAGAACGATCCGTTTATCCAGTGCCTGATGGGTCAGACCTACGAAAAACTGGGCGAGAAGGACGAAGCCATGGAGTACTACCGCAAAGCTTCGACGGCAATTTCGCACAACCCCGCCGCCGCGTATGCAGTTCCGTTTGCCAAGAAGAAACTGTCCTAACTCCCATGTGAGCCGTAGCCTCACAGTCCTCACTACGAGAAGAGAGAATTCTGAATCTGTGCAAGTTCCACGGGTGCGGAGCATTCTTCGTCATCGTTGCCCACGTGGTTGATCCGCGTGCTGATCGGGTAGCACCGCATCGACCGAGCATCGTAGGGCTTCAACAATTCGGACGCGGCAGCTACGTTCGTCATCCCCGGATCGAGCCACAGGTCGTAGCTGTCTGGATCGAGAATGACAGGCATTCGGTCGTGGACGACTGATGTCACAGCATTTGGCGTCGTGGTCAGGATCGAACAGGACTTGACCCACTGCCCGCTCGGGTCCCTCCAGCGATCCCAGATTCCAGCGAATGCGAACAACTCCCCTTCATTGACTTCAAAGCAGTACGGCTGCTTGGCTCTCCCGGTCCGAGACCACTCATAAAATCCGTCTGCGGGGATCAAGCACCTGCGAGATTTCAACGCATCGCGGAATGCTGGCTTCTCACTTGCCGTTTCCGACCTTGCGTTAATCATCCGGGCAGCGGCAGTCGAATCCTTGGCCCATGACGGAATGAGCCCCCATCGCATCAGCGACAATTCCCGGACGGGTTCCTTGGGATTCTGGCGGATGACTGCTACAGGCTGGGTCGGCGCGATGTTGTACCGGGGAACCCAGTCTGCTTCGTCGGAGGCGCAGTCGAAATATTCCGCGACAAGCTGTTTCCTCCTCGAAAGTTTGTAGCGTCCGCACACGAGAAGAAGATTATGGCAGATTGGGCATCAATTCTGGGCACTCCAGCACACGCAAAGGCTGGGCTGAAGGCGCGAACCGCAGCCATAACACCCCACATTGGGGCACTGTCCCCTTTCGTAACTATGGGGGCCTTCCCAGCAGGAGTACGGTTAACTTGGGATAAAACGTTCATGAGCGGTACGCAGCCTTGTAGTCTATCTCACCGGATAAATGTCGCCTTCGCCTTAACTTTCGGCTCACTTCTATCAAGGGCCTTGTCTAGATTGGGGTCGCGGCGGTCGCGTTTTTGGGATCGGTATCGGTGATTGGTCTTCAATATGTCCATGCAATACCGCCTCATTCGGGCACTTCGCTACGCGACAATCGCACTGTTTCTCGCGGCAGGTCTTGAGGGACTCAAGCAAGTTGTCTTTCCAAATCTTTCCGCTGGGCAGTATATTGCTGCAATCTTGATCTGCGCCTCTGTTGTTTTCCTTCTAAATTTAGGATTGCTGCGCCGCGAAAAGGTTCAGTCGGAAAAGGTTTCTGAAAATATCATCGGGAACCTTCCCGAGATCGCCTGCATCTTCGATGATGCCGGGAACTTCAGGCAGTGGAACTCCAGTTGTGAAGGGCTGCGTGGCTACACAGCTAGCGCAGAACAGTATCGGTCGTTGGTCGCCAGTGTCCCGGACGCCGTCTGGAAGGTCGATAGAGAAGGCAGTCTAACCTTCATGAGTCCGCAATGGGAAAACATCCTCGGATACTCTATGGCTGAGCTTTATCAACAGAGAGCATCTATCTGGATTAACTCGATCCACATAGATGATAGACAGCGAGTGAAGCAGGCGCTTGAAGCTCTGTTCGACGACGGGAGACCATACGATGTAGAGTTCCGGGCTCAAAGAAAGAATGGGGAGTGGTTCTGGGCACATGATCGGGCCGTTGCCACTCATGACCAGAATGGTATTCGGGTCGCCACAGGCCTTCTTTCGGACATTACCGAGCGCAAGAAGGCAGAAGAAAGCCTACTTAGGCTGGCATCTATCGTTGAGTTTTCGGAAGACGCCATCATTGGGAAAACAACCGAAGGGGTAATCACCAGTTGGAACCGAGCAGCGGAAAAGATGTATGGATACACGAAGACCGAAGTGCTGGGGCGAAACCTATCCTTTCTGGTGACCCCGGAACGGCGAGAGGAAATCCGAGCCCTAATCGAGCGTGTACGAGCGGGGCATTCAGTGGAGTGCTTTGAGACACAACGACTCACGAAGGAGGGCTCGGTACTGGACGTGTCATTGTCCGTCTCCCCGATTAGAGACGCAAGCGGGCAGGTTACAGGGTCTTCGGCGATTGCTCGCGACCTCACTCCTCGAAAACGTGATGCGGAGCAATTACGATTGCAGGCCGCATCTTTGGAAGCGGCTGCCAATGCCATCGTCATCACAGACTACGAAGGCAAGATAGTGTGGGTGAATCGGGCGTTTACTGCGATGACTGGCTACAGCAAGGAAGAGGTCTTGGGAAAGGACCCTCGGCTGTTGAAATCCGAGGAGCAGCCCGAAAGCTATTATGCCGAGCTTTGGTCAACCATCTCGTCAGGCAAAATCTGGCATAGCGAACTCGTCAACAGGCGGAAAGACGGAACAACCTACACCGAGGAGATGACGATCACTCCCATAGCCCAGAACGTCGGCCAAGCGAACTGGTCACACTTTATCGCTATCAAGCAGGACATCACGGAGCGAAAGCGGGCCGAGGAGGAACTGTACCGGGCACACCAGATGCTTCAGACGGTCCTGAACACCATTCCTCAACGCGTCTTTTGGAAGGACCTGAACTGCACCTACGTGGGCTGCAACCGGGCTTTTGCGACCGATGCGGGTTTGAACAACCCGGCAGAGATTATCGGCAAAAGTGATTTTGAGCTCGCTTGGAGCGGGACGGCAGATCGTTATCGCGCCGATGACAAGCGGATCATGGAACAAGGATCGACAAAGCTCAACTTTGACGAACCCCAGAGCAGGGCTGACGGAAGTCTGCTGTGGCTCCGGACGAGCAAATTGCCCCTATGGGACCGGGAGGGCAAGGTGATCGGCGTCATTGGAACCTACGAAGACATCACCGAGCGCAAGGTCGCCGAAGATCGAGTCAAATTCTTAGCTTTTTACGATGCTCTGACGGAGCTGCCCAATCGAGCCCTTCTACAGGATCGATTGTCCAAGGCACTGGCCAACGCTCGTCGGCAAAAGGACAGGGTTGCGCTTCTGTTCCTCGATCTCGACCGATTCAAGGACACCAACGACTCGCTCGGACACTCGCTCGGCGACCTTCTTCTGCAAAACGTTGCAGAACGGCTCAAGAGATGTGCGCGTGAACAGGACACCGTGGCCCGGCTGGGCGGTGACGAATTCCTCATCGTGCTCACTAATGTGAAGGAGATCGCCGACGCATCCGTTGCCGCTGAGCGGTTCATGCAGGCAATGACCGCCGAATTCGTCGTTCAAGGTCACTCCCTTAGCATTAATTGCAGCGTCGGCATCAGCATGTTCCCCGAACACGGTACGGACGGCGAAATCCTGATCAAGAATGCCGATGCCGCTATGTATAGTGCCAAAGAGAGTGGACGGAACAACTTCCGGTTCTTCACCGAGGACATGAATGCTCAGGGTGTGGAGCGATTGACCTTGGGGAACGGTTTGCGACTGGCACTCGACAAGAAAGAACTCTTTCTCGTGTATCAACCGCAGGTGGATATTGTCTCCGGAAAGATCATCGGACTGGAAGCACTCCTCCGCTGGCAACACCCGACGTTGGGCCTTGTGCCCCCCGATAAGTTCATACGAATTGCCGAGAACTGCGGTCTGATCGTGCCCATTGGGGAATGGGTGGTGAGGACGGCCTGTCGTCAGGCGCGGAAATGGCAAGACGAAGGGCTTCCCGCAGTGTCGATAGCGATCAATGTATCGGCGGTACAATTTCGCCAAGAGGACTTCTGCGAACTCATCAGAAGAGTGCTCCATGAGACAGGCCTCGCCCCGCAATACCTCGAACTGGAACTGACGGAAGGTCTCTTGCTGGCGAATGCAGACGTGACGTTCTCAGTTCTTCAGGAATTAAAGGCCATGGGGTTGACGCTGGCGATTGACGACTTCGGGACTGGCTATTCCAACTTCAACTACTTGAGACAGTTTCGGGTTAGCAAGCTCAAAATCGACCGCTCGTTTATCCGAGATGTCGCCGTGAATCCTGATGATGCGGCGATCACAACCGCAATCATCAGCATGGCAAAAAGCCTGAATCTCAAGGTGATTGCCGAAGGCGTCGAAGACGAAGCGCAAATGTCATTCCTGCGGGCACATCAGTGTGACGAAATCCAAGGCTACTACTTCAGCAAGCCTTTAGCGGTTGATAAGGTCGCCGACAAGCTGCGCGGCAACAGTCCTAAACCGCAAGTTCGAGCACAAGCAAGCGGGAAACAATCATGATAGACGACCTTTTACGAAGGAGTGTACTTCATTATGCAAGTCGGCCTTGCTCTTCTGGTGTCCGCTGATCCAGTTACAATTCACCAGTTCAACCACGCCCTGAAAGAATTGTCTATTTCGTCTGATGTGTGTCAGGAAGTGCCAGCGGCGGTTGGGCTATTGAACCGCCAAAAGTTCGAGGCCATCATCGTTGATCTCCAATTAGGAGAACAGTGTGGAATGATCTTGGACGAGGTTCATCTTTCCTCCTCGAACAGAACGGCAGTGACCTTTGGCATCAGCAACAACAATGCGGACACTACAGCAGCTTTCCGCAAGAAGTCGCAGTTTGTCTTCGAAAGACCCCTTTCCGCGGAGTCAATCCACAAAACACTAAAGCCCGCATATGGACTCATCCTGAGAGAACGGCGGCGTTATTTCCGCTGTCCTGTCTCAATTCCCGTCATCATCCAGAGGGAAAGCAGGCAGGAAGTACGATGCAGCAGCGTAAATGTTAGCGGAGGGGGAATGGCGCTGAGCACACAGGTTCCGCTTGTTCCCGGAGAACACGTCCGCGTCCAGTTCACCCTGCCAGATCGCGAAGCCCCCGTGTTGGCGGAATCGACGATCTGCTGGTCGAAAACGGGTCATCTGGGAGTTCGCTTCGTGTCCATCTCAGACGACCACAAGTCCGAGCTACAGGCGTGGCTGTCACAAAAGCTGGAACAGACACTCCCGGCATTCGTTGCCGATCAATTCCGCAAGGCAGAAAGTGGCTCCAATTAATACGTTGAGTCAGAAGCCGGATGACAATTCCGGTGCATGAACAAAAGCTCACGCTTTGAAGAAATCTTCCTCGTTACCGCCGTCCGATTCGCCACTGACCACGATGTTTTTGGGGCAGTACCTTAGTTGCTTGATTCAGGAAACAATTACCTATCTCAAACTTTCCTACAGCGATTTAGCTGTGACGACATTCATCCCCGAGATGGTGCTTCGCGATGCGGTCGAGAGGAAGATGGCGCTGACTCGTGGACAATGGATCAAACTTGGTCATTTGCTAGACCTGCCAACAACCTATGAGTTACGAGCCGCCGAGCGCGATGGTTTGGCTTGCTGGGAAGTGTGTTACCCGCCCGTCTCCTTCATCGCGCACAAGGCGTAGACCGCGCCTCGCATCGCCGATCAGTGAGCAAATGCCTTTTTTCGTGTTCTCGGTCAGGCGAGTCTCGGCCAACAACGCCACGAACGCGTGCCCTTCGCTTCCCCGACAAGGGTCGAGGGTATGAGCAATGTAAGGACGGTAGCTGCCGCGATGAATCATGGCAGCGCTTCAACACGCCAAATCTGCTAAAGCATTCTCTTGAGAGCCGCGAGGCTGTTGAGTGCATCTCTCAGTTCGCGATGCTCCTTAGAGAGAGCAATCGGCAATCCTCGTAAGCGTTGTTGGATAGCCTTCTCAGCCACGTCGATGCTCGCTGGCAACTTGTTCCGGTCGAATTCCATTGCCGCGGCTCTATAAAAGTCGAGCCAATCCCTGTCATTATGCATCACCGATTGAGTCTCCGCGCACAGTCCCTTCCGCATGGAGGAATCTGCATCTGGCGTGCTGGCAAACGAGCACCCGTTTGCCGAGGGTTGTACAGTTTAAGTGTCATCCACGTTCTCCCTTTGTTGAGCGCCAGATGGCGTTCCGCGTCAGCGATCTTGCCGAATCGGGGGCTTTCTCGGGTGAATCGGGAATCTGGGGAAAGGAGTCTCTCGGGGCACCAAACATTTGATCAGCCCTCCCCCGAAAGCTACTCAATTCAAACTTAAGCGTGCTTAAAATTCCGCTTCGTGTCTTCTCCTCTTAAAGCTCTGCGTCAACAACTTCTATGACATCAAAATCAACGTGCGTCATGGGTGGTAGGGCCTCTACTGCTCTCGCTGCCCTTTCCTCACTCTCAAAAGTGATTTGCCGTGCTTGTTCAAAGTCCAGCGTTGCCGTAAGCTCATACCGTTTGCGTTCAGGCGTTGAATCCTGTAACTCTTGCACTCCGACGTAGAGAACAGGTGCCACTTCCCCATCAACGACCCGCCGCTGCTTGGGAATGCATTTAACAAGAAATCCCATTGTGTTTGCTCCCTGTAGAAAAAGTTTCCCTTTCGACACACCGACTGCAAGTGGGCATCCTTCGGTGTTCCTTTGTTTTCAATAGGTTTTAAGTAGCTGGGCGGGCGTCTAGTCGCAATATATTGCACAAGAAAAAGTCCCGCAGCGTTGAACTGTAGGGCTGTTTGGCGTGTTCCCTGTGCTCTGGGTTACCGCTTGCTGCCCTCGGATGTACGGGAGTCGAGCTATCAGGCACCAGAGAGCAGGACCAGAGGTAAACTAGCCTGTTATGCGCAAGCGCCTAATCACGCCGATTCCGCAGGAAGGTCCGGCTCCCTCCCTAGGCTGGCTGGACCTTGACCGTGAGGCCGTGGTCGAGGTCACATCGGAAGAGAGGGAATATCCGGTCGAGTCTGCGCTGGTCGCTGGAGAAACGCGGGGATGGCGCGCCGCCGAATCTGGCACTCAAACCATCCGGCTAGTTTTCGATCAGCCACAAAGACTCACACGCATCGCGCTCGTATTCGAAGAGACCGAGACAGAGCGTACTCAAGAGTTTTTCCTTCGATGGTCTCCAGACGGGCGCTCCTTCCGAGAAATTGTGCGCCAGCTGTGGAATTTCAGTCCCCCTAACACCATCCGCGAGGTCGAAGAATTTCAGGTTGAACTGTCGGATGTCACCGTTCTTGAATTGGTCATTGTGCCCGACATCAGTCGAGGAGCGGCTCGCGCTTCGCTCAAGAGTCTGCGCTTATCTTAGACCGCGCGGGCAGGCACCATTCCCCGGCTCCTACTTCGCGGCAGTCACCGACTTCACCGAAATGGTATCTCCGTTGGCTGTGCCCGTAACTTTGGCATCCTCCCAAGCCAGCTTGTTGAGTTCGTCCAGCGCAGCTTGATCCTTCGTGTCAAGGTGGCAGATCGAAAGGGCGTGTTGTTATTTGGCTAGATAGTAAGCGTCTGACCAACACACCTGTTCTGCAGGCGGGGTCTGTGTTGAAGTGTCCGGATGACCACAAAAACAGAGTTGTCAGCGCCCAAGCGACGTACCCGCGCAGAGGTTCAGCAGTTGGTGGCTGAGTTTGTGAGCAGCGGTATGCGGCGGAGCGAGTTTTGCCAGAGCCGGTGTTTGAGCTTCAGCACGCTGGATCGCCATCTGAAAAAACTGCGTTGGAAGAGAAGGTGTAAGCCAATTTCCTCGGCCGGTCGTTTGGTGCGGGTGGAGTTGGCGGCCAGGAAATCGCCGAAGCAGCACGAACCAGGTTGTGGGCTGGCCGTGGTGCTGCCGGGCGGGCGCCGGATCGAGGTGCATCCTGATTTTGATTTCGCTAGTCTGAATTGGCCC
>Ga0208189_1000422_pt1 | contig 23861 bp, 18 predicted proteins | sample June2015DPH_10_5_FD_184702 | JGI IMG/M metagenome (GOLD analysis project Ga0208189, IMG submission 184702) | Peatland microbial communities from SPRUCE experiment site at the Marcell Experimental Forest, Minnesota, USA - June2015DPH_10_40... | ecosystem: Environmental > Terrestrial > Soil >... | reverse complement strand
CTTGCCCGCGTTGGGCCGGCCAATGATCGATACGAATCCCGAGCGAAATGCCATCCCACCATTATCCCCCGCCGCGCGCACGGGCAGTCGGCCAAACAGAGACGACTCGCCTTACTCCGCCGCCCCCTCCACCAGCCCCACCCGCACGCGCTCCACCTTGCGGTCGGTCGACGCGATCACCTCAAACCGCAGCAGCTTGCCCTCCACCACCTCGCCGGGTTGCGGAATGTGCCCCGCAATCTCCGACACCAGCCCACCCAGCGTCGTCGCCTCATAGTTCTGCGGAAAGAGCCAGGGCAAGCGCGGCTGCGCGTCCCGTCCCTCCAGCGCCTCGTCGTCCGCGCCTTCGCCGTGCCCGGCCTCGTCTTCCTCCTCTTCCGCAAACAGCTCCCGCAGACGCGACACCTCGAAGCTCCCAGGCACCACGAAGCTCCCGTCCGCCTCGCGCACCGGCCCGTCCGCCTCCTCGGCCTCGTCGTGCTCGTCGGCGATCGACCCCACAATCGCCTCCAGCAGGTCTTCGATTGTCACGAGGCCTGCCACGCCGCCGTACTCGTCGATCACGATCCGCATGTGCTGTTTCTCAATCTGCATCTCGCGCAACAGATCGGCCACATTCTTCGTCTCCGGCACAAACTCCGCCGGCTTCTGCAATTGCGCCACCGTCCGGCTGCCCAGGTCTGCGTCCAGCACATGCAACAGGTCGCGCGCAAACACGATCCCCGTCACATGGTCCAGCGTGCCCGCGAACACAGGCACGCGAGAGAACGCATTCTCCTTCAACTTCTCCAGCAGCCCGGCAAGGCTCAGCGACTCCGGTACAGCGAAGATCGCCGGCCGCGGAGTCATCACCTCGCGCACCACCTTGTCGCCAAACTCCACCGCCGACCGCACCAGCTCGCGGTCGCTCTCTTCAAGGATCCCCTCCTCCTCGCCCGCCTCCAGCAGCGCGTCCATCGCCTCCGACGGATGCTCCTCCTCCGCGGCGTCCTCCGGCTCGGCCAGCGCCACAATCGACAGCAGCAGTCCCAGCGTCAGCGTCACCGGCAGAATCAGGTAGAACAGCGCCTCCAGCACAACCCGTATGCGCGCAATCCATAGCCCGCGCGTCCGCGCAAACAGTATCTGCGGAACCAGCCGGTCAAAGATCAAAATCAGCAGCACCAGCTCGAAGAGCGTGATTGCAACCTCGCTCCACATCGACGCCAGCCCGTAGGCCACCGACCCATACAGCCGCAGCCCCATCAGTAGCGCAATCGCCGCCAGCGTTAGCTGCCGTAGCACCGACGCCGACAGCGCCAGGTTCTCCCGCCCCAGCCGCAGCCTCGGTTCCACCAGCCGCGTCCACGCATCGATATTGTCCTGATACTCGCGCGCCAGAAACTTGCCCATCTCGCTGTACACGCGGTCCACATACGAGGCCAGAGCCAGCACCGCCAGCAGCGCCCCCAACGTCAACCCATACGCCCCGCTCACGCCTGCCCCCGCTTGCGAACCACGCGCCCACTCGCCCTGGCAATCAATCCCGTCTTCATCCCCAGCTCCCGCCGCAGCTCCGCCTCGCGCGCCGCCATCTCGCCCGCGTCCTCCTCATGATCGAAGCCCGCCAGGTGCAGCACCCCATGCAGCAGCAGCACCCGCACCTCGTCCCTCAGCGAGTGGCCGAACCGCGCCGCCTGTCGCGCCGCCGTCTCCAGCGAGATGGCCAGATCGCCCGCCACGCCCAGCCCCGCATCGCCCGCCGGAAACGACAGCACATCCGTCGCCTCATTCTTCCCGCGAAATTGCCGGTTCAGCCGCCGCAGCGTCGTATCGTTGGCCAGCAACACATGCACCTCGCCCTTGAGCCCCGCCGCCGCCCGCGCCCGGTTCACAAACCGCGCAAGCCCCGCCTTCGACAACCCCAGCGTCTGCCAGGGATTCGCCTCGCCAGCCAAACTTCGCGGAGCTTCCAACGTAATCATCTGTACTTTGATGCTACCTGAGCCTGCCCGCTCGCACCTTGCCGAAGACCACGGAGAGTTGGACCGCCATCAGCAGCGCACCCAGCCCCACCGCGCCCCATCCCGCCCACGCCGCACAGCCCCGCGGCCGGAAGAAGTGCAGCAGCAGCGCTCCGGCCAACAGGTTCCCGAATCCCCACAGAACATTGCTCAGCGGCGACGACTCGCCCTTTCCCGGCGGCTTGGCAAACGGCGACTGGAAGGGGTTCCCGCTGGTCCCCTGCACAAAGTGAGGCACTCCATTGGCCAGAAACGCCCCGCCCAAAAATTCCAGCAGATAAAAATACCAGTGCATCGACGAGCCCCCATCACTCCCTACTGCGGCTTGGTACTTACTGTTCCCTGTTCCCTGGTCTCTGTTCCCTGCTCTACCGCATCTGCAAGCCCGGCGTCGCCCAGCTCCAGCGGTATCTGCTGCGCCCGCCCGTAGCTGTCGTAGGCGCGCACAATCCGTTGCACCAGGCTGTGCCGAACCACATCCACATCTTCAAAGTGGCAGAAGCGGATCCCCTCCACTCCATCCAGCACGCGCAGCGCGTCAAACAGCCCCGACTTCTTCGGGTTGGGCAGATCGATCTGCGTCAGGTCGCCCGTAATCACCGCCTTCGAGCCATTGCCCATGCGGGTCACAAACATCTTCATCTGCTCGATCGTCGTGTTCTGCGCCTCGTCCAGGATGATGAATGCGTCCGACAGCGTCCGTCCGCGCATGAACGCCAGCGGCGCCACCTCGATCACATTCCGCTCCAGCAGGTTGTCCACCTTGCCCAGCTCCAGCAGGTCGTAGAGCGCGTCGTACAGAGGCCGCAGGTACGGGTCCACCTTCTCCTGCAATGTGCCCGGCAGGAATCCCAGCCTCTCGCCCGCCTCCAGCGCCGGCCGCACCAGGACGATCCGGCTCACCCGCTTGGCCATCAGCGCCGACACGGCCATCGCCACCGCCAGGTACGTCTTGCCCGTTCCGGCCGGCCCCAGCCCGAAGGTCATGTCGCCCTGCTCCATCGCCTCCAGATACTTTCTTTGGTTGGGCGAGCGCGGCTGCACCATCCGCTTCACCCCCGCCGACCGCTGCCTGCCCGCGTCCACCAGCGCGCGCAGCGTCACCGCCGGGTCCGCAATCACCAGCCGCAGCATCCCCTTCAGCTCGCCGTTCTGCAGCGTCACGCCCGACCGGCGCAGCGCCTCGAAGTCGGCAAAGATGCGCTCCACCTGCTCCACGCCCTCCGCCGCGCCGCCAATCTCGATCGCGTCCGAGCGCAGATCGATCGTCACCTGAAGCCCATCCTCCATCAGCCGAAGGTTCTCGTCGCGGGTCCCGTACAGGGGCTCAATGCCAGGCGTGATCTCAAGCGATTTTTTTATCAAGTGGTTTTCTGACCTCCGTCAGGGTATGCAGAATCTCGTAAATACGTCTCTGTTTTGATAGGGCGGGACTTTAGTCCCGTCGGTTGCATTGCCGTTTTGACCAAGTGCTTGCCGTTTTGAAAGGGCGGGACTTCAGTCCCGCCGGTTGCGCAGCCATTGAAACGCGGCTTTAGCCGCCGAGGGAATCTCGAACGCACCTTCAAATCTTCCCTGAGTCGGATGTCTGAGAGTCTCGGCGGATGGCGCAAGCTCCGGGCAGCACGGTGAATCGGTTGCGGGCTTGCGATCGGATTGGCGAGGGTTGCCAATAATTTGCCGAAGTTGCGCACAGACTAGAACGCGCCCCGCGCCCAGTCAAGTCAATTTTAGATGCACCCCGTACCCCCCGCGATACACCCCATATCAGTTCTTGCCGTCGTCCGTTTTTGCTCGTCATTCTGGCGCAGCATCCGAAGCCGTCATTCTGGCGCAGCCAGAATCTCTGTATTTCGTTTTTGCTTGTTTTCGCCGTTGCTTGTTCTTGCCGTCATCCTGAGCGCGTCTTTCGAGCGCGAAGGACCCCGATGAACTCCGTCCCGCCTCAACCGCCCGAACCTTTCTCCCACAAAACTCCATCTCGCGCGTCTCTCCTATAGGATTCTCACTCAGAAGGAATTGCACTCACCATGAGAACGTCTACCCCGCACCATCCCACTTCCCGACGCTTCAGCTTCGCCCTCGCCCTCGCCGCGCTCCTCGCAATGCCCCTCGCCGCAATCCCCGCTCCCAGCCAGTCCCCGCCCCAGCCCGCAGCCGCGCCACAAGCGGCAACCACACCAACGCCACCACTGGCCTTCGATGTTGCCTCTGTTCGACTTTCCGCTCCAAATGGTCCCCGTCCCTATATCAACGATCTTCCATCGAACAGATTTACCGCCACAAACGAACCTCTTTCCAACTTGATTCGGATCGCTTACGGAGCAATTGGAAATAATAGAATCACAGCGCCCGAATGGCTTTCCTATACGCATTACGATATCGCCGCGCAGATCGAGGGCGATACCAAACTCACGCACGAGCAGATGATGCCGCTTCTCAGGCGATTGCTGGAGGAGCGATTTCACTTGGTTGTGCATCATGAGGAGAAGGTGGTTCCTGGCTATGAGTTGGTGGTGGCAAAGGGCGGGCCAAAACTAAATCCGACCAAAGGCGCTAAACAGTATGGCTATTTTTTGTCCAACGAATTGCGATTTCAGAATGTGTCAATCAAGGAAATTGCTGCAATGCTTGGGGGTGCGGCTGGGGGGGCTGGCGTCGATAAGACTGGGATCACGGGCAACTACGATATCGATTTGAAATTCGCACCAGAAAATGTAAGCGAAGGCAGTGCGGATGCGGCACTGCCTTCCATCTTTACCGCGGTGCAGGAGCAGCTCGGCCTCAAGCTCGTGCCGCAAAAAGTCCCCATCGACACCCTCGTCATCGACCACGTCGACCGAATCCCCACGGAAAACTAGCCCCGCCGCAAGACTCCCCGGTTGACCCAGCCCCTCGCCTTCCGTAGACTAAATAGTTGCAGCGATGTGGCGTCTCTGCCTCCGCCTGCATCCCAATCTCCCCGTCGTCGATTGCAATCGCGCGGGCCCGGAAAAGAGTTCAGTTTCTATGGCAAATCATGTCTCCTCGTTGAAGCGCGCCCGTCAGACCGAAACCAAGACCGCGGACAACCGCGCCAACAAGAGCAAGCTCCGCAGCACCCTGCGCGTCCTGCGCGAGGCCATCGACGAGGGCAACAAGAAGACCATCGCCGCCACCTATAGCGAGACCGTCTCCATCCTCGACAAAAGCGTGCAGAAGGGCGTGATCCACAAGAACACCGCCAGCCGCTACAAGGCCCGCCTCAACGCCCGCGTCAAGGCCCTCGCCGCTCCCAGGAAAGTCGCGTAATTCAATCTCTCTTCATAACATGAGAGCCAGCCCGATCCAGTGGCTGGCTTTTTTGCGTCTTCCCCTTACCGCGACGAACTCCCCGGCCTCTCGTCCGGCCCATACAGCGTCGGCCGCTTGCGCGCGGCCCCCGGCTCCGGATCGCCCAGCACCACAGATCCCTGCGCCACCGCCGCGCCCTGCTCCGGTGTTGTAGCCTGCGACGTAGCATTTTCCCCCGCACCCGCTCCCACCCCCGCCAAAGTCTGCGCTGCAGAATCTCCTCCCACCGCACTCGCCCCCGTCCCACTCGCCCCACTCGCCGCATCCGCCACTGAATCCGTCGCCAGCGGCGTCGACACCCGCTCCAGCGACAGGTCGATCCGCGCCCCCGCGTCCGGCGGGGCCAGCGCCTCCGCCGCCTTCACCTCGGCCTGGTCCTTCTCCGTCAGCGGCGGCAGCGCGTACACCTCCACCGCGGCCTCGCGCTCGCTGTACGCGTCGTCGTCCTTGGTCGCCGCATGGTGCACCAGAGTCTCGCGCACCACTCCCAGCCGCATCCCGTCCGCCGACAGCGCAAAGTTCTCCCCTGCCCGCTCCACCGGTGTGCAATCGATCTTGAACAGCACTCTGCCGTCGTAGCTCTGCACCACGCGGACCTCCTGCTCTCTCACCATGTTCTCCGCCAGCGGCCCATCCGCATCCACCGCGCCTGTCACCACAATCCGTCCCAGCGCGAACCGTCCCGCCGCCGGCGCAAACGCCAACACTGGCGCAACGTGCAGATCGCTGAAGCTCTGCTGCCACATCTCCTCGCCCTTCAGGTTGAAGCCTGCCAACTCCTGCCTCTCCGCGCTGCCCCTGCATCCAAAGGCCACAAACTCGCTGTGCCCGACAAAGGTGGGGTTGGGAGCGCACGTTGTGTCCCACTCCGCCAGCTCGCTCACCTTGCCCGTGTGCGCATCAAAATTAAACAGCCAGCGGTCCTTGCCGCCCTCGATCACATCCAGAAACCCGCCCGTCGTCATCGGCAGATCCACCGTCGACCGTGCGCGAATCGCTCCCGCCGATGCCACCACCAGGCCCTCCGCGCCCGCGCCCTTACTTGTCAGCCGGTAGAAGTTCAGTTGCACCGGCGCAGGATCAGCCTGCGCGGAGTTCTGTAACCCCAAATCCCCCGAAGCCGCGCCATCCGACCCAGCACCAGCCGCCGGTTTTGTCGTCTCCACCATCAGCAGGTCCTCGTTCGCCGAAACCAGCACACCCACAATGTGCCGCTCGATGCGCAGCAGCGGCGTCTCGCGAAACGCATCCTGCGCCCCGCCCCCCGCCATCGGCGCAAGCACCGTCAGCCGGTCGCGCACTCGCAGCAGAAACCGTCCGTGCCCCAGCTCCCACAGGTACTGCCCGCGATCGTGCATCCGCCACTGGGTCCGCGCCAGCACTTTGCCCGTCGGCAGCTCCACCAGGGCAGCGCCAACTGTCCGGTCGTCGTCGTCCGCCGGGTCCCCCGGCTCGCGCTTCATCAACTGGCGCAACCCAAACGTAACCAACAGATGGTCCGCATCCACAAAGTGGACCGTCAGCATCGAGCTGCCCCCCAGCAGGAACTCCGGCAGGATCGTCTGGTATCCCATCGGCCGCAGCGGGATGCGCGCCACCGGCTCCGCGTCGCGCGCCCACGCCGCGCCCGCCGCCAGCACCATCCACGCCGCCAGCATCGTTGCCCTTCGCATCGTGAACCTACTCTTTCACACCCACGCCAGCTCCGCCAATCGCCTCTCCTTATCGCTCATCGCTCACGGCTCATCGCTCATGGCCGAATCGCAATAACCCTCCACCTCCATCCCACGGAGCGATAATTGACTCTGTTTCGCGTTCACACTATGAACGCGCCATATACAATCTTCGCACCACCGAATTCTGTACCCGCATGGAGAGCCCGCATGACCGAAACACGCAATCGCCTCGCCTCGATATTTCCCACCCCCGCCCCCACGCTGATCGCAATCGCAGCTCTCGCCTGCTTCGCTCTCACACCTGCTGCGCTCGCCCAGCAACCCGCGCCCGCGCCCGCGCAGCCTGCGGCGCCAGCCGCAGCTCCCGCGCCGCGCCCGCCTGAGAAGCCCCTCCCCAGCCTCGATCTCTCCTCTATGGACCTCACCGCCGACCCCTGCGCCGACATGTACCGCTACGCCTGCGGCAACTTCAACGCCAACCACCCCATCCCCGCCGACCAGCCCGACGTCGATCCCTTCTACGTCCTCTACAACGTCAACTCGCAGGAATTGAACGCCATCCTCACTAAGGCCGCCGTCCCCAACCCCGCCCGCACCCCCGACCAGCAGAAGATCGGCGACTACTTCAGCGCCTGCACCAACACCTCCGCCATCGACGCTGCCGGCCTCGCCCCCATCCAGCCCCTGCTCGACGAGATCGCCGCCCTCGGCAACAACAACGGCCTCATCAACCGCGCCCAGCTCGCCGCCCTCATCGGCCAGCTCCAGCGCATCGACGTCGACGCCTTCTTCGGCTACGGCGAGCAGCAGGACTTCAAGGACGCCTCCAAGCAGATCGCCTTCATCCAGCAGGGCGGCCTCGGCCTGCCCGAGAAGGACTACTACCTGCGCACCGGTGATAAGGACGCCCAAATCCGCGCCCAGTACCTCGCTCACGTCGCCAAAATGCTCACCCTCGCCGGCACTCCATCCGACCAGGCCGACAAGGACGCCGCCAACATCATGACCCTCGAGACCGCCCTCGCCAAGGCATCCCTCGGCGTCGTCGACATGCGCGATCCCGAGAAGACCTATCACCTCCAGCCCATCGCCACCCTCCAGGCCAGCCTGCCCGGCTTCAATCTCGCCCCGTTCCAGGACGCCATCCACTCCCCCCGCGTCATCGAGATCAACAACGCCACCCCCGACTTTTGGCTTGCTCTGACGAATCAGCTCCACACCGCCGGCGTCGCCACCCTCCAGGCCTATCTCCGCTACCACCTCCTCACCACCGTCGCGCGCAACCTTCCCCACCCCTTCGACGACGAGAACTTCCACTTCTACGGCACCATCCTGCGCGGCCAGCCCCAGCAGCAGCCCCGCTGGAAGCGCTGCTCCAACGCCGTCAACACCGCCATCGGAGAGGCCGTCGGCAAGGTCTACGTCGATCAGTACTTCGCCGGAGACAGCAAGGCCAGGATGCTCACCATGGTCCATGACATCGAGTCCGCCATGGGCCGCGACATCGACCAGCTCGACTGGATGTCGCCCGCCACCAAGGCGCGCGCCAGGGAAAAACTCGCCGCCGTCGCCAACAAGATCGGCTACCCCGACAAGTGGCGCGACTACTCCAAACTCACCATCGCGCCCAACGACGCCGCCGGAAACCAGATGCGCGCAGACGCCTTCGAGAACGACCGCCAGCTCAACAAGATCGGCAAGCCCGTCGACCACCAGGAGTGGGGCATGACGCCGCCCACCGTCAACGCCTACTACGACGACAGCATGAACGACATCAACTTCCCTGCCGGAATCCTGCAGCCGCCCATGTACGACCGCACCCAGGATGACGCCGTCAACTACGGCCATATCGGCGCCGTCATCGGCCACGAGCTCACCCACGGATTCGACGACGAGGGCCGCAAGTTCGACGCCCACGGCAACCTCGATGACTGGTGGACCTCGGCAGACCTCAAGAACTTCACCGCCCGCACCGACTGCCTCGCCGATGAGTACAGCTCCTTCACCGCAGTCGAGGAGAAGAATCCCGCCGACAACGTCAAGGTCAACGGCAAGCTCACCCTGGGCGAGAACACGGCAGACAACGGTGGCCTCCTGCTCGCCTTCATGGCCTACATGCAGCGCGCCAGGGACAACCACATCAACCTCGCCGCCAAGCGCGACGGCTTCACCGCCCCGCAGCGCTTCTACATCGCCTTCGCCCAGAACTGGTGCCAGAACGCCCGCCCCGAGGCCGTCCGCGAGCAGGTCCTGCAGGACCCCCACTCCCCCGACCGCTTCCGCGTCAACGGAGTCATCGTCAACCAGCCCGGCTTCGCTCCCGCCTTCGGATGCAAGCCAGGCGCACCCATGGCCCCCGTCAAATCCTGCCGCATCTGGTAGTCAGATAAACCATTCACAACCAATCGGGGTGCCCCACTCATGCGCAGTCTCACCGCGCATGGGTGGGGTCAGGGTGCCGGGTGCCCCATCTTCCAGTGAGCCGGGTGCCCCATCCTCGACGCGCAGTCTCATCGCGCGGCAGGCCGGGGTCCCCGGCGAGCGCTCTATGCTCGCTGGGGTGGAGCGTGGGGTATCGTTCGCGCTAGCGAACGACCCCCCATTGGCCCTTGCCGTTGAATGTTCTTGCTGTCATCCTGAGCGAAGCCTCCCGCAGCTTTATCGCGGGAGGCTGAGTCGAAGGGCCCCTGTATTTTTTGTCATTCCCGAAGGGAATCTCCTTCCACACCTCGAACCTCGAACCTTGTACCTCGAACCCGCATCCCGTGCTAACCTCATCCCCAATGGCCCCGCAGCAGAATCCCGTTCTCAACCGGCTCTTCTACGGAGACAACCTCGCCGTCCTCCGCGACCACATCTTCACCGACGACCCCAGCGACTAGCGCGGATTCCGCACCGCTATTGCGGTTGCCGTTGCGGGCCAACGGCCCGCGCTAAGTTAGCCTGGGGCGAAGCCCCAGGACTCGGGCAAGTGAGAATCGGCGGGCTGTAGGCCCGCGCTAAAACTACACGGTGCCGAACGGCCCCGCGCCCCAAAAACCTTGTCAAGAAAAATCGCGCAACCCACTCCATCCAATCAAGATAAACTGACAAACTACTCTCCCCAATCAGTTACAATTAAATAGGGGGCTATCGATTCTGCCGGTCGGGCAGAGAATGACCGATACTACAGAAGCGCATTATTATGATATGGTTACAACCTAAGCATCATCGAATCAGGACGTTACATCGAAAATCACGGCCTGGTTCTGACCTGGTACACCCAAGTCATGACCTAACTTGTTATTTATGAAGACTTTAGACTTTTTTCGCCCCAAGAGAACCATGTAAGTTTACTAATTAGTTAATACGAGACCGTCTGCTCCTGCTACCGTTATGCCTCAACCGACCAAAAATCGCGCTCTCGGCTTCGCATCCTGCGCCCTCGCCAGCTCGCTGTGGGGCTGCGGCTTCTTCTTCGGCAAGATCGCTCTGGCCGAGATGAACGTCGGCGCCATGGTCCTCTACCGCTTCCTCTTCGCCACCCTCGCGCTTACGCCCTTGCTCCTTCTCCACTGGCCCCGCTTCACCCGCGCCGATTGGGGCCTTCTGCTGCTCGCCTCCTTCCTTGGAATCCCCCTCCAGTTCCTCCTCCAGTTCTCCGGCCTCGCGCTCACCACCGTCTCCCACGCCTCGCTGATGGTTGGCACAATGCCGGTCATTCTGGCCGCCGGGGCCACCCTCTTCGCCCACGAGCGCATGGACCGGCCCGGCTGGCTTGCTCTCGCCATCTCCACCCTCGGGGCCACATTGATTGCCTTCGGAGCCAGGGAAACAGCCGCGCGCCACGCCACTGGAGCAACCGGCCCCACCCTCGCCGGAGACCTCCTCGTCGTCCTCTCACTGGTTGTCGCCCTCGCCTGGATCCTCCTCAACAAGCGCCTCATGCAGCGCCACAGCGCCGTCACCGTCACCGCCTACGGCATCGCCGCCGGCACCGCGATGCTCCTCCTCTGCGTCCCCATCCTCTATCAACACCCCTTCGGCCCGCCGCACCTCTCAGCCATCTCGCTGAAGGCCTGGCTCGCGCTTGCCGCCAGCGGCCTGCTCTGCACCGCATCCACTACCCTGCTCTGGAACTGGGGCCTCACCCAGGTCCCCGCATCGCAGGCCGGCGTCCTGCTCAACATGGAGCCCCTCATCGGCTCGCTGCTCGGCGTCTTCCTGCTCGGCGAGAGCCTCGGCCCCAGCGCCCGCACCGGCGGCGCCCTCATCCTCGCCGCCGCCCTCATTATTACTACCGGTTCGCGCACCCGCCGCCGCGAACAGCTCCCCCTCACATGACAGCACAAGGTTCGAGGTTCAAGAAACTAGGTTCAAAGGAGGAGGTTTAGTTTTGCAATAGAGAAATATAAACTGTCGTTCTGGTCCGGAACTCGGCAAAGAGGAAGAAACCCCTTATTTCGTCGGCGCGAAGAAGTACGACCTTATCTTGGGAATGATCTGGCCGCGAATGGTGCTCCGGAACACCAGCCCGATTGCGATAAAGAAGATTGGAAGGACAGCGATGATCTGAAGAAAAAATACCGTGAGATGGCGCGCAGGATAGCGGGCATTCACCGCGTATGTGGCTATGGCGAATGGAATCGAGGACAAATAAACCGGCGCCCACACCTTCCACACAACTTCAGAGTAACTCAGTCCTACCAGCTTGGAGATATAGTTTGGCCACAATACTAGATGCACGATTAAGCTGGGAACCATGGTTCCGATGGCCACTCCATAGATCCCATACCAGTGGACCAGGACAATGCTCAGAGCCAGATTGGTGACGCCTTCCCCAATCGCCCATAGCGCGCTCATCTTATGTTTTTCCACCCCGAAGGCGACCGCTTGCGCGGTTCGATTGGCGAACGCAAACAGAAGTGCCGAACAGAGAATAATAAGGACGGTTCCTGAGCTGTGTGAGTACTGCGGCCCCATCCAGAGGCCAATGAAACTGCGGCCGCGGACCATCAGGGTGATCAGGATTGGCAATGAGACCGCGAGCGTGGCGCGGGTCCCGTTCTTGTAGAGCATCAACAGGCTATTGGTATCGCCTGCGGCCTCGTAAGTGCTTGCGGCGGGAACGAACGTTGCGCCCATCGAATTGATTGCCTGGCTTGTATAGCTGCACAGTGAGTTGGCAATTGCGTAGTAGGTCACTGCCGTAACCGAAACAAATGCACCGACGACAATAGTGTCGGTCTGGTAGATCAACTGGATCGCGATCGTCGTCAGAAAGGCATAGGAACTATAAGTCCAGATTCGCTTCAGCGTCTCTCTCTTCGGCTTGTTCAGCAGGATTTGCAGTTGAGGATAAAGCCTGTGCGCAACCCACACCAGAAGGGAGTTGTAAATCAATACCGCAATCAGCTCGCAGACGGCAATTGCAACAATGCCGTGCCCCGTGCGCAACACGGCCACCACTCCAATCACACGCACTGCCGTTTGCACCGTACTCAGGATAATCTGCAGGTCATAACGGTTGAGCGCCGACAGCACGCCTGCAACTACGCCGACCGACATCGTAATCGCTGTCGTCACACCAATGAGGAAGACGGCTTCTCTGGCATCGCTCGCTAGTTCAGTTGGGACCTTGTGGAACAGGAGCGGAAATACCGCTGCCAGTCCTGCGCTCAGCACAAGGATGAGAGCGCTGATCTGTAATCGGACCCACAGGGCGGCCGAGATTGCTTCCGACGCGCCCTGATGATCGTTCTGGGTGTGCCCCTTGGAGACAAACCGCAGGACCGCGCTTTGCATCCCTAGGTCGAGCAGGCCAAGGTAGGCCATGACTCCAACTGCCAGCACCCAGACGCCATAGGCAACATTTCCCAGGCGATGGATGATAAATGGAAACAGGAAGAAGCTGACTGCCAAATTGGAGATCGTTCCAAACCAATTAAACAGCACGTTCCGCGCGATGTGTCGTACTCGCAGCTCCAAGCCGGAACTCCTTCTTGCCATCATCCAATCGTGGCGGAGACATCTCGACTTTACTGGCTTTCAAAGGCCCAGGCAATCCCCTGAGCGCATAATCGATGGTAGCAGCGGCCCGATCCAGCACTGCAAAGGATGGCATCCGGCATCAGTTTCATTGCTTGTCCTCACAGCAACGCTTTCGCTGCACGTCTGGGTAAAAGCGCCTCCTTCCCCAGCAGGCGGATGACGTATCATCAGGGAAAGCAGCGCTCGTCGAAACCCGGGCCTCCTGCAAGCCTGCATCAGGAGCTTGTGAACAATGGCTCACAGCACGGCGTTGTCCAGCCTGCGCGCAGCAGTCGCCCGCTTCCCAACAACTGGAGCACTGCTGCTTCCCGCCAATGCGATACCGCTCTACCGGAGCGCACCATGAAGCTGCTCTTCTGGCTCTGCCTCATACTGGTGGCCTATGCATACTTCGGCTATGCCATTTGGCTGCGGCTTCAGGTTCGGCTGCACAGGCGCCCCATCCTCCAGAGGCCGATCCTGCCCGAAGTGTCTGTTATCATCGCTGTCCACAATGAGGAAGCGAACCTGCCTGCCAAATTGGAGAACCTGCGCCATCTGAATTACCCGCAGAATCGGCTTCAGATCGTCATCGTCTCTGATGGATCCACCGATCGCACGGCCGGCATTCTGCGTGAGCAGGGTCCCAGCATCTCGCTCGTCATTCTCGACCAGGCGAATGGCAAGGCCTGCGCCCTGAACGAGGCGGTTAAGCACGCCGCAGGCGAGATCCTCATCTTTCAGGATGCGCGCCAGTTGGTCGATCCGGACGCAATCTCCGAACTCGTCTCCTGCTTCGCCGATGCGGCCGTCGGCGCCGTAAGCGGGGAGTTGTTGCTAGAAACCAGCGCTCCCTCCTCCGATGCTCTCGGCATCTATTGGAAGATCGAAAAATTAGTGCGCAGGCTCGAATCTGAGTCGGGTTCCGTCGTCGGAGTAACTGGGGCCCTCTACGCAATCCGCCGTGAACTCTATACCGAGATCCCGCCAGGGACGATTCTCGATGACGTCTTTGTTCCCATGCATGTTGCCCGCATGGGAAAACGTGTTGTGTTTCAGCCCACAGCAATAGCGCGCGATCAACTCTTCAGCGAAAAAGGGAAAGAGTTTTCGCGCAAGGTCCGCACCCTGACGGGCAATTACCAGTTGCTTCAGTTGGCGCCATGGCTGCTTACGCCGGTCAACCCTCTGCTCTTCCGCCTCATCAGCCATAAGCTCCTGCGACTCCTCGCGCCGCTGCTGCTGGTCCTGATGCTGGTGGCCTCCGCAATGTCCAGCGGGCCATTCTATCGATCCATCTTCTGGCTCCAGGTCCTCTTCTATGCTTTAGCCGCGGTCGGAACCCTGGGCCCCTCCACGAAACAGTTTAAGCCGGTCGCTATCGCCAATACATTTGTTATGCTCAACGCTGCAGCGGCACTTGCGTTTTACAATTTTGTTGCAGGGCGTAACAGAGTTTGGGCCTAGTAAACTAGGCCAGCCTGCGGCGGGTCTATCTGCATTCGCTCGCAGACTTACGAGGATCGCATGCTTGGAACAGGCATTGGACACTTCATCCCGCTGGCCGCCTACCTGGGGTTTTGGATCATGTGCCTCGTCTCGTTAGGCGGAAGGCCTCTTTTCGGCCTTTACTATATGCTCCCATTCCTCCCCTATCGAACGTTGCGCGACCACTTTATCGACTATCCGCTGGGCTCTAATATGATGACGATCCTGGTCCTGTCAGTCATCATTGGAGCTCTCATCCACGGCAAGCGCCTTCCTAAATCCAAGCTCTACCTCATCTGGTTGGTCTTTGCAGTCTATCTCTACCTTTCGATGTGGATCGGCGTGGCGCTTGCGAATGCCCCCGCGCCGCTTTGGCTCTCAGACATCAACTTCGTTACTTGGAAAGACTACATGGTCATTCCTCTGGTCTTCGTAGCGGCAGGTTTAGTCATCGAAGACCGAAAAGCGATTCGGACCGTCGTCCTCATTACGGCCATCTCCCTCTTGTTCATCGATAGAAGTTGCATTCTGGAGAGCATGACCAGGACCTGGACAACTTTCGACGAGGAAAAACGCGGTGGCGGGCCACTCGCCTACGGCTCAAACCAGACAGCCGCATTCCTGGCGCAGTTCGCAATGTTTTTCTGGGGATTCGCACAATTTGTAAAACAAAAAAAAATCAAACTGTTCGGCTACCTGCTGGTGGCGGCCACGCTGTTTGCAACCATGTACACGTTCTCCCGCGGAGGGTATCTCGCGGTACTATGCGGCGTTTTTGTCCTTGGCCTTCTGAAGGACAGAAAGCTTCTTCTGATTCTTGGGGTCTTCCTGCTGACCTGGCAGACGGTCGTCCCTGCTCCCGTCCGCGAGCGGGTCACAATGACCAAGGACTCCAATGGACAACTCGAGGCCTCGGCTCAGGAGCGGGTCGACCTATGGCAGAACGCGGAAAAGTCGATCCTCCACAGTCCAATTGTCGGAACTGGCTTCGCAACCTTCCAGATGGGAGAGCATGTTGGCGACCTGAAAGATACTCACAACTGGTATGTCAAGGTCTTGGTGGAGACTGGAATAATCGGTTTCATCATCGCCATCATTCTGCTTCAGCAATTGCTGGCAACGTCCTATCGCCTCTTCAAACGCGCAACCGACCCGCTCTACCAAGGCCTGGGCCTGGGCCTTCTTTTGGCAACCTGCGCATGCATTGTTGCAAACTGTTTCGGCGACCGCTGGACCTATCTTGAAATCACCGGGCTCCTTTGGGTGCTCGCCGGAGCTGCAATTCGCGCAACGCATCTCACGGAATCGGAACCCATCGCAGTACCGGCAGAAGTTGATTCCACCAACACGATCAACCCATACATTGCTTATCGTTAAGAATCTCTCCGCATTTCTCCATGCTTCTATCTGCGTCCACGCAACTTGTTAGCTGGGAAGTTACTCCATGAGCAGGATCACCGCATTGCCGCTGGAAGGCCCGGGCCGCAGGCAGGCGGCGCACTCCGCATTGCCTCATGTCCTGCTTGTGCTCGATCAGTTTCCCAAGACCCTTGGCGGCGGAGAGCGGACCGTCCGGAAGCTCGCGGCCCTTCTGCCGCAGTATGGATATCGCGCCTCGATCCTGACCTTTTACGCTCACCCACAAAGTGACGCCCTCAAGTCGCCCCCGTGTCCCATCTACCTGCTGCCCATGCAGCGCACCTACGGCCTTACAGCGCTTCTGGCCGCTCTGGATCTGAGAACCTTTCTGCGCCAGCAACAAGTCCAGATCGTCCAAACATTTTTCGAGAGTTCCGATCTCTGGGCTGGACTGGTAACAAAAACAATGTCTTCCGCCAAGCTGATCTGGAGCCGCAGAGATATGGGAATTCTCCGGTCCCGCAAACACCGTCTCGCCTATCGCCTCATGGCCGGCGCTCCCGATGCGGTCTTCGCCGTCTCGGAACAGGTTCGCCGGTATTCGATCGAGGTGGATCGAATCGATCCCGCGCGCGTCCAGACCATCTACAGCGGCCTCGACCTCTCCGATTGGAATTCCGCCTCCAGACCTGCGAAAACTTCGGAGGAAATCCGAATCACCACGGTAGGAAATATCCGCCGGGTGAAGGGCCACGACGTCTTCATCAAGGCAGCCGCAACGATCCTGCCGCGCTTTCCCAACGTCTCATTCAGCATCGCAGGCGATGTGTTGGAGCCCGAGTACTTTGCGGAACTACAAACCCTGGTCCGCGATCTCAACCTCTCCGATCACTTTTATTTTGCCAGCGGCGTCGCAGACCTGCACCAACATCTTTCTACATCGGACATCTTCGTCCTGCCCTCTCGCAGCGAAGGTTTTTCCAATGCCATTCTTGAAGCCATGGCTGCCTCTCTTCCGGTCGTTGCCACCGACGTCGGAGGAAATTCGGAAGCTGTGAAAGATGGAGTCAGCGGCTTCCTCGTCCCTCCGGACGATCCTGCGGCGCTTGCGGCAGCCATCGCCCGACTGCTCTCCGACCCGTCTACGGCAAAGGCCATGGGCGCAGCCGGAAGGGCCTTTGCCGCTGAAAACTTCACCACCGAAATCATGATGACTCGCATCGCGAGTGCCTACGAGAAGCTGCTCTCCGCAAAGTGACCCGCCCAATCGCTCTTGGTCGGCCCGCAAGGCGGCAATGCCTGTGCCATGTGTCCAGTGCGCTATGCTTTCGCCCCTGAAGCACCTTCCAGAGTTGCAATCACCTTCCGGGCGCTCCTGACATAAAAGCCGTTGGAGAAGCGATGCGGCCCGATGAAGTGAATGAATGACGCATCGTCATAAGGAACACCGGCGTGCGCCCAATAGGAAAGATACTTGGGAAACTCCAGCACATGCGCGTCCCCTGAGTTGGCGATCAGCAGGTTCGACGTCACCTGTTCGCTGCCCCACTCATCCCATTTCTCTTTCGCAATGCGCCGCATCAGGCCGGAAAACCATGCAATCTTTTCCCGGTCGATGGACCCCTTGGCAAATCCAGTGAACCCGGCGTTGCCACGCACATACTTAAGCGAAGCGCTCTCGGGCAGTTGATCGAAGGACCGCTCGCAGACCGCCTGCACCATCGGACTCAGGTTCGTTTTCGACCGCGCGCACGCACTCAGCATCGGTTCGATCGCTGGGTGCGACCCATCGCCCAGAAGGGTGAAGCTTCGATTTGCATCGATGCACTGCGCGACCTCAGCGATCGAGTGCGCGGTAAGAGTATCGGAATCGAGCTGCACGACGTAGGTGTCCTTCACCAGATCGCCGATCAGAAGAAGCCTCTCCCAACAGCTTCCCTTCGGGCAACGGTCGGGGGCGACCTCGGAGATGGCAACGATCCTCACCTCCGGCAGGTGCGCTCGCAGAGTGGCGCAATCCGATTTCGTCAGCGTTCCATCGTCCAGAATCACGACCTTCGGGTTGCATCCAAGCCGTGCGCAGAAGGACTTCACCGCCAGCAGATACATCACCACTTCGCCATGGCAAAGCATCGAGACCAGCGAAAGCCGGCCATCGCTAGGCTGCATGGGCGGTGTGCGCAGCAGGGCGCGACAGTTGAAGTCGAACCACGCGCGTCCCAAGGCCCGCTTAGCGCGATAGAACATACTGAAAACCTTTCCCTGCCCGTTGCGTTTGAACTTGCTTGCATCTCTGCCGCCCGTTGGACAGCGCCGTCCCAAATGAAAAGCAGCGCGGGCCATCCGCATCCCGCCCCCTGTTCGGTCCCTGGTCTAGCTGGCGGCGGGATCGTAGTCGTCGGCGGTGATGACCTGCAGGCCGGGCGCGGCGACCGGTTGCTGGTCGATGAGGAGAATGGTGTGCGCGGAGCCGCTGGGATAGCTCATCCGGCTGCCGGTGTAGATCGGCGAGGTGGCGCTCGTGGGAATCGTCCCGGCGGGAAGGACGACGATGGAGTAGGTTCCGCTGGGCGCGTCGATGTATCCCGTGTTGCTGCCGAAGCTGAGGCCGGTGTCGACGGGCGCGACCTTGGCGAGCGCGGAGCCGCGAGGCACAAGGTAGATGTCGACCGCGCCGATGCGCGTGGCCTGGTCGAGAAAGCGCAACGCAACCTGGCCGGTTGGCGCGGCGTAGGACTGGTCCTTGAGCACCGTCATCTGCAGGCTGGCGGCGATGTTGCCGGTCAGTAGGGTGTATTGGCTTCCGGTCAGAAAATTGCCGCGAACCGTGGCGAGTTGCTGCTGCGTTCCGGCGATGGTGGCCGCCTGAGTGCTCGCTCCGGCCGCGACGGGAATGTAGGAGCTGACCGTGCCGAAGCCGATGTTGTAGAGCATGGCTGCGGAACTCTGGGGCGAGTTCTGGTAGATGTCCAGCGCGGGGGCGTCGGGCGAGACGTCGATGACGCGGACCTGCGACATGGGCTGGATTCCCGCAATGCTCTGGCAACCGGCAAGGCCTGCGGCGAGGAGCGCGAGCGCAAGGATGCGGGCGGGCCGCTCGACGAGTTGGGGCTTGGCGAGTCGCATGGCTGCGCGTTGCGGGTGCCGAGGGTCTCCTTCCGGGCACCGATCAACTCGATTGTAAACGCAGACAGGCTTGGCGGCTGCGGGTTGTGCGCTTGCCCGGCCGGTGGATGGTGTCGAGAGGTGTACCTCCTTTCCTTGGGTGAAAAAAGTCTTATAGTCTTCGATCCAGGGATGTTAAGTCTCGACTTGTCGGGTTTTGAGTCATGACTAGTCGTGACTGCCTTTGTGAAGTTCGATCCCGGATGTTGAATTTGTCTCGATTCACAATAACTCGCTCATCGCCGATGCTGCCAACAGACAGACGAAGGCCCCCTATTCAATTGTAGCAGGATGGGGAGACGAGTTTGTCCGTTTATCTCGTTTGGATAGAGTGGGTTGCGCGATTTTGCTTGACAGGGATTATGGGGGCGTGGGGGCGAGGAAAAAGCAGATCGCTCGTTCCGGCTGCGCCTTTACTCCGCCCTTGACAGTCTTACTCCTCCACTTCTGTAGCAAGCTCGTTCTTGACTTCGCGCGCCGCCATCAGGGCGGCCAAGGTTGCTAGCCGCCGCCTTTTTGAGCGTTCGAACTCCGTTGATGGTTCCGTTTGGTCTAGTCCGGCGGAGGGATAGCTGTCTTTGTCTTCGGCTGAAATCTGATCGCGGTGTAGGAGAAGCGAGTGTGCCGCCAGCCAGACTTTGTAGCGCCTTACGAATGACTGTCCAACTGCTTCGCTTTGGCTGTGGAGCTTTTCAAATGTGCTTGCGAACTTTGGAAAAACCGATGAGTAGTATATCGTCAGCACGCCTTCTTGCATCTCGGCTTCCGATGCTGTCTTTGAGATGTCTTCACTCCACCCTAGTGAATCCCACTTGGGATCTTCGGGGCCGTCCACCGCGACGACTTCAAACTGCGGCAATGTCAACGTCTTGCCCGAACTAGTGGGCTTGGGCTTTGGTACGATCTCTGTCTTTCTCTTATCACTCAGGGCGGCTAGGCCGCTCCGCATAATCTCTACCTTGATTTCTCCCGTGGAGGTGATAACTGCATGTTCGCTTGCCTCGACGAGGACTCTCATACGCCCCCCGACAAGCTCGGTCGATCCCTTGGACAGGAGGCCGTGGTGAAGGATGAGATTTATGCGGGATTTGTCCGGGTCTTTTGAGTAGTACGTCTTATTTGCATCCGTCTCCAGGCGAAGGTATCGCCGCTCGCCTGGATAAAAGGTGATGGGCCTTTCAGCGTCCCAAACGAACCTTACAAAGCTCGGTGGTTCCTGGATTGGAATGGGTTCTGGAATTGGTCGCCGAGTCGGATGGTTTACGCGGGGATTTGTGCCCTGATTCCCGGAGCCCAATCCGTTTGATTGAACGCCTGTGATCTCCATTCCTTGCATAAGCAGTAGTTTTGCGACCTCTCCTCGCATCTGCTGTAATGCGTTCTCGTCTTTGTCTTCTGTTCCCTGCCTGCGGGCTTCATCGTTCAGGCGTCGAAGTTCATCATCTGATTGCAACGCTCGAAGAAGTTCCTTGAGGATTAGTTCGCGAATTTGGACATCACGTCCCCCCTCACGATTCGAGACGAACATCTGCCGTTTTGCCGCCCCACTTAGCGAGTTGCAGTCGATATGGCAGATCAGGCGTTGGGATAGGAATGGCAGTTGTGCTGTCTTGCGAAGGGTTGTCTGCGTGAACTCGCCATGGTTCTGGCCGTTCAGCGTTAACACGATTGGTTTTGACGGGTTCACAAATGCAGCACTCGGTTTGGTTCCCGATTTTTCTGCTGCTGCGAGGACCCAGTACTCAATTCCTATTGATCCAAAATCACCGAGCGACACGTGAAACATTGGCATCTTGTGGGATAGTTCCGGTCCTTTTCCCGGATCTCCCTCGTCCACCGCACCGTTGAGCGCATTCCTGGATCCCTTAATAACTCGCCGCCATCCATGCACATCGTTGTTGAGCCAGATAGGCATGGCTGGGTCGAACAGGTTCGTATTGAGTCCTCCATATACGCTATTTGGGCCGAGAGGTGAGATGTAACTGCTCAGATCGAATCCGATATGCCTTACTACTGTTCCAGTGGGAAAATCGTCCTGACTGAGTGCAACCTCCAGAACGTTTTCCCCTTCGTTCGTAAAATAGACGTAGTGTCCGATCTTATATTTCTCCGGATTTAGTGGGTCGTACTTCACAACTGTGAAACCAACATTGCTTGTTATTTCCCGGCTGGCCACAATCGCGTACTTGCAAAAGGCTAGAGTACTAGATCCTCCCTGACCGTATGCGCCCGCCAGATAGAATTGTTCTAATTTGTTGCTTTCGTTCAGCGAGAGGATCGTTGACTTCATTTTGATGGGTGCTATTCCGATCCCATTGTCACGAACCTCAAGAACTCTAGCATCTTTGCCACCCCCGGGTGCAAGGGTCACCTGCACTCGGTTTGCGAGTGATCGTCTGTTAGCTGGACTCATGGCGGCTAGTCCCGCTTCGGGTACCCCGAGCCAACTCTTTGCGGCTTCGAAAGGGCTTCGGCAATCCGGGATTCCGTTGTGTATGTCGTGCTCGTGCTCTAATACCGCGTCAATAGCGTTCGTGACGCGTTCTACTGCCGATCGCACCGGATCGGAGGCGACTTCGATGGTTCCCTGGTTGTTTGAACGGCCCAGCGGGAGCCAACGGATGGATGTTGTTTTCTCGTAGTCAGCCAGAGCCGAGTCAACCTGTGACGCGGCGTCCGCCTTGAGAAGTACTTGGCACAATTCTATCGCTGTCATTTGGTGCCTTCCTCGCAGTCATAAAACGACCCCTTGATCCCAGTGCGTAGTCTTCTCTTGCTTCTATCGAGATCCATTTGCGCCCGAGCATTGCTGCGATAGCGCCTGTTGTGTTGCTGCCTGCGAATGGATCAAAGACTAGATGGCCTTCAGATGTCAGGAATTTTATAAAGAAGTCCGGCAGCTCAGGTTGCATGCGAGCTGGGTGAGGCTTGATTTCGTTCAGTCGGCAGTACTCTTGGTATGTATCTGTCGCCCTCGTGTTCGAAAAGGTGAGGACGTTGGACGGTATTGCTCCGGCATTGTTCGTTAGGAAAGATGTTTTTCCGATGTGGTGTTCCGACGGTCTTTTGCCCGAATTGTATTTTTTTGTGGCGAGCAACTTTGCCATCGAATGGCTGTACGGGCGGAGCACGCATCGGTTGTCAGCGAACGGGCGTTCGTTCAGGGACATCCACCAGACATGCGTAAACGAATCCGTGACTCGGATCCGTTCGATGTTCACCCACTGGGCTGGGCCGGGGAGACGAGCCGGATTGTGGCAGACGAATTCTTGTATTAGGTTCAGATTGCCGCGTTGCTTGAATCGCAGGAGTGCTTCGACCGCGAGCGTTGACATAGTCGGGCTGCGTTCACGCCACCCGTTTCCGATCTCTAGGACAATTGAGCCCGCCGGAGTTAGTAGCTTCGCTAGCTCGGGTGCTAGTGCGCTGAGCCACTCAACGTACGCTTCACCATCTAGGTTCCCATACGCCTTTTTTCTGTTAAGCGGAAACGGGGGCGAGGTGAAGATCAGATTCACCTTTCCGACCAGTCGCTCCGCATTCTTCGATGCGAGGAAGTCCTCACACTTGGTGCAATAAAGACGACCGCCCCTTTCCCGGTATAGGAAGGGCAATCGGACGCGTGGCGCAACGCTCGGCTTCGCGATCTTGGGATTAGGCATGAGGTTACTGCAACAATGTACCACTCTCGGGTTGCGGTTTTGGAGACTTCGGGACGGATGACGACGGGTTGGCGGGTGGGGGCTATGCGGGGTCGAGGGTGCGGTTGACGTAGCCGATGGAGCCTTCGCTGGAGACGACCTTGCCGGGGTTGCCGAGGACGACGGCCATGGGGGGCACGTCGAAGTTGACGTAGGCCCCGGGGGCGATGAGCGCGTCGTGGCCGATGGTGATGTTGCCGACGAGGACGGCATGAGCGCCGACCCAGACGCGGTCTTCCAGCGTGGGCGCGCCGGTGCGCGGGCCTCGGCTGGCGGCGCCGATGGTGACTCCGTGCGCGATGTTGACGTTGGCGCCGAGGACCGCGTGGGGGCTGACGACCACTCCGCCGAAGTGGCCGAGGTAGAGGCCGGGACCGATACGCGCGGTGGGCGAGATGTCGAAGCCGTAGCGGAAGCGGTAGTGGTGATAGAGGACGCGGTTGAAGAGATAGGCGAAGAGGGCGAGGGAGCGTTTGCGGTCGGCGTAGTGGGCGGTGCGGCGGAGATAGAGGGTGAAGCGGAAGCCGGGTTCGTGAAGATAGGCCGACCAGAAGGCGCGCGCGCCGGTTTGCCCGCGGTAGCGGAAGAGGTCGGCGCGCAGGGTCTGCCTGAGGTTCGATTGCAATGCTGCTCCTTGTGCTGCCGGCGGATGGGACAATGGGCAGGCGAGACCAGTCTACACAAACGCGGCGGAGATTAGCGGAAGAGGTGCGGCGTGCAACATCCATCCTGCGGGCGCGTGGGCCGGTGATAGGCTGGAGCAGAAAGCGGACTTGCGCGTTGAATCGCTCTCGAAGGAACGCATGCGGCAACCTTTGCGGAGACTCTATCTTCTGTATCACGAAGTGCGGACGGGTGAGAGCCGGTACTCCTATGTCGTCGAGACGGGAGTGTTTGCGAGGCAGGTGGAGATGTTTGCGCGGCTGCGCGCGACGGAGAGCGCGGGGTTGTGGCCGGAGCTGACCTTCGACGATGGGCATATTTCCAACCTGGAGGTTGCCGCGCCGATCCTGCAATCGCAAGGGATGACGGCGCGGTTCTTTATTACGGCAGGCTGGACGGGGACGAAGACGGGCTATATGGGCTGGGCGGAGCTGCGGTCGCTGCACGGGGCGGGGCACGCGATT
>Ga0208189_1000412_pt1 | contig 24348 bp, 24 predicted proteins | sample June2015DPH_10_5_FD_184702 | JGI IMG/M metagenome (GOLD analysis project Ga0208189, IMG submission 184702) | Peatland microbial communities from SPRUCE experiment site at the Marcell Experimental Forest, Minnesota, USA - June2015DPH_10_40... | ecosystem: Environmental > Terrestrial > Soil >... | reverse complement strand
CCGGCCCCGCACCGGCAACAGTTGCCGCATTGGGTGTACCGGACTTCAGCATCACGCCCGCGCCGAGCACCAAGGCCAGCCCCAGCACGCCGAGGATCACCCATTTGTACTGCGACCACGGATCGTGGGTTGCATTCGGGTCGTCCGGCGCGCCCAGCCCGCCGCCGGGACGCGAGCCGTTGGAGGCCTGGCCGTTGGCGGACTGGTCCGCACCCTGGGCCTGTTCCTGAGGCAGGCTCCCGTTTCCGGAGACGGTGAACTGCAGCGACTGGCCAGGCTGCACGCTGTCGGCCATGAAGGTTTGAGTATTTGGGTCCTTGGGGAAGCGCGGGTCCTGCGGTACCTGGTACTTTGTTCCGCTGCCCCCGGAGAACTTCATGTCCCTGGGGAGGAACACAATCTCGTGCCGAACGGGCAGAAGCAGCGTGGGAGAGATGGTGGCCTGCCCGCTATACGGCATGTGATAGCGGACAAGGAACTCCGTCTCCTGGTCTCCCTGGTCGGGCTGGATGGGCACATTGATGCTGAAGTGGCGCTTCTGCGGCAAGGGCTTCAGCTCAACGGTAGTTGGCAGACCGCCGGGCCTGGATGCGGAGGCTTCGTCCACCACGGCATTCTCCGGTAGCACGATCTCAAATGTGTTGCCGCTGAACTGCGTCATCGGCGGCGAGCTGGTGTTGCTGACGATGAACTGCTCCTCCACGGCCAACTGGCCGTTCTGCGCCTCCAGCTCGTACACATCCGCAACGAGGGAAAGATCGTGGACCTTTGCGGCAACATCGTAGACGCTGATGTCTCCCGAGGCGTTGGGACCGCCGGACGGGGCGGCGATGAGGAACGGCGTCCCCTGATGCACCGCGCGCACCAGATAGGCCCCTGCATCCGGCACGTTCAGGGAGTAGCGCCCACTGGCGTCGGTTGTGGCGTGCGCCACCTCCGCCATGCCAGACATGGGCGCAACCAGCGTGACGGTATCGCCCGCCGAGGGCTTGCCCGTGGTGCGATTTGTCACCACGCCGGTCAGCGGAGCAGCCATCGCCGTCGCCGCGCACAACAGGATGCAGGCGAGCAGCAGGAAAAAAGCAGACGAAAGAGTGCGCAGCGTTCCGGTCGAAGTGCGAATCGTTCTCATCGAGTTCGTCAAGGGTCAGCGGGTCCAGTTCTCAATCGTCAGATTGGGGATGCGGCTGAATTCGCGCTCATTATTCGTTACAAGCGTCAGCCCGAGTTGAAGGCAGTGCGAGGCAATCCAAAGGTCGTTTGCGCCAATGATTTGGCCACGCTGCTGAAGGTCGAGCCGAATCTTCGCGTAGATTTCCGCAACCTGCCGATCCATGGGAAGTACAGGAATCGCCGTTGTGAATAGGTCGAGTTCGCTCAATGCGGCATTACGTCGATTGCTCTTCTCTGCACCCAGTCGAAGCTCGCCATAGGTTACAACCGACACAGCCATCTGGCCTTCGGGGCAGGCTTGAAAATGTGCGGAGACCCGGGAACTGTTCCGCCTCGATATATAGGCACAAATGTCCGTGTCGAGCATATACAGCATAGTCACCAGCCCTCAATCGGTTCGGGGGGCGGATCCTCTATGCCATCTATTAAGAAATCGTCCGGCATCGATCTGAGCGCGTTGTACGCGTCCATCAGAGTCGGCTTTTTGGGCTGGCGAATGAGAATGTCTTCCCCTCGCCGGACCAGTTCGACCTGGCTTACCTTCAGGCGAAACTCCTTGGGAAGGCGGATCGCCTGACTGTTTCCCGATTTGAAGACTTTGGCTATCGTCATCTTCCGGCCCCTCGCTAGAACCACTTGCAGAAAGTATATACGCAACGTGTATACATTGCAATCTACGCCCTGGCGCGGGTGCTCTTCATGCCGCGCGCCATCAGCGCTTCCATCTCGGTGATGGCGTGCGAGGCCTCGTCCACCAGCGCCCTCCGCTGCCGGTTGTAGTCGGCCTCGGGATACTTGCCCGCCAGGTACTCAAAGTGCAAGTCGCGAAGGTTCTCATAGATTGCCTCCTTGCGCTCGCGCAGATAGTCGACGCGCGTCTTGTCGGCCTGCACAAACGGGTCCCGCTCCGGCCAGAAGATATAGGCGAAGCAGCCAACGATCAGTGCGGTAATGGCGGCGATGAGTCCCATTCAGTACTCCGTCTCGCGGCGGATGCGTTCGCGCAATGCTGCATCCTGTGCCGCGTCCTGTGGATTGGATTCGCCGTTCGCGGAAAGGTTGCCGCCGCCGGTTTCTGCCGCCGCGCCGGCCATCTGCAGCGCCCGCCGCTTCCACGCCCACACAATCCCGAAGGTGCCGATCGTGGCCAGAAGAAAGATCGCCACCGGCACGATCCACGCCACGTTGTCGAAGCCGCCGCGGATGGGCGCCGCAAGGATCGTCGCCCCGTACTTCGCGGCAAACCAGTTGAGCACCTCGGTGTCGCTCTCGCCGGTGGCGATCTGCGCGCGCAGCTCGCCGATCATGTGGGATGAACTCGGGCAGCCGACGTGGTTGCACTCCAGCAGAACCTGACCGCACCCGCAACTGCACATCAGCTCGTGGCCCAGGCGGTCGAAGCGCGACTGCCCCGCGCCCAGCATTGCGACCGTCACAACGCAGAGCAGCGCAATCTGCACCGTCCGCGCCCAGAAGATTGGGCCCACGGCCCAAGGCCGCGACTCGAAGCTGACCTCAGCGGCTAAAGCCGTATTGGAATTCGGCCGTTTACGGCACGGCTGAAGCCGTGCCCTTAACGAACCGCCGATGCTACGCAGGTTATTAAGCATGGGGCACCTTCGCAACCACGCTCGCCTCGGCTAGCTGCTCTGCGCCGGCCGGAACGGAGTCCTCCTGGAGCAGCCGAACGGGCGAGCGGACGAGGTTGGGGACGAGCGCAATGAATGTCCCCAGCACCACAATCACCACGCCAATCCATATCCACGCGATCAGCGGATTCATGAATACCTTGATGATTGGTATGCCGCTGTCCGGGTTCCTTCCCTCGAAGACGGTGTACAGGTCGGCCTGCGCGGTCGAGTGCAGCGCAACGATCGTCGATGCCTGTTCGTGGTCCGTGCCCGCAAAGTACGTCCTCTTCTCCGGCGCAAGCTGTGTGATGTACTTGCCATTCTTATACACATCGAGCCGCGCGTAGTCGGTGTCGTACTCCGGCTTGGAGTCCTGCGTATTGCCTGCGTTGATCAGCCGATACGGCCCGATCAAGAGCGTATCGCCGTAGCTCATCTCCATCTCTCGCGCCTGGTTGAACGCGCCGCCCGCGATGCCGATGAACATCACCACGATTCCGAAGTGGATGATGTACCCGCCGTAGCGCCTCGTATTGCGCCTCGTCAGCAGCACGGCCGACGCCAGCAGGTTCTTGCCCGTCTGCGTGCGCACCACTCTGGCCCCGCGCGTGAACTCCTCCACAATCGCGGTAATCACGCCGGCCGCCAGCGTGAACGCGACCAGCGAGAAGAAGGTGGACTCCATGTCGTCGCCATCGTTCCACGGTCGTACCCCCGCGATCATCAGCCCAACCGCCGTCGCGGCCATGGCAATTGACGGCAGAATGAAGTTGCGCCGGATGGAACGCAGCGTAGTCGAGCGCCAGGCCAGCAGCGGGCCGATGCCGGTCAAAAACAGAAGAAACAGCCCGATGGGAATGTTCACGCGGTTGTAGAAAGGCGCGCCTATGGTGACCTTGGAGCCGGTGACCGCCTGGGAGAGCAGAGGAAAGAGCGTTCCCCACAACACCGTGACGCAGGCGGCCAGCAGGATCATGTTGTTGAACAGGAAGCTCGACTCGCGGCTTACCAGCGACTCCAGCTTGTTCTCCGACTTCAGATGGTCGCGGCGCAAGATGAAGGCGAAGAGACAGACCAGGAAGGCGATGACGATGAAGGTGTAAAACCACGCGCCGATGGAAGACTCGGCGAAGGCGTGGACCGAGCTGATGATTCCCGAGCGCGTCAGCAGCGTTCCCAGAATCGTCAGCAGGAAGGTGCTGAAGATCAGCCACACGTTCCAGTTCTTCATCATGCCGCGCTTCTCCTGCATCATCACCGAGTGCAGGAACGCGGTGCCCGTCAGCCACGGCATCAGCGACGCGTTCTCCACCGGGTCCCACCCCCAGTAGCCGCCCCATCCCAGCACGGAGTAGGCCCAGTGCGCTCCCATGAAGATGCCGCAGGTGAGAAAAAGCCACGTCACCATGGTCCAGCGGCGGGTGATGTGGATCCACTTCTCGCCCGGATAGCGCATCATCAACGCGCCGAGGGCAAACGCAAACGGCACTGCGAACCCCACGTAGCCCAGGTACAGCATGGGCGGATGGACCACCATCTCGGGATATTGCAACAGCACGTTCAGCCCCGCGCCATCGGCCGCCACCGGCCCCGGAGCGATGGAGAACGGCGGCGCGGCGACGACCAGAAGCAGCAGAAAGAAGACCTGGATGGCTGCCAGAATCACGGACGCGAAGGCGCTCAGCCGAACGTCGACGCGGTGGCGCATGCGCACCACGAAGCCGTACGCGCCTAGAAGCCACGCCCACAACAGCAGCGAGCCCTCCTGCCCGCTCCACATTGCGGCAAATTTATACGCCGGATTCAGCGCGATGTTACTGTGCGCGCGGATGTACTCCACTGAAAAGTCGTTGGTCAGCGCCGCCCACACCAGGGCAAAGGCCGCGCAGCACAGGACGAAGAAGCTGGCGATACCGGCGCGGCGGGCGTACTCGCCCAGGCGATTCAAGTTGTTCTCAGGGATGCCGAGCGCACGACCGAGCCAACGCATTCCAGCGGGCCAAAGGGCAAACGATCCGACGAGGAAGTTAAAGGCAGTCAGAATGAGCGCCAGCAGCAGGCAGAAGCTTCCGAACTCCGGCATGGGGTGAAGGCTCATCGCCCATTCATTGTCTCAGATGTCAGGCCAGGTATGCAGTTCGAGGTGTGACGCACATCACGCCGAGATGCCTCCCACAACTACGCGCTGAAACAGAACGCCTTAGGCGACGATCTCCGGCTCCTGCACTAACAGATCGTGCAGGTTCGACAGCAGCAGATCGGGCATCAGAGGCTTCTGCAGGTACCGCACATTCATTCCTGTGTACTCGTCCTCCGCGTCATCCTCGCCGCTAATCACCATCACCGGCAGCTCGGGATGGGTCTTGCGCAACTCGCGCACAAACTCCGCCCCGCTCATTCCCGGCATCACGTGGTCTGTGATCACCGCGTCGATCACTGCGGGGAACTTGTCGTGCTGGAACTGCTCCAGGGCGCGCGCCGGATCGAGCGCCGCGATGACGAAGTATCCGGCCCGCCGCAGGATGGTCTGACGGATCGCGGCCTGGACCGCGTTGTCGTCGATCAACAGCACGGCAGACAAACTTCGCGGAATGGCGTTCTGCCTGGTCAATTGCTCTCCGTTGTCCATCACATCCATACTTCCGCCCCGCCTGCCTGAATCTGCCCGGTGTGCCGTGGCGACAGCCGGCTTCCAGCCCCGGCCCGCTCACCCTGCCTCCGCGTACCAACCTTAGGATGCGGAGATTGCCACTCGCGGATGCCGGACGCGGCAATTTTTGTATGGGTTTTTGCGGCGATCGAAGCTGTCCGCAGCCGTGGCCGTATTCTGCGCTGGACTCACCCGATGCAAACATTTACATTGGCCGGGAAAGTTTAAACCCCCTCAGGCACACGCAGCGAACTTGCCGTCCAAGGATAGCCCAAAGTGAACCCCACCAACCTCACCTACATCGACTGGCTCATCATGCTGGTCTACTTCGCCTTTGTGCTGGGCATCGGATTCGCCCTCAAGCGCTACATGAAGACCTCCAGCGACTTCTTCCTGGCCGGGCGTTCCATTCCCGCGTGGGTCTGCGGACTGGCCTTCATCTCCACCAACCTGGGCGCGCAGGAGGTCATCGGAATGGGCGCGTCGGGCGCCAAGTACGGCATCCTGACCAGCCACTTCTACTGGATCGGCGCCATCCCCGCCATGTGCTTCGTCGGCATCTTTATGATGCCCTTCTACTACGGCTCGAAGGCGCGCTCCGTGCCGGAGTTCCTGCGCATGCGCTTCGACGAGAAGACGCGCGCGGTGAATGCCTTCTCCTTCGCGTTCATGACCATCTTCTCCTCGGGAATCTCAATGTACGCCATGGCGCTGCTCATTCAGGAGCTGGGTCTCTTCCACAACATTCTGCCCGACGCCTACATCTTCCACGTCTCCATCATCCTGTCGGCCCTCATCGTACTCGGCTACATCTTCCTGGGCGGGCTCACCAGCGCCATCTACAACGAAGTCTTGCAGTTCTTCCTCATCGTCGCCGGCCTGCTTCCGCTGGTGTGGATCGGCCTGCGCAACGTCGGCGGATGGCAGGGAATCAAGCACACCCTGCCCGCCAACATGACCCACTCCTGGCAGGGCATGGCGCACGCCAACACCAACTCGCTGGGCGTGGAGTGGTTCGGCCTGGTGATGGGCCTCGGTTTCGTCTCCAGCTTCGGCTACTGGTGTACCAACTTCCTGGTGATCCAGCGCGCCATGGCCGCCGACTCCGAGGACTCCGCCCGCAAGGTGCCGCTGATTGCCGCTGTTCCCAAGATGTTCCTGCCGTTCCTGGTGATCCTGCCCGGCCTGATTGCGGTGTCGATTGCCACCCACACCAGCGGGCTGGCAGCCGGGGCAAACCCCGCCCTTGCCTCCTCCTACGTCAACGCCCAGGGCAAGCCCCTGCCGCTCGACGAGGCGCATCCCCACGGCATCATCCCGGTCAAAACCGACCCCATCACCGGCAAGGACGTGGTCGATTCCAACGGAGTCAAGGTCTACGACTACAACAAGACCATCCCCGTCATGCTGCTCACCTTCTTCCCCACCGGAGTCCTCGGCCTGGGTCTGACCGCGCTGCTGGCCAGCTTCATGTCCGGAATGGCGGGCAACGTCACCGCATTCAACACCGTCTGGACCTACGACATCTACCAGGCCTACATCAACAAGAAGGGCTCCGACGCGCACTATCTATGGATGGGCCACATGGCCACCATCGGGGGCGTGGTGCTGTCGATCGGCGCGGCCTACGCCGTCACCAGCTTCAACAACATCATGGACGCGCTGCAACTGGTCTTCGCGTTGGTCAACGCGCCGCTGTTTGCCACCTTCCTGCTGGGCATGTTCTCCAAGCGCACCACCGGCCACGGCGCATTCACCGGCCTGGTCGCGGGCACCGCCGGCGCGCTCGTCCACCACGGACTCACCCTGCCGCTGGGCGACACAGCCGGAATCCACGGCGGATGGATCACGATCCTCCACCGCTACCCCAGCGACATGGCGCAGAACTTCTGGACCGCCATCTTCGCCTTCACCATCAACCTGGTCGTCACCGTCGTGGTCTCGCGCATGTCTGCCCCGCGCCCGGAGCCGGAGCTGGCCGGGCTGGTCTACTCGCTCACCCCCAAGCCCGTCGAAGCCGACAAGGCCTGGTACCAGAGGCCGACCGTCTGGGCGCTCGCCGTCCTCGCCCTCGCCGTCGTCCTCAACATCATCTTTGCCTAAGAACAGTTACAGGTTGTTAGTTGCAGGTTTTCAGTTGAAAACGGCCTGCAACCAGCAACTGACAACCAGCAACCTGCAACTGACAACTGGAGTCTTTATGGGTCTCGACATCCGCATCCCCCTCGGCCTGGTCTTTCTGCTCATCGGCGGCATCATGGGCGTCTTTGGCCTCTACACCCACGGCGACGCCGCGCTCTACCAGAAGTCGCTGGGCATCAACATCAATCTCATTTGGGGCGGGCTGATGTTCGCCTTCGGCGCCATCATGTTCTTCTTCGGCAAGCGCCACAAAGTCCCAGCCGCCGCCAACGTCCCCGATGCCGACCCCGGCTCCGCCGCCAGACCCCGCCACTAGGGCGATTGTTCACATGGAATCAGATATATCTAAGGGCAATAACTACGTTGGCTAACCCAATTATGCTCGGGCCTATTTCGCGGTATGTGACACAAGAAAATCGAGCAACGGATGCCATATTTCATGCAATACGCCCAAAACGAGAATCGCCCAAGCGCTGAATTTCATTATCGTTTTGGTTGTGTGGATATCCTGACAGACCCTACGGAGTTCGATGGCGTTTTCTCTCACATCTTTTGTGAGAGTATCTACCGCATTCGTCAATGCTCCAATCGTTTTTTGCATGTCCAGCACAGCTTGCAGCATGAAGCTGTATTCCGTGCCTGGATAGATCTGCATCTGCGGAGGCGGTGTCGATGAAATGCCCGCTGGCGGAGTACTGTCTTGATTGCTCTCCCTAGGAAGTCGGCTGGCTGACATTAGCTCCGCCTCCGAGCTTCGCTTTCACCCATTCCCAAATCGATACATTGAGCCTGCCGAAATAACCCGCTGAACTCATCACGAGAGCACTGCCGTTACTGCCGTCAGTCACGCCCAAGGATTGCGATATTTCTGTCGAGGTCATTGTGCTAGGCGCAACGATGAGCCATTGTCCCGGCCCGATATTCAGATTCATCTCCGGGAAAACTTCTTGGAGTTTTGGGCCGAGTTTGTCCGGAGCGCTTGAAGCAACCACAGCGAAGAGTGTGTTTGACGTAGCCATCGGGATAATACTAACGCAACTCCAGCTTTACGGGGCAAGTGGTATCCTTTTTACCATGAAAAACAAGCCAAAAGCGCTCTCGCCGCATGAGAAGTTCAAGAAGGCTTTGGCTTACGTCCTCTCCACCCACCTCCCCCGCAAATAGCCCCCACTCCCATCCGCCGCGCATTCACCGCCGCCCCGGCACCACATACAGCAGCACCGCGAAGTAGTGCGCCACGCTGCCCGCCAGCACAAACAGGTGCCACAGCGCGTGGAAGTATCTCAGCCGGTCGTTGGCGAAGAAGACAATCCCCAGCGTATAGGCGATGCCGCCCGCGCCCAGCCAGATCATTCCCGGCCACGTGATAGCAGCCAGCATCGGCCGCACCACGAAGACGGCGCACCATCCCATCAGCAGGTACACCGTCGCCGACGCGGCAGGAAACCGCCCCAGCGCCAGGCTCTTGAAGACCACCCCCGCCACCGCCAGCCCCCACACCACGCCCAGCAGCGTCCATCCCAGCCGCCCGCGCATCGACACCAGCGTGAACGGCGTATACGTCCCCGCGATCAGCAGGTAGATCGCCGAGTGGTCCAGCACATGGAAGACATGCCGCACCCGCGTGCGCACCAGCGAGTGGTAGAGCGTGGAGCACACATACACCAGCACCAGCGTCGCTGCGTAGATGCTGCAACTGACGATGAGCCACGCGTCCCCGTGCGACGCCCGCACGATGAGCACCGCCGCTCCGGCCACCGCGAACGCCGCTCCCACGCCATGCGTGATGGCGTTGGCCAGAATATCGCCCAGCCGGTACTCCGTGTGCATGACTCCAATCCTATTCCCCGCGCTCTGTTGATAACGTCGCGCCGCAGTCCCGCCTCAACCTTGCGATAATCAAAGCATGAAACGCCGCACAATCGGGCACTACGAGATCCAGCGCAAGATCGGCGCGGGCGGATCGGGCGTCGTCTATCTGGCCACCGACACGCTGTTGCAGCGGCCCGTCGTGCTCAAGCTGCTGAAGCGCGGAGCGCTCTCGCTGGAGCAGGTGCGCGCGACGCAACTGCGCGAGGCGCGGCTGGCCTCGGCCATCGACCACCCCAACGTCGCGGCCATCTACGACGTGGGCGAGGCGCCGTCGGAGTCCGGGGGCGAGGACGAGGCCTACATCGTCATGCAGTACATCCCCGGCAAGTCGCTGGACAAGGTGATCGCCGAGGGCCCGGCCAGCCTGCAGCTCGCGCTCTCCGCCGGAATCCAGATCGCCGACGGTCTCTCCGCCGCGCACCAGCTTGGCATCTTCCACCGCGACCTGAAGCCCGCCAACGTCATGCTCACCGACGGCGGCCTGATCAAGATCCTCGACTTCGGCCTGGCGCGCCGGCTCAATCCGGACGAGGCCGACTTCGATCCCACCAGTTCGGGCCCACGCACTCTTCTGCCCGGGGCCACCTACACCGCGCGCGGCGGCACCATCGCCTACATGGCACCGGAGCAGTTCGTCACCGGCCGCTCCAGCGTGCAGTCCGATGTCTTCGCCCTCGGCCTCATCCTCTACCAACTGGTCAGCGGTCGCCATCCCTTCCACCGCGCCGACCAACCCGAGTTCCAGACCATCCGCGCCACCCAGTTCAACGATCCGCCCAGCCTGCGCGAGGCCGTCCCCGATCTTCCCGTCGAACTGGAATCGCTGATCCTGCGCTGCCTGGAGAAGCAGCCCTCGGCGCGCTTTGCCTCCGCCGCCGATGTGCGCGAGGCGCTGCGCACGGTGATGAAGGCGCTGCAGCTCGATTCGGTCGGAATGCCCGGCGACGTCATCTCGCAACTGCCCGCGCAGGGCCGGCTGGAGCTGGAAACCCCCGAGGAGGAGAAGCGCGCCACCGGCATCCTGTCCATGCTGGCCGAGCGCTTCCGCGAGTCCGCCGCGACGGCAACCACCAGGCACAACTCCATCGTCGTGCTGCCGTTCGTCAACTTCGGCAATACGGCGGCAGCCGATCCCGAGACCGTCCCCGCGCCGCTATACGGCTACGCGCTGGCCGACGCCATCGCCGCGCGCTTGGCGCGCATGACCACGCTGGTGGTGCGACCGTCGAGTTCCTTGATGACGATTCCAGCCCAGCAGCTCGATCCGCTGGCCATCGGCAAAAAGCTGCTGGTGCGCTTTGTGCTGGCGGGCAACTTCCTGCGCTCCGACAAAGGCTTCGACCTCAACTGGCAACTGCTCGACATTCCCACGCAGTCGGTGCGCGCGGGCGGGTCCATCAATGTCGCGTCGTTCGACCTGATCAGCGTGCAGACCGAGATATGCAACGAGGTCTTTTCTACGCTACAGGGCTTCGGCGATCTGGAAAATTCTGCTGCGTCCGCAGACGCCGCGCGCGACTCCTCGCCCTCGCTCAGCCAGGACCTGTCGGAGGAGTATCTGCAGGCGCGCGCTGTGTTGTCGTCGTTTATGTCGCGCACCGGCTCGCTCGACGACCTGAACCGCGCCTGCGAGATGTTTTCCAGCGTCGTCAAGCAGGACGAGGAGTACGCGCCCGCGTGGTCCGGCCTGGGCATCGCGCACCTGCAGTACGCGCGTCACGGCCTGGGCGGACAGATGCATGTCCTGGAGGCCCGCCGCGCCTTCGACCGCGCTCTCCGGCTCGATCCCGGCTCAGTCGAGGCCAATCTCTACCGCGTCTACATGCTTCTCTCGCGCGGCGAAAAGGAGTCTGCCCGCCACGGCATCGAGCACCTGCTACAGTCCGCCGCCAACGACTGGAACGTCCACCTCGTCGCCGGCCAGACCCTGCGCATCGACGGCCTCTACGAGGAGGCGCTCGACCAGTTCAACACCTCGCTGCGCCTCAACCCGTCGAACGCGGCCATCATCTACAACCACCGCGCCCGCGTCTATCAATATCAAAACCAGTTGGAGCTGGCCGGCGAAGAGATCGAGAAGGGCCTCACGTTGGAGCCGCGCCAGCCCCTGCTGCGCATCTCCCTCGGCTACCAGCAGATGCGCCTCGGCGATCTGAAGAGCGCCGTCGAAACGCTGGAGCAGGTGGTCGCCGACGAGCGCAGCCTGCGCATCGTCTTCCCCACTATCGCCATGTGTTACGTCCAGCTCGGCGACCGCGCCACCGCCGCCAGCTTCATCCTGGAGGAGACGCTTGCCGCAGCCGAGGCCGACGGCGAGATGGCCTATCGCCTGGCGACATATTTTGCCGTAGATGGCGACGAGTCCGAGGCCCTCCATTGGCTGCGCCGCGCCATTTATCTGGGGAATGAAAACTACCCCTGGTTCTCCAAGAATCCCGCGTGGCGCAAATTGAACGGCCACTCCGACTTCGAGCGCATCCTCGAAGACCTCAAAAAGTCCTACCGCCGCAACCGCACAAACTGGAAGAGCCTGCTGGCCCAGCTCCACGACTAGCCCGCGCCTCCTCGCCAAGCCCCGCATCTTTCCCCGCAGGGTTAAGATCGGCAGCGCACCGGAGCGCATCCATTCCTCTGAAGCCAATGAAGCGCACCGTGCTCATCTGCGGGATTGTCGGCGGGGTCCTCATCACCCTGCTCAAGTGGTCGGAGTACCAGTTCCTGGTGCTCGAACACTCGCTGGAGATCTATGGCGCCCTCGTCGCCGTCATCTTCGCCGCGCTTGGCATCTGGCTCGGCCTCCGGCTCACCGGCCCGCGCCCGCGTGTCGTCGTCAAGGAGGTCCCTGTCCCAGCCGCCGGGCCCTTCGTCCCCGACGACAGGAAGCGGGACGAACTCGGCATCACCCGCCGCGAGCTGGAGATCCTCGCCCTGGTCGCACAGGGCATGAGCAACCGCGAGATCGCAGGCCGGCTCTATGTCAGCGAGAACACGGTCAAGACCCATTGCAGCCGCGCCTTCGACAAGCTGGGCGCCCGGCGGCGCACGCAGGCAGTGCAGCTCGGCAAGGAACTCGGCCTGCTTCCCTAATCCGCTCACCCGAACGAATGATTGTGTCCTTCCGCCGCCAAAATCATCCCAAAGAATGACGACAGCGCCCCCGCCCGCCGCGGTATGTTGTGTCCGCAGACAAATAAACCCTCAGGAGGCACAGATGAAAAAGACCATTCTCACCTTCGGGCTCATCTCCGGCGTTCTTATCTCCCTGATGATGGCGGCCACCATTCCCTTCGCAGACCGCATCGGCTTCGACCGCGGCGAGTACGTCGGCTACACCACTATGGTGCTCGCCTTCCTTCTGGTCTTCTTCGGCATCCGCTCCTTCCGCGACGACGCCGGCGGCGGCGCCATCACCTTCGCCCGCGGCTTTGCCGTCGGCATCTCCATCACCCTCATCTCCTGCGTCTTCTATGTCGTCACATGGGAGGTTCTCTACTTCAACTTCCTGCCCGGCTTCATGGACAAGTACGCCGCCTACATGACCGCCAAGATGCAGGCCTCAGGCGCCAGCGCCGCCGCCATCCAGGCGCAGCTTCAGCAACTGAAGCAGCTCAAGGTGATGTACGACAACCCGCTCACCAACGCCGCTATGACCTTCCTCGAACCCCTTCCGGTTGGCCTCGTCATCACCCTGCTCTCCGCGGCCTTCCTGCGCAGAAAGGCGCAACCGCAACCCGCGCAATCGACCTTGCCAGCCACCTCATGAACTGCTTCCCGCGAACCGACAGTCCGCAGTCCAGAATTTAGCGCGTGGACCTTCGTCACAAACTGAAAGCCGCTCGATTCATCTGAGCGGCTTTCGATGTATTCAGCGAATCAAATTCCATTTGCGCCCGACTACTCCGCGCCGGGGCTCCCTGCGGCGGGCCTTGTCAGACGCGCGGAGATCGGCGTCACGCGCATCGGCTCGGTGAGGCAGAAGACGACGCCGAGGTCCCTGGGCAGATCGGCCTGGCGGTCCTGCCGCGCCCACACTACGGTGCTGATGCCTGCGCCTACGCCTGCGCCGATCAGTGCGCCGGGCACTCCGCCCATCTCCGCGCCTGCGGCCATGGCTGCGCCGGTGGAGAGTCCGATCGTCGCCGCGGTCCCTTTGGGGTGGTCCTTGCGCAGGATGGTCCCTTCGCTATCGACCTTGGTATCGTCCCAGCTATCGGTGTCGATGGCGCGCGCGCGCAGCAGGTACCGCGAGCCGTCGGGCAGCGTCACCGTGCGCGGCTCCAGATGGATTGCCGCCGCGCCGCCCATCCGCTTTCCTCCGCGCACCCAGGTCACGCGCCCCTCCAGCAGCGCGCCCGCCGGAACCACCACCTGGCCCTCGCGCATCACGGGCTCGCTCACTTCGGCGGTAAAGCTTGACCCTGGCTTGGTGGTCAGCGTGGACAGATCCTCCCTCAGCTTCACCTTTACCAGCGTGCCATCGGGGACCTCGCCCGGCCGCGACGGCACACGCGTTACGATGCCCGCGTCCGGGTCCTTCTTCGCCGCCGCATCTCCCGTCCCGCTCAGCAGAAGCCGGTCGGCTCGTCCCGCCGTCTCCTCGGTCACAATGCTGGCGTCGGGATCGAAGTTCGCAGAGTCTTCATCGCGCGCCACGGCCTGCACGCCGCCAGTTGGAACGAGCCTGGCCGCCGACCCATTGTGATTGGAGGCCGCAGAAGCCGTCGCCGGCGTCGCCCAGGGAACACCCGCCGAGGGCTTCGCCGGTGGCGCCGGCTGCACGCTGGCAGAGTTGCTGTCCGCGTCGTCGCTATACGGCGTCGCCGTAATCACGGCCGGGTCGGGATGCGAGACGCCCGTGCGCTCCTGCGCCGAACCGCTCGCCGCGGGCGCTTTGATGTCGGCCCCGTTCTGCGCCATTCCCGTGGCGTTCTGCGCAAGCGCCGGCACTGCGGCAAGAATCCACGCCGCTGCCACGCAGACGATCCCCGCTGCTTTAATCTCTCTCGCCGGACTGACTCTATCGACTCGAGGTACGATTTTCATGGCAATTTCACCCTCACACGATCGGCTTCGCAGCCCTCGCGCCCGCGCACCCATGCAGCGGACGCGTCGAAGCGCATCCCTCGCGCGCCTCTCCAAGCTCAGGGTAGAGGCTGCCGCCTCCGCTGTGCGCCAAAATCTCCGGCAGGGAATCGAGACAGCTAACAAGCGCACAAGCGCCGGCAAGGCCGCCTGCCGCGGCCTCTGGCGCACATAGCAAAAGGGCAGCCCATTTGGTGGCTGCCCTTGGTTGCAACATCTATCAGCGCGGCTTGAGCTGTCCCGCGCTACGGTTTGAATCTCACCTCGGCCGTCGTTGCGGGCGGCCCACTACTCCAGCCAGCGCCAAAAACCCGGTGCCCAGCATAATCAGCGGGCTCGGCTCAGGCGCCACGGCGGAGCTGCCCCACACCCGCAGTCCAGCCTCAGGCGTGCCGGCGCCCTCCAGGCCCTGGCCGGTGGACGACTTTGGGTCCCCGCCAATATTCAACGCGCCATCTCCGCGGATGGAAAATGCGTAGACATTGCTTCCGGCATCGAGCTTAAGCGGCGGCAGGTAAAGCTCCACCCAATCCCTCGATCCCTCCGGAATGGCGATGCGGGTCAGCGTCGGGTCCGGCGTGGTGTCGTCGAATGTCTTTGTAAACAGCGTCGAGCCGGTCGTCAGATCGGTGATGGAATAGGTCACGGGCGCGCCGCTCGGATCGCTCATGAAGAACGCAATCCCATCAATCGTGGTGTTCGCGCTCACCTGCACATCCTGGCTTAGCGTCGTATTGGCGCCAAGCGTCTGATACGCTGACAACCGGTCGAGACCGAGCACCAACGAGTCGGCGCGGGCGCATATTGGCGAGAGGATGAGAGCAAAGACGGGTAGGGAAAGGGGGAGACAATGCATCCTTTGCATACAGACTCCAGGAGGACAGCACCAGAACAGCTCTGAATCAGTAGCTGGCTTTCGTTGGTGCTGGCGGGTAGTCCAAGGCTTTGGCCCTGGATCTCCCGCCGGAACGTCAAAAAATCAATCCATCAATTGCTGCTGGGAGATTGGGAGCCGGCCAAAACGCCGATTCACACTCTCCAGATATGGTTCCATGCACGGGGACCGTCTCGATACGTTGACCAGGATTACTGATTTGCCCGGTCGTAGCCGTTCCGCTGGCATGGTCTTCATTTAATGCTCGAAAATCTGCGCAGTCGCTACAACTTAGGTGTTATCCCTCGATCTCTGCCACGCCCGCATCCTCTCTTTGCTAAAATCCAGATGGTGAAGCGGCCCGCGGTCGAACTCATCACATCCATTCATTCCGCCGGCGGAGGGGCCGTTGCCGTCGCCGCCCGCGCCAAACTCAACGACCGCCTGCAGCACCGCGTCGCCGCACAACACCCCGGGATACATCGCGCAGGGCAAAGTTCTTACAAGGCAACAGCAAATCACTTGATTTCAGGAAATACAACAGCAGATACAACACCGAATCGCATAATTTTTTATAGGAGCAATATGACCGAGATCGTCTCAATTACCGCCCGCGAGATACTGGACTCCCGCGGAAACCCCACCGTCGAAGCCGACGTCACCCTCTCCGGCGGGGCCAAGGGCCGCGCCGCCGTCCCCTCCGGCGCCAGCACCGGAGAGCACGAGGCCGTCGAGCTGCGCGACGGCGACAAGCAACACTACATGGGCAAGGGCGTGCTCAACGCGGTCGAGAACGTGGAGAGCATCCTGGCCCCAGAGCTGACCGGCATGGACGCATCCAACCAGCGTCTGCTGGACCAAAGCATGATCGCCATCGACGGCACGGAGAACAAGTCGAAGCTGGGCGCCAACGCCATTCTGGCCGTCTCCATGGCCGCCGCGCGCGCCTCGGCCTGCGCGCTGAAGCTGCCGCTCTACCGCTATCTGGGCGGAGTGAACGCATGCCTCCTGCCCACGCCCATGATGAACATCCTGAACGGCGGCAGCCACGCCGACTCCAACGTCGACTTCCAGGAGTTCCTGGTGATGCCGGTGGGCGCGGAGAGCTTCACGGACGCGCTGCGCTGGGGCGTCGAGGTCTTCCACACGCTGAAGGGCGTGCTGAAGAAGAAGGGCTACAACACCGCCGTCGGCGATGAGGGCGGATTTGCGCCGTCGCTCAAATCCAATGAAGAGGCGGTCGAGCTGATTCTCGAGGCCATCGAGAAGGCGGGCTACACCCCCGGCGAGCAGGTGGCCATCGCGCTCGACCCCGCATCCAGCGAGTTCTACGACAAGGAGAAGAAGCTCTACGTATTCAAGAAGTCCGACAAATCCGAGAAGACCGCCGAGCAGATGGTGGACTTCTACGCGGCCTGGATCAAGCAGTATCCCATCGTCTCCCTCGAAGACGGACTGGCCGAGGACGACTGGGAGGGTTGGGTCCACCTCACCAAACGCCTCGGCCACATCCAGCTCGTCGGCGACGACATCTTCGTCACCAACACCGACCGCCTGCAGCAGGGCATCGAGCGCAAGGTCGCCAACTCCATCCTGATCAAGCTCAACCAGATCGGCACCGTCACGGAGACCATCGACGCCATCGAGCTGGGCCGCCGCTACGGCTACACCTCCGTCATCAGCCATCGCTCCGGCGAGACCGAAGACCCCTTCATCGCCGACTTCGCCGTGGCCACCGGCGCCGGCCAGATCAAGACCGGCTCGGCCAGCCGCACCGACCGCATCTGCAAGTACAACCAACTCCTGCGCATCGAGGAAGAGCTGGGCGAGTCCGCCGAGTTCCTCGGCATCGAGTCGCTGAACTTCCAGTAGGCGTTCACACGCCTTTTTACTGCTTCGCGTGGTCCTCCCGTTGGTCGGCGCGAGATATCGATTGCGATCAGCGGGAGCCCCATCCATCGCGGCAGTGCGATGGATGGGGCTATTTGCGTGATGCGGAGTTATTCCGAGGCGTCGGGCTTGGCGGTTTGCGGGCGCAGCAGCGGGAACAGGATCACGTCGCGGATGGATTTGGAGCCGGTGAGGACCATGGTCAGCCGGTCGATGCCGACGCCCTCGCCGGCGGTGGGGGGAAGGCCGTAGCCGAGGGCGCGGACGTAGTCCTCGTCCATGGCGTGGGCCTCGTCGTCGCCACGCTCGCGCTCCAGCAGCTGCGCCTCGAAGCGCCGCCGCTGGTCGTCCGCGTCGTTCAACTCGGAAAACGCATTGCCGACCTCGAAGCCGCCAATGTAGAACTCGAAGCGCTCGACCCACTCCGGCTCGTCGGGCTTGATCTTGGAAAGAGGAGAAACCGCAAGTAGAAAGTCATAAATAATCGTCGGCTGAATGAGGTGTGGTTCGGCGATGGCTATCGCATCCTGCAAATCGCTGATGAGTTTGCGATGGTGAGGCAGGCGGCGTAATACAATGTTGGACATTATGAGAGACATCACGTCCAGCATTGGAAAACCACTCTTTGTTGTTTTTATTATCGCACTATTGAGGGCAATCGAAGAATATCGAGAGAAACATCCGTCAAAGACCAAGCCCGAATCGGTGCAACGGAACAAACACAGGAAATTGCTGACTGCTGTCAAAGGTGCGTTGCTCACTGCTGTCAAAGGTACATTGCATAGAGCGGGTGTAGATGCACCAGCCGGTCTTCGGATTCCTTTTGTGATGTCAATCATCGCATTGTTCATTGCTATCTATTCCGATATGCCGTACGACTTTTTCGTACTCTTACGGGTACTGGTTTTTGTGACTTGTATCGCCTGCGTGACAGCACTTTGGAAGACGGACCGGAAAGGTACAACTTGGTTATGGATTATGGTCGTGATTGCGATGGTCTACAATCCACTCCTACCTATCCACCTCAAACGAGAAACATGGGAATTGATTAATTTTTTAACTATTGCAGTATTTTGTCTTCTGTGTTTTCTGATAAAGAGCCATAGGGATGCTGCTTGAGTAGGCTTCATTTCCTTCTCATTATCGCTGGATTAGTGAAGTCCTCACCGCTGCGTTACTGCGACAGCGTCTTCTTGATGACTTGTGGTCGGAGAAGGGGGAAGAGTATCACGTCGCGGATGGATCTCGAGCCAGTCAGAATCATGGTCAGCCGGTCGATGCCGATCCCCTCGCCAGCGGTTGGAGGTAGGCCGTAGCCGAGGGCGCGAACATAGTCCTCGTCCATTTCATGTGCCTCCTGATCCCCCAGCTTCCGCTCCGTTAGTTGTTGCTCAAACCTTTTGTGTTGATCGTCAGGGTCGTTTAGCTCCGAGAACGCATTTCCGAGTTCGAACCCGCCAATGTAGAACTCGAACCGCTCGACCCAATCCGGCTCCTCCGGTTTCTGTTTCGACAGCGGCGACACGGCAAAGGGATAGTCGTAGATGATGTGTGGTTGAACGAGTTCGGTTTCCGCAGCCGTTTCAAAAAGTTCTGATATTAGCTTGCCGTATGGCTCTCCTTGAAGTAGCCGGTGTTCGAGAGTCATCATGAGGCCACGAGTATCGTAAATAACTTTCGTTAAGTCGAGAACAATAGCCTGCCCTCGCTCTCGGAGCACGGCCAACGACCTCTTAGCGAATTCATCAATAACCTTCTTATTCCATACCTGAAATCGTGCCACAAAATCACAAAATCCTGCATAGGAAGAAAGGTCTTGGAGTGTGGGTCTAATTTCGAATGTTTCTGGCCAGAAATGGATGATGGCTTCGCGCATGGAGAGCTTGGTCCATTTGCTTAGGTCAATTTCGACATCGTCGAACGTGGTTAGCGTGGTGCCGTTTACTTCTGTAGCTACGAAGGTGACAAGCTCTTGCGTCAGCTCCATCAGGTCTTCGTAGTTGCTGTAGGCCTGGTAGAACTCCAGCATGGTGAACTCTGGATTGTGGCTGGTGTCGATGCCTTCGTTGCGGAAGTTGCGGTTGATCTCATACACGCGGTCCATTCCGCCGACCACCAGCCGCTTCAGGTAAAGCTCCGGTGCGATGCGCAGCGAGAGGTCGAGATCGAGCGCGTTGTGGTGGGTTTTGAAGGGTTTGGCCGCAGCGCCGCCCGCGATGGCCTGCATCATCGGCGTCTCCACTTCGAGGTATCCGCGCGCGTCGAAGAACTTGCGCATGGCGCGCAGCACCGCCGCCCGCTTCACGAAGACATCGCGCACGTCGGGGTTGACGAAGAGGTCCACGTACCGCTGGCGATAGCGCAGCTCGGTGTCTTCCAGGCCGTGAAACTTGTCCGGCAGAGCCAGCATCGCCTTGGCAAGGAAGGTGAGCGCGGGCTTGCCCTGGTGGTCTGCGAGCGAGATGGCGGCAACGTGCACGGTGAGCTCGCCTGTGCGGGTGCGGAAGAGAAATCCGCGCGCTCCGATGTGGTCGCCGAGGTCGAGCAGCTTGTAGAGCGCAAATCCGTCCTCGCCCACATCGTCCTTGCGCACGTAGAGCTGCAGCTTCATCTCTGGACGCGCAAGCTGCCGCGCGTCGTTTTTCTCGAAGAGCACATCGCCCTGCTGCAACTGGGCGAAGCCGGCCTTGCCCTGCACGCGGATGGCCATAATGCGCCCGGCGATGGAGACTTCGATCTTGTTTCCGGCGGCGAGCGAGGCCTCGAAGTTTTCGGCGGTCAGCGAGTCAAACTTCGCGCGCAACTCGGGGATGGTGAGCGTCGCGGCGTAGCTGTTGGGGTAGGTCGCTTCGGCGTAGCTCAGGCCGGCGCGCTGGCCCAGCGCGGCGATCTGGCGCAGCTTCTCGCGCCGCTCGTTGTACAGCCTCTCTTCGAATTGCGATTCGACCACGGGCTACTCCTGCCTAGCAAATTACCTGATGCCCGGGGCTAAAGCCCCTTGAATCCATCGACTATATTCAGGGGGCTAAAGCCCCCTGCTCCCTCCGAAAAGCAAAAGCGGGAGTTTTTCTGCAGCCTGTGAAGCTGTGCCGTTCAGAATACATGCTTGACGATTCAGTATATCGGTGTCGTGCGGTCGATGCCTCCGGCGTGGTGTAATGATGGAGCGATGGCCGATGAATCCAACCAGAAGGGCAGCCTCCTCAAGGACTACGTGAAAGCCGAGTCTCTGGTGCAACTTGCCATCGCAATCCCGGCCGGATGCCTGATCGGATGGCTGCTGGGCGGGTTGCTGGACCAGCACTTCCACCAGGGCTGGATTGCGATTGTGGGCATCGCGCTGGGGGCGGCCGGCGGATTCATCCAGATGTTCACCACGGCAGCGCGTTACATGAAGGACAACAAATGAAATCAACGGGCCAACCAACTTGACCAAGGGAGCCGGTTTCCCCGGATTTGACAGCTTCTCGGACGCGGACTTCAAGCGGACGATCCGCAGCGCGCTGCGCCTGGTGGGGACCGCGCTGGCGGTGGGCGTGCCCGTGCTGTGGTGGAAGCTGGGCTGGCAGTCTGCGGCGCTGCTGGCGATCGGCGGAATCATCTCCGGCACGGGCCTCTTCGAATGGCTGCGCCTGATGACTGCGCTGATGGCGCGGATGGACTCCGGCGGCGCGGAGCCAGTGCGAGTTCGCCCGCTGGCCCCGGTCCTGATTGGGTTCTTTCTTCGCCTTGGGGTCGCCGTGCTGCTGCTGTATGGTAGCCTTAAGATTCTGCACGGAGCGGTCCTTGCCCTCTTTGCCGGTCTTGCGCTGGGAGTGGCCGCGCTTTCCATCGAGAGCCTGCGGCTGCTCAAGAGCTGGACTGTGTAGCCGCTCCGTGACGCCCGATATTTATGCCGACCCAACTGCTCTTCACGCGATTCCTGAATGCCCACTTCGCCGCGCCTGTGAACGCGCTGCTGAGCGCCTTTCATGTTCAGCCGGCCACTCCCAGCGCGCCGATCAACGACACATTTGCGATGGAGCTGCTGGTCTTTTTCGGGCTGCTGGTTTATTTCGTGGCGGTGCGCCTCACGCTCGATGTGGAACGGCCCGCGCCGGTGCAGCACCTGGCCGAGGCGATCCACGGTTTCGTCTGCGAGCAAGGTGAATCGATCATCGGACACGGATACGAACGCTACATCAGCTTTGTCACGGTGGTGGCGCTGTTCGTCCTGCTGTGCAATCTGCTGGGACTGATTCCGGGGCTGAAGTCGCCGACCGCGGACGTTGTGGTGCCGTTCGGCTGCGCGATCCTCACCTTTCTGTACTACAACTACAATGGCATCCGCACACACGGCTTCGGCTATATCAAACAGTTTCTGGGGCCGGTGTGGTGGATGTCGTGGCTGATGCTGCCGCTGGAGCTGATCTCTCACCTGGCCCGGCTGCTGTCGCTCACTGTCCGTCTTTATGCCAACATCTTCGCCGGCGATATGGTCATCCTGGCGTTCTTCTCGCTGATTCCGATCGGGTTCCCCCTCGTCTTCATGGGACTGCACGTCATGGTGGCATTCGTACAGGCTTTTCTGTTCATGGCGCTGGCGCTGATCTATCTTTCGCTCGCCGTGGGCGAGGAGCATTAGGGTTTGGCACGACTCCGGGCCAGGGCCCGGAATTAGCAGGTCCAAGTTTCTCCGCGGAGATCCTCTCCCGCTTCGCGGAGCGCAGCAACGCCGCAGAGCGTGAGGGCGCCAGCACGGTGAGCGCCAACCACCCACTGGCGGCGAACTTTGGGAGAATGGAGCAACCCACGATGCGTACATTGCAATATCTCTTCCTGTCGCTGGCCGCGATGCTGCTGGCCACGCCTGCCTTCGCCCAGAGTTCGGGCGGGGCGGCAGCAAACCAATGGGCCCCGCTTGCCGCCGGACTGGGCATGGCGCTGGCCAGCGGCCTGTGCGGACTGGGCCAGGGCAAGGCAACCGCTTCGGCCACCGAAGCTCTGGCACGCAACCCCGGCGCACGCCCCGGAATCTTCCTCTTTCTCTTCCTGGGACTGGCGTTCATCGAGTCGCTCGCCCTGTACACGTTTGCCATCATCTTCCTCTACGTCAAGTAAGCCTCGGGAGCGAGTCCCGCATCATTGCGACGAAAGGAGCCTCCACTGCGGAGGCCCTTTCGTCGCAATGCGCGGAGGCTGCATCCAGAGGAGGTGTTGCGTTGCGCCCCATCAAGACGATCAGCAGCCGCGAGGTGTATCGCAACCGGTGGACGCGGGTGCGGGAAGATGTGATCGAGCGCGCCAACGGCGAGCGCGGAATCTATGGCGTGGTGGACAAGGACCCCGCGTGCATCATCATCCCGCTGGAGACGACGGCGGAGGGCGAGTTCCTGACCCTGGTGGAGCAGTATCGCTTCACGGTTGGCGCGCGATACATGGAGCTTCCGCAGGGCGGCTGGGAACAGGCCGACGCGGCGCCTGAGGAGATGGCGCGCGGTGAGCTGCGCGAAGAGACCGGCCTGACGGCCGAACGCATGACGCTGCTGGCGACGCTGCGGATCGGCTACGGCGTGCTGAACCAGAAGCAGTACGTCTATCTGGCCGAAGGACTGACGCAGGGCGAGCGCGAGCTGGACGCCGAGGAGAGCGACCTAGAAGTGCGGCGCGTGAGCGTGGCCCAGTTTGAGGCGATGCTGCTGGACGGGACGATCGTCGACGGCTGCTCGGCGGCGGCGTGGGGCGTCTACCGGCTGTGGCGGGAACGACGGGGCTAGAGGGGTCTCTTAACCCTCATTTTTATCTAGCCTTGGGCTTTTTCGGCGGCGGCGGCGGCGGTGCCTTCGTAGGCGTGTCTGCTGCTTTATCTACACACACACCCTGGCTATCAGAAGACCCAAGACGCTGCGAAGGCAGAGGAGATGTCACATCCATCGGATATGCGTTCCACGGAGCTAGGTTAAGGATTTCGACGCTATTCACGATGTCTTTCCTCCTTTTGCTAGTTTGGGCAGTGCTGCTCTTTCCCATATGCGTGACATTATTAGCATATTGTATCGAATCATCATGTCCGGCATCCTGCAAGCAAGATATTTACCTCTCGTCACGTACCTGTAAACTGCTCGGCAAGACTCAACCATCGCATACGTTAACTCGAAGTCAACGGGATCAATAGTGGTCTTTGCATTGGCAACGATTTGGTCGATCGTATTTTGGTAAGAAGGTGTTGCCGTTGCACACATTGGGATGTTCATCTGCGGGACTGGAGCCAAGAGTTTGCCAGACTCTTTGCTGTTGAGCAATTCGCAGATGGGATCAAATGGAACCCTTTCCTTCAAATCCTCTTCTATATTCAACCAGATATCCCACATCAACTTCTCAAGCTCTACGTCTTGTTTTTTGTTCACTGCTAGTCCGAGTTCAAGTGCTTCTTTCCTGTTCACCGGATATGCGTGGGACTGGAACTTTCTGCTCATGTTCTCGACGATGCCGCGCAACTTGGAGCGATTCTCGTCATCCTTCATGTGCAATGCCAACAGGCTTTCCCCCAGATCGACGGCCAGCTTGGAACTTCTCGCTGTTAACCCGATCCCCAAACTGCCGACCTCGTTGCATGTGATCTCGAATAACGCACGTACATGTTCCTGATCTGTGATCTTCAGATTATCCCTGACAAAGTCCAGGAATGCGCTGATATCCTCTGTCGAAAACCGTTTCGCCTGACCGCCGTCTCCTTGAGGTAATTGCATCTGCATGTCCACAGGACCGAGATGACTATTTGGATGCATGATGATCTCGTTGGCCCCCAGAGCTACAAGAGTCGCAGCGCTGTACGCACTCTGAGGAATTAAAACGGCAACATCCTCCACTCGTTGCCTCAACAGACTTGAGATGCGCCAAGCCACCATCGGGTCACCTCCATAGCTGGCGATCAGAAAATCTATGGCCTTGGTATCGGGTGGTAGCGCGTCAATTTGTTCGATCAAACACGGAAGGGCGTCCGTTGACATGGCTGCATTGAGCCCAGCCCTCTTGCTCGTGACATAAACAATTAG
>Ga0208189_1000381_pt1 | contig 25307 bp, 25 predicted proteins | sample June2015DPH_10_5_FD_184702 | JGI IMG/M metagenome (GOLD analysis project Ga0208189, IMG submission 184702) | Peatland microbial communities from SPRUCE experiment site at the Marcell Experimental Forest, Minnesota, USA - June2015DPH_10_40... | ecosystem: Environmental > Terrestrial > Soil >... | reverse complement strand
CCGCAGCGGTCGAGGAAAAGAGGATAGAAAACTGCCTTGTGCCCCTCGAAGCTCTCCTGCCGGAATTTCCGGAACTTGTGGTTCGCGGACGCCAAGAGGTAGGCGTGCGGCACGGACACGCCTTCGAATTGGCGCAATCCGCGCGCGCCAGCCGAGGCGCCAATGCCGGCTGTTCACCAGTTGCTGCTTTGCTGAAAATCCTGAATGGCGAGCGGCGTCTCATCGCTATCGCCCGCCACGTGGACGGTAGCGTTTACCATCCTGACCTTGTTTTGGTTTAACAGCAGGAGGCAGTGGGCAATGGGCGGTATTTGGATAATTTTAATCTGCGTAATATGCCTCGCCAGCCTGTTTGGCCTGTATGTCTACGCCTGGAGTATTCCCACCCTCCAGCTTTTCGGGCCTGCTCTTTTGCGTGGCCCTGCGGCTGGAAATCGAATCGCCCTTACCTTCGACGACGGCCCCTGCTCGAGCTATACGGGACAGATTCTCGACATTCTGCGCTGCCATGATGTGAAAGCCACATTCTTCGTCTGCGGGCAGAACGTAGAGCGCTGTCCGGAGATTCTGCGGCGCGTTCAGGCAGAGGGCCACACCATCGGGAACCACAGCTATTCCCACCCGTTTCCTTTCTTCCGGAGCCGCGCGTTCTTCGCGCACCAGATTGACCTCACGCAGGAGGCAATTGAAAAGGTAACGGGCGAACGCCCAAAGTTTTTTCGACCGCCCTTCGGTGCGCGTTGGCTGGGGCTTCATCCCGTGTTGAAGCAGCGGGGCCTACGGTTGGTGAACTGGTCAGACACCGGGTATGACTGGAAGCTCGAGGCGGAACGAATGGTGCGCGAAACACTCAAGACTTTGGGCCCGGGATCCATCATCCTGCTCCATGACGGCCGCAGAGCCTATCCCCCAGAAAGAGTGGACCGGTCCGCAACCGTGAAGGCGCTGCCCGCCATCCTGGACGGCGCCGTGAAAGCCGGCTTCACTTTTGTCAGCTTGGAAGAGTTGCTGGCGACGGAGAATTAACTTGAGGGCGAGAGGCGCCTCTCCGTAGCACTAGTCTTCAACTTCTTCGCGTGCCGGGAAGAGAAGCAGATCCTTCGTCCGCCGCGGCGGACTCAGGATGACATGTCCCGCCGCGGCGGGAGCGGGGCGCAGCGTAGCGAAGAATCTGCTTTTGGTTGCGGCTGTGCCGCGCTGTGATGCTGACGTATCAGAAGTCAGCTTGGAGACTCACTTACGCTTTGCCTTAGCTTCAATATAAGTGGAAAAGGAATCGGGTTTGCCTGGAGGCGCAATCTCGAATCTGAGGGTCAGGGTATCGCTGCCGGTTTTAACGTAGGTTAAGCGGAATCTGGGGTTGGAAGGCAACACATCGCTGACAAACTCGATCGTCTTCCGGTCCGGGGAGATCGTAATCGAGTAGTTTATTACGTGCCCTTCATTATCAAAGTAGATGGCCCGCAGCGGCGCGCTGTCAGAGTCTTTATATACCACCGTCAGATCTTCATGCCGAGATGCAGGACGGTCTTTGGTGGGCGGATAAGCAGCATAACTCTTTCGTACCAAAATGCGGTTCTGCAAACCAGGATGAAATGAGAATTCGCCTATTCCTTGGCCGGGTTGCCCTCCGCCTTCGCCAACCCAGTCGCCGAAGAGGAACTCGAAGCGGGCCCACCCGCTTGTCGTTTCTTGGGCGCTGCTCGCGATGGTTCGAGGCAAAAGTCCGGCTACTGTAATAAGAAGTAATACGCGCACCGTGCGATTCATTATTGCGGCTCCTGATATCGAAAGCTTATCACAATTCGAGTCGGCAAGAGGAGTTCAAGCGGCCTGCCTCCCGAGGGCATCATGAATGAAATTGTTTGGATAGGAATAGATGTGGGCGGAACTAAGACAGCAATCGTTACTTCTGCAAACCCGCCGGCTGTCTTGGGCCGAACGGAGTTTACCACCCTTCCGGCGAAAGGCGCGGATCGAGCTCTTAAGCTGGCCAAGGGAGGGATTCGCGTCCTGCTTGCTCAGCAAGGGCTCGAGATATCAGCCATCAAGCGGATTGGCGTGAGTTGCGGCGGCCCGCTGGACCGAATCCAAGGCGTTATCCAATCGCCCCCCAATCTTCCCACCTGGGATAACGTCCCAATCAAGGCAATTATGGAGGAAGAATTTGGGGCTGAGTGCCAGGTGGAGAATGACGCCAACGCAGGCGCCGTGGCGGAGCATCGCTTTGGCGCTGGCCAGGGAACACAGAATATGGTCTTCCTAACCATGGGAACGGGCCTCGGTGCGGGGATCATCACGGATGGCCATCTCTATCACGGCACTAACGACTTGGCGGGGGAAGTCGGCCACATCCGCCTGACGCGGACTGGACCGGTCGGACATAACAAAGCGGGCTCCGCCGAAGGGTGGGCGAGTGGTGGAGGCATAGCCCATTGGGCGGCCCAGGCGGTTGCCAGAGCCGCAAAGAACAAGCAAAGAACCACGCTCACCAAACTTCTTCAGTCCGGTAAGGCGGTGACGGCGCGGGATGTGGGTTTAGCCGCACAGAGGGGAGACCGCATTGCCGTTGAAATCATCCAATCAACAGGCCGGCGGCTGGGTGCGGTGCTTGCCATTCTGGTTGACTTGCTGAACCCGGAACGAATCGTGATCGGAGGCCTCGCCATGCGGCTGGGCGACTTGCTGCTCGAACCGGCTCGTTCAGTCATGCGACGAGAAGCGCTAGCCCCTGCGGTGGCAAGCTGCGAAATCGTCCCAGCGGCGCTCGACGAACGCATTGGTGACGTGGCGGCCCTTTGTGTTGCCCTGGGCTTCTAGACGGGCAGGTGTCAGGTTTCAGGGGCCAGGTGTCAGGGGAATTGTGAATTATGAATTGGGCAGTGCTTGGTGTTTACTGCTTACTGCCTACTGCTCTTCCCTAGCCCCTTTTTCGACGGACTACGGACTACTGACTTCTTTGCAGAGGGAATACATATGCGCCACGACATCGCTCTCCTGATTGCTACTTCGATCCAGGAAAGTCTGAAAGTGAAACAAGCCCTGCTCGACGACAAAGACATCCTGAGCCTTATAGCCACTGTATCAAAGCAATTCGTGTCGGCCTTGAGCCGGGGGCACAAAATCCTGCTCTTCGGTAACGGCGGCAGCGCGGCCGACGCTCAACACATTGCCGCGGAATTTGTGGGCAGATTCCAGATGGAGCGAACCCCTCTCCCCGCTCTCGCGCTGACGGTTAACACCTCTGCACTCACCGGAATCGGCAACGATTACGGCTATGAGAATGTATTTGCCCGGCAGGTGGAAGCCCTGGGAGGAGAAGGAGACATTGCGGTCGGCATTTCAACCAGCGGAAAGTCTCCCAACGTGTTGAAGGCGCTGGCGACGGCGAAAGCCAAGGGCTTGGTCACCATTGCCCTTACGGGAAGAGACGGAAGCATGCTGAAGGACGTGGCACGCTACTGCATTTGCGTCCCGGCAGATTCAACTCCTCGCGTCCAGGAAGCACACGTCCTTATTGGGCACATTCTTTCCCAGATCACCGAGTTGGAGCTATTCGATAAGTGAGGGTTTGCGCTTCTTGGAGGGTTTCGCTCAAAGATAAAGTAGTAAAGCACCGCCGAAGTCTCGCCATGCGGGGGGGGCGCAGTCGAATCCATTGCCATGTTATTCAGAAATCGCATTACTGGCTGCGCGTCGCAGCCTCTATGACCTCCTCCGGCGAAGCCGTGCCCGTACCTTTCTTCATGACGGTAATCGATGCCACAAGATTGCCGAAGCACGCCGCGGCGACGGGGTCACCTGTCACCGCCATGGTTAGCGCCGTCCCGGCAGCAAAGCTATCCCCGGCGCCACAGATGTCCACCGGGTTCTCAACCGCGCGGGCTTTGGCCCACGTTTCTTTGCCTTCTTCCACCACCAGGGCGCCCCGGGGCCCGTGCGTCACCATCACCGCCCCTGCTCCCAGGTGTTCGCGCAGCCGCCTGAAATCGACATTCCCAAAAAGTTGCTCACAGGCCGCTTCGGCCTCCGCGCGATTAGGCTTGAGCATCACTTTCCGGAACAGGTGCAGTCGTTTTCGAGAGTCCACTAGAAACACCTTGCTGGTATACCTTCCCGCAAGCTCGATAATTGAGTCACGGAGCGCAGGGGTAACCACGCCGCCGGCAGCCGTCTCTGCCTGGTCGGCGACAAGAACAAGGTCAAAACCCTCGATCGCGGAAACAAGGTTATCAATGACTCTCTTTTCCGCCTCCAGGGGAAGCGGCTTCGTGGAGATGAAGTCCACTCTTGGTTGGTCTTCAATGCCGGTTTGACTGTTCAAGAGCTTGGTGTAGGTGAATGTCTGCCAGCGGCGGATTTCCACCATCAGGCTGGCGGAGATTCCCCGCTCGTTCAAAGCCCGGACCAACTCAAATCCAAAACCATCGTCGCCGCGGATTCCCAGGACGGCTACTTGCCCAGTTCCCAAGGCGGCCAGGTTATTGGCCACCGTCCCGCCCCCGCCCGGAGTGACCTCTGTGGAGACGATGCCGAGCCGAGGGATCCCCGTTTCACGGGATGGTTCCGAGGCGGCGGGATCGTAAGTGCACCAGCGATCCAGGCAGATGTCTCCCACCACCAGTGCCTTGAGTTTCTTAAAGCCGTCCAGAATCTCCGCTGTCGTCATGTGAGCTCCAGTAAGGTGCGTCGCAGGGCAGGCACGGTCGCCCGATGGTCACCGCAGAAGTAAAAGCTTTCTCCCCCATCCGCCACCGTCCTGACCAGGATCGTCTTGTAGGGTCGGAAATAGTATCCGGGGTCACTCTTCGGCAATTCATGGTGGATGTCACCCTGAATTGGGACAAGGTCAAAGACCGCCGTCGTAAAGTGCGTGATCGCGCGCCCTCGCTGATGAGCCACGTTGCGAGCCATGGCCAGGGCCTTCAAATAGACCTCCGGGCTCATGATGGCGGAACCAAAATCGAGCATGATTCCCCCCTCGAGGTCTTCAACCGACTTCGCGAAGATCAGGAAGTCACGGTAGCTGGCTGCGCCGAGGGCTGCCCCATCACAGTTCGGGTGCTCATGGGTGATGTCATATCCGATGCCCACATGCACCGTAGCGGGAATAGAAAGTCGGTAAGCCGTGGCAAAGATGCTCACGCTCTTGTGCGGGAAGGCGCTGGTTTCGATCCGCCGCCCAACGTTTTCACCCAACCCCAGGGAGAGGTCCGCGGCTTCGCGAATCACCTCGTTCAACTCCCCTGTCTCCCGCCACAGGCCAAACTCGCCGCTTCGAATATAACGGGCCACGCTCTCGGTGGTCGCGCCGACTCGGGCCAGCTCATAATCATGAATCGCGCCCGCCCCATTCATCGCGATATGTGTCAAATAGCCACGTTCCAGCAGGTCGATAATGTAACGGCTCACACCCGCTTTAATGACATGCGCTCCCATCATCAGGATGCGGGCTGCCCCCTTCTCCTTGGTAGCGGCGATCCTCCGGGCTACCTCCCTTAGTTGGGGATGCGCGAAGTCCGGTGCCGGGCCCTCGAGCGGCAGAAGATAGTCAAGCTTCATGTCGTGGACGCGGTCGCTCAGAGGCTTGATCAAAAGGCGTGAACGGTCGAATGTTTCATACTTGGATTTCATGTCTTACCATCACCTCGGAAATAAAGCGCTGAAGAGCTGTTCGCGGCAAAGGAAATTCGGAACGATGAAATCTGCACCCGCTTTGACCAGCCGCTCCCGCTTCCACGGGTTTACGACCCCGCATTGGGGTTCATCCGTCGCCACACCCACTGCGACACCACCGGCATCTTTGACGTTCTTGATTTCAACGTATCCGTCGCCGAATCCAACCAAGTTTTCCCCACGGCACTCCATGGAAGAAAGCATCTTGCGGATGAGAATTTCCTTGGAAAAGCTCTTGTAATCGTCCAGGGCGCCGTAAATGCGGCCGTCAAAATATTGCTCGATTTCCAGTAAGCGGGCTTCTTCAAGCGTGTAAACCTGGTCCGTCCCACTCGCGCAATAGAGTTTTAGACCCCGCTCTCTCATGCTCTCGAGGAAGGCGCGAGCGCCGGGGACGAGGTATTGTTCGGAAGAGACTTTTCCCTGGCGTAGGTCTTCTCTGCGATGCTGAATCTTCTGCATCAGGCGATCGTGATACATGCGCTTGTATTGGAGAGGCGCCAGCGGCTTGCCACCCCTTTGTTTCACCTGCTGGGTCAATTCGATCATCTGGTAGATGGTCTGCTCGCCCGTGAGACGTGCCACGAAATCGACCACGAGTGCCCGCAAATCCTCTTCGCTCTCCCCGGTCTTCAGTTCCGCCATGATTTCGACCATCATGGGGACCATGACGTCCACCCAGCCCGTGCGAATCAGGGACAGTGTTCCATCAAAATCAAACAGCGCTACCTTGGCAGGGCCGGCCGAAACACTCTGACGGAGGATTTCAAGCGTGTCGATCCGGACGGTATTTCCCTCCTGATTATCAGTAGGACTCTCACTTTTCAATGTGCTGACCAACTCCCGTCCCTTTCCAGCCCAATACCGACGGGCATAAACTGTGAAGACAAAGGCGCCTGCTGCAAAGAGTCACGGTTGGGAAAAAGTAACAAGGCCGATTTGACCGGAGGTGGTTCCGAGCCACGATACCCACTCGAAACCCAGCCTGAAGCTGAACTTGCGTCATGACGTACGCGAGGGTCTTGAAATCTTTTTCGTATCTTCGGCTGGCATGGACCCTTGCTCGCAGCAGGCGGCGGGCGAACCCACGATGCCTCCGCCTCAAAATCAGGGGTGATGATACACCAACTGAAAACCGCATGTCGATACCACGTATCGCGCAAGCCAAAATGTGACGGCTGGAGGCTAGGGACTGGGGGCTGGGGACTAGGGAAAGGCAGACCACCAACATGCAGCCCTGGTTATGGTGGCCTTCTGCTCACCGCCTACTGCTTACTGCCTTCCGTTCTTCCCTAGCCCCAATCGGAAAGGCGTGCAAAAGACGCTGAGTTGCGGTAGCATCTGGACGATATCTCACAAATTGAAAGCAAAAGGAGGTTCTTATGGAAGAGAGAAAGTCAATTTCCATCACGAGTCTAATCACGATTCCAGCTTTGATTACCCTAGGCGTTACCATCCTGCGCTTGGTGGGTGAGCTTGAACGCTGGCCGAAACCGTGGTTCAGCGCGGCGGCAGGTGGGGGAGGTGCCATCATTGGCATCTCCTGGCTGCCGATCATCTTTGGTCCCTATTTCGCCTTGAAGTTGGCCGGGGTCGGCGACCGGCCCTCGAGCGTGGGTAAGGCCGTGGGATTCGCGGTCTTGGGATTGGTGGTCTTTGTTCTAGGCGGCTTGTTGATTGGGGCAACGTTCTCGCACCCCTCGATTCTGACCCTGGTAGCGTTCCTGGTAACGTTGGCTGCAGCGTTCATTCCCGGTATCGGTTGGCGTTCATTGGGGAACACTTTGCTCGCTTACGCCTTTGCTGCCCGCATCCCGGTCCTGATCGTGATGTTCTTCGCTATGCGCGGGAATGGCGGCCAGGGCTGGGGAACGCACTACGACGTCGCAGCGCCCATGTTCGCCCAAGCCTCTTTTGCCAGGAAGTTCCTTTACGAGGCTATCCTGCCTCAGATGACCTTGTGGATTGGTTGGACGGTTGCGGTGGGCGCCGTCATCGGTGTCCTCGTTGTTGCCGTCGTGCGCCGGGGAAAACAAGCGGCGCCGGCTGCGGTGTAAGCGCCGAGCATCCCGGACGCTTTATTTGCGGACAACGTAGAGACTGTCTCCGATTAACCTGAATTCCCAAGCTGGAGCCGTCTGTCATCCTGAGCCCGCCGTGCTTTCGGGCGGGCGATCCCGCTGCAGCGGGACTGAGTTGTCTTTTGCCCTTAGCATCCAGCGACAGACTGCACGGACGCTTCGCGGAGTTTACCCTGATCCCGCCGGGGCGGGAGAACGGGCTCAGCATGACAGCATTCGCGCACAGCGCGCGGCGCTGATTCGGCCCCGCCCTGTGGGATGGCCCTACACGAAGAGCCGCATCCTACTCATGTGTGCTCACGCTCTCTCTTCTTTTCCGCTCCTCGTTTCACTCGCGCCATCAAATCTCTGAGCCTCTGCCTCTGCTGCCGTTCACCTTCGTCTTTTGGTTCGGCCTGGGGGCGAGGGACCCGCCAGGTGAGCTGACCTGAGAGCGGCCCTTCAGGGTAGGCTCCTGGATCAAAGAGCGTGTAGTTTTGGAATAAAGTGGGCTCTTCTTGATAGCAAGACCAGACGGCCCGGCGCAGCAAGTCGGGGTCGCCTTCGTCCAGGAGATTAATCATCCGGACCTGTTGCCGAAAGCGCGCAATGTACTCCATGGGCAGGTTGAAGAGATAGGGAGTGAGAGCCTGGGCACCGATGATTCGCCTGCGCTCGTCCACACCATTTTCGAGCAGCATGAGGAGAGCATCGCCCGTCTGGTGTCCCTGCGACTCCGGCCCGAAGAGCACCAGATACCTGATGTTCGGGTTGGCAACGATGTTGCAAATGAGCTTTTCGATGCCGATGTTTTCAGTTTGGATGGTACCGGAGAGGGCAGCTCCACTTTCCAGACCAACTCGGACCAGGTTCTCAATATCCGGCGGAATCTTTTCTTGGTCGTAAATTAAAATCACCGCGACAGCGAAGGGCGAGTAGTCATTGCCGCGCAGATAGCGCCCCTCTTCAGGCGGATAGTTGGAAGCTGGCTCCGCCTTCAACATAGCTTCTCCCCCTCGCCTTGAGCAAAGGCTTGAAGCCGCGCTCGCAGCTCGTCGCGGACGCGGCGGAAGGCTGTCAATATTTCTTCTTCGGAGCCTTGCGCCGCGGCGGGATCTTCGATGCTCCAATGAATACGTTTTGTTTTCGCCGGGAAGAGGGGGCAACTCTCCTTGGCGTTATCGCAGACCGTGATCACGTAGTCGAAATCCTGCCCTGCAAATTCATCCACCGATTTGGACCGGTGACCGGAAATGTCGATCCCCACCTCGCGCATCACGGCGATGGCCTCGGGTCGCACATGGCTCGGCTTGGTGCCGGCGCTGAAAACCTCGTAGACATTTCCCGCATCATGGCGAAGTAACCCTTCCGCCATTTGACTGCGAGCCGAATTGCCCGTGCAAAGGATGAGGACTCTCACTGATTTCCCTCACTGTCCGTATAACTGTCTAACAAGCCGTGCCTTCGCGAAATGGAGCAGGAGTGGGGGATTACCCACGAACCAGTTGAACTGCGTTGGCGCCCTCCCGAGGTGACGTGAAGTACGAACGCTGAAAGCGGAGAGCAACTCCCACCAGCCCAATCAGTACTGGCACCTCGACGAGCGGACCGATCACCGCCGCAAATGCGGCCCCGGAATTGATTCCAAATACCGCCACAGCCACGGCGATAGCCAGCTCAAAATTGTTGCTGGCCGCGGTGAAGGAGAGGGTCGCCGTCTTGGGATAATCAGCTCCCAGCTTCCTGCCCATATAGAAGGAAACCAGGAACATCACCACGAAGTAAATCAGCAGGGGCAGTGCGATCCGCAGAACGTCGAGCGGTAATTGAATGATGTATTCACCCTTCAGGGAAAACATCACCACAATCGTGAAGAGCAAGGCGACAAGCGTAAGCGGACTGATGCGGGGAATAAACCTCTTCTCGTACCATTCCCGCCCACGCAGACGAAGCAGGGCAAAGCGGGTGAGCATGCCGGCAAGGAAAGGAATCCCCAAGTAGAAGAAGACGCTCTGCGCAATCTGCTTCATTGACACATCCACAACTGCGCCTTTCAGACCAAGCCAGGTCGGCAATACGGTGATGAAGAGCCAGGCATAAACCGAGTAAAACAAAACCTGGAAAACCGAATTAAAGGCTACAAGTCCCGCGGCATATTCAGTGTCGCCCTTCGCAAGTTCGTTCCAGACAATCACCATCGCGATGCAACGGGCCAGTCCGATCATAATCACACCGACCATATAATCGGGATGGTTCCGCAAGAAGGTAACGGCGAGGGCGAACATGAGAACGGGGCCGATCACCCAGTTCTGCACGAGTGAAAGAAGCAAAACGCGTTTGTTTCGGAAGACTTCCCCAAGCTCTTCGTAGCGGACTTTTGCCAGGGGCGGGTACATCATAAGAATCAAACCGGCTGCAATAGGAACTGACGTTGTGCCCACCTGGAAGGCCGTAAGGGTCCGAACGAGACTGGGCAGCAGATAGCCAGAGATCACGCCCAACGCCATGGCAAGGAAAATCCAAACGGTAAGAAATCGATCAAGAAAAGAGAGCCTTCGCGTAAGATGTGCTGACATACTTCAATGCCTCTTCCTCTCAGTATTGCCTCCGTGTCCTCCGTGGTCAGAAGCGCCTTGGAGTGCGGCAGCTTGCTGCCGCTTTTGCGGCTCGAGCTTGCTCGTGCCGCTCCCGGAAGCAAGCTTCCGGAAAAAGAAAGCGGCAGCAAGCTGCCGCACTCCAAAGCAACTACTTCCCGCAGCAGCTCGGACCTCAGCACGATGGGCTCGGTTTCTTCGCCCGCACGAAGGCGCTCATGAACTTGCCATCGACCAGGGGCGCGATCGCCTCCACGTCAATCCCCGCGCTCGAAAGCGATTCGCGCGCATCCGCAACGCGGTAAATCCGGGTCGGTTCGATGCCGACGACCTCAAATCCTGCCCTCATGAGTTTGGCAAGGTATTCGCTCTCCTCCAGCGCCCCGGCCATGCAGCCTACCCATAACTCTACGCTTCGCCGAATCTCAGCGGGAACTTTCCCGCGCACCACAATATCGGAGACGGCGAATCGCCCACCCGGCTTGAGCACGCGAAACGCTTCCCTCAACACTCGGTCCTTGTCGGCGGAGAGGTTGATGACACAATTCGAGATGATGACATCGACGGAGTTATCGGGCAGTGGAATGTTCTCAATTTCACCCTTCAGGAATTCTACGTTCTCAACTCCGGCTTTGCGCTGGTTTTCGCGGGCCAGCGCCAACATCTCATCCGTCATGTCCAGACCGTAGGCCTTGCCGGTCGGCCCCACCCGCTTGGCGGACAACAGCACATCAATGCCCCCGCCTGATCCCAGATCGAGCACGGTTTCGCCGGGCTTCAGCTCGGCCAGCGCGGTTGGGTTTCCACACCCCAACGAAGCGAGGAGAGCTTCCTCGGGGATTTGGCTGGTTTGGCTGCCATCGTAAAGGTTCGAGGTGATGGGGTCAGGACAACCGTCCGAAGCCGGCGCCGTTCCGCAACAGGAACTCCGGCCCTGGATGACACGCAGGGCCGCCTGCCCATACTTCTCTTTCACCACTTGCTTGATATTTTCAACGCTCATTTGCTTCGCCTTTCCTGGGCTCAATGCCGCACAATAGGTGGGTTTTTGGCCACTTTTTGGCTTTGATTTGAGTTCGTTTGCCTTCAAGAACCAGTTCGTTTTTAGCCCCTGAAAACGCTAACTCCTGTGTTTTCAACACATTCTTAGGTTCGTTCCCACTATTTAGTATCTTTTTTCTGTTTTCTACGCATTTTCCTCTGCCCCCGCGCCGATCTGCAACCCCCTTCGCGCGCTCGATGGCAAGCCTTCTCATGGGACCACTCACATAGGCTACCATGTGTCAGTTCTCCTGTCAAGAGCGAAGTGCGGGAGGCGGAAGGGCGGGTGTCAAGGGCCAGGTGGCAGGCTACAGACGCAGGGTGCGGGGGGAGCATAAGCGCTGACTTAGTTGATTTCGTGTCGCTCCAAGCCCGTCGGCGGACGGGCTTTCGGGCGACCTCGAAGCTTATAGCGCCTATGGGACGAAGCCCCATGAGCGCTAAGGTCAGCCGTGCTCAAATGGCCCCAGCAGGGGCCAACGGTGAATAGCCGCAGGTTTTAACCTGCGGATAACGGAACGCACAGAACTACGCAACGCCAACGGGGTTGACGGGTCAATGGTTCGGCCCCTCCAGGGCCGGAATGCTTTCTGGGCTTCTGTTTCCGTAGGTTTCATCCGTCGGCTGACGGGCTACTCACCGTGTCCCGCTTCGCGGGACGGGAATGGCGCCGGAACGATAGAAATAGTTCTTATCTTAGCGCCTATGGGACGAAGCCCCCAGCTCGAGTCCCCTCTCCTTCCTTCATCCCCCTTTCATAAAACTTTTGACGGAACCTGGCTTCCCTTTGAGGCTTGCACGATCAAAACCAGGTCTCCGGGTTTAACGGCTTTGTTGCGAGTGCAACACTCCGCATAGAGGAAGTTAAGAAGCTCCTGGAGTGCCTCGGTATTCGCCGTGTACCAAAGGAATGTGCCCTCCCGCCGGACTTTGACCAGTTCCTCGTTCTTGAGCTTGTCGAGATGATGGGAAAGGGTTGAAGCAGGGATGCCCAGCTCGTCCTGAATATCTCCCACCACCAATCCCTGGGGATGCGCGGTGAGCAGGAGTTGCATGATGCGCAAGCGAGGCTCGGCCCCCATGGCGGCAAACATGTCCGCGTAGCGTATGACTCGCTCAGTGTCGTCGGCGGTTTTCATATTTCCATTATACCGGAAATAGCGAATCCGTCAAGGGGCTCCCGCCCTCGTTCCAGGGTTTCGTCAAAGTCGGAGTGGCCGGGCCGCCAGCCAGATTACCGGCGAGTGGGCGGGCAGTGAAGGGAAAGGCACTTCACGTCGGGCTTCCCACCTCTACGAGTAGCCCGTGACAAGTCCAAGTGGCGCCCACTTGACGCGAAGCCGACTTAGCAGGCCAGATCCCTAACAGCGCCGGAACTATCCGCGTGGGCACAACTTGCAGTGAAACGAGCCAACAAATTCCTCCGCGACCGCTTGAGAGTAATTTCCGAGTACCCGACCATCCGGGAGTTGCAAGCCTTCCATTTGCACGGCTGCTTCAATCCGAGTAGTAAATGTCCTCGAACTTTGCAGCTGTTCTTTTCGTATACTGTTCTGTCTTGGAGATGCGTCGCGCTTGTCAGGGCAATGTTCCACAGTTCCTGCGCACGCTGCAATACGCCTTCTTGAGTTTGTAGGAATAGAAGGATCCTGGACACGACGATTGCGGTGCCCCTGCGCCCATCCCGATCAAAGAAGAAAGCGCACAAGCGATGGCCGCAGGTTCCGTGCAGCCCGTCGCAGGAGGGCCGCGTGAAAAAGGCACGTTTTTGGCTTCTTGTCTCACTGGCGGTCGCCTCTCGTGTCGTGTCGTTCTTCTTCCTAAAGGCGGCGCCCGCCTACGTTATTGTTCCTCGGAGCTTTGTTGGGGGTGGGTTGCAGACCCTACCGGCGCTACTTGATCTGGTCGTGCCGGTGATTGTCATTTATTGTCTCTGGCCGGGGCGCCGTTTCGATGGAAGGACGATCCAATCTGGAAGACTGGCCATTTGGGATGCCATGTCTTTCTTGTTGTTCCCACTGGTAGCTGGATTGTCGCTGTTTGCCTACCAAGCTGCATGGCAGATCTTGCCGAATGTCACGCTGGCCACTTTTCTCCGCTGGCTGCAATTCATAACCAGTTACCTCGCCTGGAACATGTTGCTGGACGAGGTATCCGTGAAAAGCCGTTGGCAAAGGGTTGCGATCGTGCCGACTCTAGTACTAAGCCTCGGTCTGCTGCAGGATGCATTCCCCGGCGAAGATCCGTTTCTTGTTCTGCTCAGCGTGGGGCTAACACTGACCTGGACAGTTCTGGCCTTCCGACGCCGATACTGCCAATCGCCGCTCGTCGCCACGGTGGCGGCCGCCATCGTCGGTGGCGTCAGCTGCCTGCTCGTCGTAATGGCGCCATCGGATTCTCTTTTCCCTCCTTTGTTGCTGCTGATTGCTTTCCTGGTCGGTGCACTCACCATCCCCAGCCGTCGTTGGTGGCCGCGGTGGGTAGCCTTGGCAAGCATCGCCGCGGTTGGTTTGCTCCTCAGTTTGGCGGTTCCAAGGCTTCTTCCGCCCGCAAAGAGGGCTGACTTTCTCACGCAAGAACCGCCGCCGTCTCACACCGAACAAATCGAAGGTGTCACGGTTCGTTATGACGATGTTCGGGTGCGTAACGTCGCAATACGGCTGGCGCATGTCTTGGCCGCTGCCAACCAAGTCAGCCAGGAAGCGTATGGCATCTCGCCACAAGCGGATGAGCTGGTCGTCCGGGGTTTTGAGGAAGGAGGATTCCAAGCGGAGTTTCCCCATAGGATTCGCGGCAACTTTGTCTCGCAACGCTATGTTGACTTGTGCCTCGACAGCTCGTTTCTGAACGGTCCGAATGCATCCATCCACTTTCCCGATCCTGTGAATGCGATTCTGCATGAATATGGTCATCTTTACGGGACTGTGCTCTATCTGCCTTGGGTGATGGGAGGGACGGAAGAGGAGGGGTGGGCGACATTCAGCGCCACTCGTCTCTCCCGCCGGCTCTATGAGCGCTTCGGATCTGGTCTGTGGAATCCCCCATACAACTACGCCGCCCGTGCGGACGCGATCACACGGTCGAATCTTGCTGGCCATCCCGTTTACTGGTCACATCCTAACGAATATGGAGGCTTTCGCCTGTGGTACTTGCTGAGTCAGCGAGACAGCGAAGCGGCGATCTACCGCAAACGATGGGGCCTTACCCGGCGTGATGGCCGTGGCTGGTGGTTGCAGATCAATGATCCCGACGCCGCAAGACAGCTGGCCAGGGCGTTGGGCTTTGCAGATTTCGTCTCCTTTGGCTCGGGCAAGGTAGTCCGCTACGACCAGGTGTATGCATTGCAGGATCTGCAACCGGTGGGCGAGCTGCTAGGCTGGACTGAGGACAAAGTCAGAGCGAACTACGCCAGGGATGCCAATCGGCTCATCGATCCGACAGTCAGAGTGCCCGCACGGAGACCTCTTGTCTTGGATATGGCGTTATCTTTGGCCTTGCTGGCACTGTTTGTTGTGATGAAGAGAGTCATACCCAGTCATGGTCCACCGGGGGAACTTCGGTAGGACCGAAGACATTTTCAAGTCACAATCCCCCGCGGACAATGCGTAGAGTCAGCTATCGTCGTGCGTCGGTAGCGCCCGAGCGACGGCACCCCGAAAGTACTCACCGATTCTGACGCACAGGGTTCAGCCGTGGTTGCGATTTTGACCTGTCAGATGAATTGGAAAACCAGGGTGACTGGAGACAGATTTTGCGTTTGTGGGCGGCGAGAAAGCCCTCCGTACAACCAAAAAGGATTGTGCCCGAGAAACCACAGGTTTCTATCGGGAGTGCTCGGGCGGCACGAAAGCCGAGGTGCAAACGGATCCTGATCGCCCGAGCATTCCCGATAGAAGCGTTTGTACTAAGCCGCTGCGCTGAGGCTATGGCGATTGAATGTAGAGGGTCCTTGGCGAAAAGGTGGGTAGAAGGGATTGGACCGGCTTGGTGATGGGCAGAGGGTTGAGATCGGGCTGGGATGAAGCCATGGCTACCGGGGTTTTGCTAGCTCCGAAGAGAAAGTCCAGATGGCCGAGACACACGTCGGGGGTGAGACTCGATGAGTCGCAAGCGAGGGCCGGAGGGAAGCAGCACTGCCAGGTTGAGTTCATCAAGAGCTATCCATGGAGACGGGCTGGGAGAGCCAAGCAGCCTGGAGCACGGAAACGGCGGCGAGCCATTCGACAATCCGTAGGATGCCGGTGCCACAAACGGGGCAGACATGGTCGGCCTTGCACGGTGGCCTCACGGATAGGGTGTCCTGGATGCAACTCAGTAACTCGCGGCACTGTGCTAGCTTGTCGCGTCGGCTACGGTTCGCCAGGAAGCCGAAGTGCCGGATCTTAACGAAGCCCGCGGGCAGAATATGTTGGAGGAAGCGGCGCAGGAACTCTACGGCGCTGAGGGTCATAACCTTGGTCTGGCCATCGCGGTAGTCCCGCCACTGAAAGCTCACTTGGCCGTCTCGGAGGGAAAGCAGCCGCGAGTTGGAGATGGCGACGCGATGGGTATATCGGGAGAGATAAGTTAGAACCTGTTCGGGTCCTCCGAAGGGAGGCTTGGAGTAAACAACCCAGTCGGACTTCTTCAGTTGCTGGGACAAGCGCGCGAACTGGGAGGGCTCTGCCCAGCAAGCCAAGGCGCCGTGAAAACGGAGTTGGCCCTTTCGGTAAGCATCTTGGAGCAAAGCGAGGAACTTGCCCCGGAAGAGGCGGCTCAGCACTCGGACCGGAAGAAAGAAGTTCTTACGGCAAGAGATCCAACGCGACCCCTGTGAGGAGAGACCGCCCCCGGGAACCACACAATGGACATGGGGATGGTGATGGAGGTTCTGTCCCCAGGTGTGAAGCACGGTGAGGAAGCCGAGCTGGGCACCGAGATGTCTGGGATCGGCAGCGATTTGGAGCAGGGTCTCCGCAGTGGCGCGCAGGAGAAGATGGTAGACAACCTTCTGGTTCTGCAGAGCCAGCGGGGCCAGTAGCTGAGGCAGGGTGAAGACCAGGTGGAAGTACGGCACCGGGAGAAGTTCGCGGGCTCGCTGGGCCAGCCACTTGTGGCGGGCCGAGAACTGGCATTTTGGGCAATGCCGGTTGCGGCAGGAGTTGAAGCCGGTGAGACGATGACCACACTGATCGCACTGTTCGACGTGTCCACCGAGGGCCGCAGTACGGCAGGAGCCGATGTCGCGAAGAGCCTTGCGCTGTTGGGGAGAGACGGTGTGTCCCCAGCGTTGGAGAAACTCTTCCTGATGCTGGCGAACGACATCGGCTACTTCGAGCCGATGGTCGGTCATCTCCTTCGGCCATCCCCATCCGGAAGCTGAGGACGATTCAGGCTGAGACGGTCCAAGGGGCTGACCGTCTCCTGAACCGTCTGCTGCGAAATCAGCAAATACTTCGCCGTCGTTTTAATGCTGGCATGGCCCATCAGGACCTGAATTCTCCTCAGGTTCACACCGTCTTCCAGCAGGTGCGAGGCGAAGCTATGCCGAAACAGGTGCGGGTAGACTCTTCGGGGCATGCCCGCTCGCTTTCCCGCTGCGTGACAGATCTTGCGGATGGCGGACACATCGAGTGGATGGCTGGGACGCTGGGCCGATGGAAACAGCCAATCCTGCGGCTTCCGCCAGCGCCAGTAGGCGCGCAGAATGTCCCGCAGTTGGGTGGAGAGCATGACGTAGCGTTGACGGCCACCTTTGCCGTGGCGGATGAAGACCAGCCTCCTCGGGCCATCGATGTCGCTCACTTTTAACTGCCGCAATTCGGCGGCGCGCATGCCGGTGGAATACAGCGTACCCAATACCGCACGATGCTTCAGGTTGACCGTCGAGTCTAACAATCTCACTACTTCCTCGCGGCTCAGCACGGTGGGTAGCATCCGGGGGACCTTCGGATTCGCCGCTTTCTCCACCACCCAGGGCTGATGGAGCACCTTCGAGTAGAGAAACTTCAAGGCGCAAAGATCCAGCCCTAGAGTTGACCAAGCCACTTCCTTTTCCTTGAGCAAATGCAGCTGATAAGCGCGGATTTCCTCCGCCCCCAGCTTGTCGGGAGACTTGCCGAAGTGCCGGGCGAAGCGCGCGACAGCAGCGATGTAGGTGCGTTGCGTTTCAGGCGAGTAGTTGCGGAGCTGCAATTCCTCCAGCATCCGTTTTCGTAATTCGGTCATTCACACCTCCTTTCAGAAGTTGAATAATCCGAATCGTGGTGGAATGCCAGCGGTTACCTGCCGCGCAGCGGCTTAGTACAAACGCCCTTCCACGCCCAAATCCGTTCACGCTGACGAACCCAGTTCCTCCAGTATTCCCAAACCAGGAACGGAGGTCCGGAAGGTCTCATAGTAGGCTGCACACGGGCCGGACCGCCTGAACCCCGATCAGCCTCCATTCCCCTAGATCCTAATAATTGAATCACATAACTGGACTGCGTGTGCCACAGGTGTGCCACGCGACATTGGCGGTGTTCATGGCCCGAAAGACCGCTAGACCATCGGCCGCGGCCCGTGCATTTGGCTGGAACGGGTTTATACCCGGGGATCGTCGCCCACATCATCGCTGAGTCCCTCGGTTACCCTATATTCCAGAGAACGCGAACCCGGCCCTACGGCCCTTCGCTAACTTTTTCTCGCAATGTCCTCGCGTGGAATGACTGAAACCTACTCCATGGAAACCAGATACCCGGTCCTTCCCGGGCAGTCCCAATATCCGTCTTTGGCTTTATGCTTACGTAGGGTGGAGTCATTCTTTGAGTGACGGAATTTCTTGCTACAGAAGGGGCACTCGAAGACATATGTCGAGCCATAGTGGCGCTTTTGGTACGAGGATCTTGTGCGGGGAGCGACCCCAGAGTAAGGCGCGCTCATCCGGATGGGTTGGGCGGCTTCCGGGGCGACTATCGGACCATAGGGGGTAAACTCAATGCGGTAGCGCGGCTGGAAGGAAGTATTCGTGGGCCGCACGTCTGCCATCATAGCCGTGTTGAATGCCTTGATATGGTCCGAGCCCTCCTCCCACCCGTAGAAGAGCAGATTTCCCGTTTGCGCTCTCCGCAGCGAATACGGCTCCACCCTTCGGTGCCTTCCGTTGTAGGTGAACTCAAGGAGCAGTCTGTTAGCTCCCGCGAATCTGATCGTCTCGAGCGGCGCTCCTCCGCCCCAATACTGGATGCTGGGAGGGGCGACAATCGTCTCGCCCGCCGCGATGGGCGCTTGGCGAAGGCCCATCACGGGCATTACCGCCATCGGCACATCGATCCACCTGAGTAAATCTGGCAGCCGCCCGAGCAAATCATCGAGCTTTGGAAGGGCGGGGAGTTGGTGGGCGAGCATGTTTTCCCACTCCGCCCGGAGTTCCGCGTCATTCTGGACGACCTCGAGGATGCGAGCGGTGGACGGGATTACAATTGCCTTTGCTGCGCATTTCCCGGCAAAGAGGTCCCGGACGTGCGAGAGGTCGAAGGCATCGGGTTTGTTTTCGAGCAGATAGACGACATCGTAGAGATCGCGGGGGCGCGCGCGCTCGTAAAGGGCGCGAGTCTTCTCGGCAAGGAGTTCGGGAAGGGAATACGCCGTCACGGCCGCGCCCTCAGGTAAATAGTCCGGGTATGGATGAAAGATGGGGCGGTGTTCCGCAAGGGCGAGAACAGGTTCATGCTTCGTTATGTCGAAAAGGACTCTCGCGACTTCCGGCGTATCCAGCGGGCCGCGGTAGTAGATAACGCCTTCGAAAGTGGTTCTCCCTTGCTTGTCTAACCGCGAACGGATTCTGACGCGGTCGAGAGGAAAAGTGATACCACTCATCTCGGAAGCCGACCGGGCAACCGATTGGAGGATTCCATGGAGCTCTTCTTCGGTGTAGGGGGCGTCCTGCAAAAGCGAAAAATCGAGATCCTCCGAGAAGCGGTAAGTCTCCAGATAGCACTTCTTGATGCAGGTGCCACCCTTGAAGATCCAGCGGGTCCCGGCGATGGCATGCGCCCCCAATGCGGCGAGTAACCAGCCGAGGACATAGTCCTTTTCGACGATGCCGACGCGTAGCTGCCACTCCGCTGCGCGGTCGAGAATGTCCTGTTTCGCTATCATGCTTCTTTGCTGATCGCAGCGTTAATCCACAGCCCCCATCGGCGAAGGAGCGTTCCTCGTCGCGATACTCTCGGGTCGAGCTTCACGATCCCCGCCGTCAGGTGATTCCGCGCCTCCTCTGCCAACGCCTTCTCCTCCGGCCACAATACCTCAGCGAGATACCCCAGGCGCTTCCACGTGGCGCCATTCGCGAATTCTCGCGCGACGTTTGCGAGCTTCCGGAAATCTCGCTCCGCGCTTCGCCCGTACTCCCGCATGATATCCGCGAGATGCCGGACTCCCCCGCAGAGTTCCGGGCGACGGAGTGCGTCGATGATAGTACGCTCCCGGTCAGAGATGGGCACACGCTCCCTCCCCCGCCATACGTTTATTGTCCCGGCGATCCGCGAGTGAGGGACCCTGAAAAGGCGGAACTCGTTCCCGAGAACATTGATTTTGGTCGTGCGGAAATTCTTCGCGGTCACGACAAGCGTTGACCGGAAGAGTTGCTCGGTAAGACCCCAGTGTTCCGCGGCGCTCCATCCGCCAATGTAACAGGGAGAAAACGCTTCACGGGCTAGAACCCAAGGGTCCTCCGAAATCGTCGGACGACCGGGCTGCGCCTCTAAGGGGAGGACGTAATAGAGGCCTCGACGTGCCCGAAGAAGCCATCCGCGGCGAGCAAGCGCACCGAGGCTCATCGCCGTCTTCCTCCGGGGGAGATCCATGACCGCCCCGGCGTTCGAAACTGTAAGAATCCCTCCTCGGGCGGCTCTTGCGAGTTTTGCTAAAAGGTCTCTCGTTGAGATAAAGCGCCTCTCCTCCGGTTTTGGAGTTGAATTTTCGCGTGTCATAGTATCGCAAATCTTAATACTACTGCACACGAATTATAGCGCACTCGGTGAAAGCCTGCAAACCTAAGGAAGACGATAACACCCCTGCGATCAGCAAGTTCTCCCATGGTCAGCCACGGTGCGGTGAGATATGGGGACGTGCTCCCCCAAGCTTTCTCGAAGAGTGTGAGTAACCGCGCTCATAGGCCGTCTGACCATCGATCAAGCTTCCCGTCTTTAATTCTCAATAATTGAATCACTTAGCGCGGCACCGTGCGCCAAATGTGTGCCGTGTATCACCGGAGGTGCACTCATGGCCCGCAAAGTTGGCCAGATCATCGGACGCGCCCCGCGCACTTGGCTGGTCCGGGTGTATGTGGGACGCGACGCCGAGAGCAAGAAACGGAAATACCTGAACAAAACAATCCATGGCGGGTTGCGCGACGCACAAACACACCTCAACCGAATGCTCAATGAGCGCGACTTGGGACGAAACCTCGATTCTTCAAAGCAAACTCTTAATCTGTATCTCGACCGCTGGCTCGAAGTCTGCGCCAAACCCAGGCTGCGAGCCAAGAGCTTTCAGGATTACGAGGGCTTGCTCCGTCGATACGTTCGACCTCAACTGGGAATGAAACCCCTGGCCTCCGTCCAGGCGTTCGATATTCAGAGTCTGTATCGCGAGTTGTTGGATCGGGGGTTGTCGGCACGATCGATCCGCTATACACATGCCGTACTGAGATCTGCGCTCAAACAGGCGGTCCGCTGGAAGCTCTTGTTGGCAAACTCTGCGGAGTTGGTGGATCTGCCGAGGCACACAAGGCACCGCGTTGGAGTTCTCACGGTCGAGCAAGCCAGGGCATTTATCACGGCGATCAAAGAGCATCCCTACGAGGCGCTCTTCGCACTGGCGATGACGACCGGGATGAGGCCCAGTGAATACCTCGCGCTCACTTGGGCGGACGTGGATCTGGGTCGTGGTACAGTCAGCGTTTCGCGGACTCTCGAGTGGAGAAAGGGCGGATGGCAGTTTGCCGACACCAAGCGGTCGCGGAGCCGTCGTGTGATCAGGCTTCAGGCTTGGGTAATCGCCTTGCTCGAAAAGCACAGGCAGAGCGTTGACGGGCGAAACGATAATAACCCCACGCGCAATCTTGTCTTTGTTGCGAAGCGTGGCGGGCCGATTCGAGAGTCAAAGTTTGTGCGCCGTTACTTCAAGCCGCTGCTTAGGAAGGCCGGTTTGCCTAACATCCGCCTTTACGACTTGCGGCACCTGGCCGCTACATTGGCATTGGCCGCAGGCGTGTCGCCGAAGGTCATCAGCGAGCAACTTGGACATTCAAGCGTCGCCTTCACACTCGATGTCTATTCTCACGTGCTGCCGCACATGCAGGATGCAGCCGCAGAAAAGGTGCAAGCATTGTTGGTCGACCCAACGACAACTGCGATGCCACGACAAGCGGCGGCGGACCGTACTCCGGTCACTGAGACTTCTAAGCAGTAGCACCCTTTCAAAACCCCAATAAAAGCTGATCTCCGCCGCACGTGTGTGCGACATATGTGCGCCTTTTAGGGCTGCAGGCGACCTTGCTCAGGTTGCGCTGGTGCCGTTTGCGGTCCCACTCGCGAACAGCACTGCTTCCAGTTGTGAAATCAACAGGGTTCGCTGCTTGGCTGAAAGGGTGTCGAGGTTGCGCTGCCTCCACCGAACTGCCGGGAGAGCGTGTGCGCCAGGGATATCGAGGAGCGGCCAATCCGGTTCGCCGCGCTCGAATGACAGGAGAAACCGCCGATGCACGTCCGGCATCTGTTGAACAATCGATGTGATCATCGCTTCCCTCGCGGTTATGAGTTCTTCGATCGAGACCGGAAGTGTAGTCATTCCGTCAAACCCACGCTGAAATTCATCTGCGATCGGCTTGTGGACCGGTGCCAGAATCTCTGCCATCGGGCGGTTGTGGCTCAAAAGATAAACAACGAAGGCACAGCGCAAGTCGTGATTGATCCCCTCGTTGGCTAAAAGGTCACGCACATCGAAGAGATCACGCGGATGCTGCCGGTCGAGCGCCGCGACAATTTTCCCGGCATAGAGATCAGCAAACGAGACAACACGGATTTCTGCAAACCCGAAGGCATCTTCAACTGAAGGCGATACAGCCCGGAGTTCGGGCTCATAAACACAGCCCCGCAAGACCGGCGTGACTTCGATTTCCACCTGGGCGCCTTCGTGGCGGACGAGCAGTTTGATGATGGCTTTTTCGGGTTTCGTTCCGATGGCAGTGGTCTGAACGCCGCTAAACGCGTCGCGGATGCGCACGGCGATCCGATTCATCGCGGCATCAATGGCCGCAAGGGACTCCTCCCGCGATGATAATGGCAGATAGGTCAGGTCGATATCGACGGAAACGCGTGGCATGTCGCGGACGAAAAGATTGATCGCAGTTCCGCCTTTGAGCGCAAAGCACTCCTCCGCCGCAACAAGCGGAAGGATGCGGATGAGGAGCGAGACTTGGCGTTGGTAGACCTCACTAACCGGCATCGAGATCCTTCGGCACGGTGATCTGAAAGACGGTGTTCAGTGCTCCTCCGCGCACGAGCAGCCGCTTTCCCTTACCGAGATCGATCGCCTCCTTGTTGAGGCGTCGCAACCACGCATGTTGGTGCCGGTCAGCAAAGAAGAAGAACAGGCGCTTCACTTTGACACTGCGGCAATCGAGGAGGAGTTTCTCAAGGCGGCGCGGGCTCAGATTCGCAAGACCTTCGATCAGCTTGTCGACCTGATGGAAGCTTTCGCGATTGGGCAATTCATCGAGGAGTTCCAGCACCGCTCGCTCGGGCGAGGAGAGGGTGAGCTTCCATGCCCATTGTCCCCACGCCTGGGTAACAAGATTGGCCGGTAGTGATTCGGTACTCGTCTGCGAGGTCGAAGCGGATCCGGGCTTGGAACTAGCCGGATCGGGGCTTTTGCGGAATAGCCGCTCGCTGTTGTGGTAGCGGAATTGTACTTCGAGGGCGAGCTTATCCACCCACGCCGGAGGACGTTTGGGTCCATACAGATGGACCTCCTTTGTCTCGTGCGCGAGGTAATGGGAGTATCCCTGTAGTTCCAGGGCGGTGCGCCCTCCAACCACGAGGTTCTTGGCGAGGAGGGTTTGGAGCGAGATGACGACCTGCTGCCAATTCAGGGAACCCCTCGTCCGGCGGAACACTTGCCGGGTTGGTTGCTCCAGCCAACCAGCGGAAACGTACTGGCTACGTAGAGATGAGGAATAACCGTGCTTGCCGAGCCAAGCGGCATCCGTGACCAGCCCTTCTGGCAGCAGATGTTCCAGTTGGTTTAACTTGTTCTCAGTTCGCGCAGCCATGCTAAGCAACTTATCATTTTCTTAAACCTTCGTCCAGTTCGAAAGTCAGGCCAGAGGCTCAGCCAAACTTAGCGAATCGGCAAGGCTTCAAACCAGAGAGCCTGAACGAACAGGCAGGCCGTTCTCGAAAAAGAGAGCCCGTTCGGTGGTCAATCACTCTACTGGCTGGAATCTGTGCAGGAAATCAACGGCGCGTAGTGCATTAGAAATCGCCGGGAAGATGGTCTGCCTTCTCGCTCTGGAGGAATTCGAGCCTGTCCCTGCTAGAAACTCAATCGACTACAAGAAGCCGCTTATTCACCGGGGGTGTCAATGCGTCGAGGGGGCTGCGGAGCGAGCGCGGGCTCCAGACTTGATGGCGGCGCGAATTTGGGGAAAGTCCGGTTACTAGTGGATCGGAGTCTTCGCGGATGTCGCTCGACTCGAGGTCGGCAAACATCAAGTCCGAGAACAATTCTTCAAGCCGCCCGCCGTTCGTAGCGGTGATGCAGTCCGCCGACTTCCGGCAGTTCAATGACTGACCCCAGCTCCGGCGGTTGAACCGGCCTGCTGTCCGGCGCATCTTTCTCCAGCGACAAGAGCGTGCGCGCCCCATGGTAATAAACGAAATACAATTTAAGAGTGCGCCGCAGAGACGATTCGTTGAACACGATGAGGTGGTCCAGACATTCCCGTCGGATGGATCCGATCAGGCGCTCCACATAGGGACTCTGCCATGGCGATCGTGGGGCCGTCAGGACTTCGCGAATCGCCATGCCTCGGACTCGTTGCCGGAAGACGTCGCCATAGACGCTATCGCGATCATGGAGCAGGTAGCGTGGGGCCGTGTCCCAAGGGAAGGCCTCAGCAATCTCTTGTGCCGTCCAATCCGAGGTGGGATGGGCGGTGACGTTGAATTGAATCACGCGGCGCCGATGATGGGCCAAAACCACAAAGACGAAGAGGATTGGAAAGTTCACCGTCGGCACCACGAAGAAATCGGTCGAGACCAATTGCTTCAGGTGACTGTCGAGGAACGTACGCCACGTCTGGGAGGGTGGTTTTCGGGGACGCTCCATGTACTTGGCGACGGTGGATTGAGAGAGTTCAAATCCGAGCTTCAGGAGTTCGCCATGGATGCGTGGTGCTCCCCAGAACGAATTCGCCAGGCTCATCTTCCGGATGAGGTCTCGAGCCTCACGAGACACTTCAGGCCTTCCAGGCCGACGGTGCCTACTCTTCCAGGTCCAATACAGGCGGAATCCCCGGCGATGCCAGGCAAGGACCGTTTCCGGCTTGACGATGATGAGCGGCGAACGCCAGCCGGACCACAGGTGCAGCAGCCATGCCCACAAGAGGCGGTCCAGCTCCGCGAGTCGAACGCGCCCACGCTGCGACCTTTGAAGCACGTTGATCTGGTGGCGGAGGGCAAGATTCTCCAACTGCAAGGCCGCGCGTGTTTGGAAGCAGGAGCGGAGGGTGCCAAGGAAGGAAAGAAATAGTGTAAACATTGGGAGCGGCAAGCATAGCAGCAGGAGCGAACTATACAGAACGTCATAAATAATTGCGCATCGTGAGAAAGTGTGGTTTCATGGAGTCATGAAACCACTTACCATCGCCGATGCGGCCACCATGGTTCTGGGACTCCAAGACGAGATTCGT
>Ga0208189_1000377_pt1 | contig 25429 bp, 30 predicted proteins | sample June2015DPH_10_5_FD_184702 | JGI IMG/M metagenome (GOLD analysis project Ga0208189, IMG submission 184702) | Peatland microbial communities from SPRUCE experiment site at the Marcell Experimental Forest, Minnesota, USA - June2015DPH_10_40... | ecosystem: Environmental > Terrestrial > Soil >... | reverse complement strand
GACTTCGTCTGCGCGGCCCACACGAGTAGCGTAAGGCATGCTTCAGTTCTGCCGAAGGCAGTAGCGAGTGCCAAACCGAACCGGAGCCGAACCGCTGCCTAACCCTGGTTCTGCATCCCTGCATCATTACTCCATGGGGGGAAAAGTGAGGCCTTGAATCGCGTCTACTCTGGTATCTTGACTAGGCCGCATCGTTTGTGTGGGCTTTCCTCTCAGAGTTCGTTTTTGTAGACGATCCATCAATCGCGCATCTTCCTCGATCAGCTCTGGGCTTCTTTGTCTCCCACCACTTTGGATTTCAAGTAGCCTTTGCATCAACTCCGCGAAGTTTTCCATAATCTCCTTCAAGGCCGGCAGGGCTGGTTGGTTGGCAGAAATGATAGGTGGCAGCCAAGGCAGAAAGCTGGTCAAAAGTGGACAGTTTTATGGCGTTCCCTGACGCAAGGTCTTTCCCCATTCCCTGCTCTAAGTCCGGTCCACCACTACTGGAGAAGACGAGCCTGACGAGTCTTTCGCCCACGAGGGAATCAGATTAACTGATTGACTGAGCTTTGGCGTGTGGAGAGGATGTGGTTCCGGAGCATCGCACCGAAAATCAAAGATTCCGACCAAACGCTTTCACCTATCCGCTCTGAGATAGCCCCGAGGGTGTACGATTCTCCTGTCCTTGTGGGGAGTGACTGGGTAAACGGCCTTATCGTTAGCGAAAACTGTCGGGCAACTCGGGAATCGATGCACATCTTTGTCGGGGCCGTGACGCAGATAGAAAGGTACATCGTCCTCGCATTTTGTTTTCGGGATTGGCGCACTGGCAACTGACTGCCATGGGTTAGGAGGCTTGATGAAATTTTCCGACACGATTGGATTGGTTCTGAAGAGCAAAGACGAGAACAGAGTCCTATCGATTGCGCCCGATCAGTCGGTCTACGAAGCGATCGAGAAGATGGCCGAGCACGGTATAGGCGCATTGCTGGTCATTTTGAACCATCGACTGGTCGGTATCCTATCGGAGCGAGACTACGCCCGCAAAGTAATCCTTATGGGCCATTCTTCAAGAGAAACCCAGGTCCGCCAGATCATGACCAGTCCGGTTGTCTTCGTGAGTCCGCAGCACACCGTAGATGAGTGCATGGCCATTATGACCAAACACCATTTTCGCCATCTTCCGGTATTGCAGGATGACACTCCGGTGGGGGTGGTCTCAATTGGCGACTTGGTGAAGTGGGTGATCTCCGGTCAGGCGCAAACCATTCAGGCCCTGGAGGGCTACATTACAGGAGCGTATCCCGGGTAGCTTTCGCAATCAGATCCCAACCTCCAAGGTTCTTTTTCTCTACGATTGTCCATAACCGCGATGCTGGCCATTAATTCCGCTCGGACACGAGGCCGGGTGGTTACTCCGGCAGCCCGTGGCACAATGTCCAGTATTTCGTGGGCTCCACCCGCGATTGACTCAAAATTCGGTCGACTGGTTGCCGTGAACGAACTTCTCGCCGGCTTCCTTGGATTCAGGACTTGCCGGTTTGACACCCCCTCTGCGACGTTCCTATACTTCTCCACGCCACGACTGCCCGTCCGGGGAGGACTACTATGTTGAAACGTGCGCTGGTTGTTTTCCTGATTGCTGCCTCCGCAACTATCGGCTTTGCGCAAGAACCTTGGAAAATTCATCAACCCAAGCTCACTCCGCAAAAGAGCGGCACTACACAGCTGCTGATTGCTGTCAGCCCGGTGAACTCCCGTGTGGTCTGGGCGGCCGGAACTGGCGGTACATATGTGGTCACGACTGACGGCGGAGAGACCTGGAAAGCCGGTGTCGTGCCCGGAGCCAAAACCCTGCAATTCCGCGATGTGCACGGCGTAAGCGATAAGGTCGCCTATTTAATGTCCATCGGAAATAACACTACAGATTTTCGTATCTACAAAACCGTCGACGGTGGCGCGACCTGGACGATACAGTTCAAGAATGAGACGGTGAACGCATTCTATGATTGTTTCGCGTTCTGGACCCCGAAGCGGGGCATCACACACAGCGATTCGGTGAACGGAGTATTTCCCGATATTCGCACCACCGATGGAATGACCTGGCACTCAATCGCCGCCAATATGCCGCCCGCGTTGCCGGGGGAAGCCTCGTTTGCGGCGAGTGGAACCTGTATCACTACCCAGGGAGAAAGAAACGCCTGGATTGCTACCGGCGGCTCAACAACTGCAAGGATCTTAGCCACCAGAGATGGAGGCGACACCTGGAACGCCTATGACACTCCGCTCGTGAGCTCGGCCAGCGCGGGCGCGATTTCCGTGGCCTTCCGCGATCCCTGGAATGGCATTGTGGGTGGCGGCGACTTGTCTACAAACAGTTCCGCCGACGCGGCAAGGTCGAACGATGGTGGGCAAACGTGGACTCTTACGAACAAGCCGCCCGTGGCCGGAGCCATCTTCTGCCTGGCCTACGTGCGCGGCGATCGCCATGGTGATGGTGAAGAAGCCGACCACCAACACGACCAGACCGTTGTGGTCACTGCCGAGACGGAGCCGAACTTCGACACAGGATCAGCGGCTTGGACTCCCGACGAAGGACACACTTGGTTCAAATTGCCCGACGTGAGCGGCTACTGGGCGGTGGCTTTTGCTAATCCGAAAGCTGGATGGTTCGTGGGCAATGGAGGTCAAATCCTGAAGATCAGCTTCTAGCACAGTCTGGCGACATAGTGGAGCGCGCCTGCTGCCCCATCCCGTTTCCCGGGAGGGGTTCGGCAGCCCAGTTATTAACCCCGTTACCGTTGGACCTTGTCGGCGACAAATAACGGCCGTGGACGTTCAGGTCATCCAAGCCAGTGGATATGAACCTTGGTCGCTTCGTCGCCAAACAGCAGAACTGCCACTTCAGCTTCCGACTCGGCATCCGCGACTTGTGGAGATATGGATTCCCGAAGGGCCTATTCTGGTTTTTCCAGAGAAATTACCTGACTTATCGGAATGGCTAAGGTGGGTTTGTCTGGACTTTTCGCACCACCTACTCGCAGGGTTGCCGTCCCTTGAAATTCTTTCAGGAATACATAAAATCCGTCTCTTCCCATGATTTTTACGTGATCTCCCTGTTTCATAGTCGGCTCGTTCGGCCGCTGACACGACGCAGACAAGAGAAATGCAATGCCACAGCATGCCGGTTCATTACCGCTGCGACTTGGCAGCGGTTGCCACTCGTGCTTTTGAAATCCACTGTGTTGACACTAGGCTCGCAGAAAGGCCATTTGAATGCGGTGCCGTCGTTCATCGGTTTGGCTGTGTAATATCTCATGTAGTCCTTTCATCGGTACGGGTTTAGGGCAATACGTGTGCAACATTAGAGCAGGAAACGCTAGCGCCCAGGTACGGGCGTTTGCTCAAAGCCAGTCTCTGAAACTTGCGAATTTGGCTCCAATTTTGGCCGATCGGTCCAGCCTGGTTGCCGGGTAAACCTTCTTAAGACACGGTTGGTGAAGTCTCATCCGACCGTCACCATCCCATTTGACGACCGCGTCATCCTCGCGCGCTCGACTGTGCCGAATTCTCCAGTCGGCTTTCCGAAGTTGTCCCAGCCCTGGACGCGATCTCCGGGATTCAATTATCGGGTCTGTCCGCTCAGGCTGCTCTACCGACCGCAATGCAATGTGCAGTTGACGCACTTACTTCAAAAGTCTCCAGCATTGCAGGAGACTCCAAAAGTGGCCTCAACATGTCGCTGATCGTGTAATAGTGCTGGCGGTTATATTTCTCGGCATCTTCTTGCGAGGTCCAGAAACTGATGCACACCAACCTATCGGGGTCTGTGTTGTCGGCAAGCGTGAGAAAGTCGACAAAGCCCACCTGCTGTTGCAGAATTGGTAGCACATTGTTGTTTAACTTGTTGCCGACCAGCTCACTTCGGCCAGCTTTCGATTGGCATACCACAACACTGGCAAACATAGAGGTGGCTCCTTCTTCCTATAGTTTTTCGAGATATGACCTAACTTTGGGTACAGCTTCGTCGAACGCCTCTTCGTAACGTCTGGGGATCTGCATCGGAAGGAAATTCCAGCAGACCACCAGACACTGGAAGCCCCTAGGGGAGGCCAACGTGTGCGACGGTGCCTCTTGAACGCGAGCGGCTGACGTCGCCCGAATCCACTGACCCGCCCCGCGACGGATTCGTGCAGTCCTCGGTCTCCCCCACCGCGTTTGTTGCTATCAAGCCTCGCATGTACGTGTCCATCTCCGAATAGTAGCTAAATCATAGAAAACACGAGGTGGGGATCTCAGCGACAGAGTGTCGACACTGTCGACAATGGCCGATTCGACAAAGTCGACGCTGGGGCATCAAGCTTCCAGGTCAACCTTTTCTATGGCTTAGCTGTTCTGGCAGATGGCGCAAGACATGCAAGGTACTAGAAGGTACTGGATGGTAAAAGCGAAGCGGGGCAACGGCTGACTAGTGCGATCTTCCGAGGTGACTCTTCTCAGGAGCTTAGGTCAGTCCAGGTGCACTCCTCCGCTCACGTTTTGGACGCGCCGTCTGTCACGCTTACTCCCTCCCTTGGGGTGTGACATCGAGCGCGAAAAGCTATGGAACTCTCAGTCCAAAATTGCTTAGATAACGTGGGCATTTCACTCCTTAGTGAGTGGGATGTATTGATTTTCGTACACCGTCACGGAGCTAGTCTCACTAGTGCCGACCAGATCGCACGGCTTATTGGCTATGAAAGCAGGGTAGTTAGTGACGTGCTTGATCGACTGGAACGCGCGAAGCTCATCGAACGCTCGCGGCCTTCTCAGGGAATACATTTTTACCGAATCCTAGCTTCGATGGATGCCGGACAGTGGCGCTGCCTTCGCCAGCTTATCAGCCTGACGGAAAGTCGTGCCGGACGACTGCAAGTGGCAGAACGACTGAGGACTCTCTGGTCGGACTCGGGACGGGAAGAACAAGCGAGCTAAGTCCAGAAAGCGAAGAGAAGCGGCTATGTCTGAAGACGGTTTGATTAAGACTGGCATCAGGGGCCTTGATCCCATCCTACTGGGCGGGATCCCGAGGACCAATGTGATCCTGGTGCAGGGTGTGGCCGGAAGCGGAAAGACTTTGCTAGGCTCGGAGTTTATCTATCGTGGGATCACCCAGCATAACGAGCCTGGGCTGATCGTGGTGTTTGAGACAAACCCGGACAAACTCATCCGAGACGCTGCGGGATTCGGCTGGAATCTGGGCGAACTGCAGCACCAGAAGAAGCTACAAATCATCTTTACCAGTCCGCATGTGTTCGATCAGGAATTGCGTTCGCCGGACAGCCTGCTGCTCGAAACTGCCAGCGCAATGGGCGCGCAGAGGATTTTTGTAGACGGCGTCGGGTTGTTAAACACCAATCTAGTCGACAGCAAATCCATACACCGCACGTATCGCGAATTGTTACAGCAACTGATCGAGTCGTTGAACCGGGAGAATCTTAGTGCCATGTTTTCTCTCGAGCTTGGCAACGCGCGCGATTCGATTGCAACGGCGGAAACGACCGATTTTCTCGCCGATACGGTCATCCAGTTAGGCCGCGAACGGCATGGTCGGCGCATACAGCGTAGCTTGGAGATCTTGAAGAGCCGGGGCCAGGATTATGAGGCTGGTGAACACACCATGCACATCACGGGGGGCCGAGGCGTGGAGATTTTCCGTCGCGTTCAAGCGCCTCTCCCAGCTAAATCAAAGCAGCCCACATCCAGCACCATGAGGTCAGTCATCGGGGTTGATGCTGTCGACACTCTGATTGGCGGCGGCATTTTTGACGGGTCGACCACGATGGTCGTTGGGGTTTCGGGGGTGGGAAAGACTGTGCTGGGCACGCAGATTCTGCGGGAAGGATCTCTGAGACAGAAAACGAGGGGTTTACTCATTTCCTTGGATGAGCACCCAGCGCAAATTATTCGTAATGCTCAGACGCTGGGGCTGAACCTGGAAGAACAGGTGGCCGACGGAACGATCCAAATTCTGTTCGAGAGCCCTCAAGAATTGGACATTGATTCACACTATGCCCGCATTGTGCAGCTTGTCGAGGACCATGACATACAACGGATGGTGATTGACGGGATGACAAGTTATAGCACTGCCATCGGAGAAATCGGAGTGTACCGCGATTTCTTCCACGCCATCGTGGCCTACAGTAAGCAGCGCTTGATGACGACCTTCTTCAATTATGAGAATCCAGAATTCCTCGGGATCTCATCTTACATGCCGGACTTTCCGCTCAGCTCCATCGTGGATAATCTTATCCTGCTGAGCCTAGTGGAAATCAACAACTCGCTTCACCGCTGTATTTCGGTAGTCAAGTCCCGGGGGAGTAAACATTCCTTCGATACTCGCGAGTTTGTGATCGGCCAAGGAGGTATCTCTCTGATACCCCTGGAACAGAACCTGGTCCCTGCGGTGTCGCTGCAGAGCTACTCCAGCCTCTTGAGCCGAGCCCCCACAAGGTTCTCTCTCCCAATGCGAATGAACGGGGCCGCCGCAGTACAGGACAAAGAATGACTTCAGAAGCGTCCCTACGAGTTGGCGCAAGCGAATATTTGCCCTCAGCGACTCCGATACGCTCCCCCCTGGATAGCGGCCTTCTACGTGAAAGCGCCAATATCGAGGTCTCGGACACATTGCGGGCCGATTTGCTCGACCTCGACGCTTGGAGACAGATTCTGACGACGTTTGGCCGAACGACGAGAGTGGCAGTCGCATTAACCGACTCCCAAGGCCAAGTATTGGGAAAATGTCACAATGCACAGCCGGTCTGGCAGTTGGTTCATGACGCTGCCCGTGGCTGGGGTACCGGATGTCCCTTCTGCATAACGACGCACGTGCCTTGTACTGCGGTTGCAGACGCCTTGCAAACAGACGGGGTAGTGATGGTGCATGACCAAGCTGGCTTAACCCATGTAGCGGTCCCACTCCTATTGGGCAAGCTGCGCTTAGGGGCCATCATTGCCGGGCAAGTGTTTGATCGCTATCCCGATCCACTATTGTTGCGGCGCGTGGCGAAGGAGTTTGGTGTTTCGGCGCAGGGACTTTGGGAATTAGCCAGGGAGCAGCGCCCTGTTAGCAACGCCGTCCTCCAGGCATCTGGCGATTTGCTTTGTGCCTTGGGTCAAGCATTTCTCCGGCAACGCTATGGCGCGATCCTCGAGGCAAAGCTGGCGGAGACAAACGGACGTTTTCGGTTGCTAGTGGAGGGGGTTAGGGACCACGCGCTTTTCACAATGGATCCAACTGGACGCGTGACCAGTTGGAATGGCGGAGCAGAGCGCTTATTGGGTTACGCTGAGGCTGAGATCATGGGTCGGAATTTTTCTTGCATCTTCACTCGAGAAGATATTCAGAATCGCGTACCCGAGAAACAGCTAAACAAGGCTCTGGAAGCAGGCCGGGTGGAAAATGAGGGATGGCGCGTCCGGGGGAACCGGAACCAGTTCTGGGCCAATGTCAACATTACCGCATTGGAAGATGCAGGCCTTGCTCGCGGCTTTGCCATCATCGTGCACGATGTGACCGAGCGGAGGAAAGTCGCGACCGTGTTGGAAGAAGCCCGGCAGGAGCGCGCGTGCCTTCAGGAAAAGCTTCTTTCTCATGTCTCGCACGAACTCCGCACTCCGCTAACGGCGATTTATCTTTTCACAACCAATTTGTTGGATGGAATACATGGTGATTTGACCCCCGACCAGCACGAGCACTTGACGTTCGCGCTAGACAATGTGAAACAACTGAAGAGTATGGTCGGCGATCTTCTCGACATAACCCGCGTCGAAACGCATAAACTCACTGTAGAGCCCCAGCATCTCGGCTTGGCCAAGCTGATTGACGACGTTCTCAGCACATGCCTTACGAATGCGGCGGTGAAGAATATCAGCCTGCGTTCTGACGTGGCGCCAGGTCTTCCTTTTGTTTGGGCAGACCCGGCGCGTGTGCGGCAAATTCTCATCAACCTGATCGATAACGGAATCAAGTTTGCGCCCGCGGGTGGAACCGTTACTGTCGCGACTCGGCCCTACGCGGAAAACGAAGGCTTTTTGTGTCTTTCAGTGTCCGATACGGGATGTGGAATCAGCAGGGAAAACCGCGAGATCGTCTTCGACCGTCTGTCCCAGGTGAGAAGCACCGCCGAAGCAAGTCGCAGCGGCCTGGGTCTTGGGCTGTTCATTTCGAGAGAACTGGTGTCGCGCCACGGTGGTCGAATCTGGGTGGAAAGCGAACTGGGACACGGCAGCATTTTTTACTTTACGCTGCCAGCATTCTCACTGGCCAAATTGTGTGCCCTCGTCCTCACCGCGCCGAACCTGGAGGCGGGTTGCGTGACCCTCATTGCGGTGGACGTGGCCGCGATCGAAGGAGCCGTTCAAGCGGATATCCTGCTGGAGATAAGGAAAGTTCTTGAGCGCTGTATTCGTCCTGGGCAGGATGTACTCTTGCCCTCGATGAGCGACGCCGAGCCGGTAGGGACCTTTTTCATTGTCGCCGGCACCGACGCCAAAGGATTTGAGGTCATCGCAAGCCGCATTGTCAGGGAGTTGCAGAACTTCGATAGCGCTTCAAAACTCAAGCCGGTAATTTCCTCAACGACATTGCTCCTGGCACCCGGGCAGTTCGGGGAAGAACAGATAGGCGACGTCGCGTCACGAGTCGACCAATTGGTCCAAGCGCACCTTCTGGGCAAGGAGAGACTCAAATGACTGAAAAGAAAATTCTGATCATCGACGACGACCAACATCTTCTGCTGGGCTTGAGTGCCAGATTGAAGGCAAAAGGCTATAGGGTGATCTGCGCCGCGGATGCCATCTCTGCGATAACAGTGGCGCGCAAGGAAGTGCCAGATCTGGTCATCCTCGATCTCGGACTGCCAGCAGGTGATGGGTTCCGGGTCTTGGAACGAATGAGGGACCTGGCAGATCTCGCGGCAACCCCCGTCATTGTGCTCAGCGCCCGTGATCCGGCTGACAATAAGAAACGTGCGCTAGATGCCGGGGCGGTGGCCTTCTTTCAGAAGCCTCCAGATAATCATGAATTCTTGAGCGCAATTCGGCACGCTTTGGGCGAGACCATTGCACTGTCAACATTCCTTAAAACGTGAATCTTTAACTGAACTGAAGCGAACCGGGCTGCCGAACAAGCTGATGGCGATTTACCTTTTCACAACCAAATTGTTGGATGGGGTATTTTGGTGATTTGGCTTCCGAACATTACGACACATCTGTCAGATCCCCGGCTTTGGCCATGATATGCGTAAAGGATCGGACCAGTTTAGCGAGCACGCCGTTATGAGTCGCTTTAGCCTCGGCGTAATGAAACTCAGACGCGATGACCGATACGCTGTTCCCGCGCTGGATCGCACGATCAATCTGGGTGAGAACGTCTTCCATTGCCCAGAACAAGGGCGAGCACAAGGAACTGATGGGCGCGCATGCCCGCGACGAACTTGGCATCTCCGAGAATTTCCGTGCGCGTCCGATTCAGGCTGCGTTGGCATCGGCAGGCAGCTTTGCCGTCGGAGCAGCCTTGCCGTCGGAGCAGCCTTGCCTCTCGCTCTACCTCTAAGAGTGAGCAATATTGGACAGTCGCGGAATTGCGAAGCGCGGTAAATTATTGTCTTTTGGACATACCTATCCAAATGATGTCAAACTCGAGGGCTTCCCGCGCTGTTTTGTTCGCGGTCCTATATCTTTTCGTCTCCGCTTCTGCTCTAGCCCGGGTTGGTCATCAGATCGCCGACAAGAGTGGCCAATCCGGTAGCGCTCAAGCCGCCAGCGCACCTGCGACCAGCGCGCCTTCTGCCGAAGCCTCCAAGTATGTTGGAGCGGAGACCTGCAAGACGTGTCACGAGGAGATTTATAACGCATGGGAGAAAACGCCGCACTGGAAGACCACACTGAACATAAAGGGCGGCCCCTCAAAGCAAGGTTGTGAAGGTTGTCACGGTCCCGGAGCCGATCACGTGGCGGGCGGCGGCGACAAAACCAAGATATTCGTGTTTGAGGGGAAGTCTCGGCAGGAGACTAGCGCTCGCTGTCTAAGCTGCCACGGCGAAGCTCATGAACAATCGCATTTCGCCGAATCCGCCCACTCCAGTAGCGATGTGGGATGCCTCGATTGCCACTCGCCGCATCACGCCAAGGAAAAAGAGTTCCTTCTAGTCCAGGAGCAACCCCAGTTATGTTACGGATGTCACACATCCGCCAAGGCAGATTTCGCCAAACCCTATCACCACCGCGTCAATGAGGGCTTGGTGCAGTGCAACGACTGCCACAACCCGCATGGGACCGGAACCGTGCGGCAGCTACGGAGCCTGCCGAGCGGCGACGCGGTTTGCTACAAGTGCCATGTCGACAAGCAGGGTCCTTTCGTATACGAGCATGTGCCGGTTAAAACCGAGGGCTGCACCAGTTGCCATTCGCCCCACGGATCCACCAATCCGAAGCTACTCAACGTGATGCCAGTGAACATGCTCTGTCTGCAGTGCCACACGTTCTCGACCCAATTGACGGCGGGCGGGCCAATCGGCCCCGCGCACAATCAGTCGGCGAAGTATCAGGCCTGCACCATGTGTCACACGCAGATTCATGGCTCCAATTTCAGCGATGTGTTTTTCAAGTAGGGAGCACCGATGGAGCTACCAAGAAAATTCGTCCAGCAATCTTCGTTACTGGAGAAACGGGCGTCCCTGCGCGTGCAGACGGAGAGCAACTCGGCAGCCGTCTGGGGTCGAGGCAAGCGTCGAATCGCCATAGCTCTAGCGGCGCTTTTGTGCGCAATGATCGTGTGGTCATCAGAAACACTCTTCGCCCAAACTCCCACCGCGAGTCCGACACCGGCCGCAGCTCCGCCTGCCGAACCCGACGGCGTAACCAGCGGCGGCTACCAGATTCACTCATCAGTCGAACTGGGCTACCGCTCCACCGACGTGACCGGGAGTGGCGATATGTACGACACGCTGGTCAATCTGCAGACCGGACCGCGAATACTTGACCAGACGCTGACAATGCAGTCGGTCGATCACCAGGGCCTGCTGTTCGACGATCTTTACCTCAACAGTTTTGGATGGGGGGGCGATCCCAACAACGCTTTGCGCCTACGGGCGGACAAGAACAAGTGGTACAATCTGCAAAGCAGTTTCCGTCGCGATCAGTATTTCTCTGATTATGACTTGTGGGCGAATCCACTGAATCCTCCCACCTCCACTCCATCCATTCCGGTACTGAACTCGCCTCACGAATTTGCCACCACGCGACGCATGAGCGACTTCGACCTCACGCTGCTTCCGCAGTCCACAGTGAGCTTCCGTTTGGGATATTCGCATAACAACATGACGGGGCCTTCGTACAGCAGCATTCACGAGGGTACGGAAGCTTCGCTCCTGCAGGACTGGAACACAACCATGAACTCGTACCGCATGGGAGTGGACTTTAGAATCGCGCCGCGAACCGTTCTTAGCTACGACCAATTTCTCGACTACTACGAGGGAGATACAGACTACCAACTGAATCCCATTAATGAAGCGCTCCTGCCCACAACGCCAGTAAGTTCCGTTTCGTTGGGCTTGTCCTTCGACACTGTGAACAAAGAGCCGTGCGCCGTGCCGACAGGCCAAAGCAGTCTGATTGTCAATGGGACTCTGACCAACGTCGTTTGCAGCGCGTACTCCAGCTACTTGCGGAACCAGCGGATCCGCACTTCCACGCCTACAGAGCGCATCAACCTGCGCAGCAATTACTTCCAGCGAGTAGACCTTGTCGCCTCTTTTTCCTACAGCTCCGCAACTGCGAGCACGCCGTTGGACGAGTCCTTCGGCGGCCTGATAACGCGTACCAGCACCCTTGCATTCCTCGGCACAGGAACGGCCGATGCCAACCGAATTTCCGACACAGCCGATCTCGGGGCCACAGTACATCTCACCAAACATCTGCGCCTGATCGATAAATTCTATTTCTGGGCCTACCGCATTCCGGAGAATGGCAATTTCAGCGAGATCGACAGCGACTGCATAAACCCAAAAGCGTGTACGCTGCTGACTCCGCTGAGCGCTACCGTGCCTACGATTGTCCCCACTCTGCAACAGGCCTCATTCAACCAGACCTGGACGAGAAATCAGACCGAACTGGCGTGGGACATTTCGAAAAAGGCCGGGGCTCGCATAGGTTATCGTTATGGAGACCGGCAATTTAACCACTTCAATGATTTTCTACCCGGCGACTTGGATCATTTCGTGGGCCTGGAGAAAACGGCCCTTCTCGGGCTCTGGGTACGACCCACGCGTGCCTTGCGATTGAATTTTGATCTGGAGCACACAAACTACAACGCCGTGTTCGTCCGTATGTCGCCCCGCAAAGAAGGGCGCTACCGGTTTCAGACGACCTACACACCGCGCTCGTGGGCGACCCTGGGCGGATCCATCAACATCCTGCAAGAATCCAACGCCGACGTGCAGACCCAGTACGTGGGTCACAACCAAAACTATGGGCTGACCGCGTCGCTGGCGCCGCGCGAACGCTTCGGGCTGGATCTCGCGTACAACTTCAACAGCGTGATCCAGAATGCCATCATCTGCTTCAACGACACACCGCCAACCGGAGTGATCCTACCCTTCGTGGCCAATGCCAATAACAATGATTGCGCAGGAAATGATACGGCCAATAACCTGATGGCCAACTCGTACTACACCAACCACACTCATTTCGGAATGGCCGCTGTCAGGTTCAAGCCGGTGAAGCGAGTGATGGCCAACATCGGCTACAGCATCACCAGTGTTGACGGCAGCGTGCCGCAGTTCAACATTCTGCAGCCTCTCGGCACGTTGCAGTACAAATACCAGCGACCGGTGGCCAACCTGAGCGTGGATATTGGCCATAAGCTGGCCTACAACATGGGCTGGAATTATTACCAGTACGGTGAAGGCTCGTTTGTCGGCCCGACAGCACCACGCTATTTTCACGCCAACTCGCTAACCGAGTCCCTACGTTACGCGTTCTGATGTTCTAGTTTTCTTGGAGGTGCAGGCACGGCAACAGCGACCCGTGTTGTCATAGAGCATGGACACGGCGTCGAGCGGGGTCGAGCAGATCTCCGAGGAATGCCTCGATTCCTTTCACACTCTATTCACACTCGACACTCTCATAAAATGCTAGACTTCGGGCACTAAGGAACCTCTCCGCCATGAGACTTCATGAGAGACCGGAACCTCAGCAGTACGAACGGAAATCGCAGCAAATTCGCGACGAGCGAAAGGCCGAGACGAAACAGGTAGAACGATTGTCGGCAATCCTCGCGAAGAGAGCGAGTTCCGCCAGAGGCAAAGGATTTCCTGACAAGGCTGCTTAGTTTGTCCGTTTTCCGCACAAGCTGCTTTTCAGAACCTTCTAGCGCTCCGAGCCTGCCCGATCTTCCCTGTCCTTTAGGGGTCCTTTCCCCCCGAGCATTGCAGCGTCGTAGCGTCGCCGAACATTTGTACGTTGAGCGAGAACATCTATTCCAAAACCTTCGTATCCAAGTTGTCGGAGACTACCCGCCGAGCTATGCTCTCTTGCGAGCCCGCCTTTTGAAGACGCGCAAAGTTTCTTTGTCGGCCACATGCATAACCCTTGGCAAACGCAGCGTGTAATGACCACCTGGGTGGCTTCGATACTGCAACCTCCTAACGCAGAAGAACTTAGAGCCGATATCCAGCACCCGGCAAGGTCGCGCAAGACAAAGTTGTACCTACCAAGCTCGTTTGTTCCATTTTCGTAAATCGAACAAAATAGTGCGGTCAACGTGCCGAACCTCAAATACAATATTGATTATCCGAGCGATGGGTTCCTGACATCACTAAGTATCGAGAGGTCCAGTCATGACACCCGTGGCAGCGGCCAAAAAACGCCGCAAGTTCGATCCCCAAACATTCCTTTCAACCGTTGACGAAGGCAGGACAATCGCAGCTTTTCCCAGGAAGCAGACGATCTTTGCTCAGGGCGATTCGTCCGATGCTGTTTTTTATATCCAAAAAGGAAAGGTAAGACTCACGGTTGTGTCGAAGACCGGGAAGGAAGCCACAATCGGCATTCTGAACGAGGGCGATTTCTTCGGAAAAGGTTGCCTCACGGGACAGGCTCTTCGCCTGTGCTCCGCAACCGCGATGACCGATTGCACGGTGATGCGAATCGATAAGGAGTCCATGATGGAAGTGCTTCACCAAGAACACGCCTTTTCCGATATGTTCGTGGCACACTTGCTGACACGGAACATTCGATACGAGGAGGATTTGGTTGACCAGCTTTTCAATTCCAGCGAGAAACGGCTGGCTCGTATTCTTCTCCTGCTGGCTCATTTCGGTAAGGAAGGTAAGCCCGAAGGTGCGATTCCCAAAATCAGTCAGGAAACTCTAGCAGAGATGGTGGGCACGACTCGCCCGCGAGTCAATTTCTTCATGAACAAGTTCAGGAAGTTGGGCCTCATTCGCTACGACGGTGGGCTGGAAGTCCACAGTTCACTTCTCAACGTCGTGCTAAACGACTAGCTTCTGCGCCTTTGTAGCGGGCCTCAGAAACCGCTTTGACAGGTTCAGCGGCATTGGTTGTGCGTTGAAGTGCGAAGTGTTCGGCAGCGGTTTGTGGTTCGAATTTGTCCATTGTCCAACATTCTGCCCTCTTCTTTTTTAGGCACCACGGTAACTTTCCCAGCCCCCGTCCGTGCGCGTAAAACGAAGGTAGAGGCTACAGACGATGGTGGGGGAAACAGAGCGACAGATTTTCGAGAAAGGGTTCGAAGACGGATATGACAGAGGTCGGATTGACTCGGACGCAGGAAAGATGGGTTATGCGGGGTTAGAAAAGGTGATGAACAAGGATTGGGAAAGGTACAAGAGTCGGAAGGCGATGGACGTCAAAGCAGGAGTTCAGTGATGGCGGGGAGAAAGAAGCAGCGACTCGTAGACCTTAACGAAGGTATTCGGCTGGTCATCACCGACCACGGTCTAGATTACGGGAACCGCTTCACGGCGGATGTTTATGCGGCTGATGGAAAGTGCTGCGGGTCACTGGGAAGCGGAAGTGACTTTGACGAGGACCCCGGCGAACACTTCGCTGCCGAATATGATCTATGCATTTTGAAAGCCCTGTCCGCCAGCGCCGGAAAGTGAACCGCTTGGCAACGTCTTCTTATACGTCTGAACGGCCCCGCAGAACAACAATACGCACATTGTTTGGCTTTGCTCACTCGCAGTGTAGTTAGCGATCCGCTTAAGATTGCGGCTCCGGTGTGGGTGTCCCCGGATTCCCCCCTAACGGGAAGGATGCGCGGCTAGGAGTTCTCGCTTCTTGCTCTCAGATTCCTCATCGCTCAGCATTCCTCGTTCCTTCAGTCCAGTGAGTTGCGCGTCCCTCGGTTCCTGCGGTTTCCAGCTACGTTTCCTCGTCGAATTGGGACCTTTGAGGAGAACCACTGTCATACAATTGGCGATTGTTCAGTGCCATTCTTCTTCTGTTCCGCAAGCGCCTTAATTTCGTCCCCGATCTCGTGATGTCTTTGCTGACGAAGTCCGTGGGTGTCTCTCTCAGATTCGGTTTTGGGGCCACCCTCGTAGTCGCTATCGAGTTCCTTTAGTACCGATAGCTCTTTCAAGAGAGTAAGCACGTGTTCGGATCCGTAGCTGCTCATGCTGATCCTCGATTGAATCTCACAGGTGTGCGACAGGACTGGCAAGCGTTTCGTGTAGACGCGGCAGAAGTCGAAAGGGCTGTGCTAGGTCTTGCGGCTCCCTATGACCAAGGCGAGGACGCCTCCAGCCAGCAGAACAATACCTACTGCTGGGGGTAGTTTCTCCTACTTTGGGCCTGGATACCGATCTTGGTATCTCCGATCTTCACACCATGGTTCTCGCTGTGAGGTAGCGGCACGATAAAAGACAACAATCCGAGCACCAGCAGTAAGACACCGACGATGCCAACGTTCATATTGAAGCTCCTGCTAAGAGTCGGAATCGTTATCGGGCCGAGGTCTTAGACAGACTGAGCGTGGCAACAGAAAGAGATGATCGAAGCCACGGCACATCAGGCTGAATGGCGCTCCTTGAATTTGTCGATCTTCTCACTGGCTTTATCCTTGGTGTTTTTCACCGTAAGTGTCAGAGCAAACTCAGAGCAAACACCTGGTTGACAGATTGAATCCGCAGCCAGCGGTTCGTTCAGGGCGGATTACTGCCGGTTAGCCCATTATCCGGGGAGTGGCTGCAGTCGGGTCTTACAAGCCGACTTGTAGCAATCCTTAGCTCGATGAGTAACTCGCGATTTGGCAACAACTGGGATTCCCGCATCCGGAACTTGCGGGATGCCGACAGTCCCAGCTACAAGCCGCGTATTCCCCGTCAATCAGAACAGTACCCCGGAGTACCATGAAGACGGGATTTCCCCACACCGAGTCTGTTAGCAATGGAGTGTGATTGTACTTCTCTCACGCTCCAGCAACCCGGACGAATATTTGCTACCATGACGAGGCGGTGAGGTGGCTATGCCTGAATATGTGATCGAGCGGGAGATTCCGGGTGCGGGAAATTTGACGGATGCGGAACTCCAGGAAATTGCCAGAAAGTCAGTCCGCGTTCTCAATGAGATGGGCCCGAAGATCAAGTGGCTGCACAGTTATGTGACTGGCGATAAGGTCTATTGCGTGTACTTGGCGGAAGACGAGGAAGCCATTCGCGAACATGGGCGACGCGGAGGTTTCCCGGTGAATCGGGTGGCAGCAGTACGCCGAATGATTGACCCCAGCACGGCCGGTTGACGCGAGCGGCGTTTTGGTCAGGCCTTGGCAGTATCCTTCAACCCGAGCGCCTCTTGGACCGCTTCCTCCATCGACATCTCCCATCCTGACGACCATGCCTGCAGGTCTGCGGTGTTTGTGAGCATGTTGCGGGCAGGTGCCAGCTTTCTTTCCAGTCGGGACTGCTCCGCAGGAATGAGGGGAGCGCAGATGCGCTGACGCAATGCGGCGGCGGCTCCTGCCAGGCGTAGCGCCTGCTGCGGTCTAGATTGCGCGGCTGCGCTTACAGCGAAACACTCAAGGACCCTGGCGATACCACGTTTGTGTCCCAAGTCCTGAAACATCCTCAGGCTTTCACCATAAAGACGCTCTGCGTCGAGATAGTTTCCTTGAGCTGCACTGAGCCTGGCCAGGTCGCCTATAGCGCTGGCAATGCCCCAGCCGTCGCCCAACTGTCTGAATGACGCGAGACTCTGTTCGTAGTAGGAACGCGCACTGGCGAAATCAGATGTTTCGCGCACAAGATCGCCCTGATAATTCAGTGTCCAGGCGACACCCGTGTTGTCGCCAGCGTCCCGGAAGATGGCCAGACATTCGTCATACAGTGCGGAGGCGCGCGCGTAGTCGCCCTGCAACCTCACCACATTCGCCAGATTGCTCAGTGCACGAGCAGTGTCAACAGAACTGCCCAGGTCCCTCCACGTCGCGGCACACTGCTCGAAAAGTGAGCACGCAGTCGCGAGATCCCCGCGATCTCGGGCGGTAACGCCCAAAGCATTGAGTGCCACGGCGACTCCGCGGTAATCGTGCAGATCGCGGCAGTTTTCGAGACTTTCCCCTTGCAATTTCTGGGCGGAGGCGAAATCCCCTTGCGCGCTTGCGAAAATCGCAGCGTAAAACAGCAGGCGAGCGCGTAAGGTGGGCTGAGCCGATCCCGACAATTTGAGGAGCCTCTCCAGGAACGCGCGGCCCTCCGCAAAGTGTTCCCGCATCTCCCAGAAATGAAACAGAGCGGATCCGAGGCGCATACCCCAGTCTGCATCATCGGTTCTGATCAGGAATTCCAACGCTTCACGAAAATTCTGATGCTCGAGATCGAAACGCTCAAGCCACTCGGGATGAGTGCTCAGTTCTCCGCCGCACTCCTCGGCAAGCACAACGTAATAGGCGGCATGGGCGCGGCGCGTTGCAGACTCCTCGCCGCTTGCGGCGAAATGTTCCAGAGCAAACTCCCGAATTGTCGAGAGCATGAAGAAACGCGTCTCCGCGCCCGGCTGTTCTATCTGCTGGGTCAGGCTTTTGTCTACCATCGAGGCCATGCCATTGAGCACGTCCATGCCAAGGTCGCATTTCGTGTCGCACACGGCTTCCACAGCTTCCAACGTGCACCCCCCAATGAAAACAGAAAGCCGCCGAAAAAGGCTTTGCTCGGCAGCATTGAGCAGGCTGTAACTCCACTCCACAGTCCCTCGCAGCGTTTGCTGGCGCAGCGGCAGATCACGCGCCCCACCGGTTAGCAGGTTCAGCGAGGATTCGAGGCGCGTCAACATGGCTGCGGGCGAAAGCAGCTTGATGCGCGATGCTGCAAGCTCGATCGCGAGAGGCAGTCCGTCGAGCCGGCTACAGATGGCAGCTACGGCTGTCGCGTTTTCTTTTGTCAGCGTGAAGTTGTTCTTCACAGCTTTCGCGCGTTCCAGAAAGAGCGCGACCGCCGGGAAACGTAAAAGGGCCTCCGGCGCGAAGGGAACAGACCTTATGTCAGGCGCTGCCAGAGCCGGAACCGGAAGTTCATGTTCGCCGTAAACATGAAGCAATGCTTGGCTGGTAACAAGCACTTTCAAGTTGGGGTTTAACGTAAGCAACTCCGCAAGGTCGGAACCGGCGGAGAGCAGGTGCTCAAAGTTGTCGAGCAACAGAAGCAGTGGCTGGGTTAGTCCACGCACATACTCTTTCAAACTCTCGCGCGACGATTGACCGGGCACTTCCCGCAGTCCAATCGCCTGAGCTATTGCGGTAATCATCGACTCGTTTCTGCTAACCGCCGAAAGGGAAACGAAACATACACCACCCGCGAAGCCATCCCCCATTTCGGTGACTACCTGTAGCGCGAGCCGGGTCTTACCAATGCCACCGGGACCGGTTAATGTGACCAGCCGCACATCCTCGCGATTCAGAAGTTGTCGAAGATTAGCCACTTCCCGCTCACGCCCGATGAAGGCCGTGCGCTGTACGGGCATGTTGTTCGGAGAACGTACCGTATGGCGCGTCTCTGGATCAATCCGCAGGTCCCGAACTGTGGCGAGATCGCGAGCCAGATCTCGGGTTGATGCGTAACGCTGATTCGGGTCCTTGGCCAAGCACCGCTCCAGGATCCAGAAAAGAGGCGCTGGCGCCTGGAACTTCGCGGAGGGCAGGCGCTCCGGCTGGTCGCGAAGAATGGCGGCCATGATTTCCGCTTTGCCTCTCCCTTGAAATGCAGGGTGCCCGTTGACCATTTCGTAGAGCACCGCGCCGAAAGAAAACTGATCGGACCGAAAATCCACGGTGCCGCCGTTCGCCTGCTCCGGCGACATGTAGCCGAGAGTCCCCATGACCGTTCCGGGGTCGGTGAGCGAACCCAGCAGGGTGGGAGCGTCCGGCTCCTGAGTATTGAGACCCGAGAGCTTTGCCAGACCAAAATCCAGGATCTTGGCGGTGCCGTCTTGAGCAACCATCAGGTTCTCAGGTTTCAGATCACGATGAACGAGGCCAGTCTCATGTGCCTTGGCCAGACCGTCGGCAATCTGCGTTGCGATGGCGATAGCGCTGCGAAACGGGAGTGGACCAAAAGCCAGCAGCTTACGCAGCGTCTCACCGCAAATCAACTCCATAGCGATGTAGTGTGTGCCGTTCACGTGTCCAAGTTCGTAAATGGTTACAATGCTCGGGTGGTTCAGCGCCGAGGCAGCTTCCGCTTCGCGCTGGAAACGGCTGAGAGCCTGCGCGTCATGCGCTACATCGTCGGGCAAGAACTTTAGAGCCACAAAGCGGCCAAGTTGGGTATCCCTCGCCTTGTAGACCACACCCATGCCGCCCCCGCCCAGTTTTTCAATGACGCGATAATGCGAAACTGTAGTGCCGATCGGGCTCTTCCCATTGTCCGGTTCTTTGGCGGCCAGTTTGCCTGCAACCTCCAGCGCTGGAGACTCAATAAACTGCTCAGCCGTTCTCTCATGAGCCAGCAGCGACTCCACCTCGCGGCGTAGTTCGTCGTTACCTCCACAAGCCGATTGGAGGAACTCAGCGCGGCGGCTTTCGTTTAGCTCCAAAGCCCGCTGACAAAGTTCTTCCACTCGACGCCAGACGTCAGGATTCATGGCTCGTTCTCCCCCCGGCTCAACTCGCGCAAAAGCCAAAGTTTGGCCAATCGCCAGTCCCGAACCACCGTATCGCACGAAACACGCAAGACTTCAGCCGTTTCCTCGACACTCAACCCACCGAAGAATTTCAGCTCGACAACTTTGCTTTTTCGTTCATCCACCGCAGACAATGCCTTCAAGGCATCGTCCAGGGCCACCAGATTTACATCAGGTTCATTGCATACCGACGGAGCTTCTTCCAGAGAAATGTGAGGAACAGCACCGCCGCGTTTCAAATAACCACGCGAGCGGGCAAAATCGATGAGAATTCGCCGCATCAACTGTGCTGATACGGCAAAGAAATGCGCCCGATCCTGCCAGTTCACCTTTCCAGAGTCCACCAACCGTAGATAGGCTTCGTTGACCAGTGCCGTGGTTTGCAGCGTGTGGCCGGGTCGTTCTCCCGCCATGTAGCGTTGCGCGATGTTGTGCAATTGCCGGTACACCAGTGGAGTCAGCTTTTCCAGAGCCGCTTCGTCACCGACACTCCAGGCTTTGAGTAGCCGCGTGACCTCGTGGGTGGAGGATATATCCAAGCGGGCCTCCGATTTTCAATAAATTACAACGAAAACAGCCAAAAGCCTAGCGTTGCGTGCGATGACGGTTATTGACCCTAGTTTTTTCATTCCTTCGTTGCGGTTTCCTTCAATTAATTCCCGCCTTACTAGATAGAGGCATTCGCGATCAGCGGCTGCGGCGTTTCTGGCATTTTCCGCGCAAGACACATAAAGGAGGTCAGAGCATGAAAAAGACAGCGTCAACCGCACTTCACATTCCCGTGTTGTCGGTCACCCTTTTCGCACTTTCCGCTCTAGCCTTGGCTCAACACGCGATGCAGCCAGCTGGACAGGAGAGTCAAAGTAACCTCGTTCAGATTGTTCGCGAGGCTACGAAGCAGTACCTCGATATCAACAACGCCATTGCGGCGGGCTATGGACCGTTCCTTGGCTGTGTCAGCGGCTCCGACCATGGTGCGATGGGCATCCATTACGTTAATCCCAGTTTGCTCAACGGAACGATTGACGCCACGCACCCGCAGGCTCTGATCTATGAGCCGTCGAACGGTCAAATGAAGCTGGTCGGCGTCGAGTTTATTGCAGACGCAACGACTTGGCTGAAGCAGAACGCTGGTCCTCCCGTTTTGGAGGGACAGGTGTTCCTGCTCGTCGACAGCCCAAACCGCTTCAACATACCGTCGTTCTTCGAGCTTCACGTCTGGGCGTGGCGGGATAACCCGCAGGGCTCGTTCGTGGACTGGAACGACGACGTGAGCTGCGCCCATTAGTAGATTGCCTGAGACTGTCGACCCACGCTGTGCGTGTTCCGAGCTCGGTGATCCCAACGCTGAAAAAAGGAGAATTCACATGAAAGGAATTCAAGAATCCGAGGAAGTCAGGTTTTGGCCGCAGCCCTGCTGATGAGCCTCTTCTTCATCGCTACCTCCCAGGCCCAGACCGACCTTGTGGTCTTCGCAGGGAAGTTCACGTCAACCGATCAGGTCCAGTGGGGCAAGACTGTCCTTCAGCCTGGCGAGTACACCATCATCATTGGGTCTGGCAGCATGCCGTCTCTTGTGCTGGTCAGGGACAGCAAAGGTCGCGCCGTTGCCCGGTTCATGGGGATCGACAGTGGAAAGACAAGTGCTAGGGACGCACTGCTCATCAAGGAAAAAGGTGGACAAATGCACGTGTATTCCCTGGAACTAGCCAGTCTGGGAAAGGTGCTGGTCTACGACCCAGCCTTGGCCCGAGCAGCCGTTCTGGAGGCGCGCGCGCCCCAGACAGTGCCGGTGCTGTTAGCAAAACGGTAGCGAAGCGGCGATCGAGCGCACCTTAAGAGGCTCAATCGCCGGCTTGCCTTGTCCATTGACCGTACACTAGGGCGGCTAGGGCTCTGCTGCACCGGTGGATGGCATATAATCTGACCCGGATTGAGAGGAGCCTTATGGATATCCGATCGTTACAGCGGCCTTTGAAAGACGCGTATCGGGAGGCTCCGGCCAGTTCCCGGATCACTTTGGTCGCACACGGTCGACAAACCGACGTGCCAATCTCTTGCTCCGTGGACCTCGGACGAGCGATCTATGACGCACAGGCGCACAAAGGCGTTGGAGGGGCCGGTACAAGCGCCTGCTCCGGGGATTTGCTACTCGGGGCATTGGCCGCTTGTGCACAGATCACTTGCCAGATGGTTGCCGCCGCCATGGGGATACCTACCGACGACATCGAGGTAACCGTTGAAGGAGATCTGGACTTGCAAGGGACATTGGGAATGTCCAAAACGGTGCCGGTCGGATTTGAAAGTATAAGGGTCAATTTCGATGTCCGTGCGCCGCAGGCAACGCAGGAGCAGTTGATGGCTCTTCAGCAAAAAACCGAGCAGTATTGCGTTGTAATGCAAACATTGCTGCATCCTCCCCAAATCAAGAACGTGTGGGTAAGTGCGCAGTCGGTCAGGGTTTAGTGCCGTCGCCTGTGCGACTCCTCGGGATGCGGTTAGAAAAAGTTTGCACCGCTACCCCGTATGATATCGCCTTGAGCAAACCGTTGCCGCATAGAGCATGATTCGTTAGGAGCACGCAACGGGCAGTTCGTTGCTACGCAACATCAGTACCTAGAGACGATAGATCCCTATCGGGACTGCCCCGCAGCAGAAGTGCGGGAATGATAGGTCGGTGTCGTCGGGGCAGTTTCGATAGGGTGGTTTGAACTGAGCCGCTAGCGTTTGCGGCGGATGCGGTGAGATCTATGGAATTTCGATTGGGCGGTGCAGGTTACGAACCGTCTTTGCAGAAACAAACGGGAACGAAGAGAGCCGTGGACCTGTTCTTGTAAGCCGCCGTGGAGTCTCGGGCTGCAGAAGAAGAGTTCGTATCGGTGGGCAGAATCGCCGGTTAAGCACACGAGGGCACGGCGTGTTTGAACACGCCTGCGACCGACGATGACCGGAGCATGTTGCGTCAGCGATATCTCAGGAGGAATCAAGGCTGCACCTCTGTGGATCAGGCAGGATCAGTCCTGAGCGGAAGAGAAGCTGGCTACTGGTCATCCGTTCGATGACGAGCATGGGGCCGGTGCAAACAGGACAGCGCAGCTGGGTAGTGATATCAGGATGAGTTGTGCAACCTTCTACGCCAAGCAAAGCACGGCAGCGTGCGAGCATGTTGCCGCGCCTGCGATTGGCAAAAAGGCCGAAGTGGCGGATGCGGACCAAGCCCTTAGGCAGAACGTGGATCAGGAATCGGCGTAGGAACTCATCGGCTGAGACCGTCATGATCTTCTGCTTGCCGCCGTGCGCATAGTCTTTCCAGCGAAACGAGACCCGATCATTCTGGAACGCCACCAGTCGATGGTTGGAGATGGCGACGCGGTGCGTATAGCGGGCGAGATAGTTCAGAACATGCTCGGGACCGCCGAAGGGTGGCTTGGCATAGACGACCCAATCTTGCTGGAAGAGCTGTCGGAGAAACTGGCGAAAGCAACGCGGATCGACAAGACTCTGGAGTGAGCCGTGGAACTGGAGCTTGTGCTGAAGAAAGAGTTGTTTCAGTCTGGCTACGAACTTGCCCCGGAAGACGCGACTCAGCGCGGCGACGGGCAGGAAGAATCGTCTCGAGGAGAGGATCCATCCGGAACCATCGAGGGCAAGACCGCCAGCAGGAACCACGTAGTGTATGTGCGGATGATGGTGAAGGTTCTGTCCCCAAGTGTGCAGCACGCCAAGAAACCCGATGTCCGCACCCAGATGTTTCGGGTCGCCGGCGAGTTCGAGCAGCGTCGCTGCACTGGCTCGGAACAGCAGATCGTAAAGCAGTCGCTTGTTCTGCAGAGCTAGAGCGGAGAGTTCGTGCGGCAGCGTGAAGACGATGTGAAAGTAAGAGACGGGCAACAGCTCAGCCCTACGCTTGGCGAGCCAGTGGGAGCGGGCGTTCCCCTGACATCTGGGGCAGTGCCGGTTACGGCATGAGTTGTAAGAGATAGCCTGATGTCCGCAGCGAGTGCACTGATCACGATGAGCGCCCAAGGCCGCAGTGCGGCAGCGGACAATGGCATCGAGCACCTTGCGATGCTGCCACGCAAGGTGTGATCCGTAGTGCTCCCAAAATCTGTTGCCGGATGCTCGGACGATGTCGGCCACCTCAAGGGTGGGCCGACTCATCGCTTAACCAGTCTCCTGGAACGCTTCACTTCTTGAGGGCTGGATACCTCGATCGTTTCCAGCGGACTGGGAACTGCCTGCAGATGGCGCCGCGACAAGTGTAGATAGACGGTCGTGTCCGCCAGCTTGGCATGACCGAGTAGCATCTGGATCGTGCGCAGATCGGCGCCGGCTTCCAGCATGTGAGTGGCGAAACTGTGTCGGAGCGTGTGGGGAGACACAGGCTTGCTGACACCAGCGTGTTTCGCGGCCTCCGCCACGGCCTTCCAGACAATCTTCTCTGTGATGGGCACGTCGGCGCGCCAGTTGTTAACGGTGCCGGGGAACAGATATGTCTTTGGCTTCATCCAACGCCAATACTCACGCAGGGTGTCCAGCAGCTTCGGGGTCAACATGACGTCGCGGTCACGGCCGCCCTTGCCCTGGCGAACATGAATGATCATGCGTTTGCTGTCGATATCGGAGACCTTGAGGTGGCATAGTTCCGCGCGTCGCAGACCGGTTGCATACAGCATCATCAGCATGGTGCGGTGCATCAGATTCTGCGCGGAAGCAATGAGCCGCGCCACTTCCTCCTGACTCAGTACTGTGGGCATCCTCCTCTGACGCTTGGGAAACGGAATGTGATCGGGAAGATACGGCCGTCGGAGTGTCCTGACGAAGAGAAAACGCAGAGCAGCGGTACGACCTTCGATCGTTCCTGGCGAAAGCTTGCAGTCGCGAAACAGGTGAACCTGGTACTCGCGAATATGTTCTGGGCCGAGACGATCGGGAGAACGGTGGAAGTACCTCGCGAAATCCTCTATGGCGTGGATGTAAGCACGAACGGTGTTCTGAGCGTAGTTGCGACGCTGGAGCTCGTCCAGCATCAGCTTCCTGAGTCGGGTCACAGTAACCTCCTTGGTGACCCAAACCTTACACGGGCAACTATGCTGGGGACGACCACGCGGTAGCGTCCGCCGCGCTAGCGGCTTAGTTCAAACGCCCTTCTGATGACAAAACTTCGCCAGTGAGTGGATCGTCAGCAAACAGGAAACTAGCCGGTTTTCGTCGCAAGATCAACCGATCAACCTTCACGCTACAGTCCCGTCGCTTGGTTCATGAA